>Ga0051987_10001155_pt1 | contig 13740 bp, 15 predicted proteins | sample CryGey08umfilter_2_FD_58083 | JGI IMG/M metagenome (GOLD analysis project Ga0051987, IMG submission 58083) | Groundwater microbial communities from aquifer in Utah, USA - Crystal Geyser 4/10/14 0.8 um filter | ecosystem: Environmental > Aquatic > Deep subsurface > Groundwater | place: USA: Utah... | reverse complement strand
CCAGCCTCTAAACACAAAGTTATCGTAGTATGTGTTTGAGCCTCCGGATACTGGTCTGATTCGAATTATAAATCTTGATTCGTTATTTTTTTCTGCTGGAGGAATCTTAACAAATCCAGAAAAATGTCGCCAACTTGTTGTAACGGGTGGATTAGTGCCATAATTTGGAGTAACAAATTGAACCGTTCTTGTTTCATTTCCTTCTGGCTGAGGTAGCAGATTGTTATCAATTGAGATGTAAGCATTCCTAGTTATTTCAACTGTCCCAAGTGTACTACCTACATCTGAGCGAGCATCAAAGTCCACCCGAACCATATTATTAGAAAGATCGTCATTTGATTCAATTTCTCTGGTAGTTGCTGATCCACTTCCGGCAATCTTCAACACTTTGTCAAAAACCGGGCTTGTACAGCTCAGTCCCCCTGAGTCACAAGTGGCATAGGCAAAAGTTGATAAGCCACTACTATCCCAATTGGTAATAGAACTTCCTTCGCTGGGAGTGTCTGAGTCAAAATCATGGTTACCGAATGCATAGATCTTGGATCCAAGCAAGGCTTTGGTAGAAACAGTATAGGTTTGGCCAATTTTAAGATCAATAGTTCTATTTCCTGACTGGTCTGTAATGGTGAAATTTTCACATTTTGGCTGTTGCTCATCAGTTAATAACGGCGTGGGATCATATGTTTTGGCCTTCTTGTCTCTATTCGCCAGACAGGAATCCGAGTCATCAGATTCATCCTCCACTGGTTTAAAATCATAGGTATTCCCAGTTTGTATATAGGCATAAAATTCGTGGACTTTTTCTAAATACAGAGACTTGACTGGGATCTGCAGTACTGGCATGCGCAAAAACCCAGGACGCAACGATCCTTGCCGATAGTCAGTGAAGCCCTTTTTCATTAAGAATGCAAAAGTAAATTCATCGTAATCACGCCATTCCCATGTAGTATCAGTTCTTGGCCAGTGTCCATCTTGAGGTACGGGAAAGTCTTTTTCGAGTGAAAAGTAATTACCAGTTGATTGAGTGACTAGGTCATCATGATCATCTCTGAGAGCAACCAATTTTCGCTGAGAACAAACCCATTCAATATTCTTACTCTCATTTGTGCCAAAATACCTGTGGTCATCTGCCATCAGAGCAGAAGCACAGTTGACGTAGGGAATTAAGGAAAAACCTTTTGGAATGTGGTTGACGACAGGATCCCAAGTTGCTGTCGAGTTAACTGTCCAAGCTTTTCCATCTCCGTCCGGATCGAGCCGATAGACTCGCTTTAATACGCTGGCGGCATTCGCTCTGTTGCCTAAACTAAAATCAGTGATTTGGGTGTAGCCAATTTTCCTGGCTGCGAGCAACACCCCATCATTTCGAGTCATAATGACTGCCGGTTTATCAGGACCTTGATAGAAAAACCAGGTTTTACTGTCATCATCAAAGACATAGTAGGCGAACGCTTGTGTCTCTGGCTCTTGGAAGACATATGATATGGTCAGCATGTCACCAGGAGAAGTGTAGTTCTTGGTGATAAGTCCGGGACTAGTGCTGAGCAATCTTTGGGCAGCAGTTGCATCAGAAGGAGGAGCCCAGGTTACCCAAGATTGGGTTTGGCCTGGGTAGATAATGGCGTCAGAAGCGGTTTCTTCTAGGAGGGGGCAACTGGAAAGCCCGGCATTGGGATCAGTGACATCAACTGTACAGCCAGCAGCACAGGCTGCTGATGATTGGTACGAGTTGTAGGTTGGTTGGCAACCAGCGCCTGGTACACACATGTAGCCTGGTTCGGGCTCAGTTGTTGGGCTGGGTTGAGGTGTACCACTGGGCGGAGGGGTAGCAATGGGAGGTGGGGAGGGAGGATAATAGATTGGACAAGAGGTTCCGTAAGAAGATATTGTGCAACTTGTTCCACCCTGACAGAAAACCGGCCCAAAAGTTTGGCAAGAACCAGCCCCACAAGATTGATTCATTGCTCCTTGAGTTACACACGTATATTGATGAGTAACAGAATTGTAGTCGCAACCATAATCAACGTAGGTGTGTGTTCCAACACAAACTTGCGCATTAATTTTTGATGTGGAAGCACTAATCGTAACGAACAGTAAAAACGATAATAAATAAATAATTCTTTTCATTACTATTCTTTTAGAAGCATCAGTATCTGTGCTGCAGGACCGATCTCAGTCAGAGGATCGGTGCGCTCAGTACCATTATAAAAAGCGTTATTTGAAACTACATACTCTAATATTTTGTTTAACGAAGACTGACAATCTTCATTGCACTCCTCTGGAATTTTTGGTGTTTGTTTGTATATCTTTACAATGGCTAAGTCAGATCTAGCGGTTGTTACTTCTATTTTTGGAATCGTCTCTATGGTCCAGGTTGGGAATCTATTCGGAAACTCATCATAATTTTCACCTAGTGTATTTGTTTCAGCAAAACCTACCTGTGTTTGCTCAGGACCAAGATAGACATGAACTTCTGATTTTCGATAGGAATTAACTTGTCCAGATAAATAATAAATATCAGCGTTTTTGTAAACCTTTGGATTCTGCAACCAAACCCAATATGACTCATCAGCTAATGCTTCAGGGCTATTTGTTATTCTTGGCAAATCTGTCTTTCGAGTGCCAAAAGGATTGATAATTTGAGAAAAATTAAATTTATTTGTGTACAATAAGTATGTGGAAATACCAATTATACAGACCACAACTCCCACAACAAAAAACAACAAACGCTTTCGCATACGATCATAGTACCAATTTATTTAGGTTGAAACAATAGCCTCACTTGGGTTAGCGCTCAATCACATGTACAACTGAAGTGTTTCCATATAATTGAAGACTGGCACTTTCGCTACCGTTGACGATTAATTCTGTTATTTTTTTATCTGTGAGCATGGCTTCAAATGGTAGGGTCGCGCCCGGGTATAAACTTTTAAGCAGTAAAACACCGGAAAAATCAATTTGGTCTTGAGATGGAACGTCATTTTCAGAAAAATCTAACCCCTCGACTATTCCGACAACGTAAGCAACATCTTGTCTAAATTGGTTCGAATCCTCGTTTGTAATATCATACATATGAATAGCAACAGGATCGCCATCTTTTACTGAATCAGGAGCTAGAGGTCTGGGAGGAACACTATGAGACCAAATTTCATTTTCTTGAAAATTATATTTTAGGGTTGCTTGCATTACTAAATCGGCAGGGGTGGTTTCACCTAGTAGAGTTGCCCAATAAATCTTGTCGTCTTTAACAAGTGGTTGAACAGAAGACACTATCAAATTGTCTGTGTGCCATTCTCCCCGAGCGTCAACAAAAGATATGGGTAGAACAACCAATCTCAGTTTCCAATTAGATTGGTTTTGTACATTTTCTTGATTTGTTGTGTAAATTGGAACATGCATCACCTGATATCCTTGATTCACAATTCCTCTCATCACTAGAGATCTTCTTTTCTGTTTTTCACCCTCAACAATTTCTGGAATTACCGATGCATTAAACTCATAAGGGGTGGGATACAGATACTTTTTTGCTTCAGCTTCCGTTCTTGCTATTTTTTTTGTATTTAGTTCAAGCTCCTCGGCTATTGATGTAAGTTCGTAAGCGGTTTTTGTTGGTTTGATCCAGTTATCACCACTCCATTCAGCTACAATAACTTCTATACCAAGCTCGTTTTGGACTATAACACGTTGACCGTTCATTTGTTTCTCGATGACATTAGGATAAGTTTCAATCTCTTCTGAAGTAACAATTTGAGTCTCCTGAAGGTGTTGCCATTTTCCTTCGACAAATTTTCCTACAACAAACGACTCACTTTTCGCAACTGGATATGAAAAAACTTCGAGAGAATCATCAATTGACAATGTGAGAGCATTCCCAAAAAATTCATATGCGGTAGTTCTTAGTGTTTCGTTAGCAGGAAAAATTTCTGGAGTTACCACCTCTGTTGTGATAGGTGCAGTTCTAGTTGTTTGCACAGTCTCAGTAATTGGTGCTGTCGTGGTGCCAGTGATTGCCTCGGTCGCCCCCACAGTTGGAGTTACTGTTGGCAGTGTCACCTCTTGCTGAACTGATCCACCAACACCAGTCGAAACTGGCGCTCTTGTTTCAGTTACCATTGTAATTAAGTCACTACGAACCCAACCTTTACCGGTTTGCGGATTTGTGGGATCTTTGACAACATAAACCTCATACCAAGTGTATCCAGCAACTGTCTGCTTTTTGCCAGTCAACTCCAATTTTTCTCCTGCCGAAGCGGTATAAATTGGATCATGGCTTGTTGAAGCATCAGGTCTGATATTGGTGTTATCAGATTTGATTACCGCGTACTTCACTGTCTCTGGAGTCGGAGTAGCTTCAACCGTTGCCACTGGAGTTGAGGTCATTGTCGGCCTCAAGATAGGGGTAATGGTTGGCAGCGCCTGGGCAACAGTCTGCTCAGTTGGTTCGGGAGTGCCAGTTGCTTCATTAGTCTTGACAGCAGTCGCGGTTGGAGTAAGAGTGGCAGCGGCAACTGCCTCAATTGTCATGGGCAAAAATCCACTGATCATTAAGACAAAAAGGATCATCGCTGCGATACGAGTCAAAGGATTGCTAAGTTCAGGAAAGTGATAATTAGTCGTTGCCAGTTCATTACCAGCTACAAAAGCTTGGGCGGAGAGCCTTGCCTGTTGAGCGGCTGCATCAAGCTCCTCTGGTTTTAAGTTGAAGCTAATAATTTGTTGTACTTGTTGTTCTGGGTTAATAATTCCAGGCTGGACAGCCAGCCGTGTAAAATCCTCAAAAGAAAAGTTACTGAGACTCTCTTTTCCAAACACCATCATCTCTCTTCTTCTGGGACTCTCTCCCATCAGACTAGCTTTGAGATTAGCGCGAAGGGATTCAGGGGTTTTTGACTGAAGTTTTTCTAACTGGCTATCTTCAGGATTAGTTTCAGGGTGCAGGTATTGACTCATATTATCCTATAGTAGTTTTTTTTAAAGCTACTAAACAAGCGTTTAAATTGCCTGTATTTTACCAGATTGAGCACAAGAATTTCTAGGTGTAAAGGATGTGTATAAATATGGTGTGGAATATAGGCTAATTAGTATTGATCAATTAATCCCTTTTGTCATCCGTAACTTCGTATGAAAAAAGCCAAAATATTTCTTGCTCATTCCATCCGCAATAAATTGGAGTCAAAAGAAGTCATTCCACTCATCATCCAAACATTAGAAAAAGCTGGATATACCGTTTTTAGTGATCACGTCACAAAGATGAGTCAGAACCAGTTGGATTCGTTCACAAGGCAAGAAAATATTGCCTATCACCGAAAAATCTTCCAAAATATCCACAAAGCAAATCTTGTCATTTCCGAATGTTCCAAAGAGAGTTTGAGTGTCGGCTTTCTGCTTGCCTTTGCTCTTGAAAATGTTGACACCAGGCTTAACTTCTATCTTCCAGCTGAGATGTCGAATTATCTGAAGTTGAAATGTAAACACAAAGGGTTAACCAAGTCGGCATATCTTCGACTTCTTCTTGAAGATTCAATCAGCAGAGATACAGATTTTTAGATTGATTCTCACTCCGAGTAATTTTTTTCAAGTAGCTGTTCAAGTGATCAACACGTGGTAAACTAAAAATGAGTAAAAATAGTGCAAAAATAGTGGTGTACAATATCAATCCGTAATTTTTTGTTTTCACGTTATGACCAAAAATCAGAAGCCTGCAGTATCTGATAACTCCCTGTGTACAGAGGAAAACCTGCAGAGATTCTTGAAGCAAAAAAATTCTTTTTCAGTCGATCAACAGCAAAAGTTAAAGGATCAAATTGACAACAGTTCCAAGTGTTGGCAGTTGTGGAATAAAGTGCGCTGGGACGCGGCAATGAACAGCCAAGGTGTTCAGGAGTTAAAAGAATACTTGGGAAAGAAGTTTATCCCCTATTATGACTCTTCTTGGGGATTGGCTGAGGAGTGGATGGACAAAAAGCCAAAAACCGTAGATGAAATTAAGGACTTTTACAAACAGACAGAAAATTATGTTTATAACCTTGCTATCTGGCATGAAAGTGGAGATAGATATAAATATTCAGATAAAATTAAAAAACTTATTGATACCTATGGAGTTAAATCAGTGATTGATTATGGGTGTGGGATCGGCACAGACAGTCTTACTTTTATTGGCAGGGATATCGATACTTATTCAATTGATTTCGATTGTCCTGCCTCTCAGTTTTTTAGGTGGAGGGCGAAAAAAAGAAAGTTAAGTCCGAAGTTTTTCAACATTGAGAAATTAGAAAAGTACCCAGATACTGAAATGTTTTGGGCGATTGATGTTCTTGAACATATTCCAGACCCTCTTGCAACTATTAAAAGGATTAACTACCAGATATGCAAAATCATTGCTCACAAAAGCCAATTTAACGATACGGCAGGGGGAAGACATCCTTGCCATATTAATTTTGAACAACAGATGATTTCTGATTATTTATCAAGCAAAGGGTATTCAAATATTTCCACAGATCAAAGTCTTTCTATTTGGTTGAATCTGGATCTTGTTAATGAGAGGAGATGAGATAAAATTCATTCAAATGGAACGACGAATATGAAAGTATATTTCACTGCTTCACTTAGAGGGAAAAAGAATAATGATTTGGATTACACTAAAATTTATAGCGCTATTGAGAATTTAGGTCACCAAAATATTGATGACTTGGTAATTTCTGGTAACACGCAACAATTTTATACAGGCTCTCATAATGATCAATTGAGCTTATATAAAAAGGCCTTAGATAATGTAAAGACTGCTGATCTCATTATTCTTGAGGTTTCCATTCCAAGTCTGTCGATGGGATTTTTGCTATTAAAAGCTCTTGAAGCTTCGAAACCAGTGATAGCCCTGTACAAAGTTGGCTATTCTCCATTTTTCGCACTGGGAATCGATGATGAACGCTTGCAAGTTGTGGATTATACGGAGGAATCAATCGAAGAAGAATTAAAATCTGCAATTGAGGTAGCTCAGGAAAAAGCGGATGTCAGATTTAATTTTTTCATATCTCCAGCAATAGGTAGGTATTTAGATTGGGTCTCAAGAGTGAAAAAAATTCCGCGATCCGTCTATCTTAGAGCACTTATTGAAAAGGAGATAGAAAATAATGAGGAATATCGTAAGTTATTTTGACCGTCAATCTTGAAAATTAAATGAAAATCTTTTTTAATTTTTCTTCAAGAACTGATCATTACACAAAGTGCCAATCAAAGAGAATTTATGATTTAGTTCAAAGATTTGGTTATATTAATTCATATGATCCATTTGCTGACGAAAAATTGCAATTAACTACTCTTACCCACTCCGATCTCACTCGCCTCTTCTCCTCATCCACCAAGGCGCTTTCTCGCAGCGACATCGTTATCCTCGAAGTCTCGACTAACAGCTTCACCCAGGGCTACATTCTTCAAAAAGCCCTCGAAATGTACAAGCCGGTGATCGCTCTGCACCGACCAGGCAAATATCCAGTCTTCTTGAAAGGCATTGAGACTCCCCTGCTCCAAATCTTGGAATATGACGAATACAACCTCGACAAAACTCTCAAAGATGCGATCCAATTTGCGATGGACAATCTGGAGACTCGCTTCAATGTTTATCTCTCTCAAGAGATTAGCCAGTATCTCAGCTGGTTTGCCAAGAAGAAAAAACTCTCCAAGTCGGCAGTGGTCAGAGAAGTGCTTCGTTACCACATGCAGGCAAATCAAGAATACGCTCGACCATAAGCGACTCCCGTGTACGAATGAATACCTTCTTTTACCTGGGTTACTTTACCGCTTTCAGACAAAGTCACCGCTTTTTCAAATGTTGGTCCGTCAGTGGCAAATTTGATTTTGTCGAGGGTAAAGTTGGGGGGATTCATCCTATCCTTTCTTCTCGTCTTCAATTAGTTTCTTGGCCATTTGATCAAAATCTGATATCAGCAGTTTGTCTTGCATGACACTGTACTTTTCAAACTCTTTTTCAGCCAAGGCGACAGCCACCTGGTGAGTGACTTTCCCCATATCCTGGAGTATCTCTTGCTCATTAAACTGCAAAAAGGCATCAAGCCTTTTGACCCAGTCCTTCATGTACATCATTTGTCCTTGGGAGGCTTGCAACTCAGCATAATCAAGGTACATCGTCACAATCCTGTTCAAGTGATCAAGTTCTTTCGCGTTCAAGTAATTTTTGGCAATACCAACATCAGTCAGCGCTGCACTGAGCGTAGATATTGGTGATTTTTTGATAGAACCGGCGTTCACTTGAGCGGATATCCCGAATTCTAGCCAGCTGCTCTTCAAAATAATCTTTACCAAAAATCTGACGCGGATCTTTAAGTCGTTCGTCATCCATAGTAAAGCCTTTAATGATGTATTCCTTAAGACGTTCAGTTGCCCAAATCCGAAAAGGGGTTGCTTTTGCCGAATTAACCCGATATCCAACAGAGATGATAGCGTCGAGATTATAGAATTTTGTCTGGTAGGTTTTGCCGTCATTGGCAGTACGTGCAAAATTTGCACATACTGAATTTTTCAGCAGCTCTCCACTTACAAAAATATTCCTGAGATGTTTGGTAATGACACTTCTCTCTACCCCAAAAAGCCCTGCAATTTTTTCTTGCGTCAACCAGATATTTTCATCCTTCAAAAAAATCTCCACCCTCACCTTACCGTTGGGGGTAGTGTAAAGGAGAAAGTTAGGCTCATTTTTAAAGGCATCGATTTGCCGACCTTTAACGGTTTTTGGTATATTTTTGGTCATATCTCTACTGTCATTTTATCAAGACAAGTATAGCTCTTATTACCAATATCCCTTAGCCTGGACGATCGTGAATACTTTATTGCCATGACAAGCACTTGCTAAATCAAATTTAGCAAAACTTTTTTCAAAGTAAATGAGTAAGAATTGCACTGTTTTTTTGCCCGCAATACCTTGTAGAATTGGCTGAGAAAGAAACTTTGGTTTTCAAGCCGCCCATATCATACAGGTTTTTTAATCTCTCTCTTGCAGATTACCAAACTTATACGTTATCATGATAAAGCCCTAGTATTTCTAGCGGGTATTGATGCATATGCTGAACAGAAAAGCCTTCCAATCTCAATCTGGCCAAGTCGCGGTCGTCGTCTTTCTGATCATGGCGGTGATGCTGGTGGTGGGTTTGTCCTTGGCCTCCAGAACGTCGCAAGAAATCGAGTTGGCTGGTCAGCAAGAAGATACCACCAGGGTGTTTAATGCAGCGGAAACGGGCATAGAAGAGGCGTTGTCAGAACCAAGTAATTTTCAAGGAGGAAATGTTGGTGCTACAGATATCAGTTCTCTTCCACCAGAAACTACGGGACAATACTCAGTTACCGCTGAGTCAGGTTTTAAAAGTAAGATTGATTCCGGTGAAACAGCCACTATTTTTATTAACCCTGCTGTTACCGGGAGCATAGATATAAATTGGGGTGTCAGTGGAGCAGCCTGCTCTGATTTAGCAGTCTTGGTTATTACAACTTATACAAAAATTGGAACGACATACGAAGCAACGCATATCGGAGTTCGACCAGATTCATGTCATTCTGGGACTAATTTTCAAAATGTAACAATTAATGGCGTTAGTGATGGAACAATTACCTATGCGAAGAAGTATCAATTGGCGATTGCTGCGGGTACTGAAATGGTCAGAATTAAACCGTTAATTGCCTCAACAGATATTTTTATTCCAACTTCTTCTGTTCTTGCTTCTCAGCTCTACACCGTCCGCTCCGAAGCTCAGGACACCTCATCCGGCAATACCGAAGTTCGCGCCATCCAAGTCACTCGCACCAAACCAGCACCCCCTGCCATTCTGGATTACGCACTTTATAGTGGGGGGACGTTGAGTAAATAAAAGCTGAACAAATAAAAATTAGCGGTCGCCGCACAGCGACAGCACCGCCAATAAGTAACAATTAAAACAACAAGTCAAGGAGATTGCATGCCTGCCGTCGCAATCGATATCGGAACGTATAGTGTCAAAGCCATTTCTGGTAATCCCGGTGCCAAACCGGCAATTAAGCGGGTGGCGGAGGTGTTTAACACCACTGGCCTAGCCGTTCCCACCGATGACGCCAGCATCGAGAAAATGGCGCTCTTGGTTGAGTCGGTCTTTGCTGACTACGACCTGCCGCGCAACGAAGTCCGGGTGGCGATCCCAGAAACCGTCGTTTCAACCAAAGTCATTCCCCTACCCCCATTGACTGATGCTGAGCTTGCCTCAGCCATTAATTGGCAGGCAGAACAGCACATTCCAATTCCTCCTGAAGAACTTTCGCTTGAATATCAGGTGGTTTTTAGACCCAAAGGCAACGATAAACAGCCAATGCGCGTCCTGCTTGTTGGCGTTAGAAAAACGGTGATCGACAACTACGTCAACCTTTTCCACAGTATTGGCATTGAGCCAATCTTAATCGAGACTCAAATCCTCTCTATCATGCGCTCACTCCAGTTTGTGCCAGAAGATCCAACCACGTTAATCGTTCACATTGGCGCTTCAAACATGAACATGGCGCTGGTTCACCAAGCCGAACTCAAATTTGTGCTTTCGCATCTGAACGGTGGTCAGCTGCTGACCAAAGCTCTCGAGCAAACCCTGGCCATGGACGCCACTCAAAGTGAGCAGTACAAGCGAACCTATGGTTTAGATTCGGATCAATTTCAAGGCAAAATCCGCGAAGCAATGATGCCCGCGGCGCAACTGCTCACCGCTGAGATCAAGAAGTCACTCCAGTTCTTTGTCAACCAAAACCCCAAGGAATCAGTCAAACGGATCGTGCTTTCTGGTGGTACTGCTCTCTTGCCTGGTTTTGTTCAGTTCATCACTGATGAAACTGGCGCCGAAGTCCTGGTTAGTGCCCCATTCACCAACGCCACTGGCGACGTTGCTCCTCAAGTTAATCAACCTAGTATGACCGTCTGCATGGGACTGATGTCTCGTGAGCTCTGATAAGGTAACCAATGGCACGAACAATCAATTTTGTCAGAGAGCGCAGAAGAACCCTAGGTCGCCAAGAGCAAACCGATCGAGAGGTACTCAGGTACGTCACTTTTGGCTTGTTTGGCCTTGGGGTGGCGATCTTACTGGTGATTGGAGCTAGACTTTTTTTGCTTTACCAGATTAAGACAGTGCAGGCTGAACAAAAAACTGTTCAGGAGCAGATTGCTCAAAAAGAAGGCATCGAAGAAAAGTACACCATTTTTGCCAACAAACTCAAGGTTCTCACAGAGCTGTTTGGCAAGCGCAAAGAAAAACAGGAGGCGCTGGAGTACTTTAGCGGTTTGTTTGGCAGCGATGTCATCATCAGCCAACTTTCGTATACTGCTGACAAAGAAGTGCTCAGTTTTGTACTCGAGGCCAAAAGTATTTTTTCGATGGAAGAAGTCTTTAACATCATTAATTCTGACCAGGTCAAGCAAAAATATCCCGATATTCAGAAGAACAGTCTGCGCCGCGGCTCGGATGGTAGCTATGGCATGCAGGTAACACTGGTTTTTGGTGACAAACCAATTGAGGAAAAAATTCAGGCCGCCGAAGAAGCGGCGCAAGCAGATCAGACTGACCAAACTGATGGCACCCAAACTGAGACTCCAACCGATACCACCCAAACCGATACAACTCAAGAGACCCCAGCTGACACTACCCAAACCGATACAACTCAGACTGAAAGTGGCACATGACAGAAATAGATAGTGGTATCATCAAAATCTTTTGGTCCACCCGTCGGGCGATGGTTTTGTCGGTCTTATTTGTACTTGGTGCTTTAGTTTTAATCAGCGCGGTAGTGATTCCGCAGTTTCAGCAAAGTTGGGATTTGTATAACGACCTCCAAAAAGAACAACCCAAACTAGAAAAGCTGCAGCAAAAGCAGGCTGAATTAAATGACATTGAAGTCAGCCCAGAGTTTGCTCAAATTAACACCATCGAAGAGGCGCTGCCCTCCCACAAACCATTGCTGGAGTTGCTGATGGCGCTCAGCAGCGTTAGCCAAGATACTGGCACCGTGGTCAAAGATTTTGAATTGTCACCAGGCCTGGTGGCTTCTGACTCGACAGCCTTAGATTCCAAGAGCAAAACTGCCTATGACCAGCTGTCACTTGACTTGACTATTGAGGGGACTTTTCGCCAAATTCAGGATTTTTTGTTGAAAGTTGAAGAGGTGTCGCCGTTTACCACCATTGTCTCGATGGAGATTGGCAACCAGATTAACACCAATGCTGCCGGTTTTGTCGAGCAAACCAGTCAAGATCCCACTTTTGAGGCGGTGTTGACCACCCAGACCTACTTTTACACCCAATCAATCGCTTCCAGAATTGATTCGCCACTGCCAAAAATTTCTCAAAAAGAAGTTGGTGTCTTAAACTTGTTGGCAGCCTTTAACCCGACTAACCTAGAGCAACAAACTGAGATCCGTGGCGGCGGTTTGCAGGATTTATTCCAGATCACCACCGATCAAGTCACTCGAGAAGAAATTGAGAGTATTCCAGCTTTGGTACCGGTGCCAACTGCTACTCCAGAACTGGTTGCTACGCCTGCGCCGATTACCACGCCAGAACCGACGGTTACCCAATAACCAGCGGCAAACACTCGTTCCGTTGTCACCTACTACGAATTAATTGAAAAGATTATTCTGCTTCTACTTCTGCGGCTGGAGGCGCGTCTTCTTCGGCCAGCGTAATTTTGGCCCGAATACCCTCTTTGAGAGCGCGAATTTTGCCAATGTTTCTGATCGAATGAATCACAGAGCCACCTTTGCCGATCACTCGACCAATGTCTTCTGGGTGAACGTGGATGGTATAAACCGTGCCTTGCTCATCTGGCTCTTCGTCAACTCTAACTTCTTCTGGATGAGTAACAATATGAATAATGATGAACTCGAGGAGGTTTTTCATACCTGTTCCTTAGTAGCCAGGAAATAGTTTGACCTGACGATTATGCTTTTGATTTCTTTGCAGCTTTTTTGGTAACTTTGGTTGCGGGTTTGTCTTCAGTTTTGGCTTCAGTTGTAGGTTCGACCACAGCTTTGTCCTCAGTTTTTGCTGGTGCTTCAGTATTTTTTGCTTTTGGGACGGCTTCAGCCTTGACTTCAGCTTTTGGTTCCTTAGTTTCAACGGCTGGTGCAGCAGCTTCAGTGGTAGTTTCTACAGCAACTTTAGCGGCTGGTTCTGCTGCTGGAGCCTTTGCTTTTTCAGCTTTGGCTTTAGCCATGGCCTTCTTGGAAGGTCTGGCTTTTTTGGCTGGGAAAGGATTGCCGGATTTGAGGCGATCAAACAAACCTTGAACGGTTTCGGTGGGTTGAGCGCCTTTTTTGACCCAGGCTTCAAATTCCGCCATGTCGATTTCTAAAACTTTAGGGTTAGCAGTTGGCACGTAGCGACCAACTTGGGCTTTGTACTGCCCGTCGCGTTTGCTTTTACCTTCAGTTACTACTACTCGGTAGTGTGGTTGATTTTTCTTGCCAAATCTGGCTAATTTAATTTTCAACATACAAATATATTTTCTTTTGTTCTGACTGCGAGCGCTTCGGACCGGCAGTTTGGTTGTTACGTACAAGACCCCAGGATTATACCCTAGCTTGCCTGGTTTCTCAATACTAGAAAATTAACAAGTAACAAATAAACTTCCAAGAAAAGTAGATATTATCTATTTTCATTTAGCGAGTACCAGTAGTAAGTTTCGTCTTAAACCACTGAATAGTTTTGGAGAGACCTTCTTCAGG
>Ga0051987_10001153_pt1 | contig 13743 bp, 10 predicted proteins | sample CryGey08umfilter_2_FD_58083 | JGI IMG/M metagenome (GOLD analysis project Ga0051987, IMG submission 58083) | Groundwater microbial communities from aquifer in Utah, USA - Crystal Geyser 4/10/14 0.8 um filter | ecosystem: Environmental > Aquatic > Deep subsurface > Groundwater | place: USA: Utah... | reverse complement strand
TTGGCTTGACAAACCCATGCCAATAGATTGACAAAGCATAGGCGCTATGATAGATTAGAGGGCAATGATTAAAAGACTTTTAGTTACCTTAATATTGGTGTTTGGCCTGTCTCAGGCATGTTACGCGTATTGGATATGGACACCGGAAACCAAGAAGTGGACAAACCCTAAATACGCGCCTAAGGAGAGTCCGCAGGAACAGCTCATTTTTGCCAAAAGTTATTATGAGGCAAAGGATTATATCTCAGCTTATAATGAATTTAAGAAGCTGGTGAAGTATTTTGTTGATGCTGTGGAAGCCCCAGAGGCGCAATATTACATGGGACTTTGCCTTGAAGAGATGGGCAAATACTATGAGGCTTATCGATCTTACCAGAAGATCATTGAAAAGTACCCTTTCAGCAACCGCACGGATGACGTTTTAAAAAGGGAATATATTGTCGCTCAGAAATTGCTGGACCAAAAGACTAAACTTGTAGGCATAGACTTTACGGGTGAAAATGTCGCTATGGAGATCTTTAAGAAGGTAGTGGAGAACGCGCCTTATGGGAAATATGCCGCCGCAAGCCAATATAAGATAGGCCTAACGCTAAAGGCTAAAAGGTATTTTAAAGAGGCGGCTGATGAATTTCAGAAAGTTGTTGATAATTACGCGGATAGCGAGTGGTCGGAACCCGCGAAATTCCAGATAGCTACATGCGCCGCTAGATCTTCCCTGGATGCCTCTTATGATCAGACGTTAACGCAGGATGCCAGGGATAAATTCAATGAATTCGTAAAGACGCATCCAGAGGCTGGATTGTCCCAGGAGGCTGGGGTTAAAATGTCCGAGCTAAAGGACAAAGAGGCTGAGTCAAGTTATAGAATAGGTCAGTTCTATGATAAACAAAAGGCTTTTGACAGCGCCAAGATATATTATAATTATGTGATCAAGAATTTTCCTAATAGTGTTTGGTACGCTAAGGCCGTTGAAAAGATCCAGGCATTGGAAAGGAGCCGTTTGTGAAGAAACTGACAGATCTTTCTCTTTTTTTATGCTTGCTATTGTTTTTTAATGGCTGCGGGTATACGACACACGCCTATCTTAACAAAACTGGATACAAGACGATCTATATCTCGCCATTTGTCAATAAAGTAGACACAACTTCCGAGTTCAGCGAGGGTAGGCGTTTCGTGGCTTATTTTCCTCTGCTTGAGAATACGGTGACTAACGCGATTGTCGATCGTTATACGTTTGATGGGAATCTTAGGATAACAAGAGAAGATGAAGCGGACATCGTCTTAAAAGGTTCGCTCGTGAATTATCGCCGCGATTCGTTGAGGGATTCTTCCAGTGATATGCCGGAAGAATACAGGGTGACTATTTTTGTCAATATTACGCTCACGGATAATAAGACAAAGAAGGTCCTGTGGGAGAAGGATCAATTTGCTGGTGACTCGTCTTATTTTACTACCGGGCAGTTTACCAAATCAGAATCGCAAGCCATCCAGGATGCTACTAAAGATCTTGCCCGAAGGATCGTGGAGACGACCGTTGAGGCATGGTAGAACCGCATGTTTTTATATTTTTAGGTAATGATGAGCTCCGCAAGTCTGAAAGGCTGGAGCTTCTGCAGAAAAAATTATTCCCGCCAGATATCAAGGAATTCAACTATTGTTTGCTTTATGGGGATGATAAAGGCCTGGCTCCGAAAGACTTGAAAGAGGCCTTGTCTTGTTTTCCTCAAGCCGGAGCCCTCAAGCGGCTCGTCGTTATAAAAATGGCCCATAAGTTGAGCAAGGCTAATCAGGTTTGCCTGCAGGCTTGTTTGTCTGAAGAGTGTCAGGATAAAGTATGTAAGACTGTTGTGGCCTTGGATATATCCGCGAATGGGGGAAAGGCGAGTGAGTCTTTTATCGGAGTATTAGCTAAGGCTGGGGCTCAGGTCGAGCGCTTCGCGGGTGAGCCGGCCGCGGCTAACGTGTTTGATCTGGGAAGGGCCATAGCTGATCGCCGGCCGGAGTCAGCTTTAAAGATATTAGCAAGCCTCGTCCGTTATAAAGAAAAAGCGGAGAAAATAATAGGCGCTATCTTTTGGCAGTGGGAACGCCTTCATACGGATAGGCGTATAACTAAAGAAAACTATAAGAGGGGTTTAAGGCTTATTTCCGAATCTGACAAACGCCTGAAATCATCTTCATCGGCGTTTGCCCGTGAGGCCCTGATACTTGAGGCGTTGGTAGTCAGGCTTTCTTCTTTAACATGAGCGCGAGGTTGGATTTGCGTCTTGATGCTGTATTTTTGTGGATAATGCCTTTGGCAGCGGCTCTGTCAAGTTTGGAGAAGACGGTCTTTATTTTTTCTTTTGCTTCATCCAACTTCGCCCCAGCTATCAGGGCGCGCAGTCCTTTGACTTCTTTTTTGAGGCCTGATCTCAGCGCTTGATTGTGAGAGATCCTTTTTTTGTCTACTCTTAAGCTTTTGGCAGCGCATTTTCTTTGTGGCATAGGATTTACTCCTTAGGTTATTGTGCAACTCTGGTGAGATGATTTTATAACACAAAATATCATTATTGTCAATGATGTTTACTATAGGTGATGTTACTATAGGCCATAAACTATTAACTATGAAATATATATGAGTGAACACAAAGCGATCTTTAAGTCTGCCTCGGTTATCAGCGCGCTTACTGTGCTTTCACGTATCACCGGTTTCGCGCGAGACGTGCTTCTTGCTGATCTCTTCGGAACGCAGGCGGCAGCTCAGGCTTTTTTTGTAGCTTTTAAGATCCCGAACGCTTTCCGGGATATAATGGGCGAGGGGGCTGGGAACGCGGCTTTTGTGCCTGTTTTTTGCGAATGTATTCAAAAAAGGCCCAAAGCCGACTTTTTGAAATTAGTGAATTCTCTTCTTCGCGTTGTTATTGGTATATCTATTTTGTTAGTCATAGCCGGCATAGTATTTTCACCAGCCATTGTGCGGCTTGTCGCTCCCGGTTTTTCCAACGATATTGCCAAGTTCGGCCTCACTATTAAACTGAACCGCATTTTATTTCCATATCTCGCGCTTATAACGTTAAGCGCTTTTATGATGTCAGTATCAAATTCTCTTAAGTCTTTCGCGGCTCCGGCGTTTTCATCCGTCGTCTTTAACATCGTTTTTATCTTAGGTATTTTTTTTATCACGCGTTTCGCTGTTCCGGAGCCTGTGGCCGCGTTGTGCGTCGCGGTTCTGGTGGCGGCCGCGGCCCAGGTATTATTCCAGTTTCCGACGCTTTGGAAAATGGGTATTGATTTTAGGAAAGGCGGTATTTTTGCTAAAATTTTTAAAGAGCCGGCTATTCGCAGGGTCGGCCGCCTCATTATGCCTCGCATTGTCGGTACTAGCATTTATCAACTTAATATATTTGTTGATACTATTGTTGCCTCGTTTGCTTTTTTGGTAGGGGACGGGGCTATAGCGGCTATTTATTACGCTAACCGTATAATCCAGCTTCCTTTTTCAATATTCGGTGTAGCTCTTTCCAATGCCGCTCTTCCTAATATGTCGGCAAACTCAGCTGATCAGGATATTGAGAAGTTTAAGACTACCCTGCTGTTCTGCCTTAGAGCGGTTTTTTTGGGAGTTATCCCATTGACAGTGGGTATTTTAGTTTTTGCTCAGCCTCTTGTGCAGGTGATATTCCAGAGGGGGAGTTTTGACGCTTATTCAACTAACATCACTGCTTTTGCTGTTTTCTTTTATGCCTTTGGCCTGGTGTCTTACGTGGGGGTGAGATTTTTGTCCCATGCCTTTTATGCCCTTCAGGATACGATGACCCCTGTCAAAGTATCCGTCGTAGGATTTTTGATGAACGTCATTTTAATTTTTATCTTCGTTTTTGTTTTTAGATTTCAGATATCAGGCCTGGCCTTGGCTAGTTCCATTTCAGCCACTGTTAATTTTTACCTGCTTTATCGCGCCCTCAACAAGAGGATAGGCTTTAATTTCAGCCATGATTTTAGCTCAATGGCCGTTAGATCTCTTGCTGTATCTGTTGTCGTTGTCCTGATCATTTTTTGGGTTTGGCAACGGTGGTCTCATCCGGATCCGGCTTTTTTAAAGATGTGCGTAGTCTTCTGCCTGGGTGTTGTTTTATACGCGGCGGGCCTGTGGGCTTGCAGGGTAAAAGAAGTAAAGGAGTTATTGCTTTGGCCGCGAAAGATAAAATAAACCCCGTTCGAGATAGGCCGCCTTTAGGCGGCCGTCTAGCGCCATAACGTTAATGATAAGATAGTGCTTCTATAATTGCCAAATTTAGCATGGTCATGATGAGCGTCATCTCTAACGGGGTAAAAGATTTTCCCAACAAGCCGGGCGTCTACCTGATGAAAGATGGCGAGGGGCGCGTGATCTACGTAGGCAAAGCCCTGTCGCTAAAAAAAAGAGTTAGGAGCTATTTTTTTAAATCCCAGCCTTCCGTAAAGACGCGGATAATGCTTTCTTATTGCCGGCAGATAGGCCGCATAGTAACGCCTTCGGAACACGATGCCCTTATCCTGGAGGCTGGCCTTATCAAGAAGTATAAGCCGCGTTTTAATATCAGCCTGAAAGACGATAAGAGCTATCCCTATATAAAGATCACTAAAGAGGGCCTGCCAAGGGTTTTTATCGGCCGCCGAAAGAAGTTCGCCGAAGATGTAGACCACTTTGGGCCATACACCAGTTCCAGGCTTTTACGCCGAGCATTGACTATCTTGCGTAAAACTTTTCCTTTTTGCACTTGTCGCAAATTTCCAAAGAAACCCTGCCTTAATTATCATATGGGGTTGTGCGCTGGGCCATATCAAAAAAAGATATCCAAAAAAGCTTATGTGGATATCATAAAGGCTCTTGGAGATTTTTTGACGAAAAGGGATTCTGACATTATTGACGATCTTTCTTTAAAGATGAGAGGATTTGTCAGGGCAGAGAAGTTTGAAGAGGCTGCCCGTCTCAGGGATAACCTGGAGGCTTTGAGCATTCTGGCCTCCTTAAAGAAAACTGGCCTCGGGAGGCCGTCTGGCCCCGCGGACGATCTTTTGGCTCTGGGATTAGACAAAGAGCCCGCGCGCGTTGAAGCTTTTGATATCTCTGATATTGGAGGCAGCCTGGCTGTCGGATCCATGGTAACTTTTAACAATGGGGAACCTGATAAAGGCAATTACCGCAGGTTTAGAATAAAGACGGTTTCGGGTAACGACGATTACGCGATGATGGGCGAAGTCGTGCGTCGGCGCTACGTAAGGCTCGTCAGGGAGATTGGCGCCCTTAAGCCGGATCTTATTGTTATTGACGGAGGCTTGGGGCATCTGGAGGCCGCGCGCGGTGTTTTAAAAGAACTGGATCTAGAACTTCCCATAATTGCTATCGCCAAAAGCGAAGAATTGATTTATACTGTTAATCATAAAAACCCTGTTAAATTAAGCGCTGATTCAGGCGTTCTTAGGCTTATTCAGCGCGCCAGGGATGAAGCTCATCGCTTTGCTTTGAAATATCATCATTTATTGCGGGCCAAACATGCGTTTCGGAAAGATTAAACTCACTAGTTTTGAGAAGCGCGTTTTTGAAGCTGTATTGACTATCCCTTTTGGCCAGACGCGTAGTTATAAATGGGTCGCTAAAAATATCGGATGCGCGTTCGGCGCGCGCGCCGTGGGTAACGCGTTGAATAAGAATACGCTAACGCCTTTTGTGCCGTGCCATCGCGTCATAGCTTCGGATGGCGCGCTGGGCGGATATAATGGCGGATTAAAAAAGAAGAAGGAATTATTAAGGAGAGAGAAAGCATATAATGGAAGATCCTAAACCCGGAACTCTAGATCCTGAACAAATCCAAATGTCAAGATCGCAATGTTTTAAATAGATAAGTTTGGAATTTTGTGTTAGGATTTCGAGTTTAGAGTTTAACATAGGAGTTTTGGGTTTTGGAATTGGGATTTAGTTTGACATTTGTCATTTGAAATTTGGATTTTACTTGTTTAGAGTTTAGTATTTCGAGTTTAGAGTCTAACATAGGAGATATCTATGAATATTAAGGATATTTTAAGGGCCATGTGCGAAAGGGATGCTTCGGACCTTTTTTTAAAAGTTGATAATGTTCCTTACTTGCGCATTTATGGCGAACTTAAATCTATACAGGACGTACCTGTCTTGTGCGTCGCTGATATTGAGAAGATGATCTCTGAGGTCGTAGATGATGTTCATCGCAAGATGCTGCAGAAATCTTTTGATACGGACTTGGCCATTGACATTGAAGGCCTTGATCGTTTCAGGGTAAGTATATTTTTTCAGCGAGGCGTCCCGTCTATTGTCATGCGCCGTATCAAGAAAGAAATACCTGATTTTAAAATGCTCAATCTTCCTGATGGTGTTCTTGGGTCTTTGTCGCAGGAAAGGCGGGGCTTGGTACTCTTAACCGGGCCAGCGGGCAATGGTAAGTCAACAGCCATAGCCAGCATGATAGAGTATATGAATAATAATGTATCCAGGCATATATTGACCGTGGAAGACCCGATAGAGTTCACGTTTGCAGATAAAAAAAGCGTTATAAATCAGAGGGAGCTGGGTTTAGACGTCGCTTCCTATGTCGTCGCGCTAAAACAGGTGACGCTTCAGAGCCCGGATGTTATATTTATAGGTACAATACGCGACCTGGATACAATGTTAGCAGCCCTTGTCGCGGCAGAAATGGGGATACTTGTTTTAAGCACAATACATACGGTGAATACCGCTCAGACGGTGCAGCGCATGATTAATTTTTTTCCGCCTCATCAGCACGCGGAGATCAGGATGCAGCTTTCATTTTTACTGAAGGGTGTGATCTCTCTTAGGCTTGTTCCGACAGCGGACGGTTCAGGCCGCGTGCCAGCGTATGAGACGATGACGCTTACATCATCTATCAGCAGGCTCATACGCGATGGCGCTCTACAGGATATAGCGCACTATTTGGAAGAAGGCGCTCTTTTCGGCATGGGTAGTTTTAATCAATGCTTGGCGCGGCTGGTAAAAGAGAATAAGATAACCGCGGAACAGGCCTATAAATTTGCCGACAATAAAGAAGACCTTGAGCTTGGGATAAAGGGCATTAAGAGGTTGATATGATGCGAGAAGATATTGAAAGAAAAATAAAAGAAGTAAGCGGCATGCTTGACAGGCTACGGGGGTATCTTTGACATTGACAACAAAGATAACCAAATAGCTTCTTTGCAGGCCGCTATGGCCCAAGAGGGATTCTGGCAGGATCTTTCCGCGGCTAATGTGGTCGTTCAGAAGATAAAATCCTTAAAGAACGTGTCTGAACCCTGGCATAAGCAAGGCCAGAGGGTAAAAGAAATAGAAGAATTTTTTCATATCTCAGAGGGAGAGGGGGAAGATTTTCTAACGCACCTCAATAGCGACCTGGATTTGCTGGTAAATGAATTAAAGCGCCTTGAGTTTTACACACTAATGGGAGGCGAATTTGATAAGAACGACGCTATCCTGAACATCAACGCTGGCGCGGGCGGGACAGAATCCTGTGATTGGGCCTCTATGCTGCTAAGGATGTATACACGCTGGGCCCAGGCCCGCGGCTACGATGTGGCAATAACAGATATTCTTCCGGGAGAAGAAGCCGGCACAAAAAACGTGACCGTTATCATAAAGGGAGAATACGCTTTCGGGTATTTGCGCTCAGAAGCGGGCGTGCACCGCTTGGTCAGGATATCTCCTTTTGATGCTAATAAGCGCCGTCATACTTCTTTCGCGTCTGTTGATGTTATTTCTGTGGTCCCTGAAGATGTCCCTATTGAGATAAAGCCGGATGATATAAGGATGGATCTTTTCCGCGCGGGAGGCAAAGGCGGCCAGCATGTCAATACCACTGATTCTGCCGTGCGTATAACGCATATTCCGACAGGTATTGTTGTCCAGTGCCAAAACGAACGGTCTCAGCACCAAAACAAAGATGTGGCGATGAATATTTTAAAATCGCGGCTTTATGAGGCCAAGCGCCGCCAGCAAGAAGAGAAGTCATCGCGCGAATACGACAAGAAACAAAAAATAGAGTGGGGGTCTCAGATCAGGTCTTACGTCCTGCATCCCTATAGCATGGTCAAGGACCATCGCACGGACTATGAGACAGGTGATCCTGCCGGTGTCCTGGACGGCAAGATAGATGATCTTATAGAAGCATATTTGAGGATGTCCCAAAAGCATATATGATAAATTTTATACTTTCAAAAATATTAGGTACCCAGAACGAGCGGACTTTGAGGCTGGTGAAGCCGCTGATAGACGCTATAAATGCTTTTGAACCCAAGATAAAAAGCTTAAGCGACGACGCGCTGCGCGCTAAGACTGTCGCTTTTAAAGAGGCAATAAGCAGGCGTTTGAAAGAAGCAGGTTATAACTACGAGGGGCTTGATATAAAAGAGAAGAGGCGTATCGCCCTTGAGGTTTTAGACGAGGCCCTGCCTGAGGTTTTCGCGGTTGTCAGGGAGGCATCTGTCAGGGCCATAGGCCTGCGTCATTTTGATGTTCAGCTTATTGGAGGCATAGTGTTACATCGTGGAGGTATAGCTGAGATGGCGACCGGAGAAGGAAAAACGCTCGTAGCCACACTTCCGGTATATCTTAATGCCCTTATGGGCAAAGGCGTGCATGTTGTGACGGTCAACGATTACTTAGCTAAGAGGGATATGGAGTGGATGGGGCCTATCTATAAATTTTTAGGGCTTAGCGTAGGGGTTATCCAGAATGATATGGATCCTGAGGCCAGAAAACATTCCTATGGCTGCGATATCACCTACGGCACCAACAATGAATTCGGATTTGATTATTTAAGGGACAACATGGTCGTGGATAAGTCTCATATGGTACAGCGTGACCTCCACTACGCTATAGTTGATGAAGTGGATTCCATTTTAATAGACGAGGCGCGCACGCCGCTTATCATTTCAGGGCCCACGGACGACAAGGTGGACAAATATTATACGATAAATCGCATTATACCAAAGTTAAAACGCAGGATGATATTAGAGAAAGATGAGATAGAGGCGAAATATAAAGGCGAAGATCTATCAATAGGATTTGACGCGGTGGTTGATGAGAAGAACCATACGGTGAACCTTACGGAAGATGGTATAGCTAAGTGCGAGGAACTATTGGGCGTTGCCAATATTTATGACGACTTATCCGGAGAATGGGCGCATCATATTACCCAGGCGATCAAAGCGCACGACCTTTTTGAGAGCGACGTTGATTATGTCGTAAAGGATGGCAAGGTCATTATAGTAGATGAATTCACGGGCCGTCTTATGCCAGGCCGCAGGTGGTCTGATGGTATGCACCAGGCCATAGAGGCCAAAGAGAACCTGCGCATTGAAAGCGAAAACCAGACGCTGGCCACGATCACTTTGCAGAATTATTTTCGTATCTACGATAAGTTGGCAGGCATGACTGGTACTGCTTTTACTGAAGCGAATGAATTTAAGCAGATATATAACTTAGACGTTGTTGTTATACCTACAAACAGGGTTTTATCGCGCGCCAATTTTACTGACTCTGTCTTTAAATCCGCTAAAGAAAAATTCAACGCCGTGGTAGATGATATAAAGGCTTCTTATGAAAAAGGCAGGCCGGTCTTGGTAGGTACTATCTCTATTGAAAAGTCCGAGATGTTAAGCGGTATGCTTAAGCGCATCGGTATAGCGCATAGCGTCTTGAACGCGAAGTACCATGAGATGGAGGCTTCCATTGTAGCTCAGGCAGGTCGCTATAAAGCTGTAACCATAGCGACAAACATGGCTGGCCGCGGGACAGACATACTTTTAGGCGGCAATCCGGAGTTCATGGCAAAATCCATACTTATCGCCAAAAAAATAGATCCCAGGGCTTCCGAGTATAAAGAGGAATACGCGAAGATCTATGAAGATCTAAAGCTTGAGGCAAAAAAAGAACATGATAAAGTTGTTGAGGCCGGCGGGCTGCATGTTATAGGCACAGAACGCCACGAGGCTCGCAGGATAGATAATCAGCTTCGTGGCCGTTCGGGCAGGCAGGGAGACCCGGGTTCATCAAGGTTTTATGTTTCGTTGGCGGATGACCTGATGCGCTTGTTCGGGTCGGACAAGCTTGTAGGCATAATGGAGAAGCTGGGCCTGGAAGAAGGCACTGTTATTGAACATCCGTGGGTCACTCGGTCTATTGAAACCGCCCAGAGAAGGGTGGAGTCGTATAACTTTGATATCCGTAAACACCTATTGGAATATGATGATGTAATGAATAAACAGAGAGAAGTTATTTACGTCGAACGCCGCACTGTCCTTGAAGGTGAAGACCTCAAGTCCATGATATTTGATATGGTGGAAGAAGTCTTGGCCCAGGCGGTTGATATATATTTTTCTAAAGAGGCTCTGCCGGAAGATTGGAATTGGCTGGGTATGGAAGGATGGCTGAAACAGAAATTTGGCGCTTTTTTCACTATTGAAAAAGATAAATTGATCAATGAGCCTATAGGGTCTATTAAAGAAGATCTTATAGCATGCGCAAAGGCTTATTTTGACGATAAAGAGGCCAAAGTAGGCCCTGAGCGCATGCATAGCCTTGAACGTATGGTCATGTTGCACGTGATAGACAGTCGCTGGAAAGACCATTTATATAGCATGGATTATTTAAAAGAAGGTATAGGCCTGCGCGCATACGCCGCGAAGGACCCCTTGATAGAATATAAGCGTGAGGCTTATAATATGTTCGTTGAAATGATGGAGCGCATCAAGGATGAGATAGTTGAATTAGTCTTTAGGATGCAGCTTGTTGAAGAAAAAGAATTTAAAGGCGTTTTTAGTTCTCTGCCAAAGAAAATGGAGCATAAGGAGTTTACAGGGCTTTCTAGGGAAGTCAACCGAAAAGTGCAGGCTATGGGGCAAGGAGATACAGAAGAAGGCCAGGAAGATGGAGTTGTCGCGCCTGAAAAGGCTGCGCCTGTAAGAAATGAAGGCCCTAAGGTCGGCAGAAATGACCCGTGCCCATGCGGCAGTGGTAAGAAATATAAGAAGTGTTGTGGACAATAAATTTTTCGACTAAGTCGAAAAATTAGTTAATAGTTAATAGCTAGTTATGGTTGTTAACGTTAAGATATTAAAAAATTATTATATTCTGGCAATTGTCAGCGCGATGTTGCTGCGATCGTCTTTTCCTAAATTTAGCTTATGGCAATTAGCGTGGGTTGCTTTTATACCTTTGTTTTTTGCCCTTCGTAGCCAGAAAACCTCAAAAGCCTTTTTGCTTTCTTTTTTATGTGGTTTTTTATTTAATGTGTTTTTGGTATTTTGGCTTATTAATGTGACCGTGCCCGGGATGTTGATCGTCGCGGCTTATCTAGCTTTATACATAGCGTTGTTCGGCGCGGCGTACAGCTATGCCGCTGAAAGAATGAGTTTTTGGCAACGGTTATTTTTTGCGCCAGCCTTATGGGTGCTTTTGGAATTTGCCAGGGGTATGTTCTTAACGGGTTTTCCATGGAGCTTATTAGGGTATTCTCAATCATATAATATCGCGGCTATTCAGGCCGCGGACATCTTTGGCGCTTATGGTATTTCTTTTATAGTCGTCTTCGTCAACGTTTTTTTGTTTGAGGTATTAATTGGGTTTTGGCAGAAAAAGGCTTTGCGCTCTTTTAAGCTTATTGTCCCTCTTTTGATCATTTTTGTATGGTTTGCTTATGGCGCTTATCGCGTACAGCAAGATCCGCAGAGGTCTTGTCCGCTGAAAGTAGCGGTTGTCCAGGGGAATATCCCGCAGGAGATAAAGTGGGTGGAGAGCTTCAGGCCAAACATTTTTAAAAAGTACAAATTGCTTACAGAGATCGTCCATTTAAAAGCAGAGCCTGACTTAATAGTCTGGCCTGAGACTTCTTTTCCGGATCATCTTGAGTTAGGAGAAAACGACGCGCCTTTAAGGCAGTTTGCTTCCCAGGCAGGCGTGCCTATCATGGTTGGTTCCATAAGGATAAAAGGCCCGCGTTATTTTAATAGTACTTTGTTATTTTCAACCAAAGGCGAGGTCTTGGGGGTATATGATAAGATGCATTTGGTTCCTTTCGGGGAATATATCCCGGCGCGTTTTTTTATGCCTTTTATCGCGCGCATCGTGCCCATTGAAGATTTTACACCTGGGAGAGATTTTAAGTTGTTCGCGATAGCCAGCGCTAACGGGCCAGTTCTAAAATTCGCGACGCTTATTTGTTTTGAAGATATTTTAAGCGATCTGGCGTCGGGTTTTGTAAGACGCGGCGCGGATTTTCTGGTAAATATGACCAATGACGCGTGGTTTGGTGATACGTCAAGCCCTTATCAGCATATGCAGGCATCTGTATTGCGGGCTGTTGAAAACAGGGCCTATGTTGTGCGCGCGGCCAATACGGGTATTTCCTGTATTATTGATGATGCTGGCCGCGTTGAAACCAGTGTCATCAATGACAAGGGCAAAGAGACGTTCGTCACAGGTTCCGCGTCGGGTGTCATTTTTAAAACAGGCCGAAAGAGTTTTTATACCGGAGTTGGAGATATTTTCAGCGTTGCCTGCGGCCTGTATGCCGCGCTTCTAATGTTGATCTTATGGCGGCGCCCTAAATTGACTAAGCCCTTTATGTCAATGTTTCTTGTTTGTATTTCTCTCGCTTTTTGTTTTGCTTTACACGCAGCTTCGCCTGTTTACGCGGCTATTTCGCAAGACCAGGCGAAAGAATTATCGCTGCGGTATTATCGCGGGGTCGTGAACTTTGAGGCTGGCCGCTATGACGCGGCCATGGCTGAATTTCAATCTGTAGGCGAGGTGGACCCGTATTACAAAGATGTTGGGCAGTATATAGAGAAGTGTGTCGGTGTATTAGAGCAAGGACGTCAGGATCTTTACAGGGCTGTTGATAGCCAGGCAACTGATAAAAAAGAATTTGACCTGTATTTTCTAGGGAAGTCTTATTATGAAAAGGGAGAATACCGAAGGGCCATTGAGGTGTTTAAGGCTGTGCTTGCTAAAAAACCCGATGATAAATTTGCCAAGTATTACGTAAAGTTATGCCAGGATGTTCTTTCTGGTACCCAGGAGGCCAAGAAAGTGCGCCTTTCACCTGACGAAGAAAAGGCAATACATATTGGCGACTTAGAGAAAGAGGTCGCCTATGTAAAATCCGATATTAAAGAGCAACAAGGCATGGAGAACTTCCTTGAGAATAAGGCGCAGCGCAAGGCAGACCGGGATGAGCTTATCAGAAAAAAAGAGAGGCAGCTCAAAGAACAGGAAGAGCTTTTAGGAGAAGAAAGGGAAGACTATCTGGCTCAGGCCAAGATCTCCAAACGCACGGAGAAGATAAAGAAAGAGTCTGAAAAGTGGAAGATAATGAAGGAGCGGCTCGCTTCTGATCAGCCGGGTGTCCCTGCTGACCTCACGGAATACCCAGTCTACCTAAATCGGGCGGATAGTTATTACGTTACTATGAAAGAGTCTTTAAGGGAGAGCCGCTGGAATTCGGCTGGCCTTAACGCGATCAATGTCAGCCTTTATTATTGCGATACGCTCCTGATTTATTTCTATAGCATTAAGAGCGCTGTGCCTAAACATGAAAACATCGCTAGGCTTATTTTAGATAATGTTAAACGCGCGGATACGGACGCAAACATTTACCATATTCATGCTATACTGAATTTAAAGAAGATAGTTGAGAGTGAAGACAGGCCTATTACGCGCAACGAAGCGATATTTTT
>Ga0051987_10001151_pt1 | contig 13746 bp, 12 predicted proteins | sample CryGey08umfilter_2_FD_58083 | JGI IMG/M metagenome (GOLD analysis project Ga0051987, IMG submission 58083) | Groundwater microbial communities from aquifer in Utah, USA - Crystal Geyser 4/10/14 0.8 um filter | ecosystem: Environmental > Aquatic > Deep subsurface > Groundwater | place: USA: Utah... | reverse complement strand
TCAAGGTCCCCATCGTCTAGTGGCCTAGGACATCACCCTTTCACGGTGAAGACACGGGTTCGACTCCCGTTGGGGATACCATCTTTCAACAGAAGTAATATTAAATGTCAAATGAACAAAAAAATGTTTATTCGATTCTTGTTGTGGATGATGACCTAAGAATTAGAGAACTTCTTGGTTTATTTTTATCAAAACATAATTATCAAGTAACGCTTGCAGCGAACGCTGCAGAAGCACGTGCTTGTATCGCCACACAGCCGTTCGATTTATATATCTTTGATATCATGATGCCTGGTAAAGAAGACGGTCTTGATTTGGCAAAAAATTTGCACACACAGCCTGACGCGCCACCCATCATTTTGTTAACAGCCAAAGATACTTTGGAAGATAAGATTATAGGGTTAGAAAATGGTGGGGATGATTATATAGTTAAACCATTTGAACCCTTAGAATTACTAGCGCGTATTAAAGTCTTATTGCGGCGCAGTAAGCAAACTATGCAAACAGATTTAGAATTTAAAAAATTATGCTTTGGTTCTGTGACCTTTGATACAAAAACAGCGCGTTTGTGGGATACTGAAAATCAGGAAATTCCGTTAACATCGACAGAGCAAATTTTGCTGAAAATATTAGCGCAAAATCCATTTAATTCATTTTCACGAAACGATTTATGTAATAAAGCAGGTTTTACAGTCAGCCAACGAACCATTGATGTTCAGGTCACACGCCTGCGTAAAAAGTTAAATGATACAATGAAGCAAAGTAAATATATTAAAACCGTTCGCCATGTGGGTTACGCACTCTATCCAGACTTCATAAAATAGGCGTTTTGCTTTTTATCGACCCCTTAAGTTTAAGATTTTCAAAATTGCAGTCTTTTAATGAATGCGTTATGGTAGTAGTGGTTTCATGATCTATAAAGGATAGAAAACACTATGACTGATAATAAAATAACAGATGCTTTACAAATCGTATTAGCAGATAATTATGCATTATATTTAAAGACACAAAATTATCATTGGAATGTAACTGGGGCAAATTTTAGATCATTGCATTTGCTTTTTGAAGAGCAATATACAGATTTATTTACTGCAAATGATGACATTGCAGAACGTATACGCACCTTAGGTTCCAAAGTGCCAGCTACATTAGGTATTTTTGCCTCTGTTACAAATATTGAGGATGGTAATGAAAATGCGGACGCTCAAACAATGGTTAAAGAACTAGCAGATGATCAAGCAAAGATTTTAAAATCTTTGACAAATGCACTGCATGCAGCACAAAAAGCGCAGGATGAAGCGACGATTGATTTTATCATTAATCGAATTGGTGTGCATGAAAAGGCAGCTTGGATTCTACGCAGTAGCCTTCTGTAATAATATTGCCTGCATCATGAATTATGGATGTATTTTTGGTGCAGGGCTTTATTTCTTAACAGATAACAGGCTTGTGTGCTGTCAATAATTTCTGTTTTTAATGCCTTGGAATAAGTGAGTGCAACTGTTGCTTTTTGAAAGCATTTCATAGAAACTAAATCTTATTAAAATATATATGTGAATCTGATGTCTTTAAAAAATATAATCCCTGTTTTTTTGTGCGCAGTACTGAATCTTTCCGCAACAACGCAAGAAACACAGACCGATCCACTTCCAGGAATATATCAATTGCCTGCCGTTCAGCCTATTTGTTTTTCGGAAACTACCATAAGTAAGGCATTGCAAGCAGCACAAATAAGAGAGCAGGCTTTAAGAAGTGAGATTTTGGCTGAAGAGGAGAAGGGGCGTTTACATGCATTTTGGTACTTAAGAATGGATATTTTAACAACTCAAGAGAGGCTTTTAGGAATTGAGGGAGACTACGCAGCCGTGTATGTTCCTGCTGAGGAGATGCTAAAAGAAATTGGATGCAGTGAGGCAACATCTTTATTTACAAGATTTCCAGAAGTCTGTAGGTGTGAGTTGAGACTGGGGAAGAGTGACATCTTATCAGGTGAAACACGCCTACTGATTTATCTTTCTTCCATGTATAATCTAGATTTTCCCTTTTTAGGAAGAGCAGAAAAAAGGCCTAATGAAATGCGTTTAAAGATATATTCTAAGTATAATACTTATGGCCCAGATAAATACTTCCTAGAACCAATAGAAGGTCAATATCACGTTGATAAGGAAGGGCGTATGATGCCCATGTTTAATTTGGTTGCTGAGAAAAAAACAGAAGAAGAAATGAAACAGCATTAGATCATTTTTTTTACTTTTTTTATACAATCGTTTAAGTCTGTTAAAACATGTGGGGTGAAGTCTGTTAATGTATCTTTCAGTAGTTTTGCTGCATTTAGTGTATATAAATTGTTGATGAACTTTTGAAACTTTTGTTTTTTTACACCAACATCAAGTAAATAAGTTGGTTTTCCAGTTGAGCACAATTCAGACATCATGCTGATTGAATCAGTTGTTACAATAAAGTGTGATGCTGCTTTTAAATAGTCTTGATAGGGATTTTCTGATTTTAAATCCCATATATGTAGCGCTGTGCTGCCCAGAGAACTTTGAATGATATCAATATGTGATTTTTGTGTGCGGCGCGATGGCGTTATTATTAAGTCGTGGCCTTGCAGGGCTAATGCTTTAAGTTTTGTGCACATATCATGAATCATTTGATCCGTGTAAGTAACATGTTTAGAATTTCCGCCAATAAAAATAGCAACAATAGGTTTATCGCTTTTAAATTTAGAAGCGGGTAGGGCTGCAATATATTCTGGCGATATGCTATGTAGAGATCCTGTTATGTTGATTACATTTTCTGCTGATAAATTATCGTGTTGCGGGGTGATAACACAATTAAAATATTTTGGATTAATTTTTGGATCTTGTATGAAAATCGTTTTAGAAAAATTGCGCATATGTAAAGTTGGCAAAACGGATTGGCGACCAATTCCGATGACGATATCAGGGTAGGGAGTTGTTATGATATGTGGTAGTGGGTTGATATTTAACAGCGCTGCCTGTGGGGGTAAATAACGCCAGGGAAAGCTCAGTTTCACATCAAAAATTTGTGCCGTCAACTGAAGCTTTTCGCTTAATGCTTTTGCTTGCTTTAGGGAACCAACTTTACCCCTGTCGCAAAATATCCATCCAGTTTTCATATGTACCCTAAAATTGACTTAAAATACTACTAGGGTACCTAGGTGCTGAAGACGGGCTAAAATTACCCAAGTTCTTAAATGTTACTTGAAACAAGAAACCTGTATTGGGTTTAATATCATTAATTTTAATGCGTGATTTGAATAAACCTGTTTCTAATTTGAAACATTCATTTTCCCAAGCAATGGTGGCATATTGGTTGAGGGGGCCTTGCGTATTATGTAAAAAATTCCGTATTTCAGCATATGATGCTGACCACTGATCTGTTACTTTTGATGAAACCTGCCAGTTTAATTGAGAAAGATCCGTTTTGTAAATGTTATTGTGTCTTGCAAGTTTTACGTAGCCAATGTCAAATTGCGCCATTGGTCGTCCTATAAGGGCGCCAATTTCCATAAAACGTTGTTTGCGTGTTTTTACATCAACTGCGTTACGTATGCGTAAGTTTATGTCATCTATAGGTTGTATTTTAAATCTATTGACAAGATCTGAATATTTTTTATTTTCGCCCAGTGCGGCATTTTCTAGGACTTGATGATTGTCTAGGCGTTTGGATTGTCCTATAAACCATGATGCAGATTTGAGTGGAATAGCGCTACCCGATCCCCAATAAATTTTTTGATCAACACCGTATACAACGCGCCTTCCTGAATCAACACGATCAAGACCGTCAAAACGATTGGCACGGAAAAGAGTTGTATCATCAAGAGTAAAAGTTCTTGAATCGTTATTTGGCACAAAACGTGATCCTGCAGATCTAGAAGCCACTGCAAGCATTGCCTTTGGTTCAACAAAGTAAGACCAGTTGTTATTATACTGTGCAAGGGGGTAACGCCAATCAAGAACAAATTGCGGGTACAAACGACCTGTTGTTTTTTGATTGTTTCTTTGAAGTGTATAAAGCTGTGTATTTGTTTCTGATGCTGACTTGTGTTTGTTATAGCCTTTTGTGTAGTAGACGTCTTGGCGTAATTTTAAGTTGATGCCAAATAGGTGGCCGTCATCTTGTAGAAATAATCTTTCCCAAACCCCTTTTATTGAAAATCGGCCAGTATCTTTTGCGTAAATGCCAGGGACGCCCCAGTGTCTTTTTATGCCAATCAAACTTGTGTTTAGTGTATAGAAACCACCAAGGGCTGTTTGTTTAGAAAAAAAATGGTGATCTACGTGTGGCAGAATAATAGGTGTCGTTTTTGGTCTGTCTGTTTGGTAGGTCACACCTTTAATGGATGCATAAGTATTATCATTAAAATTCTCATACGTTATATGTGAGGTTAAGTTTCGATTCGCACGAAATGTATTCGAATAGCTCCGTTCGCTAAAGGGATAAAGCGAAAGATATGTTGTGTCACTTGCACGATTTATTTTGAATTTGAATCGTTGTTTTGCGTCAATATCGTAGTCTAGATTAGAAAATAAGTGCCATCTGTCTTGTTTTATTGCCCCCGGTTGGTTCAGTGGTATTTCTGGGGCTGTGTAGCCAGTTCGTTTTTTTTGTCTATGGTAGCTTCCAGATAATTCAAGGGCCCCGTCGATAAAATTTTTACGATATTGAAGCGTGGTTGAGGGGTTTTCTTTTGACATAAACGTTGGCGTTAATGTGAGGTCAGACGTATCGTCTATCGAATAATAGTAGGGTTGGCTAACATATATTCCTGTTTCAGAAACGCTTCCAAAAGATGGAAATAGTAATCCAGATTTTTTTTTAACAGTTGGATCAGGGTGGCTAAAATAGGGGGTATACAAAATGGGAATGCCGCCTAAAGTTAGCGTAACATTATAGTAGTAGATTGTTTGCGCGTCTTTGTCATGCTTAACTTCTGATGCGTTTAGTTGCCAAAATCCATCTTCATTTTGACACACATTACATGGTGTGTAGCTTGCATTATAAAACTGCGTTGTTATACCGTCTTGTCGTTTAGCCGTTTGTGACAAAATACGTTCATTATCTTTTGTGAGCATCCTTAAAGACTCAACAACCCCATCTTTTAGCGAGTCTGTAATTTTTAGAGAATCTGCATAACTGATGGTCCCTGTTGCATCTTTTAAAATTACATGGCCAATTGCCTTTACGGTATTGTTCTGTTTGGTGTAAATGATGCTGTCAGCAAACAATTCACGATGTGTTGTCAGCGTTAGTGGTTGTGTAACATGTACACGTTCTTTTGCTGTATAGGTGCTTGTTGTGGATTCGTAAGTTAAATATTTTGCCTTGATTCTTAACGTATTTAATGATGATTGCGTCGAGATACCGCTGCGGCATTTTCCTTGATCAGAAAACGCTTCATGCAGCGTAAATACAAAAAATAAAAGCGCTATATGCTTCATGGTGATAGATATTTAAATAACAAATCTAGATTAAGATTACCATATTTTAAGGTGGTATGAATATCGTCAATCATATGCTTTTATTTGCTTTTTTTGTCGTCAATAAAGAAGATAATAAATGCACTTTTAAAATTTTCCTAAGATGATTCTTCGATGCGTGGATCAATTTCTGAAACGACAATTGTGGTTTGAGGGTGCGGCATGAAAGCTTCGTCTTGATGAGAGGCTTTAGAGTACAACCTAATATATAAAAGATATAAACCTGTAGGAATAGAGATGAGTAACAAAAATAAAATCAGCCCTTGGTCAGGCGCATAGAAAGATATTAATCCTGCTAGAAGTGGCCCCAAAGCAGCCCCCAAACTGTAAATGAGTAATAACCCTTGTGTTGCAGATACGATGCTATTTGAATCTATATTATCGCAGGCGTGCGAAATAGAAATAGGATAAATGGTAAATGTTAAGCCACCTAAGATGAAAAACAGGAACATACTCGCTGTGGGGTGAATTGAAAAGAAGAGTATATAGCCTAATATTGCCGATGCTATGAGAAATAAAGCTGAAATTACTGTCCGTCGTTCTATTGTGTCTGATAGTTTTCCAATGGGGTATTGAAGGGCCATACCGCCAAATATGGTAGCAAACATCATATACCCTATCATTTTTTGTGAATAATTGATTTGTGCTAGATAAATGGGAAGCAGACCATATAGCGACCCAAGAATTAGGCCGGAGGATAGGCTGCCAATAATACTAGATCGTGTTTTTTGTAATAAAATTTTAAAATCCATCGAGACAGCTTCTTCAATTTTAGGTGACGGAATTCGTGTAATGGACAAAGGAAAAATAGAAGCAATACAAGAAATGCCGGCAATCAAAAATAAAATAGTTGGCTGACTTAATTCAGCGAGCATGAATAATTGCCCAAGGGCTTGTGCACCGTATAGTGTAATCATATAAAGCGCAAGAACGGTTCCCCTATTTTTGATAAGTGAAATTGATAATAACCAGCTTTCCACCACAACATAAAGGCCAGAAAGACATATGCCAGTAATAAAACGTAATAAAAACCAAAAATACATATTATCTAGTACACCATGTAAAAGTGTAACGATTGATAGAACAGAGCCAAATGCGCAAAAAGCCCTGATGTGACCAATACGTAAAATAAATTTTTCAGATTTAAAGGCGCCTATCATCACGCCAATATAATTGACAGTTGACATACTGCCAATAAGAATTGGATTTATCCCTTTTAAGTTCATTAGAAATGTAACAAATGTAGACATAAAACCTATTGCTATACTGAATAAAAGTAAACTAGCAAGAGGTGATATTAAGCTATTTATTTTGATCATATATGCACCCTATATTTTTTTGTATTGTGTGAACTGATAAAACACAACGCAACACAATAATTATATAGTTATTGTGTTGTACAAACAAGACTAGCTTGTCTTTTTACTAAAACAATCTATGCCCTCTTGATTTTGTGTGGATGTGAACGGAAAATAAAACACCTTGCGATATAAGTAGCGTGATTAAGGCAGTGCCACCATAGGAAAAAAAGGGCAGGGGTATACCAACAACAGGCAGTAACCCCATCACCATAGCAATATTAACAAAAACATAGACGAAAAAGCTAAGTGTAATACCAACGCCCAATAGCTGGCCAAATCGGTGTTTACAATTTAGAGCAATTTCTAAACTACCCAATAACCATATACAATATAGCGCAATTAAAAAAATACAGCCAAGAAAACCAAATTCTTCCCCATACATTGTGAAAATAAAATCAGTCTGCTTTTCCGGTAAAAAATTTAGGTGGCTTTGTGTGCCTTTTAAGAATCCCTTACCTGTAACTTCGCCTGACCCTAGTGCAATTTTAGACTGCACAACGTGGTAACCTGTTCGCATGGGGTCACGCTCTGGCGTTAAGAAATTTAAAATTCTGTTTTTTTGATAGGTGTGCAGAAAAGACCATAGAACGGGTGCACTGGCAAGGGCAGTGCAGCTAACCCCCAAAAAGTATCCCCAGTGGATGCCGCTTACAAATAAAATTGATGTTGCACCCATCATTAACAGTAAAGCCGTACCAAGGTCGGGTTGTCTGCATACAAGCGCTACAGGTAAAACAATCATGATGACTGGTGGTACTAAAAAACGCCAGTTGCGCATTTCTTTGGAATCGGCTGTGTAAAAATATCGTCCAAGTGCTAGCAAAAGCGCTAAGCGCATCAGCTCTGAGGGTTGTAAGTTGAATATGTACAAATCAATCCACCGCTGCGCACCCATACCAACAAAGCCTAATAATTCTACAAATACCAGTAAAGCTAGGGTTGCGGCATAAAAAAAATACGCACTTGCAATCCATGTGCGCATATCAATTAAGGCAACAATAACCATTAAAATAAGTCCCACAAATAAGCGCAGTAATTGCTTAAAGGCCCAGGGGTGTAGGTTTCCGTTTGCTGCAGAATAAAGCATTAATATGCCAAGTCCAGCAATGATTAAAATAACACCTATTAACGGCCAAGGTAATAGTTTGATTTTGTTAAATTTTTCAATCATCCAAGAATTTCCTGTGCTAATAATAAAGCATCACGGCCAATCGGAGCTGCTGTTTTGCTTCCAAATTCTCCATGTTCAACAAATACAATTGTTGCAAATTTAGCATCGTGCGTGGGGCCATATCCCGCAAAAAATGCATGTTCACGTAAGTCCCAACGACTGTTTTTTGTCAGGCCCTTTTTGCGTTGTTCTTCCGTAATGCGCACAACTTGTGTTGTGCTGGTTTTTCCACCAATTTCAAAATTTTTATTTTTAGATCTGCTATTAAAAGCTGTTCCAGAAGCATGATTTAAAACGTTGTGCATTCCTTGTTTAATAAGTCCTAAGTGTTGTTGGTTAACGCTAATAATACTTGATTGTTCTGGCGTACTTTCAACAAGGCGTGGTGTGACAAGCTTGCCGCCGTTGACCAGTGCTGCCATCATGCGCAAAATTTGCATCGGCGTGCATAACACTGCGCCTTGACCAATGGTCACGTTAATTGTTTCACCCATAGACCATCGCTTTCCATATTTTGCTTTTTTCCATGCAGCTGTTGGTATAAGCCCAGCTTTTTCATGTGCAATTTCTAAGCCCGTTATGGAACCAAAGCCAAAACGTTTTGCCATATTAGCAATATCATCAACTTTTAGTTTATTGGCAAGTTTATAAAAGTAAACATCACATGACGATGCAATGGCATCTATGAGATTAACGTAGCCATGCCCCCCGGTTTTCCAGGTCCAGCAGTGAAATTTATGATTATTTACATCATAGTGACCCGGGCAATGGACTTTTTCAGCGGATGTAATGCTACCTTTTTCTAAAGCGCTTAAGGCAACAAGCATTTTAAAAATTGACCCAGGAGCATAAAGCCCGGATGTTAATTTATTAATAAGGGGTCGATGGATATTGTGCGACAGGTCGTTCCAGTTTTGATGGGAAAGTTTGTTTACAAATAAATTAGTGTCAAAACCAGGTGCTGATGCAAATGCACGTAATGCGCCTGTATGTACATCCATCACAGCGCAGGCACCTGAATTGTGTTTCATTAACAATTCATATATTTTTAATTGTAACTTAGAATCAATATTTAAAACCAAATTATCGCCCGGTATGCTTTTCTCATAAGCTAAAGTGCGAACCACTTTTCTATACGCATTTACTTCTACTTTTTTTGCACCAGGTCTGCCCACTAGTGAATCATTGTAAAATTTTTCAATCCCAGTTTTTCCTGTTTGAAACCCTGGTGCCATTAATAAAGCACTATTCTTTGTTTTTTCGTGTTGTGAGATAGAGGATACAAAACCCACAACATGTGCAAAAGGTTCTGGGTTTAAGTATTCGCGTGATCTAATATTGTCAGTATAAACACCGGACAGTTCAGACAAAAAATATTCAATCTTTGACACTTCTGCGTATGTTAGCTGTTCTTTAATAATAATAGGTTCAATTTTTGTTTTTGTTTTTAATTGTTTGTATATCCAGTTTTCATCCTGCTCATTTAGTGTAATATGCTGCTTAAGCTTCTCTACGAGTATAGGGATGTCTTGTACTTGAGTGCGATCAAAATAAGCAATATATGTATTTTTGGAATGTGCAAGAATAGTATTTTTATGATCTACAATAAGGCCACGATCTGGTAAAATAAGAAAATTATGAATCCGGTTTTTGTCCGATAAGTTTTTATAGTGCTTGTTTTCTAAAACTTGAAGTCGATATAAATTTCCCACAAGACCTAAAAATAGGCCCCCCTGTATGCCACCTAAAATTAATGTGCGGCGTTGAAATTTTTCATTAAGAATGTCATCCATAAGATTACATTCTAGAGGTCTTTATCACCAATATCAATAAATCTTTGGCGACGCATTTGTTTTAATTTCTGCCCAGAAAGTTGAGAGAGATCATTAAGTTTTGAAGATATGACGTCTCGTGTGCGCTCTGTCATGAGGGAAATATTGCGATGAGCACCACCTAGCGGCTCTGGAATAATTGCATCAATAATTTTATGTTTTTGCAAATCTTGAGCTGTTAGTTTTAGGGCATTTGCAGCATCTTTTGTGCGCTGTGCGCTTTTCCATAAAATAGATGCGCAGCCTTCAGGCGATATCACAGAATAAATAGAATGTTCTAACATAAATACACTATTGGCTGAGGCTATAGCAATCGCACCACCTGATCCACCTTCACCAATAATACATGAAATAAGGGGTACAGTTAGGTTGAATGATGTTTCTATACATCGCGCAATGGCCTCCGCTTGGCCGCGTTCTTCGGCATCTAAGCCTGGGTAGGCACCAGCGGTATCTACAAAAGTTAAAATGGGCATATTAAACTGATTCGCAAGTTCCATAAGACGTTTTGCTTTGCGGTAGCCTTCAGGGCGCGGCATGCCAAAATTATGGTGTAAACGGCTTTCAGTATCTGTTCCTTTTTGCTGACCTATGACAACCACAGATTTCCCTTTAAAACGTGCCATGCCACCAATTAAAGCATGATCATTTCCAAAGACGCGATCCCCAGCAAGTGGCATAAAGTCTGTAAACAAGGTGTTTAAATAATCAAAAAACTTTGGTCTTTGTTGATGGCGTGCAACTTGAACTTTTTGCCATGGTGTAAGTTCAGCATATATTTTTGTTAAAGCTTTTTCTGATTTTCTTTCCAGCTTCATAACTTCTTCAGCAACATTAATATTTTTAGAGTTAGCCATAAGGCGTAATTCTTCAATTTTACCGTTAAGCTCTGCTACATTTTTTTCAAAATCAAGAAAGGTTTGCATTTATCATGCCTAATCATAGTGTATACACTTGTCTTTTTACTTGGAATAGAGTGAAAAATCAAGAAAAATCCTGATTTATTGCGTATTTGTGTATAATGTGCCATCTTATAAACATATTTTTGTGCACCCATAGCTCAGCTGGATAGAGCGTTGCCCTCCGGAGGCAAAGGTCAGAGGTTCGAATCCTCTTGGGTGCGCCACTTCTAAAATGAAAATCTCTATTTTTATTAGGTGTTAATTAAAAAATTAGCTAGAATGATTATTAGTCGATAATAACCATAAAGTTGCCTAGTCATGCGCGTATTAATTTTAGGTGCTGGTCGTGTTGGATATAGCATTGCACGGTATTTTGCTTACGAAGAGTATACAGACTATGAGGTGACGATTGTTGATCATGACCCACAAACTTTAGAACGTGTTGCTGAAAAATTAGATGTTCAACCTATTTTAGGTCATGCATCGCATCCAGACGTTTTGCAAAAAGCAGGCTGTTCTGAAACAGATTTGATGATTGCCGTGACGGCATCTGACGAGGTGAATATTGTTGCCTGTGAAGTGGTAAAAAGCCTTTTTGATATTCCTATTAAAATTGCCCGGGTGCGTAGCAATAGCTACTTAAGTCCAGAATGGATTCACTTATTTCAATCACAAACAATTGCAGTTGATCGAATTATTTCTCCAGAAACAGAAGTTGCCCGTTCCTTAACGCGCAGTACAGAAATTGTTGGGGCTTTCCAAGTGATATCGCTCTATAATAATCGTATTAAGGTAATTGGTGTTCGCGTGCAATCGGGGTCACCTATATTAAATACGCCGCTTCGCTTGCTGGCAACTGTTTTGCCGAATGTGGATATGGTTCTTTTAAATATATCGCGCGATGGCCATACATTTTTTCCAAAAGAAAATGATGAAATAAAAGCAAGTGATGAAGTGTTTTTCTCAACAATTTCAGAAAATATCACGCAATGCATGGAAGCATTTGGACATTTTGATCATATTCAAAGAAGTGTTTTAATTGTTGGTGGTGGTAACATTGGTTATGGCTTTGCGCAAAGTTTAGAACAAATTCCAAATATGGAAATTAATATTATTGAAAAAGATGTTAAACGCTGCGAGTATTTGGCAAGGAATTTAGAAAGAGCTGAAGTTTTTCAGGGCGATGCTTTGGATACGGATGTTTTGAATAATCTGAATTTGCGTAATTGTGAAAGTGTTGTCGCGGTCACAAATGAAGATAAAGTAAATATCTTGGCTAGTCTTATGGTGAAAAGACAGGGCGCCGAGCGTTGTTTAACATTATTAAATAATGATCAATACACAACGCTTGTAACCTCCATTGGTGTGGATGGTGTGATTAGTCCTAAAGCAATTACGGTTTCAACAATTTTGCAAAATATAAGGTGCGGACGCATTGAAAATGTGCACACAATTTCAGATGGTCACTCTGAAATTATTGAAGTTATCACGCGTGATACAAGCCATATTGTTGGTATTAGTGCTGAAGACATTAATATTCCTGATGAAATTATGATTGTAGCCCTTGTGCGTGATGGTGTGCCGCATTTTTTGCCAAAACAAATGATTATCAGTGTGAACGATGTATTGATTATTTTGGCTAAGAAAGAAGCTGTGCGTAAGGTGGACAGGTTGCTTTCGGTGCGCCCCTCATATTTGTAAGTTTTTTTATGTAGCTGGTGACAGGTAGAGTTTCTGTTTAATGGGGCCTTGTAGCCTTTTACAAAAATATCTATTTTTTAGCCCTTGTAATTTGGAATATAGGGTGTTTAAACTATTAGGCTTCTTGGGTGGCGAATTTACAAATTTTGATCCAGCTATTGTCTTTGCAGTACAGCCAGCTATCATGTTTTTGTATTGTATATAAAGTGCCAACAATTGGGTTGCTTATATAGAAGTTGGGCTGTTCAGCGCCAATATCAGTTTGGTGAATCAACAGCTTTTGACCCTTTGTTTCTAAAAATGCAGGCGGATACTGGGGCCATGGTTGCAGTGCACGCACTAAATTATGAACCTCTTGCGCTGTTTGATGCAAAGGATTAATGCGCCCATCCTCAGGTTTTCTGCGTCCAAAATACGATCCCTTTTTGATGTCTAAGAATGTTTTGGTCTGCGTGCCTTCTATAATGTTTGGGATGGCTGTTTTTAATATAGAAAGGCTTAGTGGTCGCATTTTTTCAAGCAATTCACCGGCTGTTTCATTCTTTCCTATGCAGCAAGAACGCTGGTCTATAATACCCCCTGCATCAGGCTTTTCGACCATTTCATGTAGGCTAACGCCAGTGGTTTTTTCGCCCTTAATAATAGCCCAGTTTATAGGTGCGCACCCTCTAAAATAGGGCAAAAAAGACCCATGCATATTGTAGGATCCAAGTTGAGGGATGTTTAAAATCCCCATGGGAATCATGTGCCGATAATATACAGATATAATCATGTCAGGGTCTAGATTTTTCACAGTTTCTGCAAAGAACTTCAAGTCTGAAAGTTCTGGTTTAAATACTGGAATACCCCATGTATTTGCGTGATCTTCCACAAGATCAAACAGATCAGGTTCTTCTTTATTTGTGTGATGGGTGACAGCCCCAACAACATTAAAGTTTTCACATAAGTATTGAAAAGCATCATAACCTAATTGGCTGTACCCAAAAAACAGTATTTTAGTCGTATATGGTTTTTTTGACATTTTATAATGTTTCATAACGGCAGATTATATACTAAAAAAAGCGACTAACGTCGCTTTTTTTTAACATCAAAGTAAGAAATACTTACGCTTGTGTTTTTGCTTCAGCACGTCTTAAAATTGTTTTTTTCAACTTCAATAATTCTGGCGCTAGTTTAGATGATTTTGCTTTTGTTAAATAAGCATCTAATCCACCATGAAATTCAATCGTACGTAATCCTCTTGTTGTAATGCGCATGCTAACCTTATGGCCT
>Ga0051987_10001148_pt1 | contig 13761 bp, 7 predicted proteins | sample CryGey08umfilter_2_FD_58083 | JGI IMG/M metagenome (GOLD analysis project Ga0051987, IMG submission 58083) | Groundwater microbial communities from aquifer in Utah, USA - Crystal Geyser 4/10/14 0.8 um filter | ecosystem: Environmental > Aquatic > Deep subsurface > Groundwater | place: USA: Utah... | reverse complement strand
AGTTGTACCTGCCTTTAGGTGTAGTATTGCTGTAGGGGAAGTCGTCCCGATGCCGACGTTCGTACCGTTATAGTAAATACTACTCTGAGTTAAAGTATCAGCATCACTGAAGTAGGGAACATAATTGGTATTAGTGCCTGAGTAATCGACCAGAGAAGTGCCCCAAACTCTAGAATCAATTGCCCTCTTCTGAAGTGTTCCAGAGCTTTCAGTGATAACAGAACTCGTCGCACCAGTAGCCAGCGTACCTACTACTAAATTATCATCAGTTTTTAGGGTATTAGCTGCGCTTCTGTAAATATTGGTATCAGTGCCAAACAAGATCCCTCCAGCAGCAGTGGTGTGATCTGCCAGAGCTAGTTTGGCACCAGGAGCAGTAGTACCAATACCGACGTTGCCGTTACCAGTTCCAATGGTTTTAAATATATATCCATTTTGTGGATCGATAAAAAATTGAGAGTAATTTGTTAGATCTCCAGATTTCGATGACTGTAAGCGAATTTTGTCGTTTGCAGTACTATTTCCGGTATGTTCAAAATATGTTCCAAGACCGTCTACCGATGTCCAATAATATCCATTTGTTGATGAAGATAGTCTCAAATTTCCATTGTAAATATCGAGTTTTGCTTGTGGTCCCGTCGTCCCCACCCCCACATTCCCAGCACCATCCACCACAAACGGAGTAGAGTCAGTGTAAGTACCGTCATCATTAACACGCAGAGCTAAAGCTCCTGCCCCTGTCTGAGAAGTAGTGATGTTGACAGCCGTTCCAGAACCAAGAGCAGTAGTACCTAAGAGCCCTACCTTAAGAGCATTACCATCCACATCAGCATCAGCATTGTTGTACTCAATCTTAGCTAGATCACCTGTCCAACTAGCGGCTGGAGCTCCAGTAGCAGAGATATTAAGTAAGCCTCCAGTCGTTAGAGCAGTAGAGGTAGAAGAGAGTAGTAAGTTAGTACCAGTAGTCAGAGAGTTAGTATTAAGTGTTAAAAATGTCCCAGTAGTAGCAGTAGAGTTAAAGATAGTAGTAAAAGTACTGTGATTTAAAGTTAAGTTACTAGTGGTGGGAGCAGTCAAATCATCCCAAGCGACAGAGCCGGCAGAGATAGTCGATGGATCCGTCCAGGTAGGTACACCACTTCCTCCACTAGTAAGTAAGTAACCACTGGTACCAACACTAGATAGTTCTAGAGAATCGGCATCAGAGTAAGCAATACTCCCGGCAGAAGCAGTCATGGCTTTATTAGTGCCACCTCTAGCAAGTGACAACTGTCCAGTCCAACCCAGAGTAATAGAGGCAGCATTAACCAGAGCTGTAGAAGGAGATCCTCCCAGAGTAACAGTGACGTTGGAGTCATCTGTCTTGGTTAAAGCTCCAGCTGTATTCCAGGTGGGTTCACCAGCACCAGCAGACTTTAAGATCTGACCAGAAGTACCGGCAGCAGTTCCAGCCAGAGCAGAAGCACCTTTATAGATAATGCCACCAGTAGCTACAGCAGAGAGATTAGCGTTAGTACCACCATAGGTTAGACCCAAGGTACCAAAGGTAGGAGCACCGGCTCCACCAGACATAAGAGCCATACCACTGGTACCGACTGTATTGAAAGCATAGGCAGTACCAGTTCCATAAGCAACTGTACCAGCTGTAGGAGTAGCACTACTGTTCGTTCCTCCTCTGGCAATGGCCAAGAGAGCTTCGCTATTTAAAGTCCCATCACTGCCACTGGTATAGACAACTCCATTGGTGGTGAGGTTAGAAACCTTTACGGCTGTATTGCCAGTAATGGTAGTAACTGCTCCAGTGAGAGTGGAGTTGCTACCAACTCTTCCCACGGTCAGGGCTGTCTGTGAAGTCGTGCCAATTCCGAGAGTAGAGGCGCTATCGATGGTGGGCGAAATGACGCTGGTAGAAAAACGACCAGTTCCAGCGACATCGAGTTTGACACCAGGATTAGTAGAACCAACTCCTACATTCCCATCACTTTTCACAAACAGAGCTTCAGTAGCTCCAGCTCTTACTCTAAGAGGAGAGACGGTAGAAGATGTACCTGTCTGGATATTCACCAGAGATCCAGTGCCGTTAGCAGAGGCATCTGTAGTAAAAGAGAATAAGTCATTGGTGAGAGTACCTGTCGCCCAGTTAAAAGCAGTAGTGTGGGTACCCATAGAGAGAGCAAGATCAGAAGTAGTCGGTGCAGTAATGGTGTCCCAAGCCACACTCCCAGCTACACCAGGCGCCTGCCAGGTTGGCACTCCACCAACTACGGTGAGGATTTGGTTAGGGTCGCCAACCGTTCGAGTAGCTAATGTGTTCGCTGCCGAGGCGTAGATGAGATCTCCAGTGCTATAGGATGTTAGGCCAGTTCCACCCTTTGTTGGGCCTATAGCAGTAGCGTTCCAAGTACCGGTGGTAATGGTGCCGGCGGTGGCGACTAAACCGTTGATAGCACCGTTAACTGTGAGTGGATAGGGGGCGCTAGTTGTCCCGACACCAATGTTCCCCGCCGAGTTGATAATTCCTAGGGCTGTACCACCAGAGGTCTTCCACTGTACAATATCCCCAGTTGCGCTGGGGCCTGCTTTTAGTGTAAGGGCCGTCCCTCCTGCGTACGTAGCAGAGAGGGTTGCGCCAGGGGCAGCGAAGTATCCGGTACTGGTGAGGTCCGACTCTACTCTCACCCCACCAGTACCGTCTGGCGACAAAGTTATGTCGCCATTACTCCCGCTGCTTGTTTTAAGCAGCAGCCCCTGGGCCTCTATCGAAAATGTGCCACTTGTCGAGCGAAGAGTTGGCGAAACTTCGCCAAGGACGACTTCACCACTCTCATTCATTAGGATCAAAGTATTGACCGTAGCTGCCTCGGTGGCAGAGACAGGGATGCCCTGGACTGTCTCGGCGTTCAGGGCATAAGCAACGCTTTTTATTTGTTGTCTGGGATCAAGAACTTCTGTCTCGACTTCCACCTGGAGCCAGACGTTGCTGTTCTCGGTGAAGACATCGGCGCCTATCTCAGTTCCACAGCCTGCCAGAGCATCGCCAAGACCGGTCGCAAAGATGCCGTCCTGGTCTGGATCGACGCTACAAGTACCAGAGTCCCATAGTTCTGTACCAGCGCCGGTACCTGGGCCACTGTCAAAGAGTCTGAAGCGAAAGTCAGTAGTAGTGACGACTGGATTCTGAGCTGTATCCGTCAGGCGACCCTGGAAAGAAAGGACTCGGTTGGGTCTGACTGGCGCAGTGGGGAAGGCCAGGGGCGAGTCGATTTTGGTGAAGAACTGCTGATAGGCCAAGAAACTACCTCCCAGGAAGAAAAGCAGGATCATGGTTAGGTTTAACCAGGGGAGCAGGCGACCGGTGGTTTTGTCTTGCACCTTCTTGGCGAGTTCTGACATGCCCGCCTGAAGTCTAGCCCTATAGTCTTGGTTAGCCTGGGAACCAGAGTGAGGCTTAAAGGGAGATTGAAGAATCGATTGCATTTTGGGGCTAGGTTCGTGTTTGAGTGGCATCGACCAATGTTTGACGGTATTCTTGGGTCGACTATGTACGCGCGAGGGCGTTTTATGGGAGCTCAAGAGCTTTTCCAGATCAGAGGCTACTTGATTTAGCTCTCGAGTCGACTTGACAGGCAGATTCTCACGCTTAGCCCACTCAGCGATTTGGATAATGCTGACTAGTTTTCTCTTTATGGAGCTGAACTTGAGGTGCTTATCTTTCTCGTGGTGAAGGAAATCGAGGACTTTGGGTTTTGTGATGATTTCCGTGAGCTCTGTGGCATTATGAAACGCCATGAATTGTTTGATGTCACTGCGATAATTTCTGATTGTCGCTTCCGCGCAGCCGTCGTGTTTTAGTGCTAATAGGTACTGGTGCAAGAGCACGTTCGCCTGGTGAGGTGGAAAGTTAGTGACAAACTGGGTCACTAGGGAAATAGCCTGTTTTCGATCTTGAGTGCCAGCCTTGGCTTTTTTCGCGAAGGTTACCACGTCTTCTGGCTTCCAAGAGCTTAAAGAGGGTTTTTTACGCAAGTACTCGACGAAGAAGAGAACTGCATCCTCTGCAACGGCATCAGAAACCTGACGCATTTCCAAGTATGTGGAAAACGACTGGAGAATGCTCGTGATATGAGTTTTATTGGCAGGCATTTAGGTTACTTCGTATTAGTTTCGGTTTATGTTTCGTACCAGATTCATTAGACATGTTATCTGGTATGCAATCAGTCTATAAACCCTGGTAGTTCGGGTCAACAAGCAGTTACTCGGGGAATCCCCTCAAGAAAGCGAGCAAGTCTCTCTTGGGGAAAACCGAGTAGTGGTCTATACAACTTTCACAAGTTTTCACTGTGATCAAAGGTGGTCAATAGGTAGCACCACTTGTGGTAGCAGGTCTAGTTGAGGTGACAAGGGGGTGGTTATGCACTTGCTTTTCTCCAATGTGAATACAGCTTGTAAATCAATTCTATGTGAAGTACTATTTAAACAACTAAGTAGAAACGATGAGTTACCAGGCGAAAATATCTAAAATCAGGTGTTAAAACTCGTCTGAGAAGACAAAAAGACTGTTTCGGGTCAGTTGTTTGTGAATAACTTTGACAATGCCTTGTTATGCTATATATATACTGACGAAGATATTGCGTCAGTAAATAGATAAGACGAAGCTTACCCGTGAAAGAATGAGCATAGCCAGATAAGAGCACAAATTCATGAAAAAAAACTCACAAATCCTCCTCCTTTCCTTGTTCACCCAGCAGTCGACTCAGGCCTACTCCTTAACTGTCCCCCAATTAAGAAGGCTGGTTCCTGATCTTACTGACTCTGGTTTTCGCTCTTTACTCCATGTGCTGGAGAAGAAACTGCTTATTAGTAGTGAGCGCATCCAGGGTAGGAGAAGATTCTATCTCACCAATGACGGCAAAAACGCCTTAGTGGGATTGTTTCCTTCTCTTGACACTTCGTGGCAGAGTTGGGACGGTTCTTGGGTGTGTCTCGTCTTTCTCCAAGCCCCCAAGGGAGATCTGCAGTTCAGGTATTTACGCTCCCTCTTGTTAGAGTATAGAGCGGTGGCGATTAGCCGAGGAGTCTATCTTTATCCGCGTCAGTTGCCAGCCGTAGTCCTAGAAGCACTCCAGAGACTCTACATTGGCTCGGTTTTATGCTTTGGGGTGGCAGAGTGGCAGTTTGGTACGGAGCGACCGATAGTAGTAGAAAAATACACCCTAGAGTCGCTCTTAGATATTTACTCTGGAGTTAGCAAGGAGGCTAGGCAACTGCTAAGCATAGAAAATGAATCATTGCGATTGACCGTACAACAAAAGTCAAGGATTGCTTCACTCTTTGATCGGTTGCTTTCAGCCTTGACTATCGATGTTGGTTTTATGAGTTATTACTTCCCAGGTAGTCCCAGAGGAAGCGAAGTCTTAGCTTTGGTGCAGCGACTATTCACACTATAAGTCTTTTTAGCCTGGATTGATTTTACAGGCGGTAACTTGATGTGAAAATAGATCAAAGTATCTAGGAGCAAACCCGTATCAGCCGTATTTTACCCATCACTGACTCGCTAAAAATGAGTCTGATTGCTTCGGGTGTAGGTATTTTACCCAAGAATCGATTCTAGCACCTATCAGAAAGTCATATTTATAGTCATAGATTTCAATCTGCGGTAAAAATAACCAGGCGTGCGTTAATACTACAGGAAAACTGCGGGAATAAGTCTATACATAAAGACACCTTACTTTTATTTGTAGTTATTGCGAAGGTAGGATATGACACCCAAAGCCAATACGAAACTTACTGAAAAACCTATAGTATCTTAGTCTATTTTGTTAAGTGAGAGGGCTAGTGAGCCACTGACTGGTAAGTTGACTCTAATTGATTCTGGATGGCTCGCTTCAGCGCTGAGCTTAAAGCCGTGTTTGATGGTCGTTAGAGAGTACTGAGCATCGCGAGGAACCCTCAGTTCCACCACACCATTAACGTCCGTTTGGGTGAGATCGACTGGAAATGTGTCTTCATCGTTATGAATCATCACGACCGTATAGGCGAGCGATTCTCCGTGTTCATCGGTTATGGTCAGGGCTAGTTTGGCCTCTTTTCTTCTGCCTTTTAGGTAGCTTAAAACGAAACCAAATACAGCAATAAGATTCCACAGGGTGGGGGCCACAATCGTGGCTACAAGCATTAAGCCGGCTATCGGCCAGTTATGATTGGAAAGTTCTAGAACCCGATCGCCACTGGCCTGGTCGGTTTCTTCTTCTGTGACTGGGTCAAGAACTGCACACAAAGCTGGGGTTTGCTCGGCCTCTGGTACCTCAAAAGCCTGACCTCTGTAATAATGTTGCCAATCCACTCCCGGGTCGGGCTGGAGCATAGTGGGGAAGAGATACTCCTCTTGGAGAACGCTAGCCTGATAGGTGCCAGGGGTTAAGCTATGACGACTATAGATGCCATGTTTATCAGTTAGTTTTGTCACCGTATGGGGCCTGCCACCAGTAGTTTTGCCATGAAAAATGACGCTAGCGAAGCGGACAGGTGTCTGCTCCAGGCTATCAATAGCTATTCCCTGGGGTTTTCCATGTTTCCAAAAGCCAACCACCCTGAGCATGTCCCCGAGAAGGTTAAAGGTAGTATGAGTTCTGAATCGATTCAAAAGTATACCGAGCTTTAGACTTGGTAGGCTTAGAGCAATGATCAGGGCTAGAAAGGCCAGCGAGAACTGAAAAGTTCTCGTAGCGGGGCCAACCAGAAAACCTGGTAGGGATTGGACAAAGTCTTGGAGCGAGCCGGGGAGATTTAGGTTGCGAGGATTTACTACAGTTTCATCGATTATTTTACCCGGTTCTAAGATGGGAGCTAGGATAGGCTCAAGCACGGTCGGTACCTCAATTGGTTCGGTGACCAGTGGAATGGTGATGCTGAGTGGCTTAACAATAATTTGTACGTTTTCGAGGATACTAATATGGCCAACACGATCAGTAATGGTGAAGTCAAGATAGACGATCTGATTTCTGGGTAGTTTTTTTATCTGTATCGACCAAGTGCCTTGATCGTCGATATCAAACTCTTCTTTTAGAGTAGTTCCATCTGGCAAACGGATGGTCAGAACGACGCTAGAATTTGCTTCGCCCGTTCCTTTCAGAACTGGGTTATCCGAGTCAACCTCAAGCGCCTCTTCTGGAACGGTATCAAGATCTTGGCTAGAAATACTAGTCGTGACATTGCCAACTTGGGTGATCACGAACACAGGCGATAAGGTATCGATATTAAAGCTCCAAGTCGCTGACTCTGCAGAGTTTCCTTCGGCGTCAAAAGCGACGATTTTCCAGGTATGAGAGCCGTCGGAGAGGCCATTGGAAGGGGTGAAGCTCATGGTTTCAGCAGCGGAAGGAGCAATTGAGTCCTGGAAAAGATTGCCATCTATATAAAGCTGGTATTTGACGACGCCCTCATTATCGGTGGCTGGTTTCCAGACGAACTCAGGTTTTGATGTACTTACCCAAGAGCCATCTTCAGGACTAACTAGAATTGGGATGCTGGGGTCTTGGTGATCAACAACTAGAGCAGTGACAGTAGTGCCGCGCTCTTTGGGTTGAGCGAGAGTTTCTCCTGGAAGTAAGCCAGAATCTTGACTATATACCTGAGTAAAGCTGAGAAAAAAAACTAAGAAGAAAAGAAACACATTTTTAAGTCTTCGGCTGATCAGTTTCTTGATTTTGCATCTGCTTGACTTGACTCTCAAGTTCTTGGATGCGTTTAGACTGATCATTTTTGCGATGCATAAGGTGTCTTCTTATCGACATGCCAGCGATGATGAAGATGCCAAGCATAGTAACGATAGCGATCATGAGTTTAACAGGCAAGAGCCAGAAGCTAGTGCGGGCGATGACCACAGCACCTTGTGCGCCGTAGCTCATGGTGAGCTTGGCTGTGTATGGACCGAAGCCCCAGATGCGATCCCATTGACCTTCGAACGAACGGCTTTCGTAAGGAAAAACGTTTTTTGTGCCTTGTTGGAGACTATCAACTTTATGACCGAACAAATTATAAATCTCAATATTCGTTTGTGGACGAATGTGAACGTCGGATCCATTTTCAACCGCAAAACTGTATGGAACAGGTCCAAACTCCGACCAGCTTGGGAAAGTGAAGTTGCGAACAAAAGCTGACTCTTGAATAGGGCCCTCGACGATAGCATAGAGCAGAGTACCGACGCGTTGGTTAATGCCAGCGCCGCTACCTGATTCGTCATCAAGACCGCCAGTACCTGGTTGGTGCACTATCATGGCGTAGTGTCCACCTGGCAGAGCATCTTTAGGAACATCAATGACAACAGAAATAATGCCACTTTCATTGGGTTGTAAAGTTTGTTGAGTTGGGACGATAGTAAGCCAAGAGGCCAAGCTCCAACGATTGTTATCAGCATCCTTACCTTCTAGAGGCACTGGTGTTACGCCATCTTCACCGACTATGAAATCAATTGCAGATGATTTAATTGTGACTGGGCCGTTTGAAGAATTCCTAGCGCGCACTTCGATCTGGGTTTTTTCTCCAGGCTTGATTTTAAGAGTACTGTCTTCGCCCAATCGAGGAGGAATAGCAGTTATTGAGATCCTATTTGAATTATCTTCTTGAGCCCTAGCAGGGGAAGCAAGGACAAAAGCTGATAATATGGCGAAACACGTTGTAAGTGTGATTATGTTGAGTTTGGTGGGCAGGTTAGTTGACATAATGTTTCTTTAAAAATTCGCTGTTGCTGTATAGGTTACATAATTTTCGTAGTTACCTGCTGCCTGAGTAGTAGAAATAACAGCTTTATAACAAACATACAGATTGTGATTATCTGCTACATCAGTGGAGGAGAAAATTCCAGTTGGTACCTCGACTGGAGGAGAGGCTGCTTCAGCATCGGCAAATTGGCGGAAACAATCGCCAGTTCCATCGCAAGCACCACTATTAGTTGTGTACTCAAAGGCTGGAGTAAGGCCGCTGGTGTTAAGATCGTCAAGCGAATAGCCAAAGCCTTTGACGTTAGTAGAACTCCACTCATTAATGACGTTATAATCCATCGTTCCCGAATCACCAACAGCGTCGACAATACAATCAGAACTTGTTGGGGTAGCTCCGGTACATGTTACGTTATTTCTCGAAAGCTGATCGTTTTCGGTCGCAGTGACAGAATAGCCATCAGCCCCATTAGTGCTAACCGTGAGCGTCTGAGCAGCATGCGTAAAGGCACTAATTAATAATTCCCCAAACGGTACTGCAGTAGCGCTAGTGCCGACAGTTGTATTGTTTCCGCAGGTAGATACGCCGCTCGCAACACCCTTTACTTCGAAAGTAATTAGTGGAGCAACAGACGCAGTTACCCGCACAGCTTCAAGTACGCCGATAGAGACGACGGTTTCATCAACGACATTGGTGTTGTTGTCTAGGAGACGAACAATGGGCCTATAGGTATCAGCTGCTCCAGCAATATGATTAGTCTTTGGTGCGGGATTGATCACGCTGTCGATAGTCATCGTAGAAAACACGGTGTCTACCGCCCCAGTTCCAGAGTAGGCACAGATGTATGAATGATAATTGCGAGAATCTATGGTTACACCTGAGGCAGTTGCCACTCCGCCAACAAAATCGAAGGTCGCATTAGCATTGGATGGGCAGGTGATAGTCTTCGCTGTAGTACCAAAATCGAAGAAACCAGCATCTGGAATGCCGTCAGCATTAACTAAGGCAGCATCCGCAGGAATCAAAATTTGAAAAATACCATTTGCTACAGCTGTTTTTGTAGTAAACCCTAGAGTTAAAATAGAAGATTGAGTCGCGATGACATCATCGCCAGCTTCCGTGTCACCACTAGCCAAGGCATCGGTGGTGGTGAACGAGTATGCATTCGTGGCAGAGATACTGGCGACTGTGTAGTCATTGAGGACACCAGCACTACCGATTTTAATCGCATCTCCGTTTTGCAATTGAGCCGAGGCAGTTGATGGATAGGCGTTCGGAGTATAGTTAAGGGCTACCTGACTTGAGCCAACCGCATTTCCCGCTCCAAGAGCGCCTTTAAAAGAAAGTCTTGAATTCGAAAGTGTCACCGACACATTTGTCATATTCGCCGAGTAGCTTTGTTGGCCAAAGAAGCCGGCGAGACCTAGTCCACCGAGAACAATGACACCAACAAGAGATTTACGCAAAGTAGAAGATTTCATGCTGCCATCAAGTGTAGACAGGTTTTTTCAGAAATGCAAGGGGGGTGGATTTCGCTAAATTTGGGGAGTCAGACTCCTCAGATTTTGACAAATTTGGGGAGTGGTGATATATTTTTGATATGATAAAAAGAATTTATTCTGATTTAGAGTCATACTTTCATGAAAAAGAAGTTCTGATTCTGTACGGTCCTAGAAGAGTAGGAAAAACGACTCTTTTAGAAAACTTTCTAGAACGCACTAATCTTAAGTATCGTCTCGAGACTGGAGACAACATCCATATTCAGAACTTACTGTCTTCTAGTGATTTGCCCAAAATAAAGGAGTATCTAGAGGGTTATGAGCTTTTTGCCCTTGATGAAGCCCAGGTGGTTCCTGGAGTTGGCAAAGGTCTGAAACTGATCATTGATAATATTCCCGGAATTAAGGTTATTGCCACTGGTTCTTCATCATTCGACCTGGCTAACCAGGTAGGCGAGCCACTTACTGGCAGAAAGACGACGCTAACGCTTTTCCCAATTTCACAACTAGAATTAATCAAGGAAGAAAAAAACAAGTTTGATTTAAAGAAAAAGCTTAGCGATTTTCTAGTCTTTGGAAGTTATCCACAGGTGTTTTTAGCCAAGAGCAAAAAAGAAAAAATCAGACTGATTCAAGAAATAGTTAACTCTTATATTTTAAAAGATGTTCTTGCACTTGAGAAAGTTAAGGCGCCAAAAACGCTTTTTGACTTATTGAAGCTACTTGCCTTTCAGGTGGGAAATGAAGTTTCGCGAAACGAACTATCTTCTAGTCTTGGTATTGATGGAAAGACAGTGGCTCGCTATTTAGATTTGCTTGAAAAATCCTTTATTATTTTTAGAGTTGGCGGATTTAGTCGTAATTTGCGCTCTGAAGTCACTAGCAAGTCAAAGTATTACTTCTTCGACAATGGAATTCGAAATGGAATAATTTCTCAGTTTAATGATCTCGAGAGTCGTAACGATCTTGGTCAAATCTGGGAGAATTTCGTTATGATCGAGCGCTTAAAGAAGAGAACCTATGAAAATATTTATGGTCAGTCATATTTCTGGCAAACATATCAGCAAAAAGAGATTGATCTAGTTGAGGAGAGAGAAGGGAAGCTTTTCCCGTTCGAGTGCAAGTGGTCAACTAAGAACAAGCCTCTGCCACCTAAAGAGTGGTTATCTACTTATCCGAACTCCGAACCATTTTCAGTCATAAATCCCGATAATTATTTAGATTTTGTCGCTTGATCTAGCTTCTCAGCCGCTTCGTTACCAGAGTGTATGCGCCATAGCTTCCAGCCCCAACTAAAATAGCCACAATGATCGAAAATGGCAGGGCAACTAGGGTTATCTCCGCTTCCTCAGTATTGAGTACTAATCCTATGCGATATATTCCGAACAAAAATGGCTTGTCGAACTGGAAAGGCTTTGGAACAAGCAGGGGTTCTGATTCATTTTCTGGGGTATTTTCGATAATAAACGATCTCAGCTCTCTGGTACTCAAGCCAAGAATGCTATCTGGATAGAGCGGGAACTCGGCCAGTGGTTTTCCTTGCCAATTTTTGATACTAGCACTGCCAGAGGCGACGATGGCAGCAAAACTTTCGTTCTCGGCGATTGGCTTCAGGGAGATAAGGCCAAAGCTGTCAACTAATCTAAAGGTGCCGAAATCTTTAATAGAGACTTGAGGGGGTGGCTCCTGTTCTTTTGAAACCAAGACTATTATATTGCTGGCCACGGCCCCGGAGATCTCGCTAGCAGAGTTCATAGCGTCCACCGCAGACGCGGGGCGGGCAGTAAAGATGACTGTCATCGGGTACTCCTTGTCTGGAGAGCCGGCGGGAGGATTGAACGCCAAGGTGAGTTGGGCGCGCTCTTTTGGCTGAAGAATTATCGGGGGGAAGTGACTGGTGCCATCGACTAGATAGGGAAAGTTGGTAGTGTCCGACAAGATTGGCTGGCCAGTTCTACCATCTGGTCTGAAGTCGACGACCTTGGGAGTGATTTCTAGCACCTGGCTGCTTTGACTAACTATAGTAATAGTGTGGGTTTCGCGATTGCCAGGCAAGATTTTCAGATACGCGGTGGCAGGAGTGACGGTGATGGTCATGCCGGTGTTGGATTGAGCGCCGACTTTATTTGCCATTAGTAAGCTTAAAGTTGCAAAAATAACGAACAAGCAGACGTTGGTGATAGTTCTTGATTTCATATTAATATCCTGGCACAGCGACAAAACTTGTCGAGGTCTGATAATTTCCAGCTGCTTGCGATCCTGCAGCAACTCCAGCCTTGTAGGTGACGGTAGCTATTTGATCTTTGACTATATCAACGGACGAAGCGATAGGCTGCATTGTTTCTGCTCCAGCGCGATCGGCAAACTGTCTGAAGTGATCGGTAGTCAGGAAGTCGCTCTCGGCATCTGGTCCATTTACATTGAAGCCAAAACCGCCGACATTGACGTCTTGCCAGAGACCCGCTGCCGACTCGGAACAACTACCACTGTCACAAATCGTATCCGGGATGGCGATGCCGGCGTCGCTCTCAAGGCTGAGTGGGGCTGACTCGTAAGCGTAGATAACATAGCCACCTGCTCCTCGAGTAGTTATGGTCATGGTGAGATTATCGCTGTTATGCGCCCCTGGTGAGAGTTCGCCGAGATTAATGAGGAGCTTGGAGATACTAAAGCTGAAATCATCTATTTGATAAATGTACTGGAAGCCGCCGCCGATAAAGTAACTCGAGACGCCGTATTGGCCGTATGGTCCTGCTCCTGTTTGTCCCACCGTATCGGTGACTTTATAAGAGCTAGATTCTTTTTCTCCAGCGGTGACGTTAAAATTTCCAAACTGAATAACATATGAGTTCGATTCTAGTCTCTCTGCCTGGGCAGGGGAAATTGACACCTGATAACTGATCCAGAGAGCTGCAACGAAAATACCGGCGAAAATCATGCGGATGGGCAGGGTATGTGAGGACATACTATTTTTCTTTTGGTTTCAATCTCTCTAGTTGCTTAGTAATCTCAGAGCGCAAGAGACCGAGTTGGGTAATGATTTCCCTTGGTTCGAGGGTGTTGCCAACCTCTTCAAGAGCAGTCAGTTTTGGCTCTAAAAAATCACCGACGAATTTTTCCAGAACAGATGCTTCGTTGGCGGCCAGCTCAAGTTCATTTTCCTCTTCTACTAGAAGAGCCTTCGAGAGATGGGCTTCGTCGTACTGTGACTTAGCAAAAAGAAAAACTAATAAGCCGAGCGGCAGGCCAGCCATGGCTTCCAAAGCCCTCATGTCAAAGTTGCCTGACAAGGCATAATAAAACAACATAATGGCGACAGTTGCCCCAATAGCCGTTGGAACTTCCGAAGTTAGGGCCAGGAAAAATAATAACAAGTAACTCAAAGAGAAAAATGCCGAGTCAATGCCACCTGTAGCACCAATAAGAATCAGAAAGGCGAAAGTTAAAAGAGTAATCTCGAGCGAACCGTGTTGAGGCAAAATATGCCAGACCTTTGCCTTCTGCAGGCGCTTGAGAACTAAGAATAAAAGGATAGTCACGG
>Ga0051987_10001141_pt1 | contig 13854 bp, 9 predicted proteins | sample CryGey08umfilter_2_FD_58083 | JGI IMG/M metagenome (GOLD analysis project Ga0051987, IMG submission 58083) | Groundwater microbial communities from aquifer in Utah, USA - Crystal Geyser 4/10/14 0.8 um filter | ecosystem: Environmental > Aquatic > Deep subsurface > Groundwater | place: USA: Utah... | reverse complement strand
CTGCGGTTCATATAAGGTGCTTAGTTCTATGGTTGAAAATCTCATGACGACACTATCTAATAATCATAAAATGCTTTCTGACAATTTACGAAAACTACATAAAAATAAAGAAGTACTGGAAAAAAATAAAGCAATTATGTATTATAGCCATTTAACTATTCACAATGCTGCACCATCAAATATGGCAAAAGCAGCATTAGACGTTTTTCAAAAAATATCTCAAAATGAAAAAGATGAACGTACTAAATGGAAAGCTACTCAACAAAAACATTTAGTAGATGCTTTCCCTAAGCCTGATGTTGACTCAATAAAAAAAATAAGGCTGATGAATTTGAATCACAGAAAAAACGTGATTTTTTAGCGCTTAATACTGCAGAAAATGATGCAAGAGGCGAAATAATCTATCGAGAAACTCAAGCATATTTGCGTTTACTTAAAGCAATACAAATTGAGGGCGTTATTGATGATAAGTCTGCAGACGCAGGTGGAATGCCAGAACAAGCCGTTATTACCCCTGCTATTGAACATATTGTCTATGATTTTTCAAATTATGAAGGTACTTTGGATGAAAGAGAATTAAGAGCCTTAAGATCGAACATTATAGCAGCATTTGAAAAATTGCGTTTTGGAAGTACGCCCGATCATTATAGACCAGGTACTTTTTTAACAACCATTAACGGTATTTCATATCAAGTTCATCATTGTACATTAAATAATGCGTACCGTATTTATTATGCAATTATACCGAAAACAAATTATTCACCAAGCCAATATGTTGTTTTAAGTATTTCTAACTATGATACAAAATTTGAACGCAAACAGTTTAACTTAGATAAAGCAAAAATCGTAAAATTCATCGAAGAATAATATAAACATTATTTTTCATCTTTTTGAAAAACTAAATATTCGTTACTGCCATCAATGCGGCGAATATCATGCTTAATCATTTGTTCATGAATACACGTATGGAAAAATGATTTTAAGCGCCCAGTTGGATCTGGCTTTGCCTTAAAAATGGCATATATGTGACTGCCATTTTCGCTGGCACGGCTAACGCCTGAATATAGAATATCTTCTAAAATCATAAGTTGATGTGTTTTCTTAAAATCATCAAAAGCATCATTTAATGCATTGCGGACCGTTTCTATATCTTGATCAGCCGCTATAATAAATTCTGCTTTTACTTTTGAAAAAGTGCGCGAATAATTTATGATGTCAGAAACTGTTGAAAAAGGAATGACAACCAGTTCCCCACTGTTGTAGCGTAAAGACAAGCTGCGTAGCGTAATATTTTCCACAACACCTTTATGTTGACCTGTTTGAACAATTTCACCCACTGCAATAGATCCATCCGTCACACATAAAATACCATTAATGAAATCTTTAATGACACTTTGTGATGCAAACGATATACCGATACCTAAAAAGCTAACACCATAGATTAGCGGATTTACGTTCACGCCAAGGGCTGTCATGAACATTAACGTAAATAAAATACGTAATATCCATGTAAAAATAGATGTAAACAGAGTGGTAAAGGTTTCAATTGTTGAAAGACTGTCTACACCATCAATGTTTTTAGATTCTCTCTGTTTATGCCGCTTGCGCAGAAGGTCTATTTGATAGCGAAGAAGTTTAAGACCAAAGCGTTTTAAGCCATAATATAAAATAATAATAATCATTAATTTGATTATGTAAAATATAAAATTTTTAATTTGTGTAAAATTAAAAATGTTTTTTTCCACAGATTGTGTTAACTCACGAACACATTCAGTTCGTTTTTTATCATCATCCAAAACATCTAAAAAGGAATTCACTTTCTTAAAATATTGAGGATCCTTAGATGTTTCTTGTGAAGTTTTAGCATTAGCATCCTTTAAAACAGATGTGGCAGATGTATGTACGCTAATAGATAACAAACAACATAACATCACAAATTTTTTAATCATTATTGTCAAACCTTTGAATATTTTTCTTTATCTTAATAATAGTATAAAGAAGCAAAGACGCCTTTGAAAGGCTTGTCTTTTTTAACCAAAAATACGACTAAAAAAATTCTTACCAACAGGTGTCTTGGAAGCCGAATCAACAGCATTTACTGTGCGTTCTAGTACGCTTTTTGATTTATCTTGAGATAGTACAGAATTTATTTCTTTTTGGTTGAAAATATCTAATTTTTGTGTGGAATCTGCCGTGATTAATTTTAACTGTTGCAAGTGTTGAACCATCTGTGCTTCGTACTGTGCGACAGTTTGGTTATTTATACCCATTTGGGCAAGTGTTGGTTGAATGCGTTGCACCAGTCTTTGTTGGATAGGACCACTTAAGTCAAAAGCCTTAATCATATTAAATATACCCACACCAAATAAAATATTGGCATCTGGCTTTTGAATTTGAGCGGGTATTGTTTGCAAAATTGTTTGCAAAACACCCATTACGACCCCAGAACTATTCAGTTTAGAAGGCAATATGACTTGAATTAATTCCTTTGTATTTTTAATAAAGTCTTGAACTTTTGTAACAGAATCACTTTTTAGCATTTCTTGTTCTAAAGAACCAATCAATTGAATGCATAATAGGTAAAGCATATCGCTGTTCATGTGAACGGGTTTTCCATTTGTTTGGGATTCTGTTACATGCGCAAAGGCTTTTTTAACATCAACCCGAATACCATTTAGTATTTGTTTCTTTAAATTTTGATTTGTAAGCTTTGAAAGATAAGTTTGAAATAACCACGGTGTATAACGTGGCCCATCTATTTGCATAGTCTTTTTTTCAATTTCATCTATTAATGACGTAAAGTCTTTTGAAAAATTGGCATCAGGAATATTACGCGCGTATCGTTTGTCTGAAATTTTTTTGTTATAGCTAGATTTTACACTTTTTAAAGCGGCTTTAAAACGATCTAGTCTCGTATCTTGTGCGGCGCCAAAACGGCCAAATGCCGAAATATCAACCGTTTCTCTTGTTTGCAGATACGTCGTTATGAAGTCAATAATAAATTGTGCTTTTATTTTATCGGTGTTTATATTTCTTTGGCGCAAAATATTTTCCAATTCGCGTGTTTTAATTTGTTCAGCATGATCCGCACCACCCCAAGCATCTTCAGATTGACTCATGGTTTCCATTCTTAAATCATTAATTTCTGGCCAGTTCCTTTTTAATACATTTTCTGCAAAGTGCACAAAAATATCCACATCAGCAGGTTCTATATTTTTATCTTGATATAAGGCATCTATTAATGTTGCATAAAACTGAGGATTGATAACAACTTTTGTTTTATCCACGGGCTTTCCTTCAAAAAAGGGTTCACGAACAAGCTGGCTTCGAATATTTTTGTCAACATGTGTGTGTAACAGTTGATAGGCAAACGTATAATCAAATGTTTCTTTTATGTTTTCAAAGGCAGCTAAGATAAAATCTTCTGATATGTCTGTATTTTTTACAGTTTTATTGATAATATTGACAAGTGGCGCAAGCTCTTTTTCTGGGATATACCCCATTTGTTTTGCAATAATTTGATTTTTCAACCGTTGGATATTTTCCCATCTTTTAAAAAGCTTTTGCTCCATAAGGTCTTGTAATATTTGCACAGTACTGTCAGATATGAATTTTGATAATGTTAAAGATGCTAGAAATTGTGCATAAAAATTATCATCTAAAATGATTTTAACACTACCTACTAAATCGTCACCACCAAAAAAATTTTCTAATAATAATGTGCGCATATCTTTTTCAGATAAATTATCCATTATTTGGTACGTTACGTCATCGCCAAATGTACTTTGTAAAGCTCTAAAAACAGTGCCGAGGTCATCATCAGATATCTTTCTAGAAACTGCATCAAATATAGATGTTACTTCACGAAGAGAACGATATTTTTTCCGACGTGCTTCTTGCTGTGTTTTTTCACGTTCCTGTTCTTCGCGTAACTGCGCTCTATAACGTCTGTCTTCTCTATCATATTGGGCTTCTTCTTCATAGCGATCTTGTCCCCATCCTTCATCTGTGGATCTACCGTATGCAGGTGAAAAATTAGCATCAGTTAAAAGGAGCGTAAAAATAAAAAAACTAAAATATAACGGATGTTTCATAACGTTTTCCTAACATTATAGAAGCTGTATATATTATTTAATAATACCTTTAAATGATTAATAAACAGTTAATTCTGCTATATTTTAAAGGCTTTATTGTGTTACGTGTATTTTTAAAATATTTTTTCAAAGCGCCTTGCTTCATTCTATAGCATAATTTCGAAGAAAATATGTAAGAAATTGATTTTTAGTGATATAGTACTTACGAGTAACTTTAATTAAATTTCATATAAATGATCAAACTATATAGGCCCTGTGTTGGCGCCGTTATTATTAATCAAAATAATCAGATTTTTTTAGGGGAACGGTGTGGTATTAAAAATTCTTGGCAAATGCCACAGGGTGGCATTGATTTAAATGAGTCTCCTCAAGATGCTATTTTGCGTGAAATTGAAGAAGAAATTGGTACAAATAAAATTGACGTGATCAAAGAGAGTGCCAATTGGCATTCTTACATCTTACCTGAAACGATTCTTGAAAATGTTAGGCAGTATTGGGGTAATGGCGTGATTGGCCAACGTCAAAAGTGGTTTTTATGCAAGTTCACAGGGCGCGATCAGGACATTAATTTACAGACAAGTCACCAAGAATTTTTTGCCTATATGTGGGCTGACAAAAAAACTGTTATGCACTATTGTATAAATTTTAAACAAGAAGTGTATGAAAATATTTTAAGTGAGTTTGGTTTTTAGGGCAGTATTTAATAAACCTAGCTGTTTAACAACATATGTAATAATGCCAAGATCTTTATCATTTGTGGAATAAGAGCTTTGCGCAATCTTGATATGACGTTTGTATAAATCAATGCTATGACGGTGTTCTTGAAGCCAAGATTCTAAGGAGTGTGCATTCATAGCATGAACAACGCAAGATGTCATGATATTAAGCAAATCGTCATCAAGAATATGTTTTGTACCTAATTCCCACTGTTTATTAAAAGCGCTTTCTCTTTGAATATTTAATAAAAAAGTAAAACAAAGCTCGTTTGAAACTTTTTCAAAAAAGTCAGAAAAATAATCAACTGAATCAATATGCCCATTTATTTGATTGGCAGCAACTTCTAAAGCAATCGGAAAGTATGATAATAGTTCTATTTTACGCGCCAAAACACACCCACTAACATCACATTCTTTTGTAAATGTTGCAATCACTGTTTCAATATTTTCAGCAAATTGGGCTTCGTCACATCCTTCAAGCGCTTGTCTATGGCGCAAATAGCTAAAAATCATCTGACGCACAGCTTGTGTAATTTTGTTCCATGTATCATATTTTTCAAAAATAGAGATTTCATCAGTAGAGACCACTTCATTCCACAAATCATCAAACTTAGCCAACGCTACAATTTGAAAAAATGCTTTTATAATCTGTCCGTGATCCGCACCAATATTCGAGGTAATTTCATTTAAAAAATTAGCGCCACATCTATTTACTAAATAGTTCGAAAGAACTGTGCATAAAATTTCACGTTTTAGTGGATGTTGGGTTAACTCATCTGGAAACCGTTTTGCTAGTATTTCAGGAAAATAGCTCATGTAATACTTATCATATTCTTTATCATCTAAGCATGTTAGCAATTGTTGGTATAATTGAATTTTTGCATAAGAAGCAATAATTGCAAGTTCTGGCCTTGTATAAGAAAGCCCACGCCCTTGCCTAGATGCTAATTCTTCCTGATCAGGCAAAAATTCCACAGTTCTACTTAAGGGCATGTTTGCATTTTTAGACATATCGTCTATTAATTGTTCATAAGTTGACACATTACAAACAGATTTTTTTTCCATAACACTTAGTAAAAAAGTTTGTTGTTGCGTATCGGCTAAAACATGTAGTGCAACAGAATTTTCCATTTCAACCAATAATTGATCACGTTCGTTTCGCGACAGTCTTTTATTTTGTATCAGTTGGTTGAAAAATATTTTTAAATTAACTTCATGGTCAGAACAGTCAACGCCAGCAGAATTATCAATGGCATCCATATTAATACGTCCACCTTTTAACGAAAACTCCGTTCTGCCCAGCTGTGTGATACCAAGATTTGCACCTTCTCCAATTATTTTCGCTTGCAGATCTTTTGCATTAACGCGTACTGTGTCATTTGAACGATCTTGAGTATCTGCATGTGATTCGTGTGATGCTTTAATAAAAGTGCCAATGCCACCAAAATAAACTAAATCTACCGGTGCTGTTAACACGCATTTTATTAAATCATCAGGCAAAATAGTCGTTATATCAGCACGAATACCAAAAGCCTTATGCATTTGTGGTGTCACTTTAATAGACTTTACAAAACGACTGTATACCCCCCCACCCTTTGAAATAAGATCTGCATTATAATTTGACCATTTTAAACGAGGGTTTTCAAATAAACGTTTTCTTTCTATGAATGACGCACACTCATTTGGGGTAGGATCAATAAAAATATGTTCATGATTAAAAGCTGCAAGCAAACGTGTCTGTTGTGATTGAAGCATGCCATTGCCAAAAACATCGCCGCCCATATCGCCAACACCAACTGCTGTAAATGGCTCTGTTTGTATATCTACACCTTTTTCTAAAAAATGGTGTTTGACACTAACCCACGACCCCCTAGCTGTAATACCCATTTTTTTGTGATCATAGCCCTTTGAACCACCCGATGCAAACGCATCACCCAACCAAAATCCATATTGTTCAGATATACTATTGGCAATATCAGAAAATGTTGCTGTCCCCTTATCTGCTGCAACAACTAAATAAGGGTCATCTTCATCATGACAAACACAATCGTTAGGCTTAATAATTTTATTGTCTATCAGATTATCTGTAATATCTAATAGTGCACTGATAAACTTTTTATAAGATGCAATAACTAAATTTTGTAATTCTTCTCTTGTAGCACCTTTGTCCTTAGCACTTTCAAAGCCCTTAACGATAAACCCACCCTTGGAGCCTAGTGGAATAATAACGGAGTTTTTAACCATCTGGGATTTCATTAAGCCTAAGATTTCATACCGAAAATCTTCTACACGATCAGACCACCGCAGTCCACCACGTGCAACTTTCCCGCCCCGCAAATGAACACCTTCCATTTCAGAAGAATAAACAAAAATTTCATATAATGGTGCTGGTTTGGGTAAGTCAAGTATTTTTTTAGAATAAAATTTGATACTGATATAGTCTTTATAGGGTTGATAGGGGTCATTTAGATTTTTTTGATAATAGTTTGTTCGAACTGCTGCATTTACAACACTAACAATATGACGCAAAATAATGTCTTCATCAACTTTTTCAAGGTCAGCACAATAATGTTCAAGCGATTGCATGAACTTATGGGCTTTTTCTATATTGTTTTGCTGTGGGTTAAATTTATAATGGAAACATTGCACTAATTCAGAAATAAACTTTGGATGTGATTTTAAAATATTAACAATATAGTTGTAAGAGTATTTGATGCCTGTTTGGCTACAAAATTTAATAAAAGCCCTCATTAAAGTTAGGTCGCGCAAGGTTAAGTTTGTTTGCGCGATTAACTGATTTAAGTCATCACTTTCTGAGCGTTTTGCCCAAACACTATCTATTGCTTCTAAAAAGCGCTCTTTAAAACCCTTAAATTCAGTGATTGGATGCTTAAATTTAATAAAAAAGAATTGCAATATTGGCTGTATATCAGCGTCATCTTGATTTAAAGAATAAGTTGATTCTTCAAAAACTTGCAAGCCAAATTTTTCTAAAACAGGCAAAATTTCTGATAAGAGACTGGCCCCTTTTGGGTTAAACATATGAAGCTCACACTCACCGCTTACTTCATATAAATTAAATATAACCTTATTTTGATTTTTCATTTTTTGAAAATCGGCAAAGTCTTGCAGTGCAATGTGTGCGGAACAATCTTCTTTATATTGTTTAGGAAACAAGTCTAAAGCATGTTGGGCTAAGTCATAGTCGGCTATTTTTAATAGTTTGTCCTCCCATGATTCGCTAATTGCATTTAATCCCTCTTGCAGCAATTTATTATTAAATACTACTTTTTCGCCATCATAGCGGTCTAAGACAAAAACCATACGTGTATATAGTTGGTCTTCAATGCGAATATGTTCAGACCTTATAATTCCTTTTAATTCGGTCTCAAAATAGTGTCTAATATGAGATTTCAGTGCATAGCTATATTTTTCTACAGGCAAAAACACTAAAATTGTTACATACGGGTCTTCGGCTTCACCGCGAATATAAAAACTAACAGCTTTTTGATTATTCAAAACGCGCTGACAGATTTGCGTCAATGTAGCTGCGTCTAATTGAAAAAAGAAATCTAGTGGAATACTATCAATAATTGTTTTTAAAAGTTTACCGTTATACCATTGTTCGTCAAAGCCAAATTGGTTAAATACAGCTTTAACCTTTTTGCGCGCAATAGGAACAACCGAAGGCGATGCGCTAAAAAAATCAGGCGTAAAAGAACCGATAAATTGATAGAGGCCTTTAATATTGCCATTTTCATTAAGGGCAGGCAACTCAATAGAATCATAGCGTGATCCATTATTGATATGTGACCTTAGTGGGGATTTTGCAAGCAATAAACTTGTATCTAAGTTTTCATGACTAAAGCTTGGCTGTAGATCGTGATGCCTATTAAATTTGTCAATAGAAAACAACCCTTGAACAGACTTCTCATCTAAAGAATATTCACCACTATATGATGCACCTGTTATATTAAAATAACGATATCCATAAAAATAATAAAAACCATTTTTCACCCAGTTTAAGAATTCGCCTTGTTCTGTATTTTTATACAAAACAGAAGACAATAAGTCCATTTTTCTTTCTGTGGGCTGAATACCAGAACAAATTGTTGTGAGTTCTAAGAATAAATCACATACCGTCTGCTTCAACTTATCTAGTTCTTTATTGCTTAAGGGAGAGAGTATTAAGCAATGCACGATAGATTCAAAATGGTATCCTGCACGATGCGTATTTTTTAATTCGTCTAAATCAATTAATGTGCCATCAACATTGCGCTTAACCCTTAAGACAGGGTGCATTATGTTAATATATTTAATGTTTAAGTTTTTAAATACATACTGGAGGCTACGTAAAATATAATTAAAGTCTTGACTTATAATTGAAAAAAAGGTTTGATTTTTAGCTTTTGTGTTTTTGAGAACGCCAAAGGTTGGAATTGGGTTTGCTTTCCATTGAGAAAACTGTACCCAAAGGTCGTATATGGCTTGTGCGTAAGGTTCAAATTTATTTGGTTCATCTAGTTGATTGAAAAATTCATTTCCTTGCATGGAAAACATAGCCTGCACAAAAGAATGAAAGTTTTTTTCACCATCAACAACAGCTGTGATTTCATTTAAATACATCGCTGTGATTTTTTGAATAACCTCAGTGCATATACTATCAGGTGTATTGTTGGTCATTATAAATGTGCAACTCGAGCAAGCCTTGATATTCTTAAGCTATCATCTTTTCATTAAAAAACAGTAAAGACAGATGTAAAAATAGCTATATATCTATTTTTACATATAGTGGGCTTTTTTATTATTATGCGAATAAATTACCGCAATGAATTCTATTTAAATAATGTTTTTTGCTTTTCAATAATTTCTTGAATGCCTTTTTGTGACAAATTAAGCATTTTAGTTAATTCATCTGTTGTAAATGGTTCGTCTTCTGCACATGCCTGAATTTCAACAAGTTTGCCTGAACCTGTCATGATAAAATTCGCATCTACTTGAGCTGTTGAATCTTCCAGGTAATTTAAGTCTAGGACAGGCGTTCCTTTTACTATACCGCATGAAATAGCTGCTAAGTAATCTGTCAAAGGCATTTCTTTTATTTTTTTATTTTTAAGAAGCACCATGCATGCTTGACGAAGGGCCACATATGCACCCGTAATGGCTGCTGTTCTTGTACCACCATCTGCCTGCATCACATCGCAATCTATTTTGATTTGACGCTCACCTAAAGCTTTTAGATCAGTAACAGCTCTTAAAGAACGGCCAATTAAACGTTGTATTTCTTGTGTGCGGCCGGTTTGCTTTCCGCGCGCAGCTTCGCGATCAACACGGTCATGTGTCGCTCTTGGCAGCATACCATATTCTGCCGTCACCCACCCTGTTCCTTTATTGCGTAAAAAAGGGGGTACGCGCTCTTCAATTGTTGCAGTACAAATCAGGTGCGTATCACCAAACTTTACAAAACAGGAACCCTCTGCATATTTAGCAAAACTGGGACCTAAAAATATAGATCTTAGTTCATCATCTTTACGTTTATCAATACGCATTTGAAAACCCTTCATAACGTGGTAAAATATAGAAAATATTAAAATATACGTCAAAGTTTATGACAATTAGTGATTTGAATCAACGTTCAAATGAAATTTTTAAAAAATTAGTTGAATCCTATGTGGAAACTGGAGAACCCGTTGGTTCTAGAACGATATCACAACAATTATCAAACATGTTATCGCCAGCCACAATTCGCAATATCATGTCTGACCTTGAAGATGAGGGGCTACTATACTCACCACATGTTTCCTCAGGCAGATTGCCAACTGATAAAGGTATGCAATACTTTGTAAATGGTTTACTTGAAGTGGGAGATTTGTCAAAAAGCGAGCAAGCGCGTATTGATAGTATGATTGAAGAAAAGAATCAAAATGTTGAAGAGGTATTAGAGAAAGCTACCCAGGCAATTTCAGGACTGTCCAACTGTGCCGGCATAGTTATGGCGCCAAAAACAGAATCAACACTCTGTCATATTGAATTTGTACACTTAGGTCAAGGGCGTGCCTTAGCTATTATTATTAATCAAGACGATGTTGTGGAAAATCGCATTATACAAATACCAAATATTATTACGCCCACAACATTAATACAGGCTGGGCGCTATTTAAGTGAGCGTGCATTTGGAAAAACATTGTCAGAGATGGTTATCAATTTAAAGGAAGAACTCGCTCGGGATAAATCGCATTTAGATGCTGTCACCACGAAAGTGGTAGAAGCAGGTCTTGCTGTTTGGTCAAAAAATGAAGGAGGTAAAGGGTCTTTAATTGTTAGAGGACAATCCCACTTACTTGCTTCCATTCAGCAAATGAATGAATTAGATCGCGTGCGTGAATTGTTTTCAATGCTTGATAAAAAAGAATCTATGCAGCAACTATTAACTGCCACACTTAATGCCAATTGTATCCAAATTTTCATTGGGTCTGAAAATAAATTATTTTCAAAAGCAGGCTGTTCTCTTGTTGTGGCACCTTACCATAGTAAAAAACAAAAAATTATTGGCGCCCTTGGCGTTGTTGGCCCCACCCGCATGAACTATAGTCGCGTCATACCAATGCTTGATTATACAGCCAAACTAGTTAGTAAAATTTTAGATTCTTAAGAAGATTCAAACATTTTTCGTGTGGTTATAAAGAAAAAATACAGTAAGGCGCACAACAAATACGAAAATGCTTTGTGATGAAATGTACAATGTATTCTTTAATATGGCGATTGTAGATCTACATTTTTCAGGTATTGAAATGTTAACTAAAATGAAATATAGTAACTATAGATCAATTAGTAAAACAAGTAATATCTATACTTTAAATAATATTTTAAAAGGATCTGTGTGTTTAAGTCTACTGATGCTATTTTTTACCACCAGTTAATATCTTATTTTTTATGAGTGGCATGGGGCTAATCTTACTCTTATTGCCTACTACTGTTTTTATTTGGTGTCTTAGTTTTTTTTGCTTTGTATCCTTGTCTTTATGTAGACGTTCAACTTATGACCTTGCATTCAAAGTAGAATTGAGAAAAATCATAACTAATAATGTATTTTCCTTAAAAATACCAATTGCATATCTTTTGATCGGCAACGTATTATGTACAATCTTGCTTTGTTATTGTGTAAACATCAATGCAATAATCTACGGACCAGATTACCCAAATAACTTTTTCATTATGCTTATTGTGCTAAATTTAGTTTCCTTTAGTGCCCTTTTTATTGGGCACTTAATATCTGCCTATTTGAAAAACTGATTCTGCCTATAGACTTTATAATATTTTAATTTGGATAAAGATACCCATTATTAATCATGCAACTTAGCCTTATTAAAAATGGCTTTCAAAAATATTTTTACGCATGCCCACCGGAATACGGCAGATTTCCTTCATGTAATCCGATACTATGCATGCATTTTTTCCATTTTTCATCTGCAGGTGTATTAAAAATAAGATCCATAGAAGAATTACCAATAAGCCAATCATTGTTTTGCATTTCCATTTCAAGTTGTCCCGCACCCCATCCACTATACCCTAAACAAATATGAAATCGTTCAGGTCCTTTACCACTTGCAATGGCGCGTAAAATATCAATTGTTGCGGTAACACCAAAAATTTCATTAACAGTAACTGTATTCGAACTTGTGTAATCTAATGTATGCAACACAAAGCCACGACCCATATCAACAGGTCCACCAAAATATAAGGGGGCATTTGGCGTATGACTGGTAACTGCAATATCAAATTGCTTTAGTAATTCTGGTAAAGACACGGCAGGTAAAGGTTTATTTAAAATAAGCCCAATAGCACCCTTTTTATCATGCCCACATACAAAAATTGATGCCTGTTCAAAGCGCGATTCTACGATTGTTGGCATAGCAACCAAAAGATAACCATTTAAATATCCATCTACAACACCTGTAGAACAACTCATTACATCTTTAATCACAATAACATCCTGTTTTTTTGCACTATATCTTTATATTACCACGGAAGATATTAATAATTTATTAGGAGTAGTCTTTTTTATACACCGCTGGCGCCCCACCAGTAAATAGATATAAATAGAAATAACCATACAACATCAACAAAGTGCCAATACCAAGCAGTTGATTCAAAACCAACATGATGTGTTGCTGTTTGATCCCCTTTTTTAAATGCGCGCGCCAAACAAACAGCAAGCATAATGGTTCCCAAAAAAACGTGGGCACCATGCAACCCAGTTGCCATATAAAACGTACTTGCATATATGCCATCAGTAAAGGCAAATGCAGCATGGCTGTATTCTATAATTTGAACACATGTAAATATTAGACCTAATGCAACAGTTAATGCCAATCCCTTTTTAACCTCTGACATTTTATTTTGTAATAATTCGTGATGCGCCCAAGTAAGCGTTGTACCAGAGAGCAGCAGCAATAAGGTATTTAAATAAGGTAAATCAAAAGGATCAAATGTTTTAATGCCTTTAGGCGGCCAAATGCCGGTAACATAGTCATCCCCAACCATCGCGATCGGATCAAGCGCTGCGTTAAAGTATGACCAAAAAAATGCAAAAAACAGCATGAATTCTGAAAAAATAAAAAGTCCCATTCCTATTTTTAAACCCATTTGCACTTCTTGGGTATGTGTATTTTTTTCACGTGATTCTTTAACAACATCACTTAACCAGGCAGTAATAATAGCCGAAAGCGCGATTAAGCCAACAATAAATAAAACATAGTCGATATCGCGCATGGCAAGCACAGAACCAACGCCTAGTAAAATTAAAGAAATCGCTATACAAAATGGCCATGGACTTGGCGGAACTAAATGAAAGGGATGATTCTTTTGAGCACTCATACATAAACCACGCGCATTTTATTACATGTTAATAGTCTAGGGTAGATATCCATCTATCACAAGTATTTCCAAATAAAAAAAGAGCGGACCTGTATATAAAAGATCCGCTCTAGATAGTGTCGTCATGAGATTTTCAGCCATAGAACTAAGCACCTTATATGAACCGC
>Ga0051987_10001139_pt1 | contig 13861 bp, 2 predicted proteins | sample CryGey08umfilter_2_FD_58083 | JGI IMG/M metagenome (GOLD analysis project Ga0051987, IMG submission 58083) | Groundwater microbial communities from aquifer in Utah, USA - Crystal Geyser 4/10/14 0.8 um filter | ecosystem: Environmental > Aquatic > Deep subsurface > Groundwater | place: USA: Utah... | reverse complement strand
GCCGGAAAAGCCGCCAAGAGCATGGGCATTGGCGACATTGATACCCTCATTGTGGGCGGTGCGCATGTGCCACAGGCACTGCAAAAGGGCTTCACGCGCAAGCTGCTGGAAGGGGCATTCACCGAGGGCTTCATGGAAGAATTGCCTCAGTCGGTGCAAGAGCAAGTCACGCAGAACTATGCACTTGGCAAGCCCCTGGACGAAGGCGTGGACCAAGCCGTTGTCATGGGCCTGTTGTCAGGCGGTGCCATGGGCATGGGCGCGCAAGTGCTTGGCGGAAGCCCCAAGGTGCCAGAGGTTGGCCCGCTGTCGCGCGGTGCGAACTTGGCCGGTGGCGTGCCACCAGTCGCTCCAACGACACCCGTGGCACCCGGCGCAGCGCCTGTATCAAACGCACCAGCAGCCCCCGCACCGGCTGCACTGACACCGGAGCAAGAGCAAACCCTGCTTGACCACGCCAACCAGCGCGCTCGGGAGCTCAACGACAAAGCCAACGGCACCAAAGACCAGACGGTGCCTGGGCCGGATGGAAAGCCGATGACGCTTGCGGGCAAACCGAAGGAATTCCTGACGACCAGCGATAAGGCTGAGCAGGAGTTTTTGAACAAGGCGGGTGGTGATGCACAGGCACTGGCCAGGGCATACCCGAGTTTGGCGGCAGAATTGCAGGCGCAGACAGTGGAACAAGTGCCACCACCGGCCAGCGCGGCCGACTTGCCAAAGCCGACGCCAGAAGCATTTGCCCAGCGCGAAGAAGATCGACCGGCGCCACAAGAATTGAGCAAGCCGCTTGACGGCGACATCCTCAACACGCAAGGCAAACCATTTACCACCATGCAGGGCGCCATGACGGCCCAAAAGAAGGCAGGTGATACCCATGAAATCGTGCGCGTGGCCCGTGGCCTCGTCGTGCGCCAGAAAGCAACCAATGGCACAAGCGCTGCAGTTACCGGAATGGCTCAGGGAGCCAATGAATCAGCAAGTGATCAGCCCGCAGCAGGCGCAAGCGCTGCACTGGTGCAGCCTGCAAATCAACCAGCAGGGAACATTCCCGGTGCACCAGTCGCTGATACCAGTGCTGGACCGGGTGAGCCTGTACCACTTGCCGGTGGGAGCCAGGCTGCAGTAACGCCGAGTGGAACAAGTGCCACGGCGACCATTGATGAACCAGCGCATGCCGCCGCCACGTCGCCAAAAAACGAACTGACGCAACCAACAGACGGGCAGAAGAAGGCGGGCAACTACCCCAAGGGGCACGCAAGCATCAACGGGTTGGATTTGTCCATTGAGAACCCGGCTGGGTCAACCCGAAGTGGCACCGACCGTGACGGCAAGGCATGGGAAAACACCCTGCAGCATCACTATGGCTACATCAAAGGCACCATCGGGAACGACAAAGACCATGTTGACGCTTTCGTGAAGCCTGGGACGCCCCTGGATCACAATGGAATTGTGTATGTGGTTGACCAAAATCACCCGGACACAGGCAAGTTTGACGAGCACAAAGCTCTGATCGGATTTGACAATCTGGAAGATGCCAAGACTGCCTACCAGGCCAACTATGCTAAGGGCTGGAAGGGCATGAAGGCCATCAGCAGCATGACCTTTGGCAACTTCAAGGCCTGGGTGAAGGATGGCCCAAAAAACACGCCGCTGGTCACTGATACTGGAACAAGTGCCACCGCTGCACCGGCTCAGATATCGCAATCAGGGCAAGATTCGGAACAGGGTGCGCAATGGGGTCGAATGACAAGCCTGGATCGTCAAGCAGTGGCAGGCCGGGCCATCAAATCCAAACTGGTGGCCGACAAGATCGCCCGCACAGCTTGGGCGGACATCACGCCCAAGACCCGCGCGCGCATCACGGAAGCCATGGGTGCACCCGCAGCCGAAGCACCGATACCAGAGGCGGTAGCACCGGCGGCCAAACCCAAGAAGCCAGCGGGCGGGAAAACATCACGCTCTGCCGCCTACGACAAGAACCCCATGATGACGTTTTTGGCAACGCATGGCCTGTTCCACGAAAAGGACAAGCCCAACAGCCAGAAATCTGAATACTCCAAGGGCAGTGCCATCATGGTCCCCGGCTACGGACCGGTGTTCAAACGCACCGGCAAACAACCCAGCGATTTGGTTGTCAACGCCATCCAAGAGGGCTATCTGCCAGTGGACGGGACTGTGGAGCAACTGGATGCCATGATTCGGCGCGCCATCAGTGGCGAGAAGATCAGCCCGCTGTATGCCGATGGTGTGGCCGAGCAAATCGCCGACCAAGCTTATGCTGACCACCTGGCACAGCAGCAAGAAGCCGCACAAGATGACGACTACGACCCGTTTGAATCCGTGGCTGAACTTGGCTTCACGCTAGACGATGCGGAAGTAGCTGGGTATGATGAAGCACAAGACCCAATCAAGCTGGAAGTCAATGCCCTGTTGGCCCAAGCACAGGCACTTGGAATAGATGCCGACACAATCAAGGAAAATGCCCACTATGAAACCGCAGACCAGTCCGAGCAAGCCTTCTACGAAGCAGCCCGCAGCGCCCTCCAAGACGCCATCACCTCAGGCAGTGGAGATGGCGGCCAAGATGCTGGCACACCGGGCAATGCGGGAGAGCAAGAAGGCCTAGCCGCCACCACGCCGGAACAACTCAAGGCCGACGAAGAACGCGCAGCCGCAGCCGAGCGCTCAGCCAAAGCACAGCGCGCAGCACAAGACCTGATCGACAAGAAGGAACGCGAGCGCAAGGACATAGCCAAAGCCTCGCAGGCTGCAGCCGATACCTTCACCCTAGGCGGTGATGCCGAGCAGAACCTTTCAGGTCAGCAGGACGTGTTTGGTGAGCCCACACCTACACCCAAGCCAAGCGCCAACACCATCTTTACCGAGGACGCAGCCGCCGCAGCCCGCGCCCGGTTGAAATCGAAGCTGGGTCGCGCAAACAGCGGCCTGGACCCGGAAATGATGATGGATGGCATCACCCTGGCCGGGTACCACATTGAGAAGGGCGCGCGGTCATTTGCGGCCTACGCCAAGGCCATGGTGGCAGACCTGGGCGACGGTGTGAAGCCATTCCTGAAAAGCTGGTACATGGGTGTGAAGTTTGACCCGAGGGCGGTGCAGTTTGACGGCATGGACGGCGCCGCAATGGTGGAGTCTGCTGACATTGAACTCAGCGCCACCGAGGACAAAAAGGCTTCCCCAAATGAGCCAGCAACGGCACCCAGCGCAGCGCCCGACATCGTGGATCACGTCACCGGCAAGGGCAAGACCCTGCGCGGTGTGGTTCGCACGGACCTGTCATTTTCGCAAGCCAAGGCCATCGACAAATTCACTTTCAAGAAGAACGGTGGCTACTTCATTCGTGAGGCGCACCTTGACGCATTGAATGCTGCGCAACCACCCGAAGCACCGGCAGCCAAGCCAGACAATTCTGCAGCAAATTCGGTTCTGGCTGATGTGCTGGACAAGGCTATTCGTGACGGGAACATGCCAAAAGACAATCCGGCTCTGAAAAAGCTGGTGGAAGCCTTCGATTTGCAGCCTGCCACACCGGTGCGCATGAAGCAAGCGCAGGAGCTTCTTGAAACAGCCATTGTGCGTGCTGCGCGTGGTGTGGTGGCGAAGAAGGATGGGCAAAAATCAACATTTGATGCCCTGGTGCGCTTGTATGCTTCGCAGCCTCTGTTGAACATTCGTTCCAGCACCAGCATTGAAAACCAAGCCTACAGCACGCCAGCACCACTGGCCTACGTGGCATCCGAACTCGCAGGCATCAGCGAAAAGACCACTGTGCTGGAGCCAACGGCAGGCAATGGCATGTTGGTGATTGGCGCAAAGGCTTGGAACACGCAGGCCAACGAGATCAACGACGACCGAGTGGCGTCGCTGCGTTCGCAGGGGTTCAGTCCCACTCAGAACGATGCAGCACAGGGTTTTCCTGGCGTGGATGGCACAGTTGATACCGTCATCACAAACCCGCCCTTCGGCCCTATCAAGGACGCGCAAGGCAATTCCATCAAGGTGAGGGTGGATGGCTACACACTTGGCCAGATTGACCATCTGATCGCTGCGCGCGCGCTGCAGGCCATGAAGGACGATGGCCGGGCAACCCTCATCATCGGCGCCAACAAAGTGACTGGTGAGCAGAGCAACAACGACCTCATATTTTTCAACTGGCTCTATGGAAACTACAACGTCATATCCCATTTTGAAGTCGATGGAGATCTATACCAACGTCAAGGCGCAGCATGGCCGGTTCGGGTCATCACGATTCAAGGTCGTAACAAGACCTCGACAACGGCACCAAGTCCGAGCACAATTCAACGAGCAAACACATGGAGCGAGGTTTATGAGCAATTCCAACATGGCATGGGTGCCAAGCGGTCTACCGCCAGCACTGGCGCGAGCACTGTCAGTTCCTCATCCGGGGAAAACGGCAATGACGCGCGACCTTTACCTCTCGCTTCTGGAGTCAAAACTGGGCCGGCTGATTCAGGAAAATCCACAGGAAGCACAGCAAGCTATGGAGATGTCACTGGAACAAGTGCCAGAAATGTACGCGATAGCGCAAAGCCAGCCGCCGACAGCGTGGGCAACGGCAATCGTGCAGAGCGACAGTCTGATGCCGGTACTGGCGAAAGTGTCGGTGGCAAACGGGACGCAGGAGCTGCAGCAGCCACAAAGCCTGATGGAAATTCTGGAACTTCTGCCCTAGCGGACGCTGAAAACCAGTTTCAAGCCAAGTACGTACCTCGCAGCGCGCGCAAAGACGAGGGCGTTCTGATCCCGGTCAACATGGCCGGACCCACACAGGATGCACTGAACCGCCTGGAAGACGCAGTTGGCGACATTGACGAGTTTGCCCGCGTTGAGCTGGGCTACAAGTCAGTCGATGAACTGCATGAGGCGTTCATGGGCCTGCAGGTGGACTCGGTAGCTTCTGCCATTCATCAAATCAAGGGCGGCAAGGGCGTCATCATTGCGGACCAGACGGGCATAGGCAAGGGCAGGCAAGCCGCTGCCATCATCCGGTGGGCGGCAAAGAATGGGAAAGTGCCTATTTTTGTGACCGTCAAGCCGTCGCTGTTTACCGATATGTATGGCGATTTGCATGACATCGGTACCGACGACATTGCGCCATTCATCTTGAACAAGGATGAGTCGATCAAGGGCGCTGGCGACGAGCGACTGTTTGCCAATCGTCCGGGCGTGCACACAGCCATCATGACAAAAATGGCCAACATGGGCGAATTGCCGCAGGGCCGAAACGCCCTGTTCATGACGTACTCGCAGATCAACAAGGACAACATCCAGCGTAAGGCCGTGTTGTCGCTGGCACCCAATGCCGTGTTCATCCTGGATGAATCACACAACGCAGGCGGAGACTCTGGCACAGGTGGGTTTATTCGTGATGCGCTTGGCCTTGCCAGTGGCGTGACATACCTCTCCGCAACCTATGCCAAGCGCCCTGACAACATGCCGGTTTACTTCAAAACGGACATTGGCGATGCGGTAGCTGACGATGCCACGCTGATGTCTGCCATGGACTCCGGTGGCCTGCCACTGCAAACAGTGGTGTCAAACAATCTGGTCAAGGCCGGACAAATGTTCAGGCGTGAGCGCAGCTATGACGGCGTGGAGATTGTCAGTCGAGCGGACACGGTGCACCACGACGAGCACGTCAAGCTGTCCAATGAAACGACACTGGCGCTGCGCTCTATCGTCAGGGCAGACCGGGTGTTCCATGAGTTCTACGTCAAGGCGCTGCAAAAGGAGCTTGAGCAGAATGGCAGCCGGGTTCTGGACATCGCAGGCAACCAGGCGCAGCAAAGCGTAGACCACACGCAGTTTTCAAGCGTAGTGCACAACTTTGTCAGTCAGATGCTGCTGGGACTAAAGGCGCAAGAGGCGGCAGACGAGGCCATTCGCTCGCTCAAGCGTGGCGAGAAGCCGCTGATTGCTGTTGAGAACACCATGGGCTCATTTCTGAATGAGTATGCAGAGGCCAACCAGATCAAGCAGGGGGACGAGCTCGGATCGTTCGACTACCGCACCGTGCTTTCGAGGGCGCTGGAACGCAGCCGCTACATCGTGCGTCAGTTGCCCAATGGCGACAAGGTGAAGGAGTACATCCCGCTCAATAGGCTGGACCCAGACAGCAAGGCGGCTCACCAAGAAGCGCAAAAGATCATTGACAGCCTCAATATCGACATTCCGGTGTCACCCATCGACTGGATGCGCAACGAGATTACCAAGGCCGGGTTTTCCGTGGCAGAAATCACCGGGCGAAACCTGTCTGTTGACTACAGCGACCCGGCGCGGCCAAGACTGAGCCAAATTGACGCCACCGAGCAAAAAGACAAGGTACAGACAACCCGCAAGTTCAATAGCGGCACGCTGGACGCCATCATCTTGAATGTAGCCGGCTCAACCGGCATCAGTCTGCACGCATCAGAGAAATTCACAGACCAAAAGCAGCGGCACATGATCGTGGCGCAGGCGGCGAAAGACATCAACATCTTCATGCAGATGCTGGGGCGCATCCACCGCACCGGACAGGTGGTGCTGCCAAAGTACACCATTCTGAATGCCGACTTGCCTGCAGAGATTCGGCCCACGGCCATTCTTTCTGGCAAGATGAAATCTCTCAATGCCAACACCTCAAGCAACACCGAGTCGGCAACTTCCGTGAAGTCGGCGGACATGCTCAACAAGTACGGTGACAAGATCGTCGGGCAGTACCTGATCGACAACCCGGAACTCGCCAACGCCATGGGCATCGACCCGCCAAGCGAAAAAGGCGAAGGCGCCGAAGACATTGCCCGCAAGGCAACCGGACGACTGGCTTTGATGCCGGTGAAGGTGCAGGAGCAGTTTTATGCAGAGGTTGAAGAACAGTACCAGGCACTGATTGAGTACCTGAACAAGACCAACCAAAACGACCTGGAGCCACGCACGTTCGACTTTGACGCCAGGGAAACCAAGTCGGCCTTGCTATTTGATGGCCCAAACAAGAATAGCCCGTTTGGTGAGGATGCTGTGTACGGGGAATACTCCGTCAAGGCTCAAGGAAAGGCCATGACGCCGGACGAAATTCGGGCAGTGATGAGCGAGCATCTTGGCGGGAAAACGCCAGAGAGGCACGTCATCGACATGACGGACGATCTGACGAGGAAGTTCACCAAATACCAAGCAAGCCTGCCAGAAGGTCCACAAAAAGACGGATCAGGCCGCACGCTCGGCATGGGTCAAGAATTTGCTCAGAGTCACCGGATCGGGCGCATGTTCCGCGTGGAAATTAACGGCGAGCACTACAACGCGGTAGTCATCAATTTGCGCAACACCCACAAAGCAACTGGCAACCCATTCAGCCTGAGCAAGTTTCAGGTGACCATTGCCGTCAATGGGGCGCTGCGCTCTGTGACGGTACCGGCCTCACAGTTCAACCAGATTGAAACCAGTGGTATGAGTGGCTACGGCCAGTCCGTTGACCAGCTTTTCAAGGTAGGACCGCCCAACGAACGCGAGACGGCCAAGATTGTGACTGGGAACCTGCTGGGCGCCTATGGTGAGTTGGATGGTTCACGCGGGTCGATCATCACCTTCACCAAATCTGACGGCACAACCGAGCAGGGCATTCTGATGCCCAAGGTGTTCAACTTCGCCAAAGATGTGCGCCAGGACTACCGACTCAAGACGGCTGACGATGCGCTGAAGTTCCTGATCAACAGCACAAACGAGAACATTGAGAAGTTCGGCATCAACAGCCGCGACGGCGTTGTGCGCATCATGCCGGAGGGTTCAAATGCCGTGGTCATCCAGGTGCCAAAATCCAGAGCAAAGGGAGGCAAGTTCTTTCTTGATAAAAAGCTGCTTGCATTCACTGGGGACTTCACCTCACAAGGCAACTTCATGCGAGCCACGGTGCGTGGTCGTGAGGCCGTGGCTGCAATTGATGTGCTTTTGCAGAAGCAGGCGCTTTATGCCCTTCCGAGCATGGCCGAAGAGGCGCGGGAAATTTTGGGCGACACGCTTCCACCAGACGCAAACCCTGCCTTCAGCCGTGGAACAAGTGCCACCCAGGCTGCACTCAAAACACTCAGCGAAAACGATGAACTGTTTGCCTTGCCGAAGTCGGACAAAGACACAGTTGAAGGAATTGCTGCCGACAACTTGCCATCTATCAGTGTGCGCAAGGCCAATCACCCCGGCCTTGTGACGACCTATTTCCTGACGATGCCTGATGGCAACCGCGCTAAGTTGATGGTGCGCAAGGTAAACCCGTACGGGCCACAGAAGTATGGAGAACTGGACCACGACGACGGCAATGTCGAGCCCATCACCGAGCGCCCCGGCGACAACGCCGAGTCCGTGTCGGATGACATAGAGAACGTCTATATTGACGTGTCCGCATTGAATGAAGGCGGGCAAGGTCGGCTGATCTACAACATCGCCGCCACCTTTGCCCACAATACCGGGCGCATCCTGATTGGCGACCCGGCTGGCCTGAGCGATGTGGCCATGCGCCGCCGCACCGAGCACATGCTGTCGTCGGCGCTGAAGTTCGGAACCACGCGGCATATTGCCCCACACCCACGCCAATTGATGGGCGCACGGGACATCGGCGTGCCACCTTTGCGCTGGACTTATGGCGATGATCTGGGTAACATCAAGGCGCTCATCCAAACGTCACTCAAGTCATTCGAATATGCTGTTCCAAACCCAATTGTCTTTGACTCAAAAACTGGAGCCTTCCGAGATTCAGCGGGTGGAGTCCTTGATGACGGTGCCATTCAATCGCTTGTCAAATCAGGACGCAGCGATGCGAGCAGTGCTGGGGTCGCAACGTACAAAAGAAGCGCTGTCCTCAGTGCCCTGGTACGCGAAGAAGGCAGCCAAAGCAGAGCTGGAGGGCAAGGAGCCGGAATACTGGCTCAGCTTCTGGATGTCGGGCGTCAATTCCCTGTGGCCAGCAAAGGCATCTTCTACAGCAAAGGCAACGGAGCAAGCGCTACCGGCCTGAGTCGCCAGTCCGTTCAGGACATCACCGACGCCATAAAAAACCGCTGGGGCAATGCGCCTCAAATTGTGGTTGCCGCCAACATGGCCGACCCACAAATTCCGCAGTCTGTGCGCGACTACGACCAAAAGCAAAAATCGCTTGGCGCCACCGGCGAGCCGGAAGGCTTCGTTTATGGCGGCAAGGTGTACTTGCTGGCCGACCAGTTGGCCACACCCGCCGAAGTGATGCGCGTGCTGTTCCATGAGTCGCTGGGGCACATGGGCCTGCGCGGCGTGTTTGGCGACAAGCTGGACGGCATCCTGAAGCAGTTGGCAGGCTTGCGCCGCGCTGACGTGGCAGCCAAGGCCGCACAGTACGGCCTGGATATGTCGGTAGAGGCTGACCGGCTGCACGCGGCAGAGGAAGTGCTGGCCGAACTGGCGCAGACAAAGCCGGAGCTGGGCTACGTGAAGCGCGCCATTAGCCTGATTCGCGGCTGGCTGCGTGCCAACGTGCCGGGGTTTGGTGGCATGAAGCTGACGGATGCCGACATCGTGGCTCAATTTATCACCCCTGCGCGCCGGTTTATCGAGGGCAAAGGCGGTCCAAAGGGTGGCAAAAAGGTTCAGCCAAGTGGAACAAGTGCCACTCAGCCCGCGTTTTCACGCAGTCTTGGCGCAGCCCTGAACGCTGGAATGAACAACGTGCGCGATGTGAAGCTGGCAGCAGGCTACCAAATCAGCGACCTGTTCACTGGCGAAGGCCGCTTGAGCTACTGGCACAAATCAGTGGGCACCATGTACAACCTGGCGCAGCGTAATGCACCTTTCAAGAAGGTGTTCGATTCGGTGCAGAGCTTTCTAAACGATGTGAGCTTCTACGCCGCAGAGTCTGCAGATTTGGCGCCTAGCATCCTGCCCAAGCTGGACAAGATTGGTGATGTGTTGAAGTCGCCACTGTCCCCGGAGGACACCAAGGCACTGAGCGCCCCCGTGTTTGAGGGCACGCTGACGTGGGGACGAGACAGCACCGGCAAGGCTGTTCCCATGGAAGAGATTGAGGCGGAACTGGCACTTGTTCCACTGGACGACCGGGCTCACAAGCTGGTGAAAGAGCGAAAGCTTGACCCTAAGGTGCTAAAGATGTGGCAAGGGTTGCAGCAAGATCAGTACGAGGCCATCATCAACGGCAAGTTTGAACGCGAGTTCATGCGGGCCGGTGTGGTGTTCACGATCGAGGAATTGAAGCAGCACTTTGGCATGACTGATGCCCAAGTTGGCCTGTATCAGGAATTCCGCGCCGCCACCGACAAGAGCATCGACACCCTGGCTATCAGTGAAATGCTGAACTATGCCGACAAGGACGTGGCCGACATCCGCGACCAGATCATCGGCATGGATGATGTGGAAGAAGCTGGCCAGACACTGCGTGACTACCTTGTGTCGCTGACGGCACTGGAGCCGGGGCGTGACGAGGTGTTGTCGGCAACTGCCGCCAAGATGCTGGACATCGCAGCGCACGCCAAGGACATGAAGGAACGCGGCTACGCACCACTGTCCCGCTTTGGCAACTTCACGCTGGAAGCTACTCTGCCCACGGGCGAGCGTTACTTCAGCCTGTTCGAGACCGATCGCGAGCGCAACAAGATGCTGCGCATATTGACCGCCGAGGGTGCAACCGATGTGCAGGCTGGCACCATGTCACAGGAGGCCTACAAGCTGTTGAACGGGGTGAGCCCTGAAACAGCGGCACTCTTTGGTGAAATGCTGGGGCTGGACAGTCAGGGGAATGCCGCCAAAGACCTTGCCTTTCAAGAGTTCATCAAGCGAGGCACGGCCAACCGCAGTGCCATGAAGCGCCTGTTGAAGCGCAAGGGCATCGCAGGCTTCAGCGAAGATTCAGGCCGGGTGCTTGCCGGGTTCATTTATTCCAACGCCCGCAAGACATCAAGCAACCTGCACAGCAAGGAAACAACCAGTGCCGTGGATGCCATCCCCAAGCAGCAAGGCGAACTGAAAGATGTGGCTGTGAAGCTGCAAGAGTACGTGAGTAGCCCGCAGGAAGAAGCGCAGGCCTTCCGTGGCATCCTGTTTGCACAGTACCTGGGCGGCTCTGTGGCATCAGCCATGGTGAATGCCACCCAACCATTCACAGTGACTCTTCCCTACCTGAGCCAGTTCGGCGGCATCCGCAAGGCGGCAGCGCAGATGGCGGCGGCGGTGCGGGATGCCAACAAAGACAAGACCGGCGATGTGCGCCTGGACGCGGCACTGAAAAAGGCCGAGGAAGACGGCATTGTGAGCCCGCAGGAGGTCCACGCGCTGCAGGCACAGGCAGCAGGCCGAGCACAGCTTCAATCGGGCGACGGCACGGCCATGGGCAATGCGCTGGCCAAGGCTGGCAATGGCCTGTCCAAGCTGTCATTGGCATGGGGCAAGGTGTTTGGCTTTGCAGAGCAGTTCAACCGGCGCACAACTTTCATTGCAGCCTACCGCACCGCGGTGGAGCAGGGCCACACCAACCCAGCAGCGTTTGCCGAAAAGGCCGTGTCTGAAACCCAATTCGTCTACAACAAGGGCAACAAGCCACGTTGGGCGCGTGGTGTGGCAGGCTCCATCCTATTCACCTTCAAGCAGTACAGCGTGAACTACCTTGAGCTCGTCACCCGCATGGCCACCGCAGGTGAACCGGGTTCAGCCGAACGGGCGGCAGGGCAAAAGGCGGCAGTGCTGGCCATTGCGATCCTATTCATGATGGCCGGTGCTGATGGCTTGCCATTCGTGGAGGACATTCAGGACGTGCTGGATGGCGCCCTGCAGCGGCTGGGGTACAACTTCAGCAGCAAGCAGGCCATGAAGTCGTTCCTGGCTATGCAGCTTGGCAAGGATGGTGCGGCGTTTGTCATGAATGGCGTGTCTGGCGTGCCTGGCATTCCGATAGACGTGTCTGGTCGCTTAGGCATGGGCAACCTGATTCCCGGAACAGGACTGTTCCAGAAAAAGACGGACCACACCCGCGACTTGATGGAGCTGGCCGGCCCTGGTGGCGACTTTGTGAAGCGCGGATTTGTTGCAACAGAGCAGGCGCTGGCCGGTGATGTGACAAAAGCCATGGGTACCATTTCACCGGTGGCGTCTCGCAATGTCATCAAGGCGCTGGATATGGCAGACACCGGAATGTACCGCGATGACAAAGGCCGTAAGATCATTGAAACCACGGCGCCGAAGCCTTTCTCAAGGGCATTGGCTTTCAGCCGCGCAACGTCAAAGAGGTACAGGACGCATCCGGCGAGGTGCAGCGGGCCAAGTCGCAGTACATCCTGGCATCGAGTGAAATCCGGGCAAAGATGGCGCAGGCGATTTTCGTCAATGACAATGACTTGAAGCAGGCCGCACGGGACGACATCACAACATGGAACACGAACAACCCGGGTCAGCGCATGACCCTGAATATGCCTGCTGTACTGCGCAGGGTGCGCGAAATGCGCAAGAGTAAAGAACAACGCATGGCCGACACAGCGCCGAAGGCAATACGTGCACAGGTGCGAGAGCAGCTGCGGGATAATTTGCAGTGATGTCAAGAGGGCTCAAGCCAAGCGTCATGTCGCCAGCAAAATCTGGGTTGACTTTGACGCTTTCTGGATTCCAATGCTTGCAATTTATTGGAGCGGAAGATGGCAAAAGTTAACAAAAATATTGACTTTCTTGTCGATGACAATGGCAATTTGATTGGTTCGCGAAACCCAAAAAGCGCGGACTCGTCAGACCCCGCCTATGCAGATACATTGCATGCCAACTACCTGGGCGGGTCACTGGTGGCCGGCGCCCCTGCGGGGGTTGGTGTATTGGTTGATTTTGATGAGCCAACATTCGGCTGGCGCGACTTGACAGCACCCGTTGATGTGCGTGGGACTGGAGCTAATGACCCGACATTTGCTGTGTACACCGGCACCACGATGAGGGCCTACCAATTCAGCGCAGGCACGATGCAGGAAGTGTTCTTTGTGTTCCATGTGCCGCATGACTGGGTGCCTGGCACGGGCATCTACTTTCATGCCCACTGGAGCAACGCAGCGGCAGCGCCCAACACGGGCGATGTGGTTTGGAAGTTTGACTACAGCTTCGCCAAGGGTTTTGGCCAAGAGGCATTCCCTTCCATCCTGACCGCCGAAGTGATCGCGGCAAGTCCGGCAGTGCGCTACACCCACAACGTGAGCGAAACAGCCGCAATCAGTATTCCCTTGATGGAAGTTGACGGGCTGATTCTGGTGCGTGGCTACCGGGACGCAGGTAACGTGCTCGACACTTGCACAGATGCTGTGTTCCTTCACACGATGGACATCCATTACCAATCAACCAACATGGCAACAAAAAACAAAGCACCAAGTTTCTATGGGTAATTGGCTCTTTTGCGCAACAAGATGCGTTAGTACGGAAACGGCAAAGGACATCTTATGAACTGGGGCGGTTTCTTTGTATTTTTGGGCCTGGTGACTATAGTGATTGAGGCCATACGTGTTGTGACTTCCTGATTCGGGTTGACTTCAGAAATATTGCTTATTAAATCAGGCAATATTTTTAGGAGCACCCATGCTGGGACTTTTTGATTGTGCTGAAGCAGCTGTGCCGGCCACATTGCGTCGGGCGCGTAAGCCATGAACTTCGGCCAGATCAACGGCTACGGCCTCAACAGCGCAGCAGGCGGCGGCAACAACGCCACTTTGAGTGACGGCATTGCGTCGTCGGGCGCGTTTGCAGCTCTGCTTGTCGCTGGCGCAATTCTGACCGGAGGCCTGTTCACCTCGCCCGAGGCAGGTGGCCGGGTCAGTAAGTCGATTGACGGCGGCATCTACGGCAC
>Ga0051987_10001132_pt1 | contig 13891 bp, 13 predicted proteins | sample CryGey08umfilter_2_FD_58083 | JGI IMG/M metagenome (GOLD analysis project Ga0051987, IMG submission 58083) | Groundwater microbial communities from aquifer in Utah, USA - Crystal Geyser 4/10/14 0.8 um filter | ecosystem: Environmental > Aquatic > Deep subsurface > Groundwater | place: USA: Utah... | reverse complement strand
CAAGCGGCTCAAATTTTGGTCAGCCAATTTAATCAGATTGTGAACCCGGTGGTGATGGAAGAAAAGGAGCCAGTACTATCACTTAGTCCTGAGGAAGCAGAAGTGCTCCGTTTAACCGTTGAAGAACTTGATTTGCCAACGCGAATTGCTAACGCTTTGCGAAAAGGTGGTTTCAAAACGGTCGGTGATTTGGTCGGCACTCCCCGCACTACCATTGCCAAGGTCAAGAACCTAGGCGAGAAGAGTGTGTCCGTGGTTGAAGAGGCTCTCAATAAAAAAGGCGTCAAGTTGGGTGAATAATCACCTGGATTTAAAGAAAGCAGTATGAGACATCGAGTTAGTGGCGTAAAACTGAATAGAGATACCAAACATCGAGTGGCTTTGTTTAAAAACTTGGCTCGCTCACTGATTTTGTATGGCAGTGTCACTACGACAGAAGCAAAGGGTAAACAGCTCAAACGAGTAGCTGACCGATTAGTTGGTCAAGCTAAAACTAATGATTTGGCTTCCCGCCGGATTTTGCATCGCTACTTTGGTCATCGAGACATCGTGAACACCTTGGTTGATCGAATCGCGCCAGTGTTTACAGACCGAGTTTCTGGTTTTACCAAAATTGAGAAATCAGGTATTAGAATGGGCGATAACACGGCAATGGTAACGGTTAGTTGGTTGATCATGCCAGCAGGCGTTGGTACGTTTGCTAATCCGACTCCTGAGACGTTTAAGCCAGCCGCAAAAAAAACCGTTGTCAAGAGACCAGCCGCCAAACCAACGGTCAAAGCAACTAAAGTGATGACAAAAAAGACTGCCACAAAAAAAACTGAAAAGAAGTCAAAGTAACTATGCAAAAAACATTTATGCAGCGCACAGAAGACGTGAAACGAGATTGGCATCTAATGGATGCTGACAATAAAGTTTTGGGTCGATTTGCCTCTGAGGTAGCTCAAAAACTGATTGGCAAAGGCAAACCAACGTACACCCCTCACACTGAAGCTGGTGACTATGTGGTGGTAATCAACGCGGCTAAAGTTTCGGTCAATGAAAAAAAACTTGAGGGCAAAAAGTACTACTCACACTCTGGTTACATTGGTGGCTTAAAAACTATCTCTCTTGGCGACTTACTTAAAAAGGCGCCGGAGCAAGTGATTGAAGCGGCGGTGTACAACATGTTGCCAAAAAATAAGTTGAGACCAGTGCGAATGAATCGACTCAAGGTATACGCTGGAACAGAACACACTCATCAAAGTCAGCTAAAGCAATAAAGGATACAATGGCACTCAAACTTGCGAAAAAAAGAAAAGTTCAAAAGGTGGTCAAAAAAGTGACTGCTAAAACGGCGGTCACGCCATCAGCAGCTAAAGCTATCGATTTGACCTATCCAACCGGCACTTATACGGAGGGTATTGGCCGCCGAAAAGTGGCAACCGCCCGGGTTCGTATTTACGAGTCAGCGGGCGACATGATTGTCAATGAAAAAGTGGTTGGTCAATACTTCAGAGGGATTCCATCAGCTCAAAGACGATACTTAAAGCCATTTGAGCTAACTGGCACTGAGAAAAAATTTACGTTTGTAGCCAAAATTTCTGGATCTGGCATTGATTCCCAGCTAGGGGCTTTGGTGCACGCCCTTTCCAGGGCTTTGGTTAAATATAACGTTGAGTTTAAACCATTGTTAAAAGTTGAAAACTTGCTGACCAGAGATGACCGCATGAAAGAAACCAGAAAAATTGGCATGGGTGGTAAAGCTAGACGTAAGCGACAGTCTCCAAAACGATAAAATACGTGATTATTTTCTCAGAGACGCATGGCGCCTGCTCCATGCTTGACTGAGTTGCTTCCACGAAGTTTTATCTCTTTTCCAGTTTACCTGTCAGCAACTCAGACACTCTTTGAAAAAATCACCTATTTTATTTCAGTTTTTTCCATCGGTAGCAGACACTTTTCGCAAGATGATTGCTGATTATCGGTGATTTTCAGTTAACCTGTCTGCAACTCAAAATACTCTTCAGAAAAATTGGAAATTTTATTGACTTTTATGAGCTGGCGCTGGTGTAGTTTTTGAGCGCGATGTTCCAGAGCCAAAGACTGAAGCCCAAAAAGCTACCGCCAATCAAGACGCTCACCCAAACACTATAACTAAGTGGCAAATTCATCAGTAATTGGGCTGGAATGGTGATCATCATGCCAATTGGGACAATAAAAAAGAGTGAGAAGCGCATCAACTCCAAGTAGGCGGTGATCGGAAACTGGCCAAGTCTTGCCAGGTCTCGGTACATCCAAATGACTCCTTCAACATCGGTGGTAAAAATAGCGATCGAAAGCACAATAATGTGCAGTGCGGTCACAATCACAAAGCTGTTGATCAACAATAAGGAGAACCCTAAAATACTGGCGGCGGTGATGGTAAGTTGTAAGGTGGAAAGAATATAGAGACTAACTCCAGACGAGATTACAAAAAAAACCATGTCGTTAATATCAGGATTGCCCATCAAGGCACGGAAAAGTGGATTGATAGGTTTGGGCAAGTCAAAGTCAAACTGGCCGTTTCTGACATCGCGGCCAAAATTGTAGACGCCTCGATAAAATATTGAGGAAATATTTTCAACAAACTGATAGACCAAGAAAAAAACAATCATTTGATCATTGGTGTAGCCAGCAAAGGTTTTGATGTTTTGCTTGATGAGCAGTAGCACCAGCAAGGTCATCGCCAGGCGAATAAACTTGCCCGAGAAGAATAACAAGTTGGTACCGCGATTCACAAAAACTTCTTGCAGAGCGTTAAAGCCCCAGCGTTGCCAGATGTGAAAGTAGTAGGAAAAACGGTGTAGCATAGTAATTTATTGATGTCCAATTACTGTCCGGCAGCAGCATAATCTCGCAGCCCGCGTTGCCAAATCCATCTGGTGACTAGATACAGACCTACAATCCAGCCAGCCAGACTGGCAAGCTGCCAAAAGATCTGGACGCTGTCAAGTCTGCCCAGAAAAATTTGGGTCTGCACAAATGAAAAATACGGAAAGGGCGTTAGGTAGAGCAATTTTTCTAGGATTGGCGGCAAGATATCTAAGGGGAAAAGTTTGCCGGCGGTAAACTCGACCATGATGAAAAACATAAATTTGGGCCCCCAAGTGTCAGGACTCCAAAAACCGATTGCGCCAAACAGCAGGTTGATAATAAAGTTCATCACCGCTCCCATCAGCACGGCTAGCACAAAAAGTGCACCATTAAGCAGTGTCGGCAGTGGGATGGTGGGAATAAAAATCAGGTACAACAAGCTAGTCTCGATCAGAATGAAAAAAATGTTACGTAGTTTATCAGCCACGTCCTCGATAGCCAAATAGCCAAACAGAGAGATTGGCTTGACTAGTTGAGCGCTAATTTCGCCAGAGTAAACCCGACCTGAAAGTGAGTTGAGCGCGGTGGCCAAAATACAGCTTTGTAAAAACGCCGATAAAAAAATGTAGGTAATCATTTGCGTTTGGTCGTAGCCAAGCACAGAGCTTTGCGAGGTATAAATCACCGTCCAGACAGTCAGCGACATCACTGAGGACAAGAACTGTCTGAATCGCCACATAAACAGGCTGGTGCGGTAGACAAAGCCATTTTGCCAAGAAAGCTTGAGTAGCTGAATATATTTAGTCATGGGTTTGATCAGCTTTGGTTTCAAAAACTTCACGAATGATCGCTTCAATCGGCGGCTCCTCAATGTTTAAATCCTGGACGGGCAGCTGGCTGAGTAACTTGGAGGCCATCTTGGTGGCTTGAGCGCGGGGAACCAGCAAAGTGGCGCTCAACTGATCAGCCGCCTTGACCTCGCCAAATTCTGCCAGTTTTTTTTGCGTCACCGGTTTTGTGAAAATGAGCGAGAGAATTTTGTTTCTGGCGTATGAATCTATTAGCTTCTTGAGCTGACCGTCAAAAATTTTCTGACCATGATCGATGACTAGCGCACGATCACAGATTTCTTTGACGTCATCCATGTAGTGACTGGTCAGAATAATGGTGGCGTTAAATTTTTTATTGTAGTCCTTGATGAAGTCGCGGAGGGCTTTTTGCATCAACACATCCAGGCCAATGGTTGGCTCATCCAGGAACAGCACTTTGGGGGTGTGGAGGAGGGCGGCGATTAGTTCGCACTTCATCCGCTGGCCGAGCGACAACTTGCGGACTTGAATGTTGAGCACGTCGCCAACGTCTAACAGCTCAACCAAAGTATTGAGGGTTCTTTTGTATTCTTTGTCAGAAAGTTCGTAAATAGCTTTGTTGAGCTCAAAGGTCTCGATTGGTGGCAGATCCCACCAGAGTTGATTTTTCTGACCCATTACTAGGGCAAATTGTTTCTGAAATTCGGGTTGTCGTTTCCAGGGATCAAAGCCAAGGACGCTGACTTGGCCGGCCGAAGGATAGAGCAGCCCTGACAGCACTTTGAGGGTGGTAGTTTTGCCAGCGCCATTTTGGCCAATAAAACCAATTGTTTCCCCTTCATTGATCTCAAAACTGATGTCATCAACGGCCTTTACTTCTTGATACTCCCGATTCCAGAGAGATTGGACAGAGCCCCAGAGGCCAGGTTGTTTTTTGTGAACTTTGAAGTGCTTGCTAAGGTGGGAAACGGAGATTACTGGTTGTGGCATGACAGCTTATCTTATCAAAGCACCAGGAAAATTACTAACCTTAGCAAAAGAAAAGTCTGCGAAGTCAAGTCTTGAGAGCTCTGTGAGTTTGAATGGAAATAGCTTGCTCTCACCAACTTGACGGAGCAACTTTTCTTTTTACCAAACGGCTTTTTTGAGCGGTTTACCAACCTTTAAGTTAACAACCCGATGACTCTTGATTGTTTGGCGATTCTTTTCGTTGCCAAATGGGACAACCTGTTTATCCTTGACTGGGCTAACGTAGAACGTACCAAATCCAGAGATTACGACTTTTTCGCCCTTGGTCAGGGCGCGGATCACTTCGTCGAAAAGTGCAATAATCGCATCAGCTGATGCTTTTTTGGTTAAATGGGCTTTTTTTGAAACGATCGTAATCAATTGCGATTTCGTCATACTCACCTTTCTGGCTTAATTAGTACGTGCAGGTTGCGTAGTTGAGAGTGTAATCTATCATTATTTGAAGTCAAGCCTCAGATATATCGGTACTGCCGCATAAAGACGATGAGCGCACCTAATAAGTCATAACCAGTGTCGCGCAAGGTACCATATCTACCTGGTACAAACTGTTGGTGAAACTCGTCCGTCAGAGCATAGACTGCGGTTAACAGCAGAGGTAGGTACCAGTGCTTGGTGGCTGTGGCGGGTGAAACAGATTGATTGACTGCTCGGTTGAGCAAGAAATACAAGACTGCATAGACAAATATGTGGGAGAGTTTCTTGAAGATAAAATCAATAGTTGAAAGTTCAAAACTGGGCAAGACGTCCTGGGCTGAAAGAATAAAAATGAAGACTGCCCAAAAAAAAGGTGGAGAATACGCCCAAAGATACTGCTTAACTAGGGGGACGGAAATACTGATCATAGGCGCTTATCGTGATTGGGGCGAGTTGCAGCAAACCTCCAATTATAGCACTCCAAATTGCCAAGAAGGGTGGTGGGGAGGGTGATGGTGGGTCTGGGTTGGGTTTGGGCTGAGTTGGCATAGGAGTAGTTTGAGCAAGAGTAAGTTTGGATGGGGTTCGGTAAAGGTTAGTTGGGCTAGGATGAGCGAGAAAGTTTTCAGTCAGGGCACCAAGAGTCTGACTAGTTGAGGAATTGGCAGTGTTAGTTAATGCGAGTTGGGTTTGAGCGGAGTTGGTGGCTTCTAAAAGTGTATTTTCTGAGACTGAGGTTTCTTCGCCAGCACTCTCTAGGGCACCAATCCACAACCCATTTTCATAGACAAATGAAACACCGATGTCGCAGGTAGAGTAACTGGCCTGGCCGATAACCTGACTGGTGCTGGTTTGCAGCTTAAAACTATCACCAGTGTTGTTGAGCAGACTGCCCGTCCACTCAAAGACGGCAAAAGATTGGGCGGGTAGAGCGCCAGTGATTAATTTTTTATTGTTGGCTTGATCGATGACTTGCCAGTTGGTGACTTGGATATCGTTTTGAGTGGTGTTAAACAGCTCCAGCCACTCATTGCCACTGGCCGGACAGGCCATGAACTCGGTGAAGAGGATGGCATTTTCTGGGAATGGTGTGGGGCTTGGTGTTGGCGTAGGAGTGGCTGTTGGTGACGGACTGGCCGAAGCCGAGGACGTGGGGCTGGCACAGGGGTCTGCCTGAGCCAGGGTTGGGGTGGTTTCGGCAAGTAAACGCGCCTCCCGAACCGTCAAGAATAAAATTAAGCAGCTTAATAGTAAAAAGGTTTGGCGAACTATGAACTGAACTCTCATTAGGTCTGAGTATATTTAGCAACCTTGCAAGAAGTGTAGGAAGCTAACCTTTTCCCAGCAACCGATTTCTCACTTTTTTCAGGATTATTTTCATGTCAATTCTAGAAGAAAAAACTGAGCTAGAAAACGCAGCCAGCAGTCTAGATACTAGTGATTGTTTAAAAATAAGAAAATAACTGGCAATCAAACCCACAATTATGCCTAAAAAATGTAGTAATTGTGGTAAGTAGAAAATGGTTATCTTCCAGTTGCCTTGGGGAATTATCCAGGCATTAGCCCAACCATTGAAACTTTCATGATTAAGTAAGTTGGTTGGAAAATAATTATTTTCCAATGTTCTAAAGGCAATCCAACCAGGATCGAATGCTTGGTTCAACACTAAAGTCCCATCTGAACTACTTTCAACAGTGGCTAAATATTGATAGGTACCAAATTGTTGCTGATTAATTATTTCAACTGCGTTGGTTATCTTTGAGGGTATATTTCCAGTTTGGTAAAGGCTGACTGATGACAACAAATCTGAGCCCAAAGGCACTTGATACTGAACAATACTTGAAACTTTGTTTTGAGTGTTTTCGCCACCAAGTGATCGGGCCTCGATGTTAAGGGCATAACTACTGATTTCTACATCAGACCAGGCTGGCAAAGAATACACAGCTTCATACTCACCCTCAGGTGTTAAAAATTCACGGACAATTTGGTGTTTACCCAAATGTTCAATAAAAACCTTCATCGGTCTGCCCACTGAGTTATCGCCCTTGATTTGCAGTAACTGGAAGTCAGAAGTTGGAACTTGATCAAGTAACCAGCCATAACAAATCGCTCCGCGATTTGAAGCCTTAAAAGTGATTGTACCCAGGCCTTTTTCAACTGAGCCTTCTCCTCGTTTCAGGACATCGCAGGCTTGGGATTGTTGGGGCACAGAGTTATCAAGGGCAATTTCGGTTCCTACCGTTGGCAGAACTATTTCTAGATTTGGATCCTTTTTGCCAACCTCTACCGTTTGACTTTGTAGCAGAGCTTTCCAAGCACTTCGAGTGATATAGCCCCTCTCAACCTGGTTGGTGGTAAGACCAATACCTGTTTCAGAAAACTGAGCCGCTTTGGCGTCAGCAATAATGATTGGAATTTCAGTATTGGTGACTAAATGTAAAAAGATGGTTCGAGGCTTATTTTGATCAAGAATTAAGATCTGATTATTTACTTCTAGATAAATTTGTTGATATGAGTTATCTAAAGGAATTATTTGTTTACCCAGCGACTGAAACTCATAATTATCAATTCCATTTTCGATTCGCACTAGAGGAATAAAATCTAGCTCTAGCTGGTGAGGTGAATAGGTAATTGTGACAGGAAAATTGTATGATTGCCCAGATTTTAAGGTTGGAAATCTAAGTGTATATGGTTGATTATCTGGAAGCTGATACTTATAGCGCAATGTATCATTAATCACTGTAAATTGATCAATCTGTTCTCTAGTTAGCCAGCTGAGTGGGAAAATCATGTGCTGATTATCGGAAACAGTTGTAACGTAATCATCGAGGTTTTGACTGATTGGATTTGTTGAAGTCATCGTGGATTCACCTTCAGCCAAGAAGTATGAATTTGGCGTTGAAAGAAAAGATTGCTGATCAGAAACTTGGTAGACATGTAAGAAATCATGTTGCCAAACTTCTTTGAACCGCAACTCCTTCATCAGTTGTTCTGTTTCCGAATACTGAAGGATGCTTTGATTACCGTTTGGAATAGTGACACTCTCGTCAAGCAAAATATAGTTAATGTCGTACTGGTTTATTAATTGCGCAATTGATTCAGTGTCATGGTCATTGAGCGCCTGGGAAAGCTGAGCGTAAAAAGTTTCGTTGGTCATGCTCCAGACGTCAAAGTTGCGGTCAACAAGTGGCTGCTTAATGCCATACCAAAGAAAACCACTACCTCTATACCCCCAAGAATGAAAACGCCAATCCCAAAATGAGTGAGCGGGTAAAACCATAATTCGCTCAGCTGCTGGTTGTTGGTCGAAAAAGTCAAACAACTCAAAATACGCTTCCGGAATGCGCAGCTGGACCTGATCATATATAAGTTGTCCCTTAAAAATAGGCCATACTGTGATAGTAGATAAGATGAAAATGATCACGGCCAGGATGCTAGTTTTGAACTTGAGGTGGTATTTTTTTGTCAGTTCGCCAAAGTAAAAAACAAAAAAACCAATACCAAGACTGGCCAATAACCCGTACATGATTGACCACTTTGTAAAGGTGACCCTAAACATCTGATAAAACAACGGCAATCCTTGGGTAATGGCGGTGAAGAGTAAGCCTAGTATTCCAGTACCAGCTGAAAGCATCCCCCAAGTTAGTAGGGTAATAATTACAAATGACCATCTAAATAAGGCTTTCTTTTTTGAGGCAGATAGAATCAATCCGGTAATCGCCATGATTGCTAAGAGGGTTTGAGTGACAGCAACCAACGGTTGGGCTAAATGGTCTCGCAAAGCTTGCATCAAATACACAGTCTTGTTATTTATAATGTCGGTGTATTCAAGCCAATAACCCTTATGAAAAACAATATTGGTAAAATCACCAAAGCCCTGATTAAGTAGGTATGATTCAGTGGTGGCAAGCTGATTCTGTTTGGATAAAATTGTGTTATCAACTCCTGAAGCAGCAAAATAGCCGACTGGTAAAAACCAAAAAGCGGTGGCACAAAAAAGGGTGACTAATAGTATCGTGACTGGTAGAGCAACTGCCTTTTTCTTTTTTACAACTAATTCGATCAAAAAAACTGATAGCACCATACAAAAAACAATAAACATGGTTTGAACATGAAAGGCTGAACTGGCTAAAATCAACAACAAGAAAAAGTTTCGCAGCGTTTTGACAGAAAATGTCTGTAAATATTCAAACGACAAGAGCAACAGCCAAGGCAAAAAACCATAAAATGAGGAAAAAGCTTCTAGTGGTACATAGAAGTTTTGCACTGTGGCCGGATTGAGCAGATAGTAGAGGGCAGCGGTTAGTGCTGGGATTGTAGCTTCAACTTTTGTCTGAAATTGAGCCTTGATTACCGAGAGTGCCAAATGATAAGTACCAATTGCGCCTAATAACAGCATGCCAAAGGTCCACGCGTATCGCAATGTATCTTTTGGTAAAACTAAGCTTGCCAGCCAAAGCAGTAATTGTCTGGTAATTTCAGAAGCGTGGGCAATGCCCCCTAACAGGCCAAAACCTTGTGATTCTTGCCACACAGGGCTCAGAGTTCGAGCTACATTAACCGAAAAGTTTAACTCAGGTAGTAAATTGTCCCAGCCGATTAACCAGGTTCCAGGGATATAGTTGGTGAGAACAATAATTAACCACAAACTGATTAAGCAGATGTATGGAAATGTATGCTGAAATTGACTAAATAATTTCATGAGTTAATTTGAATATTGTGTGACCAAAGCTTACTTAGTATATAGAGCAAGAGCTGAAACAAGCATTGCCTTTTGAGCTTGAATTCTCTGGTAGGCTCGGTGCGAAAATAATCTACTTTGCAAGTGGAAAGTGTCCAAAACAGCTCGCAGAATGACTTTCACCTCGTTGCCTGATGGTTGACCAGAACTCCGTTGGTAGTGAGCAACCCCGATTTGACAGTACTTAACTTTGGCAAGATGAGCTTTTAATAGTAACTCTGTTGAGACCATTGCTCCGTTTGATACTAAGGGACTGACTTGGTCTATCACGGAGCGGTGAATTAATTTGAAGGCGCAATCAATGTCTTTAATTTGAAACGGAAAACCAAGGAAAATTCTGTTCCAGATTCTGAGGAGATCGCCAAAAACTTGACGCTTCCAGCCCTCTGCTCTAATTTTGCGATAGCCAAGAATTAGTTGGTAACGTTTAGCTTTTTTGACAAAGTGAGCTAATTCGGTGATATCAAACTGAAGATCGGCATCGGTAAAGAATACCCACTCGTATCGACTGGTGTTAAAGCCCTTTTTAAGCGCTCCACCGTAACCGGTGTTTTTCTGAGATACCACTTTTACATTTTTGTGTTGGCGGGCTAGTCGTCTGGCAACAGAAAGAGTGGCGTCTTGACTACCATCATTAACAACTATCACTTCATATTGGTCAGCAACTCGTTGGGCCATGGTTAAGGCTTGGAGCACGGACTCCTCAATATTGCCGGCTTCGTTATAAGCTGGAAAGAAAATAGACAGCGATGGTAGTTTGGTAATTTTGTTTGTCATTTGATTAGTGAGCTCTAAATTTTAAGGCAAAATTGTGCAGGGGAAAGATCAATCTTTCCGGTAAAAGCGCGATGATTATTAATTGGGCAAGATTTTTAAGCATGCCAGTAAAACTCGGTCTATACCCGTATTTTTTGACGGCTTTGAGTCTGATTGAAAAAATGTTGAAAAAATCTCTTTTTGGATGTTGTTTTGAAACATTGTTTTCATGCATCCGGTATTGCAAGGTTACATTTGGCAGGTTGGCGACTTTGCCGTACTGCAGAAACTTGAACAACAACTCATGTTCCTCGGCTGATGGTAGTTGCTCGTCATACCACTCAAAATGTTTTGGCAGTTTGGAAGCCCGAACCATAAAGGTTGGTTGCTGAACTGGGTAGTAATGGAACATCATTTCTTTGATTTCTTCTGGATCGGTAGGGAAGTTTTTGTGACCAATAACTGTATTGCTTGAGTCGATTAGCTGACATTGACCACCAACACCAATCAGGTTTTGATGCTTTTCAAGGAAACTGACTTGCTTAGCTAGGCGAGAAGGAAGAGAAATATCATCAGCATCCATTCTGGCAATATACGCACCTTTTGCTAGTTTCATGGCCTTATTGGCTACAGCACCAACACCCAGGTGTTTTTTTTGCTTAATTAGTTTTATTCGAGGGTTCTGCTTGGCAAAATTTTGAGCAATTTTGGTTGAGTTATCTGTTGAGCAATCATCAATAATAATTAACTCCCAGTTGTGGTAAGTTTGGTTGAGAATGCTAGAGATAGCTTGAGCAAGAAACCGACTGGTGTTGTAAACTGGTAAAATCACACTCACCAGAGGTTGTTTTGAAGCTTTTTGAGCTTTCATAAGACCTGTATTATAGCAATTAATGTCTTAAAACACAAGATTATAGGTTGTAAAGTGATAAGGTTTTTTTGATCAACTGGAAATAGGTGGTAAAAGGCCCCCGTTTTTAGGCGGGGGCCAGTCTTCAAGGGTGAACTGATGGAAGCTCACCGCCCTTACGGGCGGGAGAGGAAGGGGAGGAAGAACTCGAGATGTAAGTCGGGTGTCGGATCTTCGATGTCCCGCACGACTCTGTAAACCCAACCGTCTCCGCCGTCACGCCACTCTGGGGTTGAAATCACCCAGATCTGGTTTGTCCAGTAGAGGGTGAAGGCAGGGCACTCTTTGATGGTGAATTCGGCAAGGAGCCGACCATCGTCCTGCAGCTTCCAGCTTAGAGACTGGTGTTCACCGCAGAACTCCACTTCTTCCTTGCCGGTCAAGTTCTTGCCAAGGAGTGTGACGTCGTCACCCCCATTTGAGGAAATGACTTCGACTTCGGGCTGGATCGTAACAGGTGGTTCATCAACGCTTTTTACTCGTCTGATCCACCCATCAATTACATACCAACTCTCCGCATGGTCGGAATAAGTCTTATCTCCAACCACGGTTGCAGAGTCACAGTTGCCAACGACGTCAAAAATCACTTTCCAGCGTCCATCCTCTTCCTGATTCCATGTGGCGTCGTAAAACACGCCACAGGACTCGATCTGTTCCGTGCCGCTGTTTCCAGCGGCGATGAAGACCAGCGTTTGTCCGTTGTTCTCGTCCCAAACCTCTACTTCGAAGGGCGCTTGAGCCTGTACGTAAGTAGTGAATATCAAACTCATGAACATGACAACAAACAAGCTTCTCAAAAGAGTTTTCATATTTTCCTCCTCGGAAAGAAAAACTTCCTTGCTTAAACCCACCCCCCGAGATAAATCTTGGGGATGAGACTGGTACCATACCAGCCCTCAACCAACAAAAAAACATTGGCTCAGAGCTGGTATAGCCCGTTACAAGACAAGCCTTCCTAAAGGAGGTTCCTATCAGTTCCCTTGTTAACGAGCTCTTTTTCCGATCAAAAAGATCAGTCAAAGTGCCATCCTATTCTGGTATTTTGTAACCGCCAGTTGCCAAGCAAGTTGGCTTGGCAGCACAAAATCATGAACAGGTGTGCAGATAGTTAGTTACTACCCACACACCCAATCACGTCTTTACAACACTAAACATAAACCTAGAAAAAGGGCAGTGAACTGTTTCATAAACGATCAGATTATATCAATATAACATCAAAAAGTCAAAGTTATAGGATAAAGAATCCATATTTCTTTCACTATTCTCAATTGCCAAGTCCTCCTCAAAACCGTTATAGTAGATACCATGCTGCCCAAAAAAGAGCTTGGTGTGATTGTGTTTCTGGTTATCTACTCAGTAATGATCCGGCTCTATCATTTACAGGCGCCGGTCAACGATCGACACCACTTCAGGCAAACCGACACCTACGCCATTGTCAGTAATTTCCTTAAGGGAAATAGCGACATCTTGCATCCCAAGTTTTATCAAACGCCAAACCCAGACAACACCGAGGGGTTCTACTTTGGCGAGTTTCCCATCTATGAATACTTCATCTATCTGCTGTTTCGCTTCACAGGAGAAAATTTGGTTGTTGCTAGGCTATTTACCATTGGTTTAACTTCAATCAGCACGGTCTGTATCTATGTCATTGGCCGAAAAATGTTCAACAAACGGGTTGGTTTGGCTTCGGCCTTAGCCTTTACCTTTTTCCCGTCTTCGGTTTTTTGGGGTAGAGCCATTTCTCCAGACGTGATGGCACTGACGTTTTTCACCCTTTCCCTGGCGGTGTTGCTAGCCAAAGACGCAAAATGGGCAAAGATTTTAAGTGCGGTTTTCTGGGCTGGAGCGATCTTAATCAAGCCATTTTATCTGGCATTTGGATTGGTGTATCTATATTACTTTTTCATCGAACAGAATCTTGAAGATAAAAAGCTGACTCAAAAACGCCTGCGTAATCTCTTCTCAAAAATAATACTTTTTAGCTTGCCGGCTCTGATTCTCTACGGGGCTTGGCGACTATGGGCTGGCACATTCCCTCCCAGCACCATTGATCCCGATCCACTCTCCATTCTTCATGACCGTCAAGGCTGGTGGACGTATTGGCACACCAGCGACTGGATTACCTTGTTGTTTACGAAACACTTTTTTGGTGAACTGCTGACTCCGCTTGGCGGTCTATTAGCAGTTATTGGTGCCGTTTTGGTGACGGTCAAACACTTGCATCTTAGCCGGTTTATGACCGTCTGGTTGCTTGCCAACTTTATTATTTCTTTCACCTTTGCCTGGGGTTCTTGGCAGCATGACTATTACCTTCTGCCTTGGTTGCCAGTGTTGAGCTTATTGGCAGGCTTCGCCACGGTCGAGATTGTTAAGTTTTTTAGAAAGCTCTGGACAGAG
>Ga0051987_10001116_pt1 | contig 13958 bp, 12 predicted proteins | sample CryGey08umfilter_2_FD_58083 | JGI IMG/M metagenome (GOLD analysis project Ga0051987, IMG submission 58083) | Groundwater microbial communities from aquifer in Utah, USA - Crystal Geyser 4/10/14 0.8 um filter | ecosystem: Environmental > Aquatic > Deep subsurface > Groundwater | place: USA: Utah... | reverse complement strand
GCGCGGATGTGGTGAAATGGTATACACGCAGCCTTGAGGTGGCTGTGCCCTTAAAAAGCGTGGAGGTTCGAATCCTCTCATCCGCACTGATATTCGTTTATCTTAACTCATTTCATTTCGTTAAGTTGCACTTCATCAGTGCTCAGCACAATTAGTGGATGAGAAGACGAATATTAGTCCTATCGAAATGCTCTTCAACGCAACGAAGCAAGTTGAAGTAAATGGATGATAGGGCAATTTATGTTCTACATTTATATTCTTCAAAGTAAGCTTGACAATAAACTCTATACGGGTTTTACAGGGAACTTAAAGAAAAGATTATTCGAGCATAACAGTGGTGGAGTTACTTCAACTAAGAATCGAAGACCCCTTGAGTTAATTTATTATGAAGCTTATAAAGAGAAAAGCGATGCTCTGAAAAGAGAAAAATTTCTAAAAACAACAAAAGGGAAATTACAACTGAGAAAACAGATTTCGTTGTAAGTTTGAGGGAATCCTCTCATCCGCACAAATAATCCTTGACAACGACCTAAATTATCACTTAATTATTTAATTAAGTTTAAAATATGGAACCAATAGGACCAGTCACAAGTTCTCAACAAACACCCGATGTCGATGTCAAACCAATGATTCAATCAGACGCAGGGGTCGATAGAGTCGTGGATGTGGGAAAAGCCTGGGATATGGCACATTCTGCGAAAGAAGAAAGAGACAAAGCAATAGAATATCGTGAAGACCCTTATTATAAAAGTAATTCTTTCTTAGATTGGGAAGCTCAGCATAAAGATAGAGTGGCTGATCAAATTGAAACATGGACAGGTATATTGCACGATCACCCTGTCTCCGAAAAGTATAAAGAAGCTCATCCTGGGGTAAGTCTTGATGCAAGAAGCTTAACATTATTAAAACAGGATATTGATATAAAAGAAATGGAAATAGCATTTATAAATGAAAATGGGATAGATAGATTGAGCAGCCTAGAGGATATTTATCAAGGAATACGCTTAGGCAATGATAGAGTATTTTCAGCTGGAAGCATAAGTTTATCAGAAAAGGGATGGGTAGATCGTGATACTAGTGAAGAATGGAAAAGGTTAACAAGCAGCGATTCTACAACAGTAAAAGATTTAATGGATTTTTTTAAAACAGCCGCTAATACCTTCGTAATAGAGCCAAAACAAAATACAATTGCAATCTCAAAAGTAATTTTAGACGACGTCAGCAGCGGACGAGCCTCACAATAAGCCAAATGTAAGCTCAAACTTCATAAAAAATTATTCTCCATTCCTTGATACAGCCAAATGGTAGTGCACAACTAGGTTAAGATCTATTTTTTTTGAGAATTTGCCCATTTTGAAGCTAAAAAGGTTCACTCCTCCAAGAACTCAGTTGTTATTATATAAAAAGCACTTGCAAAGTCCTTATATTGGTACTATAATAATAATTATTATGAATACCGTACAGGCACAAATAAAAGTTAATTTACCTTCAACGATGAAGGAGTATTTAGAAAGTAAAGCCAATAAATTTGGAATGCCTATTGCCGGATACATAAGACACTTGATTCTTAAGGACATAGAAAACATGGACTACCCTACCTATCAAGCATCTTTTGAAACAGAAAAATCATATGAAAAAGCTATTGACGAACATGCTTCTGGAAAAATAATTAAAGTCAAAAATATTGATTCATTCTTTGAAAAACTCTAATATATGGATTTTTCTTTTTCCACTGAAATTACCTCCGAGCTAAAAAAAATTAAGCAAAAACAGCCTCAACTATTTAAAAAAATACAAAAACAATTAAAGCTTTTTAAAGTAAGTGTGAAGCATCCTTCTTTGCGTACACATAAATTAAAAGGAAACTTAGTAAACACATGGAGTATTTCCGTAGAAGGTAATATCCGCTTAATTTATACTGTTAAAAATAACGAAGCAATATTTTTTAAAATAGGGAGTCATGACGAGGTTTATAGAAAGTAGTTAATATTTATATTTATAGTTTGTTAAATAAGGCCTGCAAATTGAAATTGGTACTCTTTAAAAACTACATTCCAATCCTTGTCGTATTTACAAATTCATCTATAATCCGGTTCGATACAGTGAAATGGCGGTGCACCCAGAATTAAACTATTTGAAAAGTATTACAAAGAGAGACTTTATGCTTCTTCCCAGATTTTAGTTATTAATTTTTTCCCCTCCGCATAAGAAGTCATCCAAATGTATCTAAGTTTGGAAAAATCTCTAGCTAAATGATCAAGATCGAAGGTTTGATTATGTTGTTTTAAGTGCTTAAACATTGCTGTATAGGCAAGCGTTTCTTCCTTGACGCGAAAATCTTTAGATAGAATGAATTTTAATGTTTTAAATAAGCTTACATTTTTTGCGTGAACTTCTTGATGTCTTAATATGGCAACACTGAATGGCTTAGGGTTTTGTGTCTTTAAATCAGCATAAATATCCATGCTTACATAAATAGTTTTAAACATTAAAGAAGTAAATCCATGATTACTTATTGGAAGATATTTAAAGAATTTAGGGTAAGGTTTAATATGGTTTGGTAATCATCATTAATGAAATTATATCAAAATGTTTTTAACTAACAATGCTTCTTATAGAAGGAGCCTTATTTGCATCCTGTAAATGAGTTGCCTTAGCTTTGCTATATTGATATAATCTTTAAGTCAAAGACCGGTGGTTCAGCTGGTTAGAGCGTCGCATTTACACTGCGAAGATCAGAGGTTCAAATCCTTTCTGGTGCACTCTTCGAATAATAACAATGAGATGATATAATCCAACAATTGCTTATGGCAGTTGCAGAAAAAACCCCAATAGGGAGAAATTCTAAAATTGCTCTTGTGTCTCCTCAGATAAATACAACGGGTAGTATTTTTGATATGGGTCAAGTAGGTCAATTCGAAAGTTATTTTCATCCCAATAAGTTTAAAAGAAAGATTTGTACTCCAAGACTGCGAACATTAGGGATTCCAATGATTCATGGACTTTTAGAAAAGCAAGGTTATAACAACGTGGTAAGTCTAGATTTTAGATACCGTCCAAATTCACAACCAACTTCAGAGGATTGGAAAGACATATACCAATCTGACTTGCTTGGACTTACTGCAATAACTAAAACTGCAGAACAGGCTTTGCAGGTAGCGAAAATTTACAAAGAAGCAAAACCAAATGGAATAGTGGTTATGGGAGGATATCATGCGTCCGCCAGGCCGGAAGAGGCATTAAAGGCAGGGGTAGATGTGGTGGTAATTGGTGAAGGAGAAAAAACAATGGCAGAACTTATGCAGTATCTCGAAAGTGGAGAAAAGAAAATGGATAACATATTAGGAATTGCATATTTAGATAAAGATGGACAGATGATAATAACTCCAAAAAGACCTTTAATGAAAAAATATGAGCTATCTTCTCTTCCATCGCCAATTTTTGATCCAATGGTAGAAAAGTTTGCTACTTACGATGGATTAACAACGTCCAGGGGATGTCCATTTGATTGCGAATTCTGTGGGGTAACTCAATTTTATTGTGGTAAATATACAACATTTACAGATGAAGCTGTCATAAGAGAACTAAGACATCTAGACGACCTGTCTAAGAACAGGAAAAATAGGAGGTCGATTTTTGTAGAAGACGATAATTTTGCAGCAATGCAGATAAGGGCGATGAGATTATTGGGTAGATTTGATAAAACAGGATTATTCCCTCCTGGTTCCGGCGTTCAGGTAAAAAAAGAAGCTGGTTTAAATCCACAGTTGAATGAACAATTTGTAAGAAGCGGTATTACATCAGTTTACGTAGGGGTAGAATCTATTAGTGACAAAACTTTAGAAAAGGCAAATAAAAAAGCAACGAGAGAAGAATACGAAAGAAGCATAAAGCAATGGAGAGAGGCAGGTCTTTGGGTTCATGGAATGTTTATTGTAGGCTTAGACGGTGATACTAAGCAGAGCTTTGAGGAGACAAAACAATGGGCAATAGAAAATGTACATAGTGCTCAATTTTTTGCTCCAGTCCCCCTTCCCGGAACAACAATGACAAAAAGAATGCAAGAAGAAGGCAGAATAATTACTGAAAAATGGTCTTTGTATGACGGTCATCATGTTCTCTTAAGACCCGGAGAGGAGCAAGGCTTTACGGCATGGGAACTTCAGAAAGCAATCGTTAACATTACAGACCAATTTTATGATTATAAAAATATTGGGAAACTAATACTAAAAGATAAAATTAATAATCCTTCAATTCCGGAAAAACAACAATTTGCATGGAAGCTGGGAATGCTTAAAAAGTCTTTAAGTCTGCGAGTTTATGCACATTGGGCACTAGGTAATATGATGAAGGAGCCGGGAACTGTAGCTTATAATTTGCAATTGCAGGCGATGGAAAAACCTCAAATTTTAAAAGGCGGAGTGGTTTTTTCTTCCGGTTAACTTTTATCTTTGAATGTAATAAGGTATAATAAAATTCGTCTTAAGGGCTCTTAGCTCAGTTGGTTAGAGCGCTTCGTTTACACCGAAGAGGTCAGAGGTTCGAATCCTCTAGGGCCCACATGCAAAAAACAACAACGCTTGATACCTGATCAGAGAATGTAAGACATAAGAAGTTTGGAATATCTGCAACATATTTCGCTGATCCCTATGCTTCCTAACAACGGGGAGGAAATGAGAATTGTAATTTGTGGATTCGATACTACTTCCCAAAAGGAACAGATTTTAGTACAATCACAGATGAGAAATTAAAAGATGTTGAACGGGAATTAAAGAACAGACCCCGAAAGCGTCTCAATTTCAAAACGCCTCAGGAAGTATTTACTGAGTACCTCGCAAAACCCTAGCGAGGGGGCGATCGTTTCTAGAATACGGACCACTCCTTTCAAGCTTAATGGGATTTTTAGTTGTAAAAAATTGAGACTTTTTAGATTCCATAGCTTATATTTACACCGTTGCAATTATCTAATGTTAGTATAACTATTTTTTTTATCTCAATATTTTTAGACTTGAAAAGCATAGGCAACACCTATTGAAATAATGATACACTGACAGTGTACGCTACTTTTACTTATGGAAAATTCATGGTATTCAAAAAGTATCTCTGAAGCGCTCAAAAGTCTTCATTCTGACAGAAATGGTTTAACGCAAGAAGAAGCAAAGGTTCGTATTGAAAAGTATGGACTCAATAAGTTACCAGACTCAAAGTTAGATAGCTTGTTTTTAATTTTTTTCCGTCAATTCCAAAATCCACTCATCTATATACTCTTTGCTGCCAGTTTAATTGTGTTCTTGATGAAAGATTTTATTGACGGTTTCATTATTCTGTTTGTACTCCTCTTCAATGCAATAGTTGGTACAATTCAAGAGGGTAAGGCACAAAATACACTCCTAGCTTTAAAAAAGTTTGCTGAAACTAATACTAAAGTACTTCGTGACGGTAAGGAACTGGTTATCCCTGACTATGAAGTTGTACCGGGAGATGTGGTTATCTTGCAGGAAGGGGACAAAGTTCCAGCTGATGCCAGAATAATCCTTTCTAATAACCTGACAGTTGATGAAGCCGCTATGACTGGCGAATCACAAGTGGTCCATAAATTTGATGACATATTATCGACGGTGAACCTACCAACAGCTGACCAAAAAAACATGGTTTTCAAAGGAACTAATGTTGTGGTCGGTAATGGGAAAGTACTTGTTGTTGCCACGGGGCTTGAGACAGTTTTGGGGAAAATTTCAAAAGAAATTGCTGTCATCAATACAGAAATGCCTCTTAAGGCAAACATACGTTATCTTACACGGTTGATTATTATTACTGTTTCTGTTGTTTGTACTTCAATATTTACCCTGGGAATGTTCCTGGGTCATTCAGTAAAGGAAATGTTTACTACTGTTGTTTCATTGGCAGTATCTATTATCCCGGAAGGTTTACCAATTGTGATGACATTGGTTTTGGCTACAGGAGTTTGGAGAATGAGTAAGCGCAATGCTTTAGTCAAAAAGCTTCAAGCAGTTGAAGCGCTAGGCCAGGCAAGAGTGATAGCAGTTGATAAAACAGGGACACTTACCGAGAACAAAATAATTCTGCAAAAAATATTTGTTGACGGAAAGATTTTTACAGTAGCGGGTGAGGGCTATAAACCGGAAGGAGAGATAAGACTAAATGATAGTAAAATTGACCCACTTAGTCACCAAGATTTACTTCTTTGCGGGAAAATAGCAGCTTTGGGTACGAATAACGGTGTTTTGTTTGACGAAGAAACTAAGACTTGGAAGGATACAGGGGATCCAACAGAATCAGCTCTATCAGTCTTTGCCCAAAAGGTTGGCTTTCATAAAGACGTTTTGGAAAAAGAGTCACCGAAACTTTCTGAAATACCTTTTGACTACAAGAATAAATACCATGCTGCTTCACATAAAGTAGATGGGGATATTTTTACAACAGTAATCGGTGCGCCAGAGGAAATTCTTCGATTAGCTTCTAATGTGTGGCATGAGGGTAAAAGCCACCCGTTAACTGCTGAAAAGAAAAAGGAGTTAGAAGCTAGTCTTGTTGGAATGTATGGGGAAGGGTTACGCGTTTTAGCCTGTGCTCTAAAAGACAAGACCGGTGAAGAGTTAAAGCCTAAGGATATTGAAGAACTCACATTAGTTGGATTTTTTGGGTTGAAAGATGCTCTCCGCCCTGAGGTTCACGAGGCTGTGAAAAAAGCAATGTCTGCAGGAATAAAGGTAGTCATGATTACTGGAGACCATAAGATTACAGCCGAAGCTATTGCACGGGAAGCTGGTATTTATCATGACGGGGACACAATTCTTACAGGTGACGATATTGACTCACTCCCTAGTGAGGAATTTGTAGACATGCTTGATATGGTATCTGTTTTTGCAAGGGTTACACCGGAACATAAGCTAAAAATTGTTCAAGCTTACAGAAAGAAAGGACTAGTTGTTGCTATGACCGGAGATGGGGTCAATGATGCCCCATCACTTGTAGCAGCAGATTTAGGAGTTTCAATGGGGAGGATTGGAACCGAGGTTGCAAGGGAAGCCTCAGATATAATTTTGCTTGATGATAATTTTACAAGCATCGTCGTAGCAGTAGAGGAAGGAAGAAGTATCTATAAAACCGTTAAAAAAGTAATCCTCTATCTATTTTCAACCAGCTTTGGAGAGGTTTTTACTATCACTGGTGCTTTGCTTTTAGGGTTGCCTCTGCCACTCCTGGCAGCTCAAATTGTCTGGCTTAACTTTGTCACTGATGGTTTTCTTGACGTATCTTTGGCTATGGAACCCAAGGAGGAAGGATTGCTTAAAGGTACCTTTGAACATCCAAAGAAGTATCTTATTGATGGACTAGGTATATGGAGGATGTTTCTGATGGCTATAACAATGATGATAGGTACACTATTCCTTTTCAGTAGATATTACCAAGCTGACATGGTTAAGGCATTGACCGTATCATTGACTGTGCTTGCTGCTTTTCAATGGTTCAATGCTTGGAATTGTAAACATGAGAATAAATCTATTTTCCAGTTAAACCCTTTTTCAAACAAGTTTTTGTTAGGGTCAACTATAATTGTTATTTTTCTTCAGTTGATTGCTATTTATACTCCACTAATGCAGAAAATCTTGCATACTACTTCTCTTAATATGACAGAATGGATAATGATTATTTTGGTTGCATCTTCAATTGTATGGGTTGAGGAAACGCGAAAATTCATCTATCGAAGAACACATAGGAATTTGTAATTTTCCTAATTTTACATTCAGATAACACAAACCCAAAGGATGGTTAAAAATAGTTTAAACGTCTTTTGATTCAGATAAATATGATAAAATCTAGAACAGCTATGCCCTATTAATCTTATGAAGCAAATTGTCACAGCAATTCTAATTTTTGTCTTTGTTATCAGTCTTATTTCCTTTTCTTTTACTTTTACCCAGGTAACCAATGAGGAAAAGAGGCTTGAAAATGATATTCAACACAGATCATCAATTTTATCAAATAGTTTAAAAGAGTCTGTAGAGCCAAACTTCATCAATAAATCAGATATCTATCTACAAAGTGTTGTGGAAAGGTTTGCAGATAATAAAAGGTTTGCAGGACTAGCTGTTGTTGATAATAAAGGTACCATAGTTGCTGTTTCATCAAGTTTACCAAAGGAAATTTCTAATGCCCAGAAGATTGCTGCCGATGTTATGGACGGCGATAAAGAAAGTGGTGATTTTGTCGATTTTGAAAATAAGAAAATGTACGTATTTGCCTCGCCTTTGCATGATGATAAAAGTGTCGTGGGGTCTCTGATAATTGTTCAAAATGCAGGCTATATCAATACCAGACTTATAGATATATGGAAAAACAATTTAATAAGGCTTTCTATCCAAATTTTTATTATTGTTGTTGCCGTTCTGCTTGTAACACGTTGGCTGATTTTCAAGCCAATAAGAAATTTAGCAGAATCGTTGAAGTCTACTAGAGCGGGAAGTAATGATACAAATAAATTTCTCGCAAACTCAATACTCTTCCAACCGTTGACAAAAGAAATTTCAAATATCCAGAAGAGTCTTCTTGAAGCACGAATCGCAGTAAGTGAAGAGGCACGAGTAAGTTTGGAAAAACTTGATTCTCCTTGGACTGCTGAACGATTGAAGCAATTTACGAAAGATATTCTCAAAGACCGGACAATTGTTGTTGTTTCTAATCGAGAGCCATACATTCATACAAAAAATGGCAATAAAATTGACTACTATTTTCCGGCAAGCGGAATGGTAACAGCTATTGAGCCGGTCATGCAGGCAACCGGAGGAACTTGGATTGCACACGGAAGCGGAGATGCTGACAGACTTGTTGTAGATAAAAACGATACTATTCAGGTGCCACCAAATAACCCGAAATACACCTTAAGAAGGGTGTGGCTTACAGAGGAAGAAGAAAAAGGATATTATTATGGTTTCTCGAATGAAGCACTATATCCTCTTTGTCTTATGGCACACATCAGACCAATTTTCAGCCAGGAAAATTATGAACAATATAAAAAAGTAAATGAAAAATTCGCGCAAACTATTCTTTCAGAAATAAAACACCTTAAAAAACCAATTGTTTTTGTTCAGGACTTTCACTTTGCCCTACTGCCACGGATGATAAAGAATGCAAGACCTGATGCAACAGTTGGTCTTTTCTGGCATATTCCCTGGGTAAGCGCAGAGTCATTCAGTATTTGTCCCCAGAAAAAAGAAATATTAGACGGGATGCTCGGAGCAGATCTGATCGGATTTCATACGCAGCTGCACTGTAATAATTTCACTGAGACTGTCGGACGGGAGCTTGAGTCTCTTATTGATTTTGAGCAATTTACCGTTACCAGAAACGAGCACATTTCCCTTATCAAGCCATTTCCTGTGGGTATTGCGTTTTCTAATAATACCGAACAGGTGCCTGTCATTGCAGAAGAAACAGTGGAGCATAAAAAGCTCCTAAAAAATCTGGGTATCGATACAAAATATATCGGTATTGGCGTTGACCGATTAGACTATACAAAAGGAATTCTTGAGCGTATCAAAGGAATTGAATTATTTTTTACAAAATATCCATCGTTTGTAGGAGAATTTACCTTTATCCAGATTGCACCACCCTCAAAAAGTAAAATAAAGAAATATCAGGAATATGCCCAAGCAGTAGAAAAAGAAGCAGACAGAGTCAATTCACTTTTTAAGATCAAGAACTGGAAGCCGATTTTACTTATCAAAAAACTCCACACCCACGACGAGTTAAATCAGTATTATAAGATTGCCGATTTTTGTTTGGTAACATCTCTTCATGACGGAATGAACCTTGTTGCAAAAGAATTTGTCGCTGCCAGAAATGATGAGAAGGGTGTCTTGATTTTAAGCCAGTTTACCGGTGTTTCAAAAGAGTTTAAAGACTCTTTGATCGTGAATCCATACAGTGGAGAGCAGACTTCTGATGCAATCTATACTGCCCTCAAAATGGGTTCAGCTGAACAGGTAAAGCGCATGAAAAAGTTACGAACTTCTGTAAGAAATCACAATATTTATCGATGGTCAGCAGAGTATTTAAAAACAATGGTTAGTTTAGGATAATTTTAGTATGAAAATTGCCATAGTGTGCTCAAACTATTTCAATATTAGGAAAGAAACAGCTAATGGAACTGCAATATTTGACTACAGTTTAATAAATAGTCTGGTTAAATATACTCCACACTCGCTTACCATTACGGTTTTTGCTTCGGGGGCTTCAGAACTGCCGGTAAAAGTTGAAAGTATTGATGTAAACCCTTCATCAGCCAATGAGGAACTTATTGCAACCGGGAAAAATATTTTATATGAATTAACGCTTCTTTCAAAAGCCTTCTCAATGCAAGATGAGTTTGATCTGTACCACATCAATATTGGAGATGGAGATCTTGCCTTACCATTTTATCCTTTCGTCAAAAAACCAATTCTGATTACCATTCACCACATTCTCGATGCTGAGTATATAAGAAGATATTTTTCTCTATACAAACAAAGCCCAAATATATTTTTTATCTCAGCCAGTAACGCACAACGAAAACTCTTACCAGACCTCAACTATCTTACAACAATCTATCATGGAATAGACACTAATGTCTTTCAATTTAACTCGAAAGGCGGAGGAAATATTATGTGGGCTGGCAGGGCAATTCCTGAAAAAGGTATAGACATCGTTGTTGAAGTAGCAGATAGAGTAAAACGAGAAACCAAGTTATTTGGAATTCAAAGAAAAGAACATCAAGCATGGTTGCAAAAAACCGTTCTTGATAAAATCGAGATTACTAATCGTCCTGTGCCAATTTATCTTGAAATAGGTTTGCAGAGACTTCAGTTAGTAGAGTATTTTCAAACCAGTAAACTATTTCTTTTTCCTGTTGGGTACGAAGAATCGTTCGGACTTGTTCTTATTGAAGCCATGAGCTGCGGGACGCCTGTTGTTGCATACGCTAAAGGCTCGATTCCTGAAATAATCAAAGATGGTGTATCCGGTTTTATTGTTAACTCCTCAGATGAGGATATTCGGGGAGACTGGATAATTAAAAAGACAGGTGTTGAAGGGCTGATTGAAGCGGTTGAAAGAATATATTCAATGTCTGAAATTGAATACTCTACAATGCGGGAAGCGTGTCGGAAACGTGTGGAAACGTATTTCACTATCGAAATGATGAGTAAGAGTTATATCGGAGCATATAAGGATGTAATTGTAAAGTCTGATAAATCTACGTTAGGAAAGAGAACGGCGACGTAAAAAGGGTTTTTACAACTTGCCATATTAGGTTAAAGTCTTTCCGATTATTACAAACATACTAAAGTTTTGCCAATAAAAAAACATGGTACTCATAAGTTTTGTCAAGTACTCCATTTGTTAGACAGTTTGTCCCAATAATTGTTTCTCGTAAATATATCTAAAACTAACCAGTGCCATTTTTATCGATGTAGGAATTCTTTGATTATTATAGTAATTACTAGACTAGTATAACAAAGTTATTCTAGTCTAGTACCTGCAAAAATACAGATTGAATTGGTTGGATCATGTGCAACCTTAATTGCTGAAAAATTCTTTAAAGAAAAAAACTAGATTTGATTTTTCTCTCACTAATTGACTTAGAAAAAATAAAAACACTTTTATGGTAACTGATGAATCCTCTAAAAAACTACTTGAGCAAGCATTAGGTGTTAGATTTGAAAATAATATCTCATATCAGGAGGGTACTATGATGAGAAAAACTGTTGTCCTTATGGTAAAGGATCTATTAATTTCTACTATGCATAACTATACAAAAGAAACAATTAATAAATAACAATCAAAAAAGAGTGTATCAAAGTAAAAATGAAAGTTTTAAATTATGTGGTTTGTTCTTGAGACTAATTCCGGTTGCAATCACCACATCAGGTCTGGTAAAATATCCATAGAGAGAAATGTTTCAGAGAGATCCCGCAGTCTGTTTAAGGTACTAGCGGGTCCACCTTTCGACTCGCTTTGCTCGCTCAGGGCAAGCATTCTTATTGAACGCAGAAAATGAAAATTTTAAGTGCTAATTTTTTAAACAATCAAAAAATTCCGAGTAAATATACCTGTGATTCTTCTAATATTAATCCGGAATTAAAGTTTTCTGACATTCCTGAAACCGCAAAATCATTAGTATTAATAATGGACGATCCCGACGCTCCGATAGGATTATTTGTTCATTGGGTTTTATTTAATATGGATCCGAAATCAATATTAATCTCTGAAAATTCAATTCCTAAAAGCGCAATTCAAGGAATAAACAGCTCTGGAACGAATAAATACATTGGACCCTGCCCCCCATCCGGCACGCATCGTTATTTTTTTAAATTATACGCTTTAGACAAATTGCTTGTTTTATCTTCGGGCTGCGGTAAAAAAGCAGTTGAAGCGGCAATGGAAGGCCATATCTTGGAAAAAGCGGAGTTAATGGGTCTTTATGAACGGACTGTTCAGGAATGTTTGTAATTTTTTTTAATTCTTTCCAGGGCTACAATATAAGCTGCATCACGAAGAGTAACATTATATTTTTCCCTAGTGTCAAAAACTTCTCCAGCTGACTTTTCCATTTTTTGTTTTAATTTTTTAAAGACGTCTTTCTTATCCCATTTTTCATGGTGTAAGTTTTGATACCATTCAAAATAACTTACCGCAACTCCACCCGAGTTGGATAAAATGTCCGGAATAACTAAGATATTTTTCTTTTCCAGAATTTTGTCTGCTTCTATGGTTGTTGGACCGTTTGCCATTTCAACAATTATTTTAGCTTTTATTTTTAGTGCATTTTCCTTGGTTATTACATTTTCCAAGGCCGCAGGTATTAAAACATCAACCGGTAATTCTAGAATTTCCAAAGACTTTAGGTCTTTTCCTCCCATTTGTTTTTTGTGCCTTAAATCACAAACGGATCCAATACAATAACATTCGGCAATAAATCCTTTTTCTTCTTTACAAAGTTCTACTTGGTCAATATCCGGAATTCCATTTGGAACAAAAATACTTCCCTTGGAGTCGGATAACGCAACTATTTTAAAACCATTTTTCTGAAGAAATTTTGCAATATTGCGACCAACATTTCCAAAACCTTGAATCGCAACAGTCATATTTTTTGGTGATTTTTTTATTTTCTTTAAAATAGAAAGAAGCGCATAAACGCCGCCTAATCCTGTTGCTTCGTTTCTTCCTTCGGATCCTCCCATTTCCAGTGGTTTTCCCGTAACTACGGCCGGAGTATATTTTTTTGCAATTTTACTGTATTCGTCTTCAAACCAACCCATTATTTTGGGATTAGTATTAACATCCGGTGCAGGAACGTCTACTCTTGGACCAATATTTTTGAATAATTTTCTAACTAATTCTCGGGTAAGCTCTTCCAATTCTCTCTCGGATAGAATTTTTGGGTCAACAACTATCCCCCCCTTTCCTCCTCCAAACGGAATATCAATTACGGCATTTTTCATTGTCATCCAAAATGAGAGCGCTTTGACTTCGTCCATAGACACCTGAGGATGATATCTAAGTCCTCCCTTATATGGACCGAGGATATTATTATGTTGAATTCTATATCCTTTAAATTTTCCAAGTTTTCCGTTGCCCATTTTTAAGGATAAATTTGTCTCAATTATTCTATCGAAGTTTTGCAGTTTTGTTAAAAGGGGTTTATTCAGATTTATTTTTTTTGCATTTTTTTTTAGTTGCGCTAGCGATCTTCTCCAAGGGTTATTGATAATCATATTTTAAAGTTAACTAAAAGATTATAACTGATTTTTGTAGCTTTGTTAAGTAGCAGATTCTAAGCTAATAGCTCAATTTTAGACAGTAATTAATTGTTCTATAAGATGTAAAATAAATTAAATTGAGTAGGCTGAGATACATCGGTAACACTTCTGAGGTAGAATAGATACTTCAAAGGAGGT
>Ga0051987_10001112_pt1 | contig 14016 bp, 17 predicted proteins | sample CryGey08umfilter_2_FD_58083 | JGI IMG/M metagenome (GOLD analysis project Ga0051987, IMG submission 58083) | Groundwater microbial communities from aquifer in Utah, USA - Crystal Geyser 4/10/14 0.8 um filter | ecosystem: Environmental > Aquatic > Deep subsurface > Groundwater | place: USA: Utah... | reverse complement strand
AATGAGAAAGCGCCAGTTCTTTTATTCCCATCACTAAAGGGATGATTCTTAATTACAAAGTACAACAATTGTGCGGCTTTCTCCTCTACAGTTTCATAAGCATCTCTGCCAAACATAGACTGGAATACATTTCCAAGAATTCCCTCCAGTGATTTTGAGTTAGTTTCTTGAGCGAATAGATCTGAAGCTTCTTCTTTTCTTATCAGTTCTTTTTTCAAGACAGAGATATCTTTATAAAGATCTCCAGCATCGATAGTAAGATCTTTTTTGGTATAGCCGTCTTTTGGTAAACCACGTTCATCATAAGACTGCAAGGAAAACCAAGTTTCTCCGAATGATTTTATTAATTCCAAAACGTCATCAACTGCAATATTTGTATTTCCGATTGATAATTTTTTTATGTCTTCAATAACCTGCAAAGCCTGCTCTTTCCTCCTGATCAGCATTTTCCTGTTGATGGCATAACCTTCTGTAGCATATGACTTCAAAACTCCTGTCGCCCATTGTCGAAATCTTGTCGCTGTTTTTGAATTAATCCTATAGCCAACGGAAATAATCATATCGAGATTATAAAATTTCACTTTACGCGAAACTTGCCTCTCACCCTCAATTCGAACTTGTTCCAAAATGGAACAAGTTGCCTTCTCTTTAAGCTCGCCTTCTTGATAGATATTGCTAATGTGTTTTGTGATAGCTTGAGAATTAACACCAAAAACCTCTGCTATTTGTTTTTGAGTTGCCCATATGGTTTGTTTGTCAATATCACCGCGGAACTCAAGCGCTCCGTTCTTTGCTTGATAGATTATCGATTTATTGTCTGTTTTGGGCATAATAATATCCTACTCTAAAACCCCAACTCGGCCTTAGCCTCGTCAGACATCATGTCAGTTATCCAAGGAGGGTCAAAGGTTAGAGTTACTGTCACGTCACGATAGGGATCGAGATCTGGAATACCAACTAGACCATCTTTGACGAGCGCGTCAAAGACGTGGGCCAAAGGACAACCAGGTGTGGTTAAAGTCATTAAGATCGTTGCTCCTTCTTCAGTCGCAGTAACTTTATAAATCAGGCCAAGGTTTACCAAGTCAATTCCGAGCTCTGGATCAAGAATTTTTCCTAAATGTTCCCAGATAGCTTTTTCTGTTTTGTTTAAATTTTTTGGTGTCATATACAAAAACGCCCCTCAGTTTTACCTGAGAGGCGTTCTGAAGTTCATTACTTAATGCACTTATTCTGCAGGTGCTGATTTCTTCAACACAGGCATGTTGGTGCGCTTGGTCTCCATGACCTCATACCCTGCGGGTACTGCGTCGAGTGAACCATCGCGAACATCGCGAGCAAAGAAGTAGATTCGCTGAATGCGACCGTTCTTCAAAGTTACCTCCTTAGTGTGGAGATAATAGGTTTGACCCTTGGCATTGGTGTAGCTAAAAGCGTCTGCCATAATTTGCCCTTCTTTTATTCTCGCTATATGCGAGATGTATACTTTAATACGTTGCTACCTAGTTTGTTGTTATCTTTTCAGCACATCTTGCCGAGTAGCAATTTTTGTTAGGATATCACACTCGACGGGCACATCAAGAAGCAAATTAGTTTTGCTCCTCTGCCATCGGTTTAATCATCCCTCTAAGAACTGCTGATTCCACCGCCTGTGCTTTGTCAGCTGACGTGCTAACGACGACTTCAACTGGTAGTAATTCTGTCGAGAGAGCGGCTGATCCAACCAAACCACCTTTTCCAGGAACTAGATCGAAAGCTCTGCTCAATTCTTCAGTGTCAGGGTCTCTGAGCCAAACTGAATACTGCTCATCAACTGAGTTGACGATGACACTAAAACGGACTTTTCCATCTTCGATCGCATATCTAACTACACCACCGACTGGTTCTTCTGTCATTGCGTCTGAATTTTCCTCTGTTTCTTTAGGATCTAGTGAAACGGTTGAGTAATCACCAACTCCAGATAAAACAGATTTTTGCTCTTCTAAACTCAAGTTTTCAATTTCGATACCTTCAGAGAAATCTAAATCATTAGTCTGATTTCTAAGTTGAAACCAACGGAAAACTAAGAAGAAAACCAGAAGGAAAACCAATCCTGGAAATATATATGGTGTGTACTTTTTCATGTTGTCCATGGTGCCCCTTTATTTTGCTAATACCGCGGCCACTGCTTCTCGTAGTTGTGGGGCAGCGGTCTGTCGACCATTCACAAAAAACGTTGGTGTGGCTTGAATCCCAATTTGTGTTCCAACTTTTGCATCTAACTGTACAAAATCGGCATACACTGTATCAGTTATCTTAGCTGTAAATTCTGTTTCGTCAATACCAAGCTCTACGGCATATGAAACCAGTTTCGCCTCGACCTCTTTTTTACTTGGTGCTAATGACCATTCTTGCTGACGCTCGAAGAGTAAGTCATGATACGCCCAAAACTGATCGTACTCGGCTGCTACTTCAGCTGCAACTCCAGCAATACGTACAAATGGATGGATGGAATCTAACGGGAATTGTCTATAAACTAAACGAACGTCATCGGGATAAGCTGCCAAGAGTTGCTTTACCAACGGTTGCGTAGCCGCACACGCTGGACACTGAAAGTCACTAAACTCTACTACGGTAACTGGCGCATTTTCTGGACCCGTGCTGTGACGGGAGCCTTCGAGGAGAACTGCTTGATCGAGATTCTCATCAATCGTTGTGGGAACTGTCTTTGAAAAAAAGAAGGCAATACCAAAAACTAAAATAAGTGTGCCAATGATGGTTCCAAGTAAAAGAGTAAGATTTTTCATGAGTATTTCTTTCTATAAATTATTTTACTGGCCAAACTTGCTCGCCAGTTTCAATGTTAGTAACAATAATCGCCATAGTGGGGCAGCTTTGGGCTGCAAGAAGTTTGGTGTCATCATCATTACCGTCTTGGGACAAGATAATTGCCAGACTTTCTTCATCTAGGTCAAAAACCTTTGGCGCAATCGCCACGCAGCTAGCAGCACTAATGCACTTGTCTCTGATAACTTCGACGCGATACTTACCAATTTGTTTTACTTGATCTGCCATATTTTTCCTATTTTAGTAAAATTTCTCGTGATGAATGCTTTCAGCCAACACTCCCCTGCCAATGAGTTGCCCGCTTACGTCTGCGATCATTTGTGTGCTGCCACAAAGATAGTAGCCCGAATTTGCAGGCAAATCATGCACTCTCAAGCAATCCGTTACTCTACCCCTGCAAAGTGGCCACGCCTCGCTTGACTGGGAAATGACTGGATGAAATTTAAAGTTAGGAAAGTTTTCCGCTAGCTCTTCAAATTCATCTTCCCAAAAAAGTATGTTCTCATGACGAAGACCCCAGTAAAGAATAATTGATCGGGTATCTTTTTTTTCTTGGCAAAGATCGAGTATCATCGAGCGAAATGGCGCAATTCCAGATCCAGTCGCTACGAAAGTAGTAGCTGCCTCGTTGTCATTTGGCGCTAAAGTAAACATTCCTAAGGGACCAAGAAACTCAATTGTGGCTCCAAAATCAAGGGCTTCAAAATACTTAGAGCCAATTCCACCAGGTGAAATATCAATAACAAGCTCAAAGCCATGTTTAATATCTGGAGAAGAACAAATCGAGTAAGATCGTCTTTCTCCTTTCTCGGAAACTTTGACAGAAACATACTGCCCAGCTTTGAAAGTCATCTCATGTGGTTCTGTTAGTTCGAAAAAATATTGAATAAAACGTTCGTTATGAACAATTTTTTCTTCGAGACGGGCAGTATATTGTTTAGGTGGTTGCATAACTTCTTGTACTGAATAGTATCACAAATCCTCTTGCCACTTGCGGCCATACCATATGCCGAGAGCCATTTTCGCGATCGCGGCGTATTCCTCTGTTCGGTCAACAAAGTCTCTGGTGATAATGCCAATCGCCCCGTTGGTGCTCCTGACATCTCTGCCACCAAACATACGACTCACCACCGGGCCCATTTCTTCGCCGGCGCGAATAGATTCCGCAATCGCTTCCGGAACTCTGAAACGCGCGCCGTTACTTTCATAAATATTACCAAGTGAGTCTGCAACTGCAACCCAGACAGTCGACCAAAGTTCGTTATTTTCTCTGGTAAAAACACCACCTTCTAGACCGATACCGAGCGCTTCGTCAGATCTTGATTCGTCAACTTTGGTAGCTAGTGACGCAATCGCTCTGTTTCGCGCTCCCTTTCGTGTTTCTTCATCTGTAAGTGGCTGCTCGCTGATGCCGCTTTCGACTTCACAGCTGATTATTTCGACATCTGGCCATTTTTTTTCGGCTGCTACGCGGGCGGCATTGAGTTTAACTGGATTGGTGGAACCGACAAAAAGTTTCATAATTTCTTTAAGCAACTTTGGATTGTTCGCAGTCCTAACATCATACATTTACTCCGACTAGGTGAAATCTGGTCAAGACTTAAGCTTTCAAGCATTTCTTTTTCTCCCCATTTTAGAATTAAACTTGTTGGCTTTTTTAAACAAGCTGAGGAAACTAAACTCATAGCAGCCATTCCGATCGCGCAACCATTCCCCTGCCATTTTAGATCTTCAACCACGGTCTTATCTGTAGAAAGTTTTATCTGAACTGAGAAAGCATCGCCGCAGCTATTACTCACCTCTCGCGTTGCAACGTCAAATTCACCGAGCTCCCCCATATTCGCAGGATTATAGGCAGCCTCAATAATTTGTTCTTGGTAAAGATCTTCTGACATTAAACCCTAAATACTTCTTTTACTTTTTCGAGTCCAAGTACGAGAGCGTCGATATCCTCAGTAGTGTTATAGACATTAAAACTGGCTCTGACTGTAGCAGGCCAGGAAAAAGCTGTGTGAAGTGGCATAGTGCAGTGATGACCACTTCTGACAGCAATATTCTGACTATCAAGAATTTGAGCCACATCGTGAGCGTGAACGTTGTTGTATAGAAAAGCAACGGAACCGACTCTGTTTGAACGTGGCCCGACTACGGTGAGTTCTGGTAAGTCGATCAACTTTTTAAGAGCATACTGTACCAACATTTCATCATGTTCTCTAACATTTTCCATGCCAAGATTGTTCAGATAATCACATGCTGCTGCCAAACCAACGGCGCTAGCCACATCTGGAGTTCCGGCTGTAAATCTTTCGCTCAAATCAGAAGAGTAAGTAGTTTTTTCTACTGCCACCGAGTCGATCATCCCCCCACCAAATAGCCAGGGTTTCATCTCTCCACTACTGAGCAACTCTTTTCTAACTAACATGCCACCGCTTCCCATGGGTCCGAGCATTTTGTGACCACTGAAAGCTAGGAAGTCTACATCGAGATTTTTAAAGTTAATTGGTAGATGCGGAGCCGACTGAGCTGCATCTAAAACTATTCTGATATTTGGATTAAGTTCTCTAGCTTGCCTGACAATTTTGGTAATTGGGTTTAGAGTACCTAGCGTGTTCGAAACATGTGTGAGCGCTAATAACTTTACTTTCTCTAAGGAAAGTTTTTCACTAAGAGATTCCAGGTCAAGTTCGCCGTTTTCAGTGACGGCAACTATCTCTATTTTCGCTCCAGTTCTTTTTGCCAGTTCTTGCCAGACGACAAAATTTGAGTGATGCTCCATTAGCGTGGTGACGATGATATCGCCAGCTAAAAGATTGTGATCTCCCCAACCGTAAGCAATACCATTTATGGCCTCCGTGGTGTTTCGAAGGAGTATCAGCTCTAAAGATTCAGCACCAAAAAATGAAGCAATCGTCTCGCGACTTTTTTGCCAAATAGCTGTGCTCTCATCAGAAAGTTTATGAACGCCCCTGTGGACGTTTGCATTGCTTGTTTGGTAGTAATTCGTAATCGCATCAATAATTGACTGCGGTTTTTGACTAGTAGCTGCAGAATCAAGATAAACCAATTTTTCTCCTTGAGAACTATTGGTCAAAATGGGAAAGTCTTGGTGAAGTCTTTTTGAGTTAAGCATCTGGTTTATTGTATCAAGAAAGCTAAACTAGGGACGCCAGTTTTCATGACCTACTTTTTTAGCTTTCCTTAAATAGTTTGCTGCCACCCACTTTTCTCTTTTATTGCGAAGGTAACCTATCACTTCTTCCTTGTCTCTGTATCCTCCAGCGAGATCTACACCTCTCCCAACTATCCAAAGCAATTTTGGAACATAAAACCCAGTGAATACTTTTCCGGGCTTGAATTTAAAATTTGATTTTACTTTTCCTCTTCGCACCTTTGCAAGCATAACTGCAACATGCAAAACACATGGCTTCAAATCAGCAAGTATGCTTCCAATTTTTTCGAGAGTGAACCCTTCGTCAATAAGATCGTCTGCTAAGACAATATATTGCTCCTCTATATCTTCAGCAGAAAAATCTTGGTCAATAGTTGGATCTCCACTCGAAACCGTATCATTACCATAGCTACTTGACCTAATGGTCACTGTCTTAGTAGATATTCCAAGCCTTCTAATTGCACGCCGTAGATCAACAACAAAATCAATTGCCCCATCTAGAACAAGAACAATTGTGATTACATCGCTCTCTGATTTTCGTTTTTTTTTAAAATCAGCCACAATTTCAGCGGCCATCACTTCCATTCGTCTTTCTATCACTTCTGCGGGAATCAATGTTCTCAACTCCGGACTCTCAACTTTAGACATTCGACTATTATAAACTATATCAATCTAATCTTAAAAACCCAGCCACGATCAGTTTTTCAGCTTCAGCTTTAGAAATTCCTCGACTCATGAGATAGAAAAGTTGTTCAGCAGGGATGCTGCTGACACTGGCTGCATGTGAACATTTGACATCATCACTAAGAATCTCAAGATCGGGAATGGCTTCGGCTGTGGCTGTATCTGACAGAAGTAGAATACGCTCTGTCAAAAATGAGTTGGTGCTACCACAGTGCTCATCAATGATGATTTTGCCACTAAAAGAAAGATGCGCCTTGTCCCTTGCGACTCCGCGCAAATTAGTTTTGGCAAGAGTTTGTGGGGCTTTGTGATGAATGGTGACAATTATTTTCGCTCGCTCCTCTCCAGAAACTGAAAAGCTTCCGAAAATCTCAGCCGTAGCTTCTGGCTTAGTCAGCTCGATCAGATAATTGCCTGGCTCTGTAAGTTTGACAATCTCTGAATCAGTAATGGTGATTTTTTTGGTAATTTCCGTCACCCGATACTTCCTTCCATTTCGTGGTCGATGAGTCTATTCATCTCGACCGCATACTCTAAGGGTAGTTTTTTGATCAGATCACCAATAAAGCCTCGAACAATCATCTTGCGCGCATCCTCTTCGCTGATGCCGCGACTCATGAGATAGAAAAGTTGATCATCACCAATTTTGGAGACAGTGGCCTCATGCTGAACTGCTACCTGAGAATTAAAAACGCGGTCAACCGGATACGTGTCAGAGCGAGAAATTGAGTCTAAAAGAAGCGCGTCACAGATAACTGTGTTTTGGCTATTAGTTGCGTGAGGACCAACGTTCACAAGCCCTCGATAACTTGTTCTGCCCCCATCTTTACTAATCGACTTAGAAACAATGGTAGAGCTGGTGTAAGGCGCCAAGTGAATAGCTTTGGAGCCTGTGTCCTGGTGTTGTCCTGCCGAGGCCAAAGCCATGCTGAGAGTCTCACCCCTCGCTCCTTTACCTGCCAAAATAAAACTTGGATACTTCATGGTCACTTTCGAACCCATGTTAAAGTCTGTCCAAATCATTTCGGCTTCCTCGCCCACATACGCTCTCTTTGTCACCAGGTTGTAAACATTCTTGTACCAATTCTGGATGGTGGTGTACTGACAACGCGCACCTTTCTTAAGAATGATTTCAACTACCGCAGAGTGCAGTGAGCCGCTGGAAAAGCTTGGTGCTGTGCAGCCTTCTACGTAGTGAATTTTTGCCCCTTCATCAACTATTATTAGAGTTCTTTCGAACTGGCCAGCATTAGGAGAGTTAATGCGAAAATATGTCTGGAGCGGCATTTTGACATCAACCCCCTTGGGAATATAGACGAATGATCCACCCGACCAGGCTGCGGTATTTAGGGCCGAAAATTTATTGTCTCCACTTGGGATAATGCTGCCAAAATGCTCTTTAACTAACTCTGGATACTGCTTCAAACCCTCATCCATAGAAAGAAAAATCACCCCGTCCTTAGAAAAAGCTTCCTTCAGCGAACCATAAACTACTTCTGAATCGTACTGCGCTTTCACGCCTGCCAACACGCCGCGCTCCGCCTCTGGAATTCCCAAGCGATCAAAGGTTAGTTTCACATCGGCCGGGACATCATCCCAAGAAGAAACCTGCTTATCCGTCGGCTGCAGATAGTAATGAATGGCCTCAAAATCGATGCCACTTAAGTCAGCTCCCCACTTCGGCATCGAGGCTGCCTCGAACTGCTTCAGCGCCTTCAGACGAAGCTCCAACATCCAACTCGGTTCTTCCTTGATGTGAGAAATCTCTTCCACCACCTTTTGTGAAAGTCCGGGTTTGGTGATGTAACGATAATCTTTTGTTGAATAGGAAAAACCATGTTCGTAGGAATCAGTACCCTTGGTGTCAAAATCGCTAGTCTTTTTTTGTGCGAATCGTGCCATTATTGAGTAAAGCTCGCCTCTATAGTGCGACGAATAAAGCCCTCTTTCTCACCAGCAAAACCAAAGTCGTAAGAGTCAAGTTCATCTCTAGTTATCCAAGTAAATTCGGTGTGTTCTGGACTAAGATTCACAATCGGTCTTTCAGTTATTCGAACCGACCAGCCGACGATAATGGTGTAAAGCTCTTTTTCTTTTTCAAAATAAGTTCCCATGTAGACAGGAGTTTGAAACTGATTTGGCAGGAGGGAAATTCCCGTTTCCTCAGAAACTTCGCGAACAATTTCTGCTTGATGAAGATCGCGCTCTGAAGTCTCAATTTCTGGCCACTCAACATTCCCGCCTGGTAAATCCCATTTTTCTGATCTGTAGCCATCACCAGCGGAGCGCTTTAATATCAAAATTTTGTCCTCGACGATAATGGAAGTTTTCTGAAGAAGTTTTACATTTTTGGTGAGTTGGTGCAGTGACGACATAAATTATTTCTCCTTCAGACTAGCGTAGCCCGAACTCTCAAGTGAAGCAACTAATTCTGCTCCGCCAGACTGAACTATTTTGCCGGCGACTAAAACATGAACAAAGTCCGGCTTCAGGTAATCCAAAATTCTCTGGTAGTGAGTGATAACAATAATACCGGTGTTGTAATCCTTCTGGATTTTCCTCACACCTTTAGCGACTCTTTTAATCGCATCAATATCGAGTCCAGAATCTGTCTCATCAAGAATGGCATACTTAGGTTCCAAAACTGCCATCTGTAGAATCTCAAGCTGCTTTTTCTCACCACCACTGAAACCCTCATTCAGGCCTCTAGATAAAAATGCTTGGTCGATCTGGAACTTGTCAGCGAGTTTTTGCAGATGCTTACGAAAATCTAGAACTTTAGCAAATTGCTTTTTTGGTTCTTGGGAGAAACGAGCAAGATGAGCCTGACGCAAGAAATTCTGGACACTCACGCCCGGGACTTCGACTGGATACTGAAAAGCTAAGAACAAACCTTGCTGCGCCCGTTCATCTGGAGAAAGTGAGAGCAAATCTGCCCCATTCATGGTCGCTACTGAGCCTGCTCCAACCACGTACGCCGGATGACCAGCCAGTGCTTGAGCCAAAGTGCTTTTCCCAGAGCCATTTGGTCCCATGATCGCGTGGAGCTCTCCAGGATTAACATCAAGCGATACACCTTTGAGAATAGACTTATCGTCAATGGCAACAGTTAGATTGGAAATAGAAAGTGTCTCTGTCATGCGCCGAGCATTATACAAGACTAACGCCCTCGCTGAAGTGAGAAACCATGCATGAGCTGAGCTCTGACGTCTTCGTGGAGATCGAATGATTTGAGCTCTTTTTCTGTGAACCAGCCAATATCAAGTGATTCGCGCTTATTTATTGTTAGAGTTGTGTCAGAGCCAACAAGATCGACTAGATAAACCAAACCCAAATGCTGTTCGCAACTTCTCGGCCACATTTTGTCTGGTTTATATGTTTCAGGGTTTTTTATTCGATTTTGATAATTTTCTTTAGAAACCCAATGAAGATTAGACTCAACTGGGCTGGGCAGATATTCACTCCACTCTGATTCATGTGTGTAGTGGGGATCAACAGCTCGAACTTTAAGACCGGTCTCTTCAAAGAACTCGCGCTCGGCTGCTTTATGTGGCAATTCATTTTCGTCAATATGTCCACCAGGGCAAAACCACATGTTGAGTTTCCTATGATGAATGAGCAATGTCTTACCTTCATGAATAAGCATGCCGGCGGCGGTGTAGCAGATTTTTGGTGGGATGTTTTGGGAATGTGACATGAAGGCATTGTATAGGATAAGATGACAACATGAATGAAATGGCAAATAGAAAACAAGAAACAGGTAACTCCCCATCAAGAGAAAAGAAAACTTATTTGAACAGAAGATCATTTCTCCGACTAATGCTTGGGGGTGGAGGGGCAGCGGCAGTCGTAGCCGCTGAAAATAAACTTGGTGTTCTATCAAGAGTATTTAATTTCTTTGCAGGTCGAGCTGGTGCCAGAGAGCTAAAGATCTCAAGAGGAAAAGACATAATTTCAAGAGAAGCCTCAGATGCTATTTTCCATTCTCTACTAAACGAAGAATTTGACACAGAAGTTTTCAATGAACAAACGTTTTTTGAAATGTGTAGTCGAATATCCGGCTTAGTAAGCGTTTATTATCCTGGAATTGGCTCTTTCGAGAACTACTTTGCTAATTTCATTTCAGAGATGGTCACTACAGCAAAAGAACTTCAAATTGGGCTTCCGCAGGTCTTGATGAGCTTTATAACAAGTGCAAGAAATATTGGAAATGAGGGTTATAACAGCGACGTCGCGGTAGAAATACTGATCAAACAAGCTCAACAAAGAATCGAAGGTTTTCCCACTGAAGAAAGAGATGCTGAATTAATAAAACTTTGGAATATGGGATCCCCATTAGTAAACTCTGTAAAAGATGGAGAGATGAAGGTACTTGATATTCCACGCGTAATGGGTCCGCGCACTTTCGGAATTCACGATATGGAATCTCTGATGATCGCACGTTCCTTGCTTGATAACAGTGAAAATAGAATGGTTCTCAGAACATTGCATGAACATGATCTTCTTGAAAGCATGCAGATGGTGGATGCTGCTTATGAAGGACTTGAAAGCATTAGGAGCAAAATCAAACAACTAATTGATGAAATTTTTGGATCTGCAAGCAGTTCTTCAAGCGAGGCAGGACGATTAATTGAAGCACTTTCAGATCCAACGTTTATTCGAGAAATTCTTTCAGATAAATCAAATGCCAGCCAACTTGATCCTTGGCAATTAACACACACTACCCAAGCATGGTATCTACTTGTAGATTCGGGAGCCGTTGATTTAGGCAGTGTCACTGATAAACAACAAGCTGATATCATTTCCCAAATTACCGATACCGCTATATTATCTGTCGATGGCTCTCAACAATTTTTGTCCTCCCAAATTTCAAATCCAAAACTAAATAGCGCGTTGCTAAATAGAATTGACGAACCAAGTGGTAAAGTAGCCGTACTTCTCTCCTTAACGTCAAAGCTTAATAAGCATTCCGAAATATGCTTGGGTCTATCCCAACAACTAGATCGAAAGTTAATCCCCTTAGAAAGAGATCCTCACTTCCAGCTCGTTGCTGGAGTCTCATATATTTCTTACTTACACAAACTCAGTGGTGAAGACTCGCAAAGATCACTGACAGATAATTCAATCTCTCTTGGAGAAATGGTTTATTCACAACTATTGTTCGGAGGACAGAGAGAAATTGGACCCCTACTTCTACTAGCAGAGAGACTCGGTCCATGCTGGGCAGACTTACCCTACATAACAGCATCTGAAATTTCTAAATTTATTGACACTTTAGAAATAGATGATCCGCTAAGTTTCAAATCAACGATGCTTGATGACCCTGCTAAGGCAATACAGATTCTTAGAAATTTAGCAGGTTCATCTAAAGTTAGGATTGAATCAAAAGGAAAGATTTCAATTACAGACCCTCATGAGCTTGAAAAAGCCTGGATAGATTCTCCTGGATTAAGAACCACTATTGAAAATCTCGAAGCAATATATCCAGCTTTGCGGAGAAAAGTTCCGGATTGATATATCTACAACAAACTCATCTGCACCCCAGAGTTTTGCTGGGGGGGTAAATCTGAAATTGAGTGCCAAACTAATCTAGAGTCGTGAGATCATTTAGAAACTGATCAAGCAAATCTAGCGAGAGAGCCCTGCTCAAATCCAGTGTTCTCGCAAGTGTTCTTCCTAACATAGAAAGATGGTTGTTTAACTGACGATTTTGGCGGGCGAGTGTTTCAACGGGTATTGGTCGTCCAATGGTCAGGTCCTCAGTCCCAATGTATGGGGGTACAAATTCCTGTTTTCCTTTCCATTCTTTGCAACTTAATCCTTCGGGCGCATACAGAAAACTCATTCCTGTAACTTTATTTTTAACCTGAGAGTCAAAAGTTGTCTCATCTCTAACACCTGACCTCTTTGCCTTCCATCCACCTTTAACACCACATCTAAGTTGCTTGTGAGCCAACTCTATATCAGCCAATTCTCTTTTTGGGTAAACCGGCGCATTCGATTCAAAACCAAATGTAGAATGTCCGGTCGCTATTGCAACTTCGAATTGATCATTGCTCAACCCCAGCTGTTTCAAGACCGTAGACGCCCAAAATACAACATCCGCGGCGATATCTGGTAGCTTCGCCTTATCTTCCGGATCATTCAGGACAGACAAGGAATGAATATCCGCAACTAAAACATGCGCGAAACCACCCAACTGCCTTCTGCTCTGAGCTAAAAGACAAAGCATTGCCAAAGACGAAACTCCCAGGCCATCAGACAACCTTCCTTTGCTTGCCATTCCCAATCCCATGAAAATATTTCTGCCGCTGGATGACTTGGCAATATCAGCAGTCGCTACTCCTTCGTTCTTCCTCACAATTTCGTTAAGAACTTCTGGCACAGTTCGCTCATTGTTTTCACTCATATTTTCTTTCTTTAGATTCTTTATCTAGATATTTTTAACTCTCTCACCTTTTTTAGTAGTTTCTTTGCATGACTGTCTGTTCGAAAATGTTCTCTCACTGGCTCTAATAATTCATTGAGCTCTCGTGCCACAGCCACCTTTAGATCAGCTGGATGAAGTTCTAACGAGCCAAATGATGTCTGCAAATCTTCAAAGGATGAAAAGTTCAGTGTTCCACCAAACTCATTTTTTCGTTTAACTATCAGCTCTGACTTTTTCTCAAACAAAATATGCTTGCAGTAATCCAAAATTGGATTTTCTTCAACAACTCCAGCCGGACACCAAGCGTCTGATATCTTTTTTTCCACATCTTCTTTACTATCTGTCATGAAAATTGCTGTGTTGGGTTTCGACTTCGACATTTTCCTCTCAATAGATTTTTCAGCTGGTGATTTCGAGCTGGAGATCGGATTCTGCAATCCCATTAGCATGTGATGGCTAACTACTACGGGCTTCCAAAAACCGATTTTCTCTCCTACTTCACGAGCAAGCATGTTCACTTTTCGCTGATCCATGCCGAGCTGAGTAATTTGAGCTCCAAGAATAAAAATGTCAGCCGCCTGCATACATGGGTAAAGTATCTGAGCTGCAGATAGTTGCATACTCTCTTTTCTCCCCATTATCTGAGCGCACCTGACTACCCTCTTAATGGAATTTTCTCTCGAAATTTTTAAGACAAGTTTCCAGTATTCATGGTCTTTGACCAAGTCGCTTGCCCAAACAAATTCAACGTTCTCTAAATCCATTCCTGTCGCCCTCCAAACTTCTACAAAGTACTTTCCGACAAACTGGATTGCGTCTAGGTCACCATCCATTTTATTATTTGCCCATGCATGCCAGTCTGCGATAAGAATCTTGAACTTCACTCCAGCCGAAATCATTTTGTTAA
>Ga0051987_10001106_pt1 | contig 14040 bp, 8 predicted proteins | sample CryGey08umfilter_2_FD_58083 | JGI IMG/M metagenome (GOLD analysis project Ga0051987, IMG submission 58083) | Groundwater microbial communities from aquifer in Utah, USA - Crystal Geyser 4/10/14 0.8 um filter | ecosystem: Environmental > Aquatic > Deep subsurface > Groundwater | place: USA: Utah... | reverse complement strand
ACTGGTTGCGGGTTATAGCATTAGGTTTTTGTAATTTTGGTGTTGATGATTACGATTTTTAGTTTTTTTATCAAATATGAAAGTCAAGCTGAAGAAACTTGACAATTTTCTATATTTTAAGCGCACTCATCCTGTGGCCTCTGTGAAAAAATCAGAGAATTTCAAAAAATAGAATCTAGGATTATCAATGGTTGCAAGGTTTTAAAATTCAGAAAATGTGCATAAATTTAACAGATGCGACAGAACCATCAATACTGGCTCCGCGCATGTCCATCATTTCCTCTAAATCACGATAGCTAAGTGAAAATCTAAACTTCATATATACGAACATCACAATAATAGATGGCGATGAAAAAAAACCTTTAAAATGCTGTAAATGTGATGGTGAAACGGTTGTCATTTGTGTGTGAAAAATTATAATAATTCCCTATTTTAACACAACTTCCTAACTTAGATCATCAGATGCGACAGAACCCCTAAAATATTAGTCTTCACGTCACGTTGATAGCCGGTAAAGTTTACATTTACCTAAGCTAATTTATGGCGTACATTAAGAACATCTTTTTGTATTAAAAAATGGTATTTTTGTGGCAAAAAAGCACACCCCCATGATGGAACAATATTTTGGCTTAAAAGAAAAATATAAGGATTGCTTGCTGTTTTATCGCATGGGTGATTTTTATGAGTTGTTTTGTGAAGATGCTATTAAAGCTGCCAGCATATTAGATATTACATTAACAAAGCGCGGTAAGGATGATAACGGTGAAGGTATTCCTATGTGTGGTGTGCCGGTTCATGCCTATGAAACCTATTTAATAAAGTTGATCGCTTCAGGTTTAAAAATTGCAGTATGTGAACAAATGGAAAGCCCTGAAGATGCAAAAAAACGTGGACATAAGGGGCCGTTAGAACGTGATGTTGTTCGTATTATTACACCTGGCACAATTACAGAGGAAACACTTTTAAATAAACGCCAAAACAATTTTATTGTTAGTTTGTCTTTGCCATTTAAAAATTCAATTACAGCAGCTTATATAGACATTTCAACGCAAGAGTTTTTTATAGAATCACTTTTGTTGAATAATATGCAAAATATAATTGATCGTCTTAATCCATCAGAGCTTTTAATACCAGATGTATTGCTTGAAAATAGTACCTATCCGTTTTTATATAATCAATATCGTTCTATCTTAAACCCTGTTCCAAAAGCCAGATTTAACACAAAGACAAATACACAAAAGCTATGTGATCAATACGATGTTAATGTTTTGGATGCATTCTGTTTATCAGAATCTGCTATTCAAGCAGCCGGTATATTGCTTGATTATATTGCAACAACACAAAAAAAAGCTTTGGATTATTTCCCGCGCCCAACACGTGTTGATACGGATTTATTTTTACACTTAGACCCTTCCTCACGACGCAGTTTAGAAATTGTGCGCACACAAAATGGTGCCACAAAAGGTTCGTTGCTATCGCATATGGATATGACGAAAACCGCAGCAGGTGGCCGTTTATTATATCAACGTCTTTTAAACCCGCTGCAATGTATTAAAACGTTGAATCATCGTTATGATCAAATCGATTTCTTTTTGCAACATGCTGATATGAATTCTGCTTTAGAAAAAACGTTAAATGCAGCGCCAGATTTAGAACGATGTTTGGGGCGCTTAAGTTTAGGTCGCGCCTTCCCACGTGATTTAGGCGCTGTGCGTGAATCCCTAAGACAAAGTCATAATTTAATTACTTTATTAAAGGATGATTCCCCCTTTCAAGCGCTGCCTAAAATTTATACAAAACTACCAGGGCTTAAGCATACATTAGAAAAGGCTATTGAAGAAAATATCCCCCTTTATATTGAAGATGGCTATTTTATTAAAGCAGGATATTGTGCAGAACTTGATAAAGTGCGTTACACCGCCCAAAACGCTCAGCAGCTTATGAAGGGTTTAGAAGATCAATACATTAAAGAAACGGAAATTCAAAATTTACGTATTCGTTATAATAAGCTGATTGGTTATTATATAGAAGTGACACCAAGCCATTTATCTAAAGTTCCCGACTATTTTCAACAAAAGCAAAAAATATCTACAGCAACAAGGTTTACAACAGATAAGCTGCTTATTTTAGAATCTGAAATTATGCAAGCTAACCATAAAATTTTTAAATTGGAGACCGAATTATTTAATGATTTATGTGCAAAAATATTAGAAAGTTATCATGATCTTTTAGCCTTATCACAGGAAATTTCTGTGGTTGATGTCTCGCTGGCACTTGCACGACTGTCTGAAAAATATTCATATGTTCGGCCAAATGTTATTGAAGATGCCTCAATTTTTGACATTCAAAAAGGCCGTCACCCAGTGGTGGAAGCAACATTAAAAGACACGTTTTACGCTAATGATTGTGCCCACAATAAAGACACGTCATTTTTACTTTTAACGGGGCCAAATATGGCCGGTAAAAGTACATACCTGCGTCAAAATGCTTTAATTGTATTAATGGCGCAAGTAGGGTGTTTTGTGTCTGCTGAAAAAGCACAATTTGGTATTGTGGATCGTTTGTTTTCGCGCGTTGGTGCAAGCGATGATATTACGCAAGGGCAATCAACCTTTATGGTAGAAATGATTGAAACAGCAACTATTTTACAGCAAGCAACACCTAAATCGTTTGTTATACTGGATGAAATTGGTCGGGGAACGGCAACTTACGATGGCGTCAGTATTGCTTGGGCTGTTACAGAATATTTACACCTTAAAAAATGTCGTACTATTTTTGCAACGCACTATCATGAACTGAATGATTTAGAAAATCAGCTGAAAGGCCTAACGTGCCTGACTATGAAAATTAAAGAGTGGGAAGATAAAATTATATTTTTACATGAAGTGGCACATGGGGCTGCGAATCAATCTTTCGGTATTCATGTGGCCCAGCTTGCTGGTTTGCCAACGCCAGTTTTAGCGCGTGCTGAAGAAATTTTAAAACATTTTCAAGGCGCAGAAATTGAAAAACCTAAAGTAAAAGCAACGCAAAAGACAGTGCTTTTTCAAGAAGCACAGGTTGTAATCAAACCTTCTGCCGTGGAACAGCTTCTTAAAGCACAAAATTTAGACAGCTTATCGCCAAAACAGGCTTTAGATCTACTATATGTCATGCATGAAAAAATCAGTAAATAGCACGTTCATTAGCTGCTTGATTGCAGATTTAAAGAGAGCGGTTCTGATATTGTTGTCATTTTAGATATTGTTTACAAGTGTTTTGTTACATATATTAATTCAGTGTTGTGCACAAAATACCACTTTTAAAATAGATTTAATTAAAAATTAACCAAAATTGTTTGTATTAGGGTCAAGGGTATGTATACTTAAAGATGATAGTATACCGATGGAGTTCATATGGCTGTTACAACAAGCTCTCTAATTGCCCCGCAAATTCAATGGCATGAAGGCATGTTGCTTTCCCCGCATCATTTTCAGCAGTCTGATTTAAGGCATCACCAAGTTTTAATTCACCATATGTCGCTTGTCAACAACTACCACTGGGGCGTTAGAGATTTCAAATTAGACCTTATTGTTTTGCCGGATGGCCTGGTCCGTGTGACAGAGCTTGAAGCGGTTATGCCAGATGGTCTTATTATTTCTTATCATATGAACCAGGCTGATGTACCATCTTTAGAATTTGATTTAAAGCCCCATAAAAAAGATTTAATTAATGGCGGCGAACTTACCATTCAGCTGGCACTGCCGCAGCGCCACGAACATGCTTCACCAATTGTTGGTGAATTCGCGCGGTACTGGTCTGTTGAAGGTCATGACGTAAAGGATGATACAGCCCCTGATAATGTGATTAAAATTCCACGGCTATTTCCACGTGTGCATTTAGCGTGTGGAGATACAGCCCCGCCGCGTACGACCAGTATTCCTTTGATGAAGGTTCGTTATCAAAATGAAGCTTTTGTTCAAACTAAATCACAGCCTCCTTTATTTTTAATTGAAGAAGGAAACCCTATTCATCGTGAATGTTTAGAACTTGTTAAAATAATTCGTGAAAAGGCTAGTTATTTATCTGATCGCTGGCAAAGTCAAGCGGGGACGCCACTTGCAGGTGAAACTGCAGCATTATTAAGGCCACTTGTTACCGTTTTGCCATTGTTTGAATCTTTGGTTCATGGCAAGGGAAACGCGCCTTATTTGCTTTATACGCAAATGTGCTTAATAGCAGGATATTTATCAAATTTAAGGTTAGAACAGTTACCACCTGTTATGCCTGTTTACAACCATAAAGATATTTATGGATGTTTTGAACCTGTATTAGAGCACATGCACATGATGCTTGGAACAATTGAAAAGTCGTATGCAAGTTTCTTGTTTAATCAGCGTGATCGTTTGTTTAGCCTTCGTATGCATCCAGCTTATAAGACAGATAAATTATATCTTGGTATTCGTATTCCAAAAGACATGACAGAGCTACAACTTGGAGATTGGATTAGCGATGCGATCATTGCCAGCGATGATGCTATTGATTCTGTCCGAGATAAACGTATAACGGGTGCACGCCGCTCACTTATCCGTGAAGGTGATATGTATCAACTCATTCCAAGTCGTGGCGTTATCTTGGTGGAGCTAGAGAATGACCCTGCTTATATTCACTTTGAGCAGAATATAAATATATTTAATCCAGCAGATCATCCAGATAGACGTCCAACAGAGATTATTTTGTACGTTAAAAAGGGGTCTTAGGCTATGACTTATAAACTTTCTAAAATAGAAAGGACCATATGATGCGCTATTCTTTTAAGACGTCAATTTTTATGCAAAATTTTCAATCTTTTTATTATGAGGTGCTGCGCCAAAAAGAAAAAGCACTACGTACTTTTGAAGAAAGTAGCAGTAAAGAAACAGCTGATGCGCTTGATAATGCTGTTACTGCAATTCAAAAAAAACTCCATGAAGTGCTTGAAAAACAGTCACTTCAAGCATCTAAAGGTATGGGTGGCGCAACAGCTAGTTATTTTCGTGACGCGCAATATGTGATGGTTGCTTTAGCTGATGAAACTTTTTTAACAATGGATTGGGTTGGTGCAAAAGCTTGGCGTAAAGCGTTGATGGAAGCACAAATTTTTAAAACACAAACAGCTGGTGAGCAGTTTTTTAAACGTTTAGATTTGTTGCTAAAGTCAAATGATCCATCCAGGTCAGAACTTGCGCAAGTTTATTTAATGGCGCTTTCTATGGGCTTTAAAGGGCGCCATACCGAAGTAGATGACCAAGAACAGTTAGATTGGTACCGCGATCAACTATACGTCATGATTAAGGGCACGCGCAACGAACTTCATTACCCGGGGCGTGATCGTTTGTGGGAAGATTCATATGACTACACAATTTCTGAATCACCTGGAAAAGGTTTGCCTGATTTAAAAGTTTGGGTATCAACATTTGTTTCAATTTTTGCCGTATATATATTTATAAGTTACGTCGTGTGGCATAAATTAGCATCTGAAATGGGGGACGCGTTAGGTGAAATCTATCGTTATTCTCAACAACATACAATTGTATAAAGTGATTAAAAAATGTCTTATATAAACAGTTTATTTCAAAGTATGGACCGGTATTTTTCAAAAATGTCGTCTCTTCCAACATTAATAATTATCTTATTAATTTTGGGTGTGATCATTGTTATTGTGACAGTTGTCGTTATTATTATGAGCTTGCGCCAGGGTGCGAAAAAAAAAATGGCAGCACAAAATATTGCCAAAGATCCTAATTATAAGCTGTCTGAGGAAAAAACACTGCCACCACTAGGTGTTCCTGTAAATGAGTTTTTAATTAAAAAAGGATACTTGCAAGCAACGGATTTAGAAAAATCTTTTCTGCGCGCTTTAGATTTTCTACGTAGTTCTTTAAATGTTCCAAATTATAAATACCGTCTACCTTGGTATTTGTTAATTGGTGCTGAAGAATCTGGAAAATCAGGTTTAATGGAAGGGTCTAATTTAAACCTGCCTGTTGGTGCACCAAATCTGGGTGGTGGAAAAAAATCTGATTGCAGATGGTGGTTCTTAAATCGCGGTGTTATTTTAGATATTAAAGGGTCGTTTTTAATCAATGCCCGTGGAACGGGGTCTAATGAAAAGGGATGGCGTTCTCTGTTAATTTCTCTTAGTCGCTACCGTGCCTCACGCCCAATAAATGGTATAATCTTAAGTATTTCTGCTGAAGAATTATACGGTAAATATCGCCTATCAACAGAAGAAATCAATGATCGTGCTAATTTTTTAGCGCACAAATTACAAGCAGCACAAAATAACTTAGGTGTTAAAGTTCCTGTATATGTTGTTGTGACAAAAAGCGATGTTATACCAGGTTTTCAAAGTATGTGTGCAGAAATTCCACACGCAAATAGGCAAGATATTTTTGGGTGGTCGTCCCCTTATAACCCATCTACAACATTTTCATCAAAGTGGATTGATGAGGCTTTTACAAAAATATTAGATAACCTTAATAGTTTGAGGATGGAGATTTTATCTTCAAAAAAACCAGATGAAACACGCGATGGCGTTTTTGTATTGCCCGTTGAAGTTGAAACATTAAAAGAACGTCTTGGTTTATATGTGAACAACATTTTTAAACCAGATACCTATCAGGAAAAACCATTATTTCGGGGTCTTTATTTTGTGGGCGATAGTGGCATAGATCAATTCAAAAATTTCGCCTTTGATGAAATTGCAGAAAACACAAATGAACCTGCTGCAAAAACAAGGGAAGCGCGGGATCTTATGGCACCAGACCGTCGTAAGGTGTTCTTTATTGATGATCTTATTTCTGAAAAAATATTTTTTGAAGCAGGACTTTGCAAACCACTTTCAGGGCGTATTTTATCAATAAACCGTGGTGTAAATATTGCAAAAATAGGCACCCTTGCATTTGCCGTTATAGGGTCAATAGGTCTTTATAGTGCTTATGAACGCTTTGTTGAACAGCGCACGTATATGATGCCTGTTCTTAAAAAGATGAATACGTTATTGTATGAAATGCAAAAAATTCAAATCAATACGCCAGGTCAATCCACCATGGTATTTGATACATATGCGCGTGAATTTATAGATATGATGAACAGAATGGACAACACCTATTTCTTTTCCATTTTTGTTCCAGCGTCTTGGTTTAGCCCCCTTCGTAAAGACATGAATGAAACATTACGTGTTTCGTATCAACAAATTATTATTAAAACAATATATACAGATCTTATTATTAAGGCACGTACATTGCTTAATATGCGACCAACACCGAATGATCGTTCAGATTCATTAGGTATGCTGCTGAAGCCACTTGCTGGTAAGGAGTGGGGACTTGTTAAAAATTACGTAACAGACTTATCTAAACTTGAGAATATGATCTATAAGTTTAATAGCTTAAAGACAACATCAGATGCCCGTGATTTAGATGAACTTGTCGAATACACTTTTAATGCACGTCTTCCACAAGAATTTATTTCTAACTATGCAACAGTTCAAAGTTTAATTGAAAATATGCCTTTTCCGGCGATTGATCTGACTCCGTATCAAAATATGGCGCGTGAAACATTGGGCGTTTTGTATCAACATTATTTAAATAGTATGTTTAATGTTGAAGATCGCCTTAGCTTTCCTGGGCGCGTGAATGATTTTTTACAAACGCTAGCAAATACAAAAAATAGGCGCTCTCCAGATATTCAAGCTTTTAGAAAATTCAGTGTTGAACTGGCATCTGGTAAACATTGTCTAGGTGAACCTGGGCAAACATGGATGGATAAAGAATACTTTAATCCTGGTAAAGAATTTAACGATGTTTTTGACATGTTAGATTCTAATGAAAGACTATTTGGTAAAGATGTATCCCAATTTTTAGTTGATCAAACAGCAATTGGTTTTGAAAACTTGAAGTCACAATTAAAAGTGTTGAACTTAACGCTCGTTGGTTTTAAAGCATCTATGCCTGTATCACCCATGAAAAAACAAAAAATTGAACATAAATACTCTCAGGGTATTCTTGATTTAGCTGATTCTTTAGAGGCACTATTTAGTGAACCCTATATGTCTGAAGCAGCACCAACGCGATTTAATTATCAAATTCCTGAAGGTCGTATGATTAGATGGGACGCTAATATGATTGACCTAGCGTATGAAATGGCAAAAAGCTTTGATGATTTCTTGTCGCGCCATGTTGATAATTTTCCGAAATTATTACAAGAAAATTTACGCTTAATGGCCAGGGAAAGTTTGCAATCTAATGTGGTGAACTTAATATCGCGTGCACAAACTTTTGTAACTGTTCCATCACATATGACCGATCGTTTACGCACTGAAGAAATTTTATCTTCCATGATTATGGATGTAAAAAATGTTGGTCCAAAGTTTTTAAAATTATTAGAACTTATGAATCAAGGAACTGTGGGCTTTAGCTTTACAGAACTTCGTGGTTTGTTGGGTAATAGCTATTTTTGGTTGCTAACACAGGTTGAAAAATTGCAAAGCAGTATGTCACCTTACGGTGTGCGTGATCAAAAATTTAATTGGTGGGATGGAAAATTAAATGCTGCATATAGTGGATTTGCTGTGCGGGATCAGGCAGATCTTGAAAGCTACATGGAAGTTCAGCGTGCACAAATGACAAGGCTTGTTGGTTATGCAGAACCGATTGTTTCTTTTCTTGGTGCACAAGTTATGTTGGATGCACCTGGGGATAAGAGCGTTCTTACAAAATGGCGCCGTATTTCAGAGCAATTTAGGGCAGGGGAAGCCAAACAGGCCGATAGTTCCTTCTCTCAATTAGAGGAATTTATCCTAAAAACAATGAATGGCTTTACAGCCTTTAATGTTCCTGAAAAAATCAGTTTATCTGAAGTAAAACAACAATCAGGTGATTTTTTTAAAGAACGTATGCGCCTTCTTAAAAAGGGATTCCTTGGAAGAGCCGAAGTTCTTAAGCGTCAAACTGGCATTAAAAATTACGAGACACTAGTGGGTATTTTTAATGATAAAATTAAAGGGCGTTTCCCGTTTGTGCCTGATTCACAAGATAGTAGTCAAAGAGAAGTTGACCCACAAGCATTGCATGAATTTTTTACAAAGTATGATGAATTTGGGGGTTCACCAGATAAAATATTAGATCAAATATATCAACTTGGAGACTCTGCACAAAATGCTGTATCTTTTTTGCAAGATATGAAGCAAGTTCGTGACTTTATAGAACCTTATATTACGGGGGCTTCTGGAACTGTTGTTCTAGATATTAAACCAAGATTTAAGACTAACCGTGGTCTTAGTCAAAATCTTGACAAAATAACCGATACATATTTGCGTATAGGACAATCAACTGTTAATTGGACAGATAAAAATGCAGTCATACGCTGGCGCCATGGAACACCTGTTGAATTTGGATTTAAATTTTCAAGTGGTCGTGCGTTTAAACCCGTACAAGATGTTTCTAACAAAAGTTACCGAGTTCGGGGAACTACTGCCATTTTTGTTTATAATTCGGGATGGTCTTTAGTTAAGGCAATTCGTGCTTTAAATTCAAAAAGTTTAAGTGCAGATAGTGGTGGTGCTTATGTTATGGGGTTTGATGTGCCAACATCGGCAAATCCTGTAAAAGTATATAATGCCTTAACAGTGATGACACCACCAACCACAGCGAAAGGTGTGGGTAAAACTGTTGCTTTTCCAGAATTCCCGATAGAAGCGCCACAATTAACAGCTGAAGTTAAAAGCTATGCAACTCAATCTGCCATTGCAGATGGCTCTGTTGATCCTGTTGTCTATAAGAAAAAAGCCGTCGATCAAATTGCATCACCAGCCATTCCTGAATTAGATGCGATGGAATACAGTTCAGCGGTCCCACAAACACCAAAAGATGATATTGAAATTACGCCAGAAGAAAATGATGAAGATATAGATGAAGATGGTGAAAAGAAAGAGCCAGTGGCCAAAAAAGACTCTGGCGCTGTGAAAGACTCTGGCGCTGTGATGGACCCGATTAATAAATTACTCCCTAATGGCGGTGATTCAAAAGATGGTGAAAAACCTGAAGGTGCTGTAGCTGGACTGTTAAGCAGCTTAACGGGTAGTGGTCGTGATGGTGATGTAGACTCTTCTGCTGCGACTAAGGATGCTGCTGAAAAACCTAAAGAAGCAGGTGGTGTCTTAAGTTCAATTAAAGATAGTTTAGGTGGTCTGTTTGGCTAAAAATAGAAAGACATAAATATGAGAGTTATTAAAAAACGCGTTACGATTATTGATGAAAATCTATTAGCACCTTTGTCAGAAAACAGTGGCGTTGGGCAATACTTGCGCTACGATCCTTTATATGATGAAATTCGTCAAGCGCGAAAAGAAGAAGATGAAACCCTTTCGCAAGGAATTTGGCAGCACGATTTAAAAAAAGCTGATTTTGTAACAGTTGAGGCCCTATGTGCTGAAGCCTTAGAGTTTAGAACGAAGGATATTCAAATTGTTTCGTGGCTTACTGATTCCTGGATATCTTTAGATTCTGTAGAAGGTTTTGCCCGTGGATTAGCACTTTGTAAGGAAATGGTTTCTACTTACTGGAGTAATATTTACCCACAAGAAGATGAAGATGGCTACGAAGCCCGTGTTCGTTTATTTGAATGGATGAACGAACAATTCGCGAATCGTTTAATGACTGTACCATTAACGTATAAGTCCATGACGCAAGAGCATGCTATTTTGACCCTTGCCGATTGGTTGGCCGCACTTAATACAGAAACAATTGCAAAGCGCGCTGCAGATTATCAAAAAGCGCTCGATGCTGTATCTGCAAAAGGTGCAATTACGCTAAGTGTATTTAGAAAAAATTTAAATACTAGTGATGCAAAGTTTTTACAAAAACTCTTTGCCTGTACAACAAAGGCACAAGAAGAACTTCAAGAACTTATCGTCGTAATTGGTAAAAAATTAGGGAAGCAAGCTACAGGTTTTTCGCGGGTTAAAACGTGCTTAGACGATATTTTACGTATTGTAAAATCAACGTTAGAACAACGTGAACTGCCCTTGTTTTTTGATGATGTTGCATCTGACGAAGAAGTACTTTTAACAACAGCGCCACCACAGACAGATTATATTCAAACACAAGAAGCATTAGCCCCTCAAAAAACAACTCCTGCTGAAGATTCCCTTTCTAAACTCGAAGCTGATGGCGTGCGCTCAATCTCAGAACGTAAAGATGCCTATCAAGCTTTGCGTGAAATTGGTCAGTTTTTACAAACCCTTGACCCTCATAGCCCTGCACCATCTTTGCTTGAAATTATTGTGGACTGGGAAAGTAAAAGTCTTCCCGATATTTTAGAAAGTTTATCGGTAGCGCCATCTAGTACACAGCGGATTATTCGTATGCTATCAAGCGCTTTACCTGATGAATACGATGCTAAAAAATAAGGCACTATGATATTTCCGGGAGTAACTTATGCAAACCGTTTGTATCCCTTTAAATCAAGGACTAATCGTTGGAAAAGTGTGGTTACTTTTTCAATGCTGTAACAACGCCTTTTCAGAAGTTTGATCTTGTTATTTAGGCCCTCAACAAAACCGCTATTCTTACGTTCTTTGAAATAATTTAAAATGCCTGATTTATGTTTTTGTAATGTTTTTATAAATCCATTAAAGCAGGTAGCAGTACTTTTTTGCACTTGTGCAATCCAACGTGTGATTTTTGTAAATGCTTTTTTTCTATTGTGATGCGTATTAAAAATATTTGTTAGTTTTAAAGCATGCTTATGAGCTTCTTTTAACTTAGGAGAATGCTTGTAAAGAACAGATAGCTGCTCTTTTTCACACGCTGAAAGGCACTCATAATTACGACGCAAAATCCACATCATGCCATCTAGTTTTGCGTACTCTAGGGCATCTAATTCTTTTTTTAAACGTTTCATTTCTCTTATTCTGAGTGCATCAAGGGGCTCTCTGTAAAGCTTTGAAACATGAAATCTATCAATCACAACAACACGCTTGCCAAACACCTCTTCCGCTGATTTCCCAAAACCATCATACATGTCTGTACACACTGACTTTACTGTCTTTTTAAGGTGATCTGGGATAGATTCTAAAAATTCTTTTGTTGTTTCTTTTAAACGATTTGGCAGTACAGCTATGACTGACAACGCGCCATTTTTATCTTTAGCGCTCACTATCACTACATATTCGTTATGACCTTTTCTTAAAGAAATTTCATCTATACCAAGTGTTGTAAGGTCTTTGTAATTTGACCATCTGACGGCTTTTTCAGCATTTTTATGAAGAGCTGACTCAACAACGCGATAAGGCAATCTTTCTTTTTTCGAAACGTCTGTTATTGTGCTGTTGATCAACTGACGGCTGATATATTCATCTAAGCCTTTAGTTGTTTTTGATTTCTGCTCCATCCAATCGTATTTCTCAGATGTTTTTGGCCCGTCATCACACGATTCACATTGATACCTTATAACGCGTATTTTTAAATAGACAGCCTTGTCAAAAACAGACAGATGACGCACGGTGATTTTGTCACCAAAACCATACACCTTTTCACTCCATTTTCCACACTTTTTACAGTGTGTTCCCTTAGCCGTACTTTTCACTTCAAGTGTATAGTTTCCTTTGCTATCAACGCTTTGGGATACTATTTCAAGTGATTTGATGTCGAGAGGAAGTTGAAATGGGCTCATTTTTAGATGTTTTTCTGTAGATTTTCAAGTTTACTACACCACTATAAACCTTATTCACGGTCATTTCTATACTCCTGGAAATATCAAAGAGCCAAAATTTAGGCATATTCCCATGTTTCATGATGAGATAGTAAACACTGCATAGCATGATTCAAATCTAATTTTTGGTACAAAATATCATAGACAAATTGTACAATAGGCATACGCACATTGTGTTGCTGTTTTAAACAGTATGCTGATTTTGTTGTATAATATCCTTCAGCTACACTATTTAAATCATCTAATATATCTTCAACCTTTTTACCTTTTGCAATCGCAAAACCAAGTGATGTGTTGCGAGAGCTTAAGCTATTACACGTTAGCGTTAAATCGCCTACTCCACATAAGCCCAATAAAGTATCCGCCTTGCCGCCCATTGCGATAGTTAAACGTTTTATTTCACTTAACCCGCGTGTAATGATGGCTGCAATTGTGTTTTCACCATAGCCCAGACCACGTGCAATGCCGCACGCAATGGCAACAACATTTTTTAAAGAACCTGCAAGTTGCACTGAAATTGCGTCTGTCGTTCCGTATAAACGCATGCTTTTAGTACTTAAGTGGTGAATAAGATCTGCGCACAAAACCTTATCTTTACAGGCTAATGTTAAGGCAGAGAATACTTGTTGTGCAGCTTCTTTTGCAAAGTGTGGTCCAGACCAAACGCCTATAGGATTATCTAACTTGCTTGCAATATACTCGCTTAATAAGAAAGGTTGTGCAGGCAGAATTCCCTTAGCACAAATAATAAGAGGTGTTTCTTTATTAAGGTAGGGCGCAATTGCAGGAACAACATCACTAAAAGCTTTTGTAGGCACAACCAATAAAACAACCGAAGCACGAGAAAGAGAGCTATATTCTTGTGCTATAGTTAAGTTGCCTAAGGGAACCCCTGGCAAGTAAGCATCATTTTTTTTTGATGATATTAACTTATCAGCTTCATGCTTACGACCTGGTAATAAAACAACATTTTTTTTACTTAAATGAAAGTTTAAGGCTAATGCTGTACCATAAGAGCCTGCACCAAAAACAACAATAGGATTTTGATTAAGCATCGACACTGATAATACCTCTATAATATTTATGTGTACAGTCTAACCTTTTGCCAACTTCTTTGCTACATTTCAATTATTTTAATACAACTTTAATTTTCTGTAGGCGTGCTACATTCAAGTTTAAAGTGCAACAGGGTTGATATTTTTGTTGAACGCCTGAATGGGAACATCCCATCTTAATATTTTTCTTGGCGTTGTGTTGTAATTTTCAATCACTTCATCGAAGTCCTCCTTATCCATTGTTTTTAAA
>Ga0051987_10001101_pt1 | contig 14086 bp, 10 predicted proteins | sample CryGey08umfilter_2_FD_58083 | JGI IMG/M metagenome (GOLD analysis project Ga0051987, IMG submission 58083) | Groundwater microbial communities from aquifer in Utah, USA - Crystal Geyser 4/10/14 0.8 um filter | ecosystem: Environmental > Aquatic > Deep subsurface > Groundwater | place: USA: Utah... | reverse complement strand
CGACGAAATTTTCTCAGGGCTTGATTACGAAAACTTCCCTAAGATCACGGTTATCGAAAACAAAATGGGTGTTGATGAAATGGTCCGCGTACAAGACATCAGTCTTACCAGCACCTGCGAACATCACCTAGTGACCATTGATGGCTTTGCCACTGTGGCCTATTTGCCCCGTAGCAAAATTATTGGCTTGTCTAAAATCAATCGTATCGTGCGATTTTTTGCCCAGCGCCCACAAGTGCAAGAGCGCCTAACCCAACAAGTGTTAGTGGCGCTGCAAACATTACTTGAAACCAAAGACGTAGCAGTAAAAATGGATGCGGTACATTACTGCGTAAAATCTCGCGGCGTAATGGACTCAACCAGCTCGACCACGACCACTGCATTGGGTGGTATTTTTAAATCAAACCCTGCAACCCGCGCCGAGTTTTTACACCAAGTAAAATAATGTATGTAAACAAAACGCCAATAAAAACGCAGCCACCTAATTTAATAATCTAGGGGCTGCGTTTTTGTATTCATGGTTAAAAAGACTAAATCCCGTATTGCTCACGATAAGCGCTAACTGAAGCAAGTTCTGCTTCCATACCCGGCTTTTCAGACAAGTAACTGATTAAATCAGCAAGCGTAATTATCGACACAATCTGGCAGCCAAAATCGCGTTCAACTTCTTGAATCGCCGACAACTCGCCTTTGCCTTTCTCTTGGCGATCAAGTGCAATCAACACGCCCGCAAGTTGGGCATTGTGGGCATTAATAATCTCCATCGATTCACGAATAGCCGTACCAGCAGTGATCACATCGTCCACCAACATCACTTTGCCTTTTAACTCGCTGCCCACCAAACTGCCACCTTCGCCGTGGGTTTTGGCTTCTTTACGGTTAAAGCAATAAGGAATATCCACATCGTGATGATCACACAAGGCAACCGCTGTGGTTGTCGCAATCGGAATACCTTTATACGCTGGGCCAAATAACAAATCGAATTCAATACCCGAGTCCATTAACGCCGCAGCATAAAAGCGGCCTAAACGCGCTAAGTCTTTACCCGTATTGAATAATCCAGCATTAAAAAAGTACGGGCTCGTACGGCCAGATTTAAGGGTAAACTCACCGAAACGTAATACTTGGCGAGCTAAAGCAAACTCAATAAATTCGCGTTGATAGGCTTTCACGGTTATTCCTCTTTTATCAAATTTTAGACTAAAAAAAAGGACCGTAATCGGTCCTCATTTTTCAACAGCATATTAACTTAACGCAGCTTTTTGCACATCGACAATTTCGCGAATACTGTTTTTAGCTAACACTAACAACTCAAGTAACTCTTCATGGCTAAATGGCTCGCCTTCTGCAGTACCTTGAATTTCAATAATTTTACCCGTTTCAGTCATCACAACGTTCATGTCAGTTTCTGCAGCGCTGTCTTCAATGTATTCTAAATCACTGATCGCTTCGCCTTTATAAATGCCCACACTAACAGCAGCAATTAAAAACTTAAGTGGGTTAGCTTTAATAATGCCTTTACCACGAGCCCAATTAAGTGCATCAACTAATGCGACACAAGCACCAGTAATAGCCGCAGTACGCGTACCACCATCAGCTTGAATAACGTCACAATCGATAACGATGGTGTTTTCACCTAACAACTTCATGTCTACAGCGGCACGTAATGCACGGCCAATTAAACGTTGAATTTCTTGGGTACGGCCAGACTGCTTACCACGAGCCGCTTCACGGTCCATACGGCTATGAGTTGAACGCGGTAACATACCATATTCAGCAGTTACCCAACCTTGGCCTTGGCCTTTAAGAAAACGCGGAACGCCTTCAGTGAAACTGGCAGTACATAATACTTTTGTGTCGCCAAACTCAACTAAAACAGAGCCTTCAGCATGTGCAGTAAAAGAACGCGTAATAGTGATCGGGCGAGTTTGAGCTGGTGTACGGTTACTTGGGCGCATGAAAAGTCCTGTAGTCGAATTCATATCAGATTTGAGCCCATATTATAGAGCTTCACGCCGTTAGATGCCATGCTAAGCAGCGATAAGCCACAAATCTATCGACTAATCCTTTAATCCGGTTGGCTAAAACGGCTATAATCACTCCACATTCGCGTAATAACATAACAGGACACTCCATGATCCAAAGCATGACAGCCTACGCTCGTATCGAGCACAAAGCACAATGGGGCACCGCCTCATGGGAAATCCGCTCAGTCAACCAGCGCTACCTAGAAACCTACCTGCGCCTACCTGAGCAGTTTCGCAGCTTTGAACCTGTCTTACGTGACCGCTTACGTAAACGCCTGAATCGTGGCAAAATCGAAGTTAATTTACGTTATGAACTTGCCGACAACAGCAGTAATGAATTACAGCTAAACCAAGCGCTAGCAAAGCAGTTGTTAAGTGCTGCAAATTGGTTAAAACAAGAAGCAGGACAAGGCGAACTCAGCTTAACTGATGTGCTGCGTTGGCCTGGCGTGCTGTCCGCTGCAGAACAAGATATGGATAGCATCGGTGCCGATTTAATGATCGCGTTTGACAGTGCTATCGATCAGTTTATCGAAGCGCGCGGCCGTGAAGGTGAAGCCATTAAAGACATGCTACTTACCCGTTTAGACGGTGTAATGGAGCAAGTAAAGGTTGTGCGTGACCACATGCCAACCGTCATGCAGTATCAACGCGACAAACTGACTAACCGCTTAGCCGATATCGCAGGCGAATTAGATCCTGCCCGTATCGAACAAGAAATGGTGTTATTGGCGCAAAAGCAAGATGTCGCCGAAGAAATGGACCGCCTTGAAGCTCATGTAGCAGAAGCTCGCCGCATTCTTAAAAAAGGTGGCAGCGAAGGTCGCCGTCTAGATTTTATGATGCAAGAGTTTAACCGCGAATCAAACACCCTGGCGTCTAAATCAATCAGTGCAGAAATCACTTCTGCCGCTGTAGAATTAAAAGTATTGATTGAGCAAATGCGCGAGCAGATCCAGAACGTAGAATAAATTTTTAGCCTGTTTTAACAGGCTAAAAATGACCAATAAAACCCAGCATTTGCTGGGTTTTATGTTTTTGCAGGAGTTTGATGGTTTACTATTGTTACGTCAAAATTGGTGACTAAATTAAACTAGGATCTGCACTACAAATAAATCTGGGAAGCATTTTCCCCTACTTGTCCTTCCGTTGGCGCTACAACCAAAAAGTTTGATCGCAACGCACTCTAGATGACACTTTACCTTCACCTCATTTTTCTACGTGTTGATGACCAACACTTAAGCTACAGCCGATTAAAATTAATCACTTAAAGGTTATTGTTTTTAGATAATAGCGTTGAAAAACGCGCAGCCTCATTAATAGGAGCTCTGTTTATTAAAATTAGGTTTAAAAAACAACAGATACAATAGCTTACTTAATCCCCAATAGGCAAAAACACTAGCTAAAATTGCGATAAATGAAAACTGCGCAGGCAGCCATTGAGTAGCATGATCTTGATGAGAAAAAGAGAGTGATAGCAACCCACCATTATTATCCAGCCAAATGCCAACTTCAGGGTTGAATATATGCATTATTCCCATAATAAAAAAGATAAACGAAATAAAATATCCAAAGCCAAAAATAGCAGTTAAAGACAAGTGTAATAGGCTTTTTTGAGTAATTTGTAATAAACTTTTTAATATCGCTTTGGGGTGCCCTTTAGCGACACTTTGCGCATGCAAAATATCTGAAATTAATGGTGTCAGGTATAAATCAGGCTCACCTAAACGGTCAATAGCATTAATAATTCTTTTTTCTTCACTTTCAGCGCCATCATTTAAAGCTGACTCATATAGATGGCTTAAAATTTCCATCTTAATATCATCTTTTTCACTTACCGATAAAGGCGCTAACTTGTGATTAAGTTCGCGCTCAAAGTTACTCCATAATTTTTTAGATGTTTCACTTTTAATAGGAAATTGATGTGTCATGATTGCATCACCATTTTTAGCACTGAGCTATGCGTATTAGTCCAAATTACTTTCATTTTATCTAAAGTCTCAATACCAGCGTCGGTAATTTGGTAATACTTACGTGGTGTACCAACCTCGGCTGTTTTCCATTCTGTTTGAACTAATCCATCACGCTTTAAACGGTTAAGTAACGGATAAAGCGTTCCTTCGGCGACTTCTATTGAAGTAAGATTTTTAATCTCCGACGCTATTTCGTAACCATAACTCATGTTTTGTTTTAACTTTAATAAGATAATAAATTCTAGTAAACCTTTACGAAATTGAGGCAACCATCGGTCAATGATCTGATCAGAAAGCATGGCACAGTTATCTTTAATAATGTAATCATGCCTACATAGTAAAACGATATACATACCATTGCAATTTCTGTTCGGTATTACTTTAAAAATGTTGTTATTAGTCGAAGATAACCTAGGTCACTTGATAAACATATCATCTAAACCCCATGATTACTATGCCAAATAAATTTAACTACGTACATTGTATTGCTATGTATATTTTATTGAACTAGAATACCTAGCAATGCAATGTACATAGTATGGATTTTAGGTGATCAAATGAATATTAAAAATATAGCCATTATAATTCTAACCTTGGGTTTAATAAGCCATGTCCAAGCTAATGAATATGACGTAACCGAAGTTTCAAAATTAATGGCTTCATATGAGCAACTTGGTCGTTTTAATGGTGCAATAACGATTAAAAAAGACGATAAAATTATTTATAGCCGGGGTTATGGATCCGCGAATGTAAAAACTGAAGTTAACAATGATAGTGATAAAGTATTTGCAATAGGTTCAATTTCAAAGCAATTTACCGCTAGCGCCATATTATTATTAGCCCAACAAGGTAAATTATCATTAGCAGACCCCATAGCGACATACCTACCCTATTATCAAAATGAAGTGGGTCAAAAAGCGACTATTTACCAACTGTTAACTCATACTGCCGGTATTCCAGATCCTATGGATACGGGTAAAGGTATTGACGGTGATAATGATCCACTCATGCACGAGAAAACCTTACCTGTAACAAAGAAATCATTAATTGATAGCTTTAAAGATCTGCCTAACTCATTTGAACCAGGCAGCCGTTATGAATACACCAATACCGGCTATATTTTATTAGCTGACATTATTGAGCGAACATCAGGAAAAACATACGCTGATTACCTAAAAACCTACCTTTTCCAACCTGCTGGCATGAAAAATACTAGTGCATTCAGACCTGACAATAGCCCGCTGTTAGTCGAGAGCTATAGCGGCATAGGTTCCGACAAAGTACACACCACTAAAATAGACAACAGTTGGTTAGTCGGTGCAGCAAGCCTTTATTCATCCACAGGAGATTTGTTCAAATGGGTAGATGCAATGAATGCCCATAAAATATTCAAAGACAAGAAGTTTGATTATTTACTCTCTAACCCTGTGGATTTGAGAAGAAATAATGAGTTTTATGGTTATGGCATGGAAATGACAACATTATGGGGTCAAAAAGCCTATCGCCATGATGGTGCAACTGCAGGCACAGTAGCAGATTTTATTTACCTTCCAGAGCAAAATATAACCATTATTATATATATGAATCATGTACATAATGTTAGTAATATTGACCTCTCAATTGATATGAGAAAAAAAATTATTCAACAAGTTTCAGGCATTTTGTTAGCACATAAAACGCCCGATATAGTGTCTTTAGTAAGCAATAACACCATAGATTTACAGCAATATGTAGGCCGTTATGCGTTTGATGATGACCATCAAATAGCGATAACACTCAAAGATAATACTTTGAAAATTAACACCATTGGTTTAAAAAATTGGACATTATATAACTTAGCGCAAGTGACTCATCTACCACCGGATCAACTCACTGACACAGCCACAAAATTATTTAACCTGCTTAATACCAATGAGTTAACTAAATTAGCTGAAATTTTTGATGAACAAATGGCCTCTGCACCGCTCGATGTTTTTCAAGGGTTTTGGCAGCAATTAGAAGCAGAACTTGGCGCTTTAGAAAATCACTATAGCTTTTCAAAAAGTAATGATAATGACGAGATCCAGCAGCGACTAATTTTTGAAAAAGGCATTGTAGATATGTCGGTCTTTTTCGATAAAGATGGAAAAATTAAAGGCATTCAAAACTCCTCACCAATCCCCAAAGAAGAGAATGGTTTTACATCTAAACTGCTCAGCATAGAGGGTGATAAGTTACTCATTGACGGATATGTTATAAAGCAGCATCAAGATTTAATTCTTAAATTTGCCCGTAATAATAAAAATCAAATCACTGGCTTTAGCTACAACCAAATGGTCGAACATCAAGCAATTAAACAATAGTAACTTCCCCCCGTGACTTCACTGTGATCACGGGGGGCTTCTCGACATATTTGACTTACCGCCTTTTACTGCACCTTCCAAAGCCTTATCAGATAATGATCTTTTGACATCAGAGGCTGGCTGCTGATGTCCCACTAGCAGTAATGCTCCAATACAGTGCGCCTCAATGGATTTTTAAAGTAATAATCATCCATGCTAACGCTGGCCACTCAAATGAATCGAAATGGTCTGGCTTTTACTCTACTAATTAATAATACCTACCCATAATGATAACAAATAGTTAAATAAATGATGCGTAAATGTTAAATAGGGCCATACTCACGTACGAATGCCAATGCACATTGCTAAGTTAAAGGAAAAGTATGTCTACTAAATTTACGCTCTCATTTGTTGCCCTTATTTGTGGATTGTTGCTTGTGGGCTGTAAAGATACAGCACAAGACCCTGTTGCCATTGAAAGTATAAAATTAACCACAGATTTACGAAGTATAATTGAGGTGCAATCCTTAACGGGTGAACCTGCAGTAGGACGCGATTTGCCACAAGTCGACTCTCCAATTGTGACACTTGGAATGCAATTATTTTTCAGCCAAGCATTGAGTGGTGAAATGGATGTCGCATGCGTGAGTTGCCATCACCCGGTATTAGGCGGCGGAGATGAACTGGCATTATCAATAGGTGTTGAATCTGTCGAACCATTGCTATTAGGATCTGGCCGTGAACACAGTTCTGCTGGAACCGCATTTGATGGTGGACCAACTGTGCCACGCAATGCACCAACAACTTTTAATATTGGTTTATATGACAAGGCAATATTTCACGATGGCCGTATCGAAAGTATTGAAGGTAATATTGGTACTAATGGCACTGGCACCCAAATTTTAACTCCAGATTCACCGAATAGTAGCACGCCAGACCTTAAAGCAATTAATTTAGCAGCTAGTCAAGCTAGCTTCCCTGTGACGTCCAATGAAGAGATGAAAGGACACAAAAAAGGTGCGCTAAATAACGAGGGGATCCGTGATTATTTAGTAACACGACTTCGCGGAGATAACGATGATCTGCCTACCAATGAATGGTTAACGGCATTTAGAGTTGGTTTACAAGATGAAAATGGCACCGCTGAAGAACTCATTACTCAAGCAAATATATTCAATGCTATTGGTGAATATGAGCGTTCTCAAGTATTTGTCGATAGCCCTTGGAATTCGTTTGTAAAAGGTGAAGATGACGCTATAAGCTTAGATGCTAAGAAAGGGGCGAAGTTATTTTTTGCCACTTCAGCAGATGGGGGTGCCAATTGTGCCAGTTGCCACAGCGGCGATTTCTTTACCGATGAGAATTACCACAACATAGCAATACCACAAATTGGTCGAGGCAAAGGCGATGGTGTCACTGGCACTAATGATTTAGGTCGTTTTAGGGTCACCAAACAAGAGGCTGATAAGTTTGCATTTAGAACTCCCGCATTATTAAATGTCGCAGTTACATCACCTTACGGCCACAGTGGAGCTTATCAATCGTTGGAAGCTGTGGTTCGTCATCACCTTAACGTAGAATCAGCAGTAACTAACTACGCCTTATCTGATAATGTGAGTCAAATGGGCATACAAAGTAATGATCTGATGCCAAATACCCTAGAGGCATTAGATAAATTAGCCAGCGACAGAAACGCAGGCATACCAGGCCAGATTGAAAATCTCGATTTAACCAACGAACAAGTCACACAGTTGGTAACGTTTTTAAATACCCTTACAGATAACTGTGTATCAGGCGCAATTGATGTGACTTGCTTAAGTCAATGGGTGCCAAATGACAACACACCTGATCCTGATGGATTGCGGCTAGTAGCTAAATTTCAAGATTAACCAATTAGATTATCGAGTTAAAAATGGTGTCTATACATCAGCCAAACATAACATTGTGATCTTAGTTATTCGCCTCAAAAAATGAGGCGAATAACTTTTTTGCATGCTTTCAAGAATAATCCCAAAACAACTTCATAGCTTAATTCATTAGTCATTTATCCATACAACAATGATATTTAACGCAATCGTTCAATTCTGACCAATGTTAACTCAACTATTATTCACTGGGCATTTTATGGCGCGACCGTTTTAATAGCCGTGTGAATATAAAAGCCGACCGTAAAAACCAGTGTTGGTGACTGCAAAACCTGCACGGCCAATTCCACTTTCCCTCCCCAACAGAAGTGCCACAACACAATATATGCGCTTGTATAGAATGTTGTTCACGTTTTAAACATTTATCTTCACATCCCATTCAATAGCTTGAGTTAAATCACGAACCTCAAAGAGAGAGTGAGATAACTTCAAAAGGCTAAAAATAATAACGACCTACATGGAGAGAGAACACGATGTTTTATGTACACATGCTGCTGTTATTAGCGGTGATATTTGTTGGTATTCGCCACGGCGGAATCGCCTTTGGTTTATTGGGCGGGTTAGGTGTTTCGGTACTCGCTTTTGTATTTGGCATTGCCCCAGGCTCACCGCCAGTCAGCGTCATGTTAATAATTCTGGCCGTAGTCGCAGCCTCTGCAACATTAGAGGCCACTGGCGGTTTAAAGCTGTTGGTCAAATTTGCTGAAAAGCTGTTACGCAAACACCCTGAACACATCGTTTTTTTAGGCCCACTGTGTACCTATTCGTTAACCGTACTGGTCGGCACTGGCCACTCAGTTTATCCCCTGCTTCCTGTTATTTATGATGTCTCATACAAGAAAGGTATCCGCCCTGAACGCCCATTAGCCATGGCAACTGTGGCATCACAAATGGGCATTACCGCCAGCCCTATTGCTGCCGCCGCTGCCGTAGTGCTTGCCACCGCCGTTGATAACAATCTTGATATTAACTTACTTGATGTACTCATGGTGACCATTCCCGCCACACTAACAGGCTTGCTAGTGGCGTGTACCTGGAGCTTAAAGCGCGGTAAAGATTTAGATAAAGATGAAGAGTTTCAGGCACGTTTAACAGATGATGAGTTTCGTGAATCATTAACCGATCCCAAAGCGGATGAAGTGCAAACGCCACAAGCAGAATCAACGGCAAAGAAAGGCTTAACAGTATTTTTACTCGGTATCTTTGCCGTTATCATGGTGGCAATGTTTAGTAAGCAAATACTGCCAGCTGGCGTAAAAATGTCGGTAGCAATTCAGTTTATGATGCTGTCTGTCGGTGGGATAATTTTACTCGCCACCAATATTTCACCGAAAAAAATTGTCACCAGTAATGTGTTCACCGCGGGTATGACTGCGGTCATTATCATTTTTGGTATCGCATGGATGAGTGACACCATTATTGAGCACCATAAAACCTATTTAGTGAGCGCGGTAAGCGACATTGTCAGCGTGTATCCATGGACATTTGCTATCGCGATGTTTGTGTCATCGATCTTCTTAAAAAGCCAGGCTGCGGTATTAACCATTATGCTGCCATTAGGTTTTTCACTTGGCATCCCTGCACCGGTATTAATCGGCGTGCTGCCCGCGTGTTATGCCTACTTCTTTTTCCCATTCTACCCAAGTGATTTAGCCGCAATTAGTTTTGATAGAACCGGCACCACCCATATTGGTAAATACGTACTCAACCACAGCTTTATTATTCCAGGCTTTATTGGCGTGGTAACCGCCACATTTGTTGGTTACTTTATATCGATGGCTATTAACTAATCTCAGCGAACATTTTGACTTTGAGCTTTGGGCCAACAACAACGCTATTAACCGCTGGTGACTCACTAGCGGCAATAAAAATGGCAGCCATTATGGCTGCCATTGTTGTGTTTAATCATTAAGAACCTAAAAGCGCTAAGACCTTAAATATTAAAACCAAATTTGCTTAGACCAAAACAAAGATGAGCAAGTCGATTATGGACAGGTTTATGGGTTAATCCGTCAACCAGATCATCCTCTGCAGCACGCAGTAAACCCATCCATGGGGGCTTGACAAAAACATCCGGTCTTGACCAATCGCAAAAGCGAATATATCTAGGCTAGTACAAGTCTGCTTTAAAGCAAAACTGAATTTAATGCCAAACATCCCCCACAAAAAAAGTGAGCATTTGAGCTATAATTTGAATCGAAAAATACAGAAAATGTCACTTATCGCTTTGAATATAAATAGGATTGTCATATTCGCTCTTGTTATTTATATATTTACAAAAACCGCTTGTCGTATTCTGTGTTTCAAACTCTAAAAAATGAGGTTTTACAGACTCATTTTTATCACTTGGGATAACATAGTATGAACTAATTGATTTTATTGGTGAATATATCTTATTTTCATATTTAAAGATGACATACTCCAAATATTCCGCACTACTAACTCCTGTTTCAAAATTACCCTTAATGACTGGCACTCTGAAATCTATTCCTCCGCATCTAACATGTAGAACAGCAATTAACTGCAAATCGTTTGACGCCTGGCGGTCTATGATTACTTCAGCAGCTCCTTCTGTGGGAGAATGTAATAAATACTCTTGGTCAGTCCACTCAGATAATCTGAACTCATTTGCATTTAGTGAGAAGGAAGTTAAAAAAACTATAAAAGAACAGAGAGCTTTATTAAAAAACATCTTTAAATACCTTCCTTTTTAATAAATCAGTTAAATTATCATGACGCTCGCTGTAACTTGTTGTCTTACTATTAATGACTTTAGTTATACTATCCGTAACCATTCGACTTGCCCCTATATCTGCTTTTTTATAAAGCTGATGTTCAAGCCAGAATATTAGAGCAGATCTTACTGCAAACTTGGGTTGTAGCAATAAATCGGGGTTAGCAACAAAATCGACACTTGCACTCCACAAGTTATTATGTTTTGTTTTCATTGAAATATAATTGGATTTTCCAGTTAATTGAAGCATACCTCTACCTCTATATTTCCAGCCGTCACCAGACTCTACACTGCCATTACCCATTCGGTTCGCATATGCATGATTTGCAATTGCTTCGATATCTGCTTTTTTATTAGTAGCCCTGTTATATGCGTGATTTTTTGCATCTGAAGGAGTTCGTCCATAGTGTGAGAATGTAGATATCAAAGCCATTTCACTATAATTAAGATTCTCCTCTAAGTTGAATTTACCTCCAACTTCATGCATCACTTGAGCGATAAAGTGACACATTCTTAATTCTGTATTAAGTTGACACATATTAACGTTAGAATTCAACTCTTCAGCCACTTCACTTAATAGTTTGTCGCTTACATTTTGTTCACTTCCCCAAATTTTTCTAAGGTGCGATAAACTCAGAGTTTGATTTTTAACTCTATTTGAAGACTTATATATAGACATCATCAATTCCTTTTGTACTGACTATTTACATATAATTTTTAAACCCACTTTAATTTAAATAAGATACGACAGGATTACATTTGAGTATATAATCCTCAATAATGATGAAGCATGACTGAATACACCCCAAATAATAACCCCAAACAGTTTCGCTCTAAGTTAATAAGACTTAAATACTGTTGAAGTTATTAAAACGAAATATCCCAAATATCAACATACTTCCTAAAACGATACACAGTAAACCCATCCATGTGACTTGGAGAAAACATCCTGTTTTCAACAGCTGCCGATACCGATATGATCGGCTTATCCTACTGCTAATTTTGCAGCTTCATGCCACATTGCATCAGGTATGGGCGTCATTAATTTCCAGGTGATATTCATGGGTTGTGCCCCAGTGTGAGCCATATAAACCACCTCACCAAAATTAACAAAGCCCATGGTGCGACCGTTCTCATCTTTCGCTTGCTCACGCACAAACAAGATTAACTTACGACCCATTTTTGCTTGCTCAATATAGCCTAAGCCCCTGCCATACTCTGGTCTTGCACTATTTTGAGATTGCCAATGAAATAGTGATTCATTAATCGCATAATCATGATACATAGTCGTTGGTGAAAATTGTTTGACTGACTTTTTCAAAGTAACAAAAAGTAATTCAACATTAAGATCGTTAAGAACTAAAACACCTTCCCTTGCGGTTGATTTTCTCTCAAAAGAACTTGCACCACTGGCGGCTAGGATCTGCTCTCTGGTATATCTTGAATGCACTTTTAAGGCTTCTAGTGCGGGGATATTCATTTCAAATTCGCGATGATGAATGCGATCGATAAGTAACGATATGACATCTAGCAGCTCTGCTTGTAATTGAGTATTCCTCAACGCAACTAAGCTTTGCCTAAGGTTTGTAAAGCCTAGCTCGGTGCCCGACTTATCCCAAAAATTGTAATGGCACATTAATGCAAATTGGCACTGGGCAGCATCATTTTCTTCAAAACTGAAGTTATCAATAATTAACTGCTTTAAAAACTGTAAATATGAGATAGAACTGCAGCCGAGCAAGTGATTGTTTATCGCACGATAGTACGCTTTAGCCAGACTAACATCTAAATTTGGCTCATTAATTTGATTTTTATTTGCACTATCAACTAGTTCTAGCCAGCTCATTTTTAGCTTATAGATATCCTCTAAATTAACATTCGGGTTAAAGCATAAAAAATTAGCCAAGGTTAAGGTTAATGTACTTTGGTGCTGAAAATTATTAATGAGCTGTCGCAACCTGCTAGCATTCATGGTTGCACGGCTAATATTTCGCAAAATCATTGCCTGAGTCTGCTCTTCTAACTCAATCCGACACCCTAATGGCAAATGTGGGAAGTCATTGTTGATCTCGTCTTTAATCGATTGATTCGTTTTACCAACCAGCGCCCTAAACTTTTGCGAAAAGTCATATTCATCACGTGAATTACCCACAAAATCTAATACGGTACAGCACTGTTTGTCATCAGTTAACCGCAACCCACGACCTAATTGCTGTAAAAAGATAGTTAAGCTTTCTGTTGGACGTAAAAACAAGAGCGTATCGACGTCTGGAATATCGACACCTTCATTAAAAATATCCACAACACATAAAATGTTCACATGACCGCTGATTAAACTTTGGCGTTTTTGTTGCCTCTCATGACTATTATCACTCGTAAGAATATCTGCACTAATACCGGCTAAGTTAAACTTCTTTGCCATGTATTCTGCATGTTCTTTACTGACACAAAACGCCAAAGCTTTTATCTGACCAATGTCAGTGACTGTGTCATTAAGGCTGCTAATAATGCGAGCGACTCGCTGTTCATTATGAGTATAAAGATGGCTTAGCTCTGCGATATCATATCGCCCTTGATGCCATTTAATGTTACGAAGGTCGGTATCATCATCAATTGCAAAATACTGAAAAGGGCATAAATAGCGCTGATTGATGGCTTCAGGCAAACGAATTTCTGCGGCTATAACCCCACAAAAATCATCGAGAATATTTTGCCCGTCATGGCGCTCTGGTGTGGCAGTTAACCCCAATAAAATCTTGGGTGAGAAATATTCTAACAAACCTCGATAACTATTAGCGGCAATATGATGTACTTCATCTATCACAATATAATCATAGAAATCAGCGGTGAGCGGTAAACTTGATAATTGTAAATTTAAGCTTTGTATCGAAGCAAACAAATGCTGGTAGCTATTAGGTTTGTGCTCAGCCACCCACAATTCACCAAACTGATTATTCTTCAATACTCCACGATAGGCAGATAAAGCTTGCTTAAGGATCTCTTGTCGATGAGCCACAAATAAGAAATTAGCTTCTGGATGCTGTTTATAAAAACGTGCAAAATCAAACGCTGAAATAAGCGTTTTACCGGTGCCGGTTGCCGCAAC
>Ga0051987_10001091_pt1 | contig 14153 bp, 12 predicted proteins | sample CryGey08umfilter_2_FD_58083 | JGI IMG/M metagenome (GOLD analysis project Ga0051987, IMG submission 58083) | Groundwater microbial communities from aquifer in Utah, USA - Crystal Geyser 4/10/14 0.8 um filter | ecosystem: Environmental > Aquatic > Deep subsurface > Groundwater | place: USA: Utah... | reverse complement strand
GACAGAGCTATTGTTACTTAAGTATTATGGATAGTAGTGGGAGGGAATATATTGCATGGCCGATAAAAAAGAGAAAATACTCATAGTAGAAGATGATACGTATATCAGTAAGATGTATCAGCTCAAGCTTAACCTTGATGGTTATGACGTTGAAGTTGCAGAAAACGGTAGGATAGGTTTGGATAAGGTAAAAACCTTCAAGCCGGATATTATGCTTCTGGACATTCTGATGCCGGAAATGGACGGTTTTGAGGTTCTAAAAGCAATTAAAGAAGATAGCAGTATTAAAAATATCCCGATACTTATCATGAGCAATCTGGGCCAAGAAGATCATATTCAGAAAGGGAAAGAGCTCGGGGCTATCGGATACATTGTGAAAACACAATACACTCCGGCTAAAGTCGTTGAAACTATAAAAGAGGTTTTATCAAAGAAGACAAAAGCTAACAAATAATTTTTTTTAAATCATTAAACACCATCGTTTTTTTAGAAAGCGGTGGTGTTTTATTGAAACTAGTCCTAATCTGTTTCAATAGTAATCCCCTCGACAATAACCCCACCCCCTTTGTCATTTCCGTGCAGACGGGGATCCAGTGATCTCTTCCACTTTTTGACAGCAAAAACTGGAGGAAAAACTGCCCCATTCGACTTCGCTCAGGGCAGGCTAACAGATTCTCAGAATGTTACAATCTTCATTCGCTCATGTCAGAAAATGACAACAAGCCGATCCCTGAAGTCATCTTTTCAAACTTTCGCTCATTCGATTGTTCTTTTTTCGAACTGATAGTCGGGGAGAAATAATATACTCCTCCTTTATTGTCGGAGGGAATAATTGGAGATCATTATTATAACAAAGTGGTGCCGATGATGTCAGGATATCCTCTTAAGAACTCTTCGGAGGTTAGCTCATTTTTCCCTCCAAGTTGAAGTTTTTCTATTATTAGGCTGCCATTTTTGGTTTGAACAGAAAGTCTGCCATTATCATTTAAGTAAACTTCACCTACTTTTAGATTTTTATTTTTCTGGTCATCACCGATCTTTGTCTGAATGATTTTTAAGACTAATTTTTTTCCATTACCCTTTTCCCAAGATGTAAAACTCCCCGGCCAAGGGGTATAGGCTCTGATCTGTCTTTCTATTTCGGAGGCGCTTTTTGACCAATCTATACGCCCGTCGTCTTTTGTAAGAAGGCGCGTGTAGGTTGCTTGTGAATAATCCTGCGTTATTCCTTTAAAACCTCCCTCAATCCATTTGGGAATGAGTTCAGTAAGCATCTGACTTCCCAGTTTAACTAATTTGTCGCCGAGGGTTTTTGCAGTATCTGTTCCTTCAATATTTATTTTATTTTGGGACATGATGTGTCCCGCGTCCATTTTTTCAACAATCTCGATGATGCTTACTCCCGTTTCCTTATCTTCGGAAAGGATAGGCCAGTTGATAGGCGAAGGCCCCCTGTATTTGGGTAAGAGAGATGGGTGGATATTTAGAGTCTTATATTTCGGAGCTTCAAACGCTTCTTTGGGGATAATCATCCCGTATGCAAAAACGATGGCGAGATCGGATTTAAGATTTTTTAGTTGTTCTGTGAGCTCGTCTTTATCTTTCGGTTGAAAAACAGGGACGTCGTATTCTAAAGCCACTAGTTTTGTCGGACACTGGACGACCTTCTTTCCGCGTCCTGCTTTTTTATCTGGTCGGCAAAAAAGACCGGAGATAGTAAAACCGTCCTTGATTAGATCTTCTAAGACTACAGCTGACAATTCTGGAGTTCCCAGATACGCTATTTTAATATCCTTTGCTAAGTTCTGATTCATCGAGTATATCTCCTTTTTTTGAAACTAACCTGCCTTCTTTATCCAGTTTGTATAGTTTATTGAGATCATCAACTCTGTCGGTAAAAAGAATCCCATTTAGATGATCTATCTCGTGTTGGAGTATTCTTGAAAAAAGCCCGCTCGTTTTTATGAGGAACTTCCCCCCATCTATAGCGACGCATTTTACCTCTACTTTTTCTTTCCTTTTTACTATCCCATATATGCCTGGGACGCTCAGGCATCCTTCTAGGCCTTCTTCTTCTTCTCCGGAAAGTTTCGTAATTTTAGGATTTATGAGAGCAGCGTAGCTCCCGTCTTCTTCCTTTATCACAACAAGATTTACTAGCTGGCCGACTTGCACAGCAGCCATAGCGACCCCTGACTCCACATCTGTCTGATAGTTTTCGATGGTGTCTGCCATATTGTAGGCGAGTTGCTCCACCTTTTTATCTATCTTGGAGATTTTTTTTGATTTCTTTTTGAGAATCGGATTTGGAACTTTTATGATCTTTATTACGGCCATGATAAAATATATTTTCTGATATTAATACTTATATGGTGATTGAGGGATCTATATCTATGGACCACCCTTTAGGTAATAATTTTATCATATTTTGGGCTATATTTCCACGATGTTTTATGATCATCTGAAAGGTATATGAATTTTTTTGTTTTTGAATAAAAGCGGGGGACGGACCTATGATTTGAATAACTTTTTTATTCATATTATTATCCAATATTTCTTTTATCTTTGCCGCCTCTTTTACGGCTAAACTTAAGTCATTGCTCGAAAAATATATCTTTGTAAGATCTGTAAAAGGTGGGAAGTTTAGTGTTTCCCTGTCTTGGATTTCTTTGTCATAAAACCCTTCATAATCGTGATCTGTGGCAGAAATTATGGCGAAGTTTTCGGGGGCAAAAGTCTGGATGATGACTTCGCCTCTTTCATCTCTTCTCCCCGTTCTTCCTGCTACTTGTGTTAAGAGCGAGAAGGTTTTTTCTTCTGCGCGAAAATCGGGGAAGTTTAGTCCGATGTCGGCTACAACAACGCCTACAAGGTCGATATCTCCGATATCCCATCCCTTTGCGATCATCTGAGTACCGACGATGATGTCCGTTTTCCCTTCGGCGAAGTTCTGATATATTTTCTCATGCGAGCCTCTCTCTTCAGTCGTATCTTTATCCATCCTCGAGACATTGGCTTTAGGAAAAAGTTGTTTTACTTCTAGCTCCACTTTTTGCGTGCCAGCGCCGAGATATTTGAAGGCTAAGCTTTGGCAGTTTGGACAAGTCGTCTTGGGCTTGGCTTTGAAGTTACAATGGTGGCAGAGAAGAAAATTGTTTTTCATATGAAATGTGAGAGGTATTTCGCAGTTCGGGCAAGTCTCCACATAGCCGCAATCTCGGCAAAAAACATAGGTGGAAGAACCCCTTCTATTTAGGAGAAGCAGGACCTTTTTGCCTCGATCCAAGACTTCAGCAATTTTATTTTGAAGCGGGATAGAGAGAGTGCTTTTATTCCCCGCTTTGTATTCTTTTCTAAGATCTACGACGTTTACATTCGGCATTTTATCTCCGTGGATTCTTTGTTTTAATTGGAGCAATTCGTAAGTGCCGTTCTTTGCTTTATAAAAAGTCTCTACTCTTGGCGTGGCGGATCCTAAGATCAGTTTTGCCCCTGTGGTTTCTGATATTTTCTCCGCTACTTTTAGGGCATCATAGCGCGGAGTTTGCTCCTGCTTGTAACTTCCCTCGTGTTCTTCATCGATCACTATAAGTCCAAGATTTTTATATGGAGCAAATATCGCGCTTCTAGATCCGACGGTGATAAGCTTTCTTCCTTCGGCAATATCATTCCAGTTCCTCTGTCTCTCGGTTTCCTTTAAGTGGCTGTGGAGCACGGTTACTTGGCCGGGAAATCTTTCTTCAAATCGTTGAATGGTTTGAGGTGTTAGCGCTATTTCCGGAACTAAAACGATAGAACCTTTCTCATTTTCAATTTGTTTTTCAATAAGTCGAAGATATATCTCCGTTTTTCCCGAACCGGTGACGCCGAAAAGAAGAAAGGGCTTCTTAGTCTTTGGGCTATTTATTTTTTCCAAAACTATTTTCTGATCAGCGGTCAGTGGAGGAATATTCTTCTTAATCTCCAATCTCCAATCTCCAATCTCCAATTTTTGACTTCTTCTTTTCTTATAAAATCCTGATGGCAGGACGGTGCGAAGAACAGAATTTATCGAAGCGGCGTAGTACTCGTTCATCCATTTAGCTAATTTTATCAAATGCTCCGGAAGGGTGATATCTATGGTTTTTGATATTTCTTTCGTGACAAAATCAGGTTTCTTGGTAAAATCAAGAACCATAGCATAAAGGTCCCTGCTCCGAAACGGAACCTTCACAACTTGTCCGATCTTTAGCATAGTATTTTTCGGAGTCGAGTAAGTGAAGGTGTTGAAATTTTCATTTGTATGTGCCAGCACAGCGACTTCTACGTATTTCATAAGGTAATTTTAACACGTAATATTTATTTTAGGTATTCTACTTTTTGATGCCAAAAAGTAACAAAAAGCTTTTCGACAAACAGATTCTCGAAACGTCACAATCAAATTCGCTCAAGTATGAAAAATGACAACCCGCCCGACCGACTTCGGCCGGGCGGGCAAGCGCGAAACCCGGAGTCATCTTTTCAAATGCTCGTTCATTTGATTGTTCTTTTTTCGAACTGATTGTCGGGAACACCTAGAATGACATGAATTGGTATTGTGAACAGTTAAAGAAGTGAAAATATCTGCTAGGATAAATCTATGATATTCAAAAATAGAAAAGAGGCGGGGAAATTGCTTGCCAAACAATTGAGCTATTATAAAGAAACGAAAAATATTTTGGTTCTTGGTGTGCCGAGGGGCGGGGTAGTGGTAGCAAAAGAAGTTGCAGAATATCTAAATGCGCCGCTAGATATCGTCGTCACCCGAAAGATCGGCCATCCTTTGGAACCCGAATACGCTATCGCAGCGGTTGATGAAAATGGTGATGTTGTCAAAGATGCAGGGATATTATCGGAATACGAAAGGTACATAAAGACAGATGCCAAGCTTCAGAGAGCAGAGATAAAAAGAAGGCTGAAAGCGTATAGAGGGGCTGATACGCCTTCTGATTTCAAAGATAAGATCTGCATCATCGTCGATGATGGGATAGCGACAGGGCTTACAACTTTGTCTGCGATCAGATTTGTAATGTCCAAAAGTCCGGCAAAGGTTGTTCTTGCAGTACCGATGATTCTGAAAGATATAATCGAGAAATTAAAATCAGAAGTGGATGAATTAATTTATTTGGAAGAACCCGTGTTATTTTATGCTATAGGTGCGTTCTATGAAGATTTTCCGCAAGTGGAAGATAGGGAAGTTGTAAATATTTTGAAACACAAAAACATCTTTTAAATGTTAGGGCCTGTTTAAAATCTCTTCACTATAAATTAAAAGAAACGGGCTTGCAGACTGAAATATCATAATTTTCACTTCGAAATTATGATATTTCAGCATAACATGGGATTTTAAACAGGCTCTTAGGGAAAATAAGCTGCCACTTTAATGCGCGATCGCACGTTAAAGTGGCATCGACATATCAGATAACAAAGTAAATATTTAACAAAACAAGATTTATTTCTTTACTCTATCGCCAAAATCCCTTATCATATTACTCATGACAAGGCGAAAGAAATGGTTTAAATTTGTATTGGTTTTGATTCTTGGCGGACTAGCGGTCGTCGCCGCTGTCCCGGGTGGACCAGATTTAAAATTAGGAAAAATAAATAAGAAACTGGAAATCCAGCGCGGGCTCGATCTGCAAGGCGGTTCGCACTTGGTTTACGAAGCCGATCTTTCAAAGATAAAGGAAGAAGATAAAGTAAAGGCGATGCAGTCGCTTCAAACAAATATAGAAAAACGCGTAAACTCATTCGGCGTATCGGAACCCAATGTCTATACATCGAAACTCGGCGACTCCAGAAGGTTAGTTATCGAGATGCCAGGGGTAAAGGACGTGGACAAGGCAATGGATCTCATCGGGAAAACAGCACAGCTGAAGTTTAAAGAAATAGACGAAACTGGGCAGGGATTTGCAGACACCCCTCTTACCGGACAACATCTTGCAAATGCATCTATGGAGTATGACCAGCAAACAAACAAACCGCAGATCGCACTGGTTTTCAATGATGAAGGAAAGAAGCTATTTGGCGAAATAACAAAAAAGAATCTGGGAAAACAACTGGCGATATTTCTCGACGATGAGATGTTGACCGCTCCTACGGTGCAGTCAGAAATAACTGAAGGGAAGGCGGTGATAACAGGGGAGTATAAACCCGAGGACGCCAAAAAAATGGCTATACAGTTAAATGCTGGAGCTTTGCCTGTTTCTATAAAGAATGTCGAACAAAGAACAGTTGGGGCGACTCTGGGTAAGGACTCTATAAATAAAAGTTTGATAGCCGGAGCGTTGGCGATCGTCATAGTTTCTATCTTTATGCTTATTTATTACCGCATTTTGGGGTTATTCTCTACCTTGGGTCTCGGCCTTTATCTGGCGCTTATGATTACCTTATTTAAACTTTTTTCTATCACTGTCACCATGGGAGGTATCGCCGGGTTTATACTTTCTATCGGTATGTCGATGGAGACCGACGTTTTGATATTTGAAAGAATTCGCGAAGAACTTCGAAACGGCCGTACATTTTCATTGGCTTCTCATCTCGGATTTCAAAAGGCATGGCCGAGTATCAAAGACTCCAATCTGGTAAGTTTTATCATTTGTATTATTTTGTACAATGCCGGAGGACTTGTCAGGGGATTTGCTGTAGTTTTAGGTCTTGGTATCGCCATGGGACTTCTAACTACGTTTTTGGGGACAAGGACATTGATCGATATAATATCGGGGATGAAATTTGTGAAGCAAAGTAAGTATTTCAGAGCATAGATTGTGAATTTAAGTTTAAATAATTATTCTAAGAATGAAAATCATTACGCAGGACAGACGCCAAAACTATACGCAAAAACAAACGCGGTTTGCATGCGTCAATTACAGCGTTTTTGTTCCAGCGTCAGTTTTAGCGAGATGTCTATAAACACAAAGATTAACGGTTAACGAATTAACTATTTAAAAAGGATAATCATGAATCCGATTAAACACAGAAAACTTTGGTACAGTATTTCCCTCCTAGTGATAGCGCCGGGAGCTATCGCGCTTTTACTTTGGGGACTCAAACCTTCTATCGACTTTTCCGGTGGAACTCTTATAGAAATCGAAGGGACAAAAGACAAAGGGATGATTCAGGAACTTATCGAAAAAAGTAAGATTGAAGGATCGACCATCACCATTACCGAAAATGGAGCTACGATAAGAGCGAAACTTATCGATGAAAATATTCATAAAAGCTTTAAAGCTGAGTTGGATAAGGTCGAAGGGGCGAAGGAACTTCGAGTGGAGACGGTCGGACCGGCTGTATCGAAAGAGATAACTAGAAATGCTTTTATATCGGTTGCTTTGGCCTCGCTTCTCATAGTCTTCTACGTGGCATACTCTTTTCGCAGAGTGCCGAAGCCAGCGAGCTCGTGGGAGTTTGGGATCGCAGCGATCATCGCTCTTATCCATGACGTTTTGATAGTTACTGGAGTATTTGCGATCCTCGGACATTTTTTCGGAGTTGAGATCGATATCTTATTTATCACTGCTATCCTTACCGTCGTCGGTTTTTCGGTTCATGATACGATAGTCATATTTGACAGGATTCGCGAAAATTTGATCAGGAATACTGGAGAGAGTTTTGAAGAGATAGTGGATAGAAGCATTTTGGAAATGCTTCCCCGAACGCTTTCAACATCTTTTTTGGTCTGGATAATACTTTTGATCTTATTCTTATTTGGCGGGGAGACCACTAAATATTTCGTTCTTGCTATCCTTATCGGTATATTCTCCGGCACGTACTCTTCTATCCTAAACGCCAGCCCGCTCTTGGTAACATGGCAGGGGTTTAAGAGAAAGCGTAAATAATATCTCCTTGTCATCCTCGCCACAGCGGGGATCCAGAATCTCAGCCCCTCGTCATTCTAGTATCCAACGTAAAACGAAAAAGATAAAATCAGATCTAAAATAATTATAAAAGTTAAAGGACCCAAGACTTGGTAATCTGGGTCCTTTGGTGCGGGACTTGATGCCCCACTTTGTTTGGGTTTGTTGGAGTGAGATTGTGGGCTATATGCCCATTGCATCGCCTATGTAATCGTATTCGGCCTTTGCTTGGTGGCGAAGAAAAATTCCCGCCACAATCTCCGCTACAGCGAACACCGCTACTCCGGGATCTCTGGAGGTCAGCAAGAAAATGATCAAGACTATCGTTTTGTTAGCTAGAGACCCTGAGAAGTCCTTTTCTCCATGGCTTTAGCTTTTAGTTCTTCGTAATATTTTATTTCCTTGTCGATATTGAAGGCTCTTTCTCCCGTAGCCGTATCCATTTTTTCTTCGTACAGTTTTCCCAGCTTATATTTTATCTCCTCAAGAGTCGGAATATTTGATTGATGCTCATTGCGGCTGAATTTTAGACTACCCGAGCCACCACTATTTCCTGTTGTTTCCATGAGTTAGATTTAATTGATAATATTTTCTTATTTGCTTATACTATAGGTTATGGTGAAAATGGTGTCAACGACGAAAAAGAGGTGGAATTTGCTTCCGGAGATGAAGGTGGCGGAGGATCTGGGATATTCTAAGGCAGAACTTCAGATACTTTTTAACCGTGGGATAATCTCTGAGAGCGACCTAAAAAACAAAGATATTATCGATAAAAAGATTCATGATTTTCTCGAGCCGGGCTATGAGAGCAGCCTTCATGACCCATTTCTTTTAAAAGACATGGACAGGGCGGTTGAGCGAATACAAAAGGCACTTCGAGACAAAGAAAAGATTTGTATTTACGGTGACTATGACGTTGATGGCGTAACATCTACGGCGCTTCTTTCAGACACATTCGAAAAGCTGGGGGCAGATTTTATCGCCTACATCCCCTCGCGTCAGGATGAGGGCTATGGGTTAAATAAAGAAGCGATCGACGAAATCGCAAGGAAAGGCATAAAACTCATAGTCACCGTTGACTGCGGGATACGAAGTTTTGACGAGATTGAATATGCGAATTCATTGAAACTGGACGTTGTTGTAACTGACCATCACGAGCTTGAAAAATCAAAAGATAAAGATTTATTACCAAAAGCGGTGGCGGTTATAAATCCGAAGAGAAGCGATTGCGATTATCTATTTAAAGATCTGGCAGGTGTCGGTGTTGCTTTCAAACTTGCCTGCGCGGTACTAAGCAAGGTTCCGAACCTTGCTAATAGTTGGGAGCGGTGGCTTCTGGATCTTGTCGCTCTAGGGACTGTCTGCGACGTAGTACCTTTGGTCGATGAAAACAGAGTGCTTGTGAAATACGGACTAAAGGTTATCGCAAAAACGAAAAGAGTAGGACTGCAAGAGCTTATAAAATCGGCCGCTATACAGATCGAAAAGATAAATTCTCATAATCTCGGGTTTCATCTGGGCCCTCGTTTAAACGCTTCGGGCCGGCTGGAAAACGCAAGGTTGAGCCTCGGACTTCTTTTGGCAAAAGACACAAAAGAAGCAGAGATAGCCGCTTTGAATCTTTCAAAAATCAATAAAGAAAGACAAGACATCACAAAAAGAATATTAGAAGAGGCGAGAGCAATGCTTGGGAAAATCGACGACGGTAGAAACATTATACTTCTGAAAAATAAAAATTGGCCGGCAGGCGTTGTGGGAATAGTGGCTTCTAGGCTTATGGACGACTGCGGGAAGCCTGTATTACTTTTTGAAGAAGGAGAAACGGAAAGCAAGGGGTCCGCTAGGTCTATCGATAATTTCAGTATCATAAGCGCATTGGAAAAATGCGAAGATGTTTTGGTCAAATACGGCGGTCATAAAAAGGCAGCTGGGCTTACGGTGAAAAATGAACATTTCATCGTATTGAACGAGAAACTTATAGAAATAGCAGGTAAAGATATCGCCGAGGAAGATCTGATACCTGAAATAATAATTGATGCAAAGATAGATATAGAAAATATCGATGTGACAGTTGGCGAATATATCAAAAAGCTCGAACCATTTGGTTTTGAAAATAAAAAGCCAGTATTCATTATCGAAAATGCTGAAGTGAAAAATTCTGCTCTTGTAGGAAGCGATAAAAATCATTTAAAATTAACCATAGCAAGCGGTAGTAGTTCGCTTTCCGGGATTATGTTTGGCTATGGTACGAACAATGATCTAAAAAGTGGAGATAAGATTGACATCGTTTTTACCATAAACGAAAATGAATGGAACGGGAGAGTGAGCTTGGAAGCTATGATTTTAGATATTAAAAAAATATAATGCAAAAGATACTTTCTCTGAAAGATATAGACTTAAAAGAGCTTGAAAGAAGAGTTGCTGCATATGATAAAAAAGCCGATTTTGATCTAATAAAAAAATCCTTTGAATTCGCTCAAGATTGTCATAAGGGACAAAAGCGCAAAAACGGGGATTGTTACTTTATGCATCCTTTTGCCGCCTCTCTTATACTCGCTGATATGGAGATGGACGCAAAAACTATTTCTGCCGGACTGTTACATGACGTTTTAGAGAATTGCGACGTTACGGAAAAACAGATTGAACAACTATTTGGTTCAGAAGTTGCGATGTTGGTTTCGGGAGTAACAAAGCTGGGAGAGATAGACTTTGATAAGATCGAGGCGAGCGATGAGCTCAAAGACGACCCCAAAAGGCTAAAGAAGATTGAGTCCTTAAGAAAGCTCTTTTTGGCTATGGCAAAGGACGTAAGGGTAGTGCTTATAAAACTTGCGGATAGGCACCATAATATGGAGACACTGGACGCTTTGAAAGTAGAAGATCAAAAAAGAATCTCGAATGAAACTCTGGAAATATATGCCCCTTTGGCCGATAGGCTTGGGATGGGAAGGTTTAAAGCTGATCTTGAGGATCTTGCGTTTAAATATATTTATCCGAAAGAATATTTAAAGATTGTCCAGCGTACGAAGAAGATCTTCCATGCGAAGGAAAAATATCTCAACGAGATGAGGAACTTACTTAATTTATTGCTGGAGGGTGAAGACCTGAATCCTGTTATAGAGGGACGAGCGAAACATCTTTACAGTATCTATAAAAAATTAAAAAAGGATAACGATATTGAAAAGATCTATGATCTGATGGCGATAAGAATCATAGTTCCTGAAAAAAGCGATTGTTACAAAACTCTAGGAATAATACATAGTAACTTTAAGCCGCTTATTTATAGGATAAAGGACTACATAGCCGTCCCAAAACCAAACGGATACCAGTCTTTGCACACTACAGTTTTTGGTTTGGAAGGAAAAATTACAGAGATACAAATAAGAACCGAGAAAATGCATGAGGAAGCTGAGAAGGGAGTCTCTGCCCATTGGCATTACGATGAGTCTAAAACGCAAAAAGGATACGCTGAGCACAAAGCGTCCTTTGCTCCAAAAGCTAAAACCCGATGGATAAACGAGCTCATGGACTGGAACAAAGCGGCTCATTCCACAGAAGAATTTATCGAAGGATTGAAGATAGATATTTTCAAAGATCGAATATTTGCCTTTTCTCCAAAGGGAGACGTTTTTGATCTTCCCGATGGTTCAACTCCGATAGATTTTGCATATGCCGTGCATACCTTTATAGGGGATCATATGGTTGGGGCCAGAGTAAATAGTAAGATGATATCTATGGATCATGTGTTGGCGGATAGGGATATCGTTGAAATTATTATCAAGAAAAATTCTCCCGGTCCAAAAAGAGATTGGTTAAAATATGCAGTTACCAGCCGTGCAAGGGGGAGGATAAGGGCGCATCTAAATAAGACAGAATAGGGGTAAAAAGAATGCTTTAACTTGTTCAATATATCTTTTTATGATAATTTAATGATAGTTGTGATAAAACCCTAAGCACGAAATCCTAAATACTAAACAAATCCCAAATTATTAAAATCCAAATATCTAAACAAAAAGTTTGGAACATTTAAAAATTATTATTTAGATATTGTTTAGAATTTAAATATTATGATTTAGAATTTAAAATATGTTATGGCGAAAAAAATAATTCAAAATCCGAGAGGGACAAGAGATATCTTGCCAGAGGAGCAAAGGTATTTTGATTTTATCTATGCGGTAGCGGATGCCGAGTCAAGAAGGAGCGGGTTTGACAAGATAGAAACCCCGATCATCGAGGACGCCTCGCTTTTCGAAAGAGGGGTAGGAAAAGATACCGATATAGTCGAAAAGGAGATGTATACATTTAAAGACAAGTCTGGAAATGTTCTTGCGTTGCGTCCAGAGGGGACGGCTTCAGTTGTGAGGTCTTATATCCAAAACGGGATGCAAAATCTCCCAAAGCCGCTAAAGTTTTTTTATTACGGTCCGATGTTTAGATATGGACGGCCGCAGGCGGGGAGATATAGACAGTTTTATCATTTTGGGGTAGAAATAATAGGAGACAAAAAGCCAATAAACGACCTTCTCGCTATGTCTTTGATGTGGAGGATTTGTTCAAATATCGGGCTCACCGATATAAGCCTTCAAATAAATAGTATCGGTTGTCCAAACTGCAGGCCCAAATACAAAAAACAACTTTTAGAGTATATAAAAGAGAGCAATAAAAATATTTGTAAAGATTGTCAGAGGAGAGCGAAGAAAAATCCATTGAGAGTTTTGGATTGTAAAGAAGCGTCTTGCCAAAACACGATAGAGGGGGCACCGGTAACATTAAACAGCTTATGTAAAGATTGTCACGACCATTTTAGAGAACTTCTAGAGTACTTGGACGAGCTGGAAATAGGTTACGAGCTAAATCCAAAACTGGTCCGCGGTCTAGATTATTATACTAAAACAGTTTTTGAGATTTGGACAAAAAGCGATGGCGGTCAGAACTCTTTGGGTGGAGGCGGGCGCTATGACGGTCTTATAGAACTTCTGGGGGGAAAGCCGACACCCGCTGTAGGTTTTTCTTTGGGGGTTGACAGGATCGTTGATTTATTGAAAAATCAAAAGATAGAAATTCCCGCTACTTCAGAAAAGGCAGATGTTTTTGTAGCGCAGCTTGGGGACGTTGCCAAGAAAAAGTGTATTCGTCTTATGCATGATCTTCATATGGAAGGAGTAGGCGCCGAAGGATGTATCGAGAAAAAGGGGATATCGGACCAGTTGAAGATGGCAAATAAGCTTGGGGTTCCGATTACCCTCCTTATTGGTCAAAAAGAAGCATTTGACAACACTGTAATCATAAAAGATATGCAATCTGGCAACCAAGAGATATATCCTCGAGAAAAGGTAGTAAGAGAGATAAAGAAAAGATTGAACTCGGCCGGCGATTGAGTTTAAATAATAATTTTAGTTTATGGATATTTTCTTCCAACTTTATGACAGGTTTCTATCGGTTTTTCCGGTTTCGACCCAATGGTTTGTATCGCTTATAGTAGTTATCTCTATCGTCGTTGCTTTCTATGTTCTTATACGGTTTCATTGGGTCTTTATACTGCTTCTTGTAATTCTCGTCCCTTTCCTTGTCCCGGCGCTTAAAGAAGTATTTACTGATTTCTATCAGGCATTTATCTTTGTTTGGGATAAGCTGGGAGTGAGTATAACGATCAGCCAGGGGAAGTAAAACCATTAAAGGACCTAAATTATGATAGAAAAAAATGAATTTCAATCTGAGGAATTTAAACAAATGTCAGATGAATCTAGGCAGATTACTGAGGCTATAGGAAAACAGTCAGTATAGACCTTTTTATCACCCGAAGAAAAAGAGGTACTATTCAGCGAAGAGAAAAAAAGACTATTGGAAAAACTAAGGATAATAGTTTCAGAACAAGGAGATGGGAAGGAGCCAAGTAACATAGCAAATCCCATAGAAATTTTTCCGCATATGGAAATATGGGAAGTGCTGAAATGCTTACGCGAGCCGTCTATTTTTGATGAAGATACCCCTTTTAGAGAGATGGGGGGACATTTTGATGAGGGAGAAAATCTAATATGGATAACAGTCGGTATAAAATACCTTGCTTCTTTTGGGCTTAGGATTGAAGACGGTAAGATTATTTCTCCATTACAGTCAAATACCGTGAATACTAAACAAAAAAATATTTTAAGAAACCCTGTTTTGTTTCATACTCATCCTGACGGTTATAGGTTTTCTCATGATGACGCAAGAAAAAGGAGTAAACTACCCCGCCGACGGAGCGGGCGGGGCTTTTTGGACCGCCTGATGCTCTGTCGA
>Ga0051987_10001090_pt1 | contig 14161 bp, 13 predicted proteins | sample CryGey08umfilter_2_FD_58083 | JGI IMG/M metagenome (GOLD analysis project Ga0051987, IMG submission 58083) | Groundwater microbial communities from aquifer in Utah, USA - Crystal Geyser 4/10/14 0.8 um filter | ecosystem: Environmental > Aquatic > Deep subsurface > Groundwater | place: USA: Utah... | reverse complement strand
CACCTAGGGCGACAAATTCTAAATCTTGACTATACTTCTTTCCAAACCATGGGTTAGGTGCATCGCCAGCATATAGGGAGCTTCCTATGGCACCAAAAAGTGTGCAAATAGTTAAAACTGTATTTTTTATCATTTTATAATTTTTCATAATACTGGCTCCCACCGACTATTTTGCCAAAACAAGGACTTGAAGATGATTTAAAGGGTACATACCGTTCGGCAGTACACACACATGTTGTGCACCTTGCCTGCGAACAGCTGCCCCTAATAAAATTGGATTATTGGATTGAGGATCTTTTTGCGCGCACACCCCAGTTACAGGGTTCGCATAATCTGCAGTTGGTATACCTTTTGTTCCAGTTACCCATTCATCTGGATTAATAGCGCTACCAGCACGCCATTCAAATGGTACATTAGACAACGGAACCTTAAAAATACTAACAGGTGTTATTTTACCGGTATTGGGATCAAAAGTCATACATTGTGCAGGTTGACCATTTGCTGCTGGCCTTACAAAACCAGTTCTAGGCACGCTATTTATAGCCCCAAAACAACCAACACGTTGCCCATCATTTAAAACAAAGGCTGATGAATCATCTAAAGCCTTTTGCGCTTCTTCTAGAGAAGCATGAGCAATCACACCCTTTACAATGATTGATGGCAAAAAATCTTCCAGTGCTGTATTTGAAGATGGTTGAATAGAACCTTGCATTGCAGGTGGTGTAACAGGCATTGCACCGGGCATTGGCGCTGGCATTCCAGAAAGTTGGGAAGGTTGCGCAGCAGGGGCCTGAGTAACGAACATGCCACCAGACATTGGCGCTGGCATTCCAGAAAGTTGGGAAGGTTGCGCAGCAGGGGCCTGAGTAACGGACATGCCACCGGTCATTGGCGCTGGCATTCCAGAAAATTGCGAAGGTTGCACATCAGGTGACTGAGTAGCACCATCAGTCTTAGCACCAGGAATATTAGGGAGAGACTTTGCCAAACTTAATTGCATAGGTTGTGTCGCCATAACTCCAGCTTCAGTTTGTGTCACGATTCCATAAAATAATACAGTCGCTACTATATAATATATTTTCATAATTCAACCTTTTACGCAATTGCGTTCATAGTTTTCTCTTGATTTCAGGCTATCAAAAGAAAGTTAACACTTAGTTAAAATTGAAATAATATATAAAAAAAATTGAAAATTTTGTAAAAAAACACTGTATTATAGAGACGTTTAACATAAATGTTATGAGAAAAGCTTATCTCTGTGCATGTTTTATTAATTGTCTAAAAATTTGCGCATCATATTCTGAACACAAAAATTCAGGGTGCCACTGAACACCTATACAAAATGGGTGATTTGGGTCTTCAATACCTTCGATTAGATTATCATTTGTTGATATTGCATTGATGACGAGGCGCCCAGCATCTTTAACGCCTTGCTTATGAACCGTATTAACACCAACAGAACCCCTAGGTTTCCCTATTAAGGACCATAGCTTTGTATCCAATTTATAATCAACTGTATGAGAAGCATTATCGTAAGGTGGCTTTTGATCATGCTCATCAAAACAGTTTTCTTCATTTAAAGACTGGTACAATTTTCCGTCATATAGCGCAACTAAAAGCTGCATACCACCACAAATACCAAGAAGTGGCTTTTTATTTGTGATAAATTGTTCTGCTATAGCTTTTTCAAAGGTAGATCGTATTATATTCGGCCTAAAATTTTTATGTGGCTGTTCACCATAATATTCTGGGGGCACATCTAACCCACCACCAGATATAACAAGACCATCCAACATATCAGCATAATTATCAACAATTTCTATGTGATGAGATAGTAAAACAGGGATGCCCCCAAATTTAACAACAGCATTTATAATATGGCTGCGCATTGCATACCAGTAATAAGCAGAATAATCAGCCCCGCGCTTATTCAGTTCAGGATTAAAACTATCAATGGTCACACCAATTTTTGGCTTCATCTTGAAAATTCCTAATTATTTTGCGTAATAAAAGTCTGATATAGCGCAACAGACGTTGCTGTTGACACATTCAAAGTTGAAAAATTTGCCGTTGGTAATTTTAAGTGAAAATCACATTTTTCTTCTGTTAAACGACGCAAACCATCACCTTCACTGCCCATAATAATGGCAATTTTACCCTTAAGATCTGCTTTATGAAGATACTCTTTTGCTTCTTCAGAAAAACCAACGGTCCAAAAACCCATATCTTGTAAATCCTTCATACTTTGGCTTAAGTTACCCACATGAATACGGGGGATAATTTCTAAAGCACCGCTAGATGTTTTTGCAAGGGCAGCTGTTTCCCTTGGCGAATGACGTTCTTGTTCAATTAAAGCTTTAACACCAAAGGCTGCGCATGAACGCAAAATTGCACCCACATTGTGTGGATCCGTTACTTGGTCTAACACCACAACAATTTGATTTTCTTCCTTCATATTTTTTAAATAAGTAATATCTTCATACCCTAAAGGGCTTACTTGAACCGCTATTCCTTGATGCACTGCATCGCGCCCAACTAGGTTATCTAGATCTTTTTTACCCATCATATCAATACGGGCACTTTTTTTCACAAGTTTAGAGACGACATCATGTTCATTTTTTTGAGCAACGACAATTCTGTGTATTTGTCTGTTCTTGTTCTTAAGCGCGGCATAACACGCATGTTTTCCATAAAGCCAAATCATTGAAACCACTTGAAGTAAAAATTAATAAAAAAGGGAGCGTTAAGCCCCCTTATATAATACGTTAAATTATAACGCTATGTTAAGCAGATTTTGCTTCCGCTGCACGTTTTTCAGTAGCTGCAGCAACACGACCTGATAATGCTTTAACAGCATATACCCAAGCAACAGCAACAACTAAGAATGTTCCAAAAGCAATTGGTGCAATTGCAACAACATCTTTTGTCGCAAATGCCATCAATAAGAATGTTTGAACTGCAGCACCACCGGCTTTACCAGCACGACCACCGATCACATCAACAGCAGCTTTACCCTTTGTCTTTTCTTCATCAGACAACGGAATATACGCCATTTCTTTTGTTGGATCAAACAATGTGTATTTCACAGATTTTGCAATCACAACAATAAAGAAACCTAGAACAGCAGCTGCTGTTGAAGCATTCGTATTAAGCATATGCAACACTGGTGCCATCACACCTTGTGAAATCACAAACATAAAGAACAGTGCACCACCAGCTAAAATTGTAAGCGGGGTAATCATTGCAGCAAAGCTCCAGCTTGTTTTACGCAAAATTTGTGAACCAATAAACAGACCAAACATAATAGCAAACAAGCCATTTACTGTAGAAAAAAGACCCATTTTAGAGTTATACAAAGCTTTAACTAAGTCTTTTGCATTTTCTACATCGCCAATAGCTTCCTTACAATAAACACCTAATTGATGCTTCCACTGCACTTCCATCAAGTTAATTGTTACACCATAAGCCATAATTAACGTCGCAATTAGCATAAGCTCTTTAGATTTCAAAATCATCTTGAAACTTTCAGCAAGACCAAGCTTTTCTTTTTTCTTTTTAGGGGCTTTCGTCTCTTCAGGATCAAAATAAAGCTTATCATTCAATACATTTGTTTGCATCCAACGATATGTGTACACGCCAACAAAACCCATTACAACCACAGCACCCATTAATAAGTACAAACTAAATTGCCATGGATTAACACCAGCTGGCACATATTCAGCAATACCAGTTGAACAAAAATGAACAGTTGGACCCGATATTAAAAGTGCAGCATTACCAATTACAGCAAATAAACCATAAAAACGTTTTGATTCACGCAAGCGAACAGTAAAGTTTGCAAACTGCCAAAATACCAACGCAATCATGGCGCTTCCCCAAATTTCTGACATAATGTAGAAAAGTGAAAAAACCCAATAAGCATAAATATCAATAAACCCACTTAACGCTGGGGCTGCTGCATGCATTGCTGCAACTGATTCTGCAGATGGATGTAACATAGCTAAATTTGGATACATGACAAAACCAAATAGTCCAAAAAAGACTAAAAATGGGGTAATTGTTGCATAAAAAACTTGTTCACGGCTTAAACAATTCGTTAATTTTGCATAAAAGATAACAAATAAAATAGCCATTGGTGTAACACAATATGTTTTTAAAAACGTAATGGCACCTGCACCAGCAGAGTTAACAACCAAAGTATCTTTTGTATCACGTAAAATTGTATAATTGAATAAAAATGTAAACATAATTATTGCAAGTGGAATGAACTTCTTCATTTCATATGAATGAATTGGCCACAGCGTTGCACGCCATCCAGTAAATTCCGGTGCTTTTACTTCTGCACCAACTTCTTTAGACATTGTCTATCCTCATTTAAAATACCCGAACTTTTCATTAAGCAGGGTGGTTAACAACAAAATAACCACGCAAAAATATATTTTTGGCGCAGATAATCTTATACTATAGAAATACTATTTTACCGCCAATAAAGTCAAGAGTATTGTAAAAAAACACATGAGCACCGACACTTAAACAGTAAATAATTATACTTTTGGTTTGTAAAATTAACTTTATACAAAACAACGTCGATCAGGAGCATCAATATCAATCGCAACACCAAGCTGACATGTGCTATGTGCACTGGAATCCATCGTATCACCAAAACCAATAATACCCAGTTGCGGGGTATTTTCAAACCAGTAAAAAGTGGAACGCTCATTTTTATCACAGATAATTTTTCCATAGAAAGAAAAAAAACCATGATATACATGAGGAGCCTGTACAAGATAAAATTCACCCGGAAACATAAAATTAATGCCAAGTTCTACTGCAATATTTTTAATATGGGTTGGAAGTAAATCAGCTTTTAAAAGGTGATTTATGTGATCACAATCAACGCACTCACAATACTTGGGATGGCCTATAGAGTTTAATCTTTTATACTCTCGTTGTGTTTTATCAACATCAACCTGAACCTTCCAGCCGTCTTTTTCATACAGCATTTACCCCCCGCTTTGGCTTATAAACACCCATAATTGAATAAATGGCAGGCAAAACAAACAGCGTAAAGACTGTTCCCATGCTCATTCCACCAACGATCACCCAGCCAATTTGGCGTCGTGTTTCAGAACCAGGTCCGGTCGCCAAAGCGAGTGGCAAAGCACCTAAAACCATGGCAGCTGTTGTCATCAAAATAGGACGCAAACGAATGACACAAGCTTTTAAGATTGCATCTTTCACATTCATACCTTCTTCAGCCTGAAGTTCATTAGCAAACTGAACCATTAAAATACCATGCTTTGTAATCAACCCAACAAGGGTAATTAAACCAATATTTGAATACATATTAATGGAACCATCCTTAATCAACACAAGGGTAATGATGGCACCCGCTAAAGATAATGGTACAGAGAGCATAATAATAAATGGATCACGCCAGCTTTCAAACTGAGCTGCCAAGACCAAATAAATAAACACAAGCGATAAAGAAAAAATAAACGTCATAATATCACGTTCTTTCATAAATTTTCTTGTCTCACCCGCAAAATCATATGATGTATCAGCACCTAAGTTTTCATTTAAAATTGTTTTAATACGTTCAACGCCATCCATTAAACTTGAACCTTTAGACATCTCAACGTATAAAATTGCTGAACGCTGCCTGTTATAGCGCATAATTTCTGGAACACCTGGTCTGTTTTCAATCGTTATAAGCTCTGCCAAAGGAAGCAAGGTGCCCTCTTTCACACCAGCACCCGCGCGAATAAGAAGCCTTAAAATATCTTCCTTTTTACGGCGATCTTGGTCCTCAACTTCAACGCGCACATCATACAAACGATTATCCCGTTTAAACATATTTGCTTTTTGACCACGAACCAATGTTTCTACTGTTTCAGCAATCGCACGTGGATCAATTTTTAAAGTCATAGCTTTATCACGATTTATTTTAACAGCGTAATCTAGGCGATCTTCTTTTAATGTCCACTGAATGTTTCCAGTAAATAAGGGTTCACTCCGAAACCATGATGCAACAGATTGTGCTGTACTAAACAGTTCTTTTAAGTCTTTATTGGTCTTAATCAGAACTTCAACACGTGTTGATCCCGCACCAGCTTCAAACCCTGTAGATATACTTTCAATATATACACCAGCAACATCTGAAAGTTCCTTTGATAAATAATTTTTAATATCTTCAGAGGATCTTTTAGAATCTGGTTTTAAATTCATAATAACGTCAAATGATGGATTGGTAATTGAGGAGCTTCTCTGGCTAACTTCTGGAATTGCGGCCACAATTGCGTCAATTTTACGCACATATTTATCTGTAAATTGCAGTGTAGATGAGTAAGGCGCGTGCCCGCGAACAGCCACATATGCTTTATCTTCATTCGGGCTTTTCATCTGAGGTAAGAAAAACCACTCACCAACACCAACTAAAGCAAAGACCAAACCCGACATAATAACAACAATACGTTTATTAAGTGCTAATTTTAATTTTTTTTCATAAAAAATATCAATATTATTTAACCATTTTTCAATGGGAATATTTTGACGTATCTTTTTAACCCAAAGTGAATCTGTTGAAGCCTCATCTTTATGTGATTTTAACAAGCGCGCACACATCATTGGCGACAACGTTAAAGCAACGAACCCTGAAATAATAACTGACACAGCAAGTGTTATAGAAAATTCACCCAAAAACTTACCTGTTTGCCCCTTTGCAAAAGACACTGGTGCATAGACGGCAGCAAGGGTTAACGTCATAGCTATCACAGGGAAGGCAATTTCTTTAATCCCTTTATAAGCAGCTTCAAAAGGCTCCATTCCTTTTTCTACATAACGATAAATATTTTCCAAAACCACAATCGCATCATCAACTACTAATCCAATAGCCAAAACAATAGCCATCAACGTCATCGTATTAATGGTATAACCAAAAAGCTGCATCACAGCAAAAGTTCCAATTAACGATACAGGAATTGTAACAAGGGGAATAATCGATGCCCTAAATGATTGAAGGAATAAAAAAACAACCAAGACAACCAAAATAGAAGATTCAACAATGGTACGATAAACCTCTTTAATAGACCTTTCTATATACTCCGACTGATCAGATAAAACAAATGCTGAACGGTCTTTTGGCATTTGCTCCTCAACAAGCTTCAATTCTTTACGTACATCTCTAGAAATTTCCATTGGATTTGCTGTAGATTGTTTGAAAATTGAAATACGAATGCCGGGTTTACCATTTAAATGGGTTTTTGTATCTCTATTGTTTGTTTCTAGTTTTGAATACCCTATATCCTTTAATCGAACCAAATTGTTATTTTTGGAAGAAATAATAATATTATCAAACTCTTCTGGTTTTTCTAACATCAACGTTGCTGTCACCAAAAATTCACGTGTTTGTGAAGAGAGTTTTCCAATGGGCTTTTCAAAATTTTGTTGCCTAATAGCATTTAAAACTTCATCCGTTGTTACTTTAAACTGAGCAAGTTTGGTTGGATCAACATAAATACGCATAATATATAGGCCAGATCCACTTATTTCAACGTTTCCAACACCTGAAACGGCCTCAAAGTTTTTCTTAATTTCATTATCTGCATAATCATATAAATCTTCTAAAGGGACGTCATCAGATATCATCGCTATTTGCATAATAGGGCGATCATCGGCACGTGTTTTTCTAAGCGTTGGTGGCAACATTTCTTTTGGCCAACTTGCATCTTGGTACACACGCGTTAAACGATCCCTTACTTCATTAGTAGCAAGGTTAATATCTGCACCAGCATTAAATGCAAGCGTTACTTCAGACTTAGCATCTTTACTGGTGGATTGCATATAATCCAACCCTTCTATACCAGCCATATGCTCTTCAATTTTACGGGTAACTTGTGATTCCATAATCTCAGGACCTGCACCCTGATAATTAGCCTCTATCGTAATGTAGGGTTCTGCAATTGTTGGGAATTGCTGCAAGGGCAGCCTTGTAAAGGCAACTATACCGACAACAGTAATTAAAAAAGTTAAAACCCAGGAAAATACAGGTCTTTTAATACAAATTTCAGAAAGTTTCATGTTTCAACTATTTCTTTTAGCGTTACTTTTAATCAACTGTTTTAATCTTTTTTTTCTACATTCTCGGCAGGAACGGCAAGAGATTCACTTTTTAAATCAGCAGGTTGTGCATTGGTAATTTTAACCCGCATGCCTGATTGTACATTTCCAGCGGTTACAACCAATTGCCCACGTCGCAGACCACTTCTAATTTCAATTTTACCATTTTCACGATGCCCCGTTAAAACACCGCGTTGAACGGCTTTGCCCTTTTCAACGATGTAGACAAATTCTTGATCGTTTTTAACATGCATGGCAGTTTCTTCAATTTGAAGAACATCACCCTTTTCACCAGTAATGACATCTAAATTAACGAAAAGACCCTGTTTTAACTCGGAATCTTTGTTGGGTATTGCACCACGCACGCTTAAACTATGGGTATCTGTATCAATAGCTGAATCAACAGCTTCAACAACACCCTTAAAAAGGCGTTCTTTAAAGGCATCCACACGCAGTTCAATTATTTGACCAACACCAACATCATGTACGTGGCGCTCAGGAATTTTAAACTCCACTTTCATTGACGATTCATCAACTATTTTTAATAAATCTTGATTATTTTGAACGGTCGCCCCTTCAGAAAATTCAATGATCCCAGCAACCCCCTTAAAAGGTGCAATAATTTGTGCCTTTAAGAGATTAGCTTCGGCTTCTTCAACCTGTGCCTGGGCCATTCCCATAGCGCCCTTTACCTCGTCATACTTCTTTTGACTTTCAATTTTTTGTTTTAGCAACTGTTCAACACGATTAAAATCTAGCTCTTTAACTTGTAGTTCTGCCTTAGCGCGCGACAACCGTGCTTTTAGATCTGTATCTTCAAATTCAATTAAAGAATCACCTTTCTCAACAGGGGTTCCTTGCTCAAAGTTAATTTTTTTAATGCGCCCCTGCCCGCCTGACATTTCTGACTTAATCACAACAGAATTGTTAGCGCGCAAAAGACCTACAGTTGTAATCCGCTTACTCATTGGGGAAAGTTCTGCAGGAAAAGCTTCAACAGCTATGACACGTTCACTACCCGCAGCATCCTGGACTTTATCATCACTTAAAATGTATTGGCACAAAGCCTTAGTGGGCCGATCTAACAATTTAAAAATAAACAGAGATACTAAAACCGCAAGGATCGCCCCAAAACCAATATAAATTCGTTTTTTCCCAAGATGATGAATTTTTTTACTAATATTTTCTATCATTATATTTATTTTTTTATGCATATCTCTTTATAACATAGAATACCAACAAGACGTAAACAAATTGTTAATTAGCAAGAAAGCACCCGCTTTGTTTTAAAATAATCACACAAAAGAATTTTACATTTTTTCTCACAAATACCACCATATACCTCTGGCTTATGGTTCGTATACTTAAAGACCTGCAGTGCGTGTTCTACACTGCCCCGCTTAGGGTCATAGGCACCAAAGTACACCCGTCTAAACTTTACATGTGCAATCGCGCCAGCACACATAATGCATGGTTCGAGTGTTACATAAAGATCGCATCCAATTAAATATTTTTCTCCTAATGTTTTGCAAGCTTCCTGAATGCATAAAATTTCAGCATGGTGTAAAGCATTTTTATTTTTTTCTACTAAATTGTGAGCACGCGCAATGATTTTAGTATCTTTAACAATCACAGCACCTACAGGAACCTCGTCAGAATGCAAGGCAAGCAGCGCATTTTCATAGGCAATATTCATAAAAAAAGCGTTATTAAACATTTGACCCTCATCCCTTAAGATACAAAAAAAGCCCCTATAAAGGGGCTTTAGAATTTATAATACAGTCTTTACGCTGTAGCTTCTTCTTTTGAATCTTCAAGTTCTTCATTCATAGGAAGGGCTGGAACTGTATAATCAACAAACTGAATAACAGCCATAGGTGCATTATCACCATAGCGAAATCCTGCTTTTACAATGCGCGTGTAACCACCACTTCTTGCTTTAAAACGTGGCGCTATTTCTTCAATAAACTTTTTTACCAATAATTCGCTACCTAAAGCAGAAACTAGTTGACGACGAACATGTAAAGTATTTAAACGTGCTTTAGTCAGCATTTTTTCAATATAGGGACGAAGTTCTTTTGCTTTTGGCAAAGTTGTTTGAATAGATTCGTTTTCAATCAATGCTTTTGCTAAGTTTGCAAATAAAGCACGTCTGTGTGAACTGGTTCTATTTAGTTTTCTGCCTGAGATTTTATGACGCATTTTTCAACCTTTTAGTTATAATTTTCTTCAATATTATGAGCAAGCTCATCTATGTTTTCTGGTGGCCAGCTATCTACAGTCATAGAAAATGACAATCCCATTTGAACAAGCATTTCCTTAATTTCATTCAAAGATTTGCGACCAAAGTTTGGTGTTTTAAGCATATCGTTTTCTGACTTTTGAACCAAATCACCAATATAGAAAATATTTTCATTTTTAAGACAATTTGCAGAACGTACTGAAAGTTCAAGTTCATCAACTTTGCGAAGTAAGTTTTTATTAAAACCAAGACTACGTTTGGTATCATGCTCTTGAATAGATGCTGGGTCAGTAAAGTTTACAAACTGTTGAAATTGATCTTGCAAAATTCTTGCAGCAAAAGCAACAGCATCATCTGGTTTAATAGAACCATCTGTTGTTACATTTAAAATCAACCTATCATAGTCTGTTCTTTGACCAACTCGAGTTGGTTCAATTTTAAACAAAACACGTTTTACTGGACTAAAAATTGCATCTATTGGAATAACGCCTAAAGGTTTATCTTCAGACACATTCGTTCCAGCAGGAACGTAGCCTTTTCCGTTTTCAACAGTTAATTCCATTTCCAAAGTTTTACCAGCATCAAGCGTGCAAATATACGCTTCAGGGTCTAGAACTTCAACTTCAGCAGTTTGCACGATATCAGCAGCCGTTACTCGACCACCTTTTTTTGCAACAAGCTTAATTTTTTTTGAAAATTCAGAATTTAATCGCAAAGATACATTTTTTAAATTCAATATAACATCTGTTACATCTTCCATCACACCTGGAATAGTTGTGAATTCATGTAAAACACCTTCAATTTTAACAGATGTTATTGCCGCACCTTGTAAAGATGACAATAAAACACGACGCAATGAATTGCCCAAAGTTGTTCCAAAACCACGTTCTAATGGTTCAGCAATAATATCTGCAACGTTAAGCGAATTATCTGTAAACTTAACAGTTAGTGCATTTGATTTAATCAGTTCTTGCCAATTTTTTTCGATCACTTTTTAATTCCTATTAGAATAAAATATTATTAATTACGCACGACGTCTTTTTGGTGGACGACATCCATTGTGTGGAATAGGCGTAATATCGCGAATAGATGAAATTACAAAACCAACAGATTGCAAAGCACGTAAAGCTGTTTCACGACCTGCACCAGGCCCTTTAACAAGAACAGATAAATTTTTCATACCATGTTCCATCGCTTTTTTACCAGCATCTTCTGCTGCAATTTGTGCTGCATATGGCGTGGACTTACGTGACCCTTTAAAGCCGACGCAGCCTGATGTTGACCAAGAAATTGTATTTCCAGGTTCATCTGTAATTGTAATTGTAGTGTTGTTAAAAGTAGCACTAATATGTGCAACACCTGTTACAACATTTTTACGTTCTCTTTTCTTAACGCGCGTTACTGTTTTTTGAGCCATTTATGAATCCCTAATTTACTTAGCTATTTTTTTACCGGCAATAGCAACTGCTTTACCTTTACGTGTTCTTGCATTTGTATGCGTTCTTTGTCCGCGAACTGGCAAACGACGACGATGACGCAACCCACGATATGACTTCATATCAGTTAAACGCTTAATGTTCATAGAAATTTCACGACGAACATCACCTTCAACAGTACAGTTACTATCAATGTATTCGCGAATTTTTAAAACTTCGTCTTCACTTAAATCATGAACGCGTTTTTGTCCATCAATTTTTGTGCTTGCTAAAATTTGATCAGCTATACATGGACCAATTCCATAAATATAACGCAAAGCAATATATACTTTTTTTTGTGTCGGTATGTTTACACCTGCAATACGTGCCACACTCTACTCCATTAAATTCTAAGAAAAGAAACCATTTCTTCTCTTACTTGTAAAATCGACTGCGATGCATCAAGTGTTTTAAGCAGATTTTTTTGCTTATAATACTCACGAATCGGAGTCACTAATTCTTTAAACCAAGCTAACCTTTTTGATAAAACTTCTGCTGTATCATCAGGCCTTGTTTTAAATTCTGTACTTTGACACTTATCACAAACACCTTTAACTTTCGGCATGTAATTTGGATCGTTATACAGTCTGGAACATTTTATACACATAAAACGCCCCTTTATGCGGTTATAAAGCTCATCCTCAGTAACGGAAAAGTCTACAACACACCCAATTTCTTTTTTAATATCCAACAGCATTAAATCAAGCGCCTTAGCTTGTTTAAGCGTACGAGGGAATCCATCAAATAGTATGCCATTTTTGGGCAACAATTCAAGTTTTTTTTTCACCAATGCTAAAACAATATCATCAGAAATTAGTTTACCATTTGCAATATCTTCTTTTACCTTACACCCAATCTCTGTTCCAGCCTGCTGTTCAGACCTTAAAAGATCACCAGTAGATATATGCGTGTATCCTTTTTTGTTTTTTAAAAATTCAGCTTGTGTACCTTTTCCACAACCTGAAGGCCCTATAAAAACAACAATCATCGTTTTTTGCCTTTTTTCATTTTTTCTTGACGCTTAAATAAACCTTCATATTGATGGGCAACAAGGTGTGATTGAACTTGGCTAATTGTATCAATGGTTACTGACACCACAATCAAAACACTCGTACCACCAAAATAGAAAGGTAAAGACACCTTAGCAAGAACAAGTTCTGGTAAAATACAGACAGATGCTAAATAAATCGCACCAATAGTTGTTAACCTTGTTAAAACATAATCAATGTACTTTGTTGTTGCCTCACCTGGACGCACGCCAGGAATAAATGTTCCCATTTTTTTTAAGTTGTCTGACGTTTCTTTTGGATCAAACATAATAGCTGTATAAAAGAATGCAAAAAAGATAATGGCGCAAACAAACAAAATCATATATAACGGTTTACCATGCCCCATGTTACTGACAACAGAACCAAACCATGAGTCAGGATCCACAGAAGTAAAGCCAGCAATGGTTGTTGGAAGTAGCAATATGGAAGAAGCAAAAATTGGCGGAATAACACCCGCACTATTAAGTTTTAAGGGTAAATGTGTATTCTGACTTGTCGCAGGCATATTAGCCGCAGATTGACGCTTAGGATACTGAATAAGAATACGACGTTGTGCTTTTTCCATATAAACAACATAGGCAATAACAGCTGCTACCATGATCATGACGCCAAAGATGATAAAACCAGACAGAACACCTTCTCTACCAGCTTGAATTGTTTTCAAGGCCGCTTGCGGTAAATTTGCAACGATACCTGCATAAATGATTAAAGATATACCATTACCAATGCCACGAGAAGTAATTTGTTCACCCAACCACATAATAAATAATGTACCACCAGTTAACGTTACAACTGTTGCAACGCGAAATAAAACTCCTGGATCCATAACAGCTGCACCAGCGGGACCACCGGTCATACTCTCTAACCACATAGCGACGCCGTACCCCTGCACAACAGCAAGAAGAACAGTTAAATAACGTGTGTATTGATTTAGTTTTCTTTTCCCAAGCTCACCCTCTTTTTTTAGAGCGCCTAACTGTGGGGATACAGTTGTCATTAACTGAATTACGATACTTGCTGAGATATAAGGCATAACGTTTAATGATAAAATCGTCATACGCCCCAAAGATCCACCAGAAAACATATCTAGTACACCAAGGATACCACCAGCTTTTTCAGGATTCATAAAGTCAGCTAAAAAGATTGGGTTAATGCCAGGCAAAGGAATATAGGAGCCAATGCGATATACGACTAAAGCCATTAATGTAAACCAAAGACGTTTCTTCAAATCCTCTGCTTTAGAGAATGTATCAAAACTAATTCCGGCAGCTAATTGT
>Ga0051987_10001082_pt1 | contig 14207 bp, 9 predicted proteins | sample CryGey08umfilter_2_FD_58083 | JGI IMG/M metagenome (GOLD analysis project Ga0051987, IMG submission 58083) | Groundwater microbial communities from aquifer in Utah, USA - Crystal Geyser 4/10/14 0.8 um filter | ecosystem: Environmental > Aquatic > Deep subsurface > Groundwater | place: USA: Utah... | reverse complement strand
GCTAAGAAAAGAAAAGAAGCGATAGAACATATTTTACTTTATGGTCCTCCCGGACTTGGAAAAACAACCCTTTCACATTTAATTGCCAAAGAGATGGAAAGTAATATTAAAATTACTTCAGGACCGGCTATTGAGAGAGCGGGGGATTTGGCATCTATTCTTACAAATCTCGAGCAGGGAGACATTCTTTTTATAGATGAAATCCATCGTTTAAATAAGGTAGTTGAGGAAACGCTTTATCCTGCGATGGAAGACTATGCCTTGGACATTGTGATCGGTAAAGGACCATCTGCAAGAACGCTGAGGCTTGATCTTCCTCATTTTACAATTATTGGCGCAACGACCAGGATTGGACTTTTGTCCTCACCTCTTCGGGATCGCTTTGGAGTAATTCATAGATTAAGTTTTTATTCTCCGCAAGAGTTGGAAGCAATAATTTTAAAGGCTGCAAAAAAATTGTCAGTACCAATAGACAGGGAATCAATACTTGAAATTGCTAAAAGAGGAAGAGGGACTCCAAGAATTGCTTTAAAAATTTTAAAAAGAGCTCGTGATTTTGTTCAAGTAAAAGGGGAAGGTAAAATTACAAAAGAACTTATAAATGATGCATTAAAAATGTTGGAAGTAGACGAAGTGGGCTTAGATAGTTCGGATAGAAGGTTTATAAAAGCAATAATTGACAAACACGCAGGGGGACCGGTTGGGGCGGAAACAATTGCTTCTACAATATCAGAAGACGTAGGAACAATAGAAGAAGTAATAGAGCCTTATCTAATGCAGATTGGATTTATAAAAAAAACAAACCGAGGAAGAGTAGTTACTAAAATTGCTTATCATCATTTTGGGCTAGAGGCTCCAAAAGAAGATAAAAAACAACAAAAAATATTTTAGACTACTTACAGAAATTTTGGAACTTCATAAAATAAGCCCTTGAAAGATCGCTATTTACGTTAGAATAATACAAGGAAAGATTATATAGAGCAGGGCAGTAATTTGGGTTAACAGTTAAAATTTTTTCATACATTTCTATCTCTTGATCTTTAAGACCCGTTTTGTTTAAAAAGATAGATGCTTTTACAAATGACAAAAAATTATCATTAAGATTAGAAAACTTTAAATTGTTAATATCCATGCCGTAAGTTGTAATTAGTCTTTTGTTTTGCTCGTTATCTTTAACAAGAATAATGGAGTAGTCATCGATATAAACAATTTTCCATTTTGGGTTTCTAACAATTTTATAAAGGAATGTATTCGCCCAAGGAGTTTGGTCAAGGTAAGAAAAAAAGATAGAATTAAAATTATAACTGTTATCAAATCTGCTAAAGATTTTTTCGTCGTATTGCATGGGAATATAAGTATTTTTAATGAAATCTGCGGGATAGCTTTCTGGTCTGGAATCAATAAAAACCTTTATTTTTGGGTAAAAACGGTAATCAAGATAACTTCCGATGTCAAAGTTATTAAAAAGAGGGTTTTGCAGATTATTTTTTAAAAAAAAGTCAGTTCCTTTTGTTGCTCCCGATTCAACCCCAAATCCAAATCCTTTTTTCGCAGAAACATTAAATATTAGAAAAATTAATACAATAGGTAAAAGAACGTAGAATAGTTTTTTAATATTGCTAGAAAGTTTACTTAAGATAAAAGAATAGTTATAAACAAACACAAAAAATGTACCAAAAACAAATAAAGGAAAATTCCTAATTGCACTTGTCGCAAGAAAAATAAAAAAAGCAGAAAGCAGAAGGTCAACAAGTCTAGTTTTTTTAAATAAAATTAAAAAACTGGATAATAATAAAAAGGATGAAATAGCAAAATAAAGAATGGTTTGTTTTTGAAAAAGTTCCCAAAGAAAAAAAATATTTTGATTTTCCTCGATTGTGTAACCGTAATTTTGCTGAAAAAATAATGGATAGGTTGCACCGGTTATCCAGTTGGGATTTATTAAGGCGGCAACTAAGGAAAGTAGAAAAATAGCTCCGAGAACCTTTGTTTTTTTTGAAAATAATTTTTTTCTTTTCAGGATTATATTTTCAAGAAGAAAAAAGAATAGTAAAGCATTTCCAATAATAAAATAAATGTGCATATTAACCCAAAGAATTTCGATAAAAGGTAGTAAGAATATCCACTTAGTGTATTTTTCTCTATATTTATAAAGAATTGCCAAAAAAATAGATAGAAATAAAAAGCTAAATATTTCCGGACGAATGTCCGTACGTTCAAAAAGAATTAATAGATAAAGTATAGAGCCGCCGGACAAAGCTAAAAAATTATTTGATTTAAAAAGTTTAAAAAACATTAATCCAAAAGAAGCAATAACAATAGTTGTAGAAAATATTAATAGACCATTAAAACCGATAGTTTTAAAAATTACAAAGAAAAGAACTTCTGACAGCCAATGTAGATTAACAAACGGAAAGTCAGGATAAGTATAAGAGAAAAGATTTGTTTTTGGTACACTTAAGGTTTTTAAAATAATCTCCCCTAATAAAAAATGTCTCCCTAAGTCTTGAGTAATTGAAATTATTGGGTGAAAAAATCCAATAAATAAAAGAGAAATTATTAAAAAAGAAACAAACAGCTTATAAAGTTTCATAATAAGTCTTCAACTCTCGGTCGGTATTGTAAGGCTTCTGCAATGTGCGTTGCTTTAATCTCTTTTGCCTGCTCCAAATCCGCAATTGTTCTTGCAAGTTTTAATATTCTGTAATAGCTTCTTGCAGAAAGCTTTAGCTTGGAAACAGCTAGTCTTAGTAAAGAAATGGAGTCTTCTTCCAGTTTGCAAAATTCCTTGATATCTTTATTACTCAGCTCGGCATTAGTGGAAATTTTTCTTCCTCGAAATCTTTTTAGCTGCATGTTTCTTGCTATTTGAACCCTTTTTCTTATAGTTTCGGATCTTTCTCCGGAAATTTTTTCCTGAGAAGTTAATTTTTCAACCTTAACTGCCGGAACTTCAAGATGGATATCAATTCTATCAAGCATTGGTCCGGACACTCTTTTTTGATATTTTGCGATTTGTCCTAGTCCGCATCTACAGCTTCTAGTCTTGTCTCCATAATATCCGCATGGACATGGATTTTGAGCGGCAACCAACATAAATTTAGAAGGAAAAGTTATTCTACCGTGAGCTCTGGAAATTGCAACTGCGCCGTCTTCCATAGGCTGTCTTAACGCTTCCAGAACATGCCTGGGGAATTCCGGAAATTCGTCCAAGAATAAAACGCCTCGGTGTGCAAGCGAAATTTCTCCCGGTTTTGGAGTAACGCTTCCGCCGATTAAGCCAACATGAGAAGTCGTATGATGAGGGTTTCTAAATGGACGTGTGGTAATTATAGAATCTTTATTTAAAAGTCCGGAAATACTATAAATTTTTGTTACTTCAAGTGCTTCCTCCAAACTCAAATTAGGCAAAATAGAGGGAAGTGTTTTGGCAATTAAGGTTTTTCCGGCTCCGGGAGGACCCTTAAGTAAAATATTGTGTGCTCCGGCTGCTGCAATTTCCATAGCCCGTTTTACTTGTTCTTGTCCCTGAATTTCCGCCATGTCAAATTCAAAAAATTTTTCCTTATTGTAACTATTTAGCTTTGTATGTTTTTGAGGTAATATTAATTTTTGACCATTAAGGTGATAAAAAAGCGAAATTAAAGAATCAATTGGGAAAACTTCAAGCCCGCTTATAATAGCTGCCTCTCTGGCATTAATTTCCGGTAAAAAAACTCTTTTATATCTTTTTTCCTTCGCCATTATTACAACCGGCAAAACTCCGTTTGTATGCCTTAATTTTCCATCCAAGGCAAGTTCTCCAATAAAAATTGCATTATCGATCTCCGCTTTTAACTGTTCTGAAGCAAGTAAGATACCAAGCGCAATAGGAAGATCGTAAGCAGGTCCTTCTTTAGGAAGATCTGCCGGAGCAAGGTTTACGGTTATTCTCTTAGCGGGAAAATCGCAGCCAACATTTTTAATTGCAGAGCGTACTCTTTCCCGCGCTTCTTCGATTGCCTTATTGGGAAGACCTACAATTGTAAAAGAGGGAAGACCCTGCGAAGCAATGTCTACCTCTACCTCTATCGGAGTTGCATCTAGTCCAATTACTGCAGCCGAATTAACTTTTGCGAGCATAAAAATATAATAGCAGCTTTTAAGATATTCTTGACAAGGAAAGGTAAAAACGTTAAAGTTAGATATGGAACTTGGTAATAAGCGTTTTGATCTTAATCTTACCTTTGACGATGTTTTACTTCTCCCGAATTATGCCGACTTTTTACGTTCCCAGATAGACTTATCTACAAATCTTACTAAAAAAATAAAATTAAAAATCCCCTTTGTTTCCTCTCCGATGGATACGGTCACAGAAAGCGGGTTGGCAATTGAACTTGCAAGATATGGAGGAATTGGAATTATTCATCGCAATTTAACTGTGGAGGACCAAGCGCTGGAAATTAAAAAAGTTAAAAAAACTCATCCGGCATCCTTCGGCTCTGCTCAGGATAAAAGCTTAGGGAAAGAGCTTTTGGTAGGAGCAGCAATTGGAGTAAGTAAAGGATTTGAAGATAGGGTTGATACACTGGTAAAAGTGGGAGTAGATGTAGTTATCGTAGATTCGGCCCATGGTTATTCAAAGGGAGTAATAGACACGGTTAAATATGTCAAAAAAAAATATTCCAAGTTGGAAGTGGTTGCCGGAAATGTTGCAACTTATGATGGAGCAATAGCCTTAATAAAAGCGGGAGCGGATGGATTACGAATTGGGATGGGACCGGGGGCAATTTGCACAACGAGAATGATATCAGGTATGGGAGTTCCTCAAATAACAGCAATTTTAGAAGCGGTTAGGGCAGTAAAAAAGTTTAAAATACCGATTATCGCAGATGGAGGAATTAAATACTCCGGAGATATAACAAAGGCTTTAGCAGCTGGAGCGTCATGTGTAATGATGGGGAGTTTTTTTGCAGCTGCAAAAGAATCTCCCGGCAAAACAATAAAGTTAAACAAAAATGAAGTTCCTCATCGCTTCCAGAGTATTTTTAACCATACCCAGGATACTTATCTATTTAAAGAGTACCGCGGAATGGGATCGATTGCGGCGATGCAAAAGGGGGCAAAAATAAAATCGGAGGATGAATTTCATGGTAATGATTACAAAGATAGAGTTTTGGTTGCGGAGGGAGTAGAAGGAATGGTTCCTGTTAAGGGGACAGTAAGAGAATTGTTGGATCAGGCAATCGGTGGGGTAAAATCAGGAATGTACTATGTCGGCACAAAAAATATAAAAGAACTTTGGAGAAAGGCAAAATTTATTCAGATTACCCAGGCTTCTCTTACGGAAAGTCATCCACACAGCATTTTTATTACAAACCCGGGTAAAAACTATGCCTAGAATTATGAATCATGAATTAAGAATTAATTTTTTTTTCCTCCTTTATCGTAGTAACTTTTCACTTTTAACTTTTCACTTTTAACTAATTTTATGATTTATTTAGTTGATTTTGGTTCACAAGTTACACATCTAATTTCAAGAAGAGTAAAATCTTTAGGTGCGTCAGTAAAAATTATTTCACCAAAAGACGCAGTATCTCTTTCAGAAAAACAAAAGCCTGCGGGAATTATTTTATCGGGAGGCCCCGCAAGCGTTTACGAGGAAAATGCCCCGACTATCGATCCGTCAATATTTAATTTAGGAATTCCTGTTTTGGGAATTTGTTATGGTCTTCAGTTAATGGTAAAGCTTTTGGGAGGAAAAGTAGTTTCGGGAAAAAAAGAATACGGGCCGGCAACCCTTAAGTTAAAAGTTAAAAGTGAAAAGTTAAAAGTTGCGAAGGACTTACCGCAGAGATTCACGGTTTGGATGAGCCATGGAGATGAAGTAGTTTCTTTACCAAGCGGGTTTGAGATTATTGGTTCAACAGAGCATGTTAGAGTCGGTTTTGTTGTTGATAAAAAAAGAAAGATTTATGGAGTTCAATTTCATCCGGAAGTAGATCATACGGAATTTGGAGATGAAGTATTAAAAAACTTTATTGATATTTGTGAGGCAAAAAAAATAAAAAAAATAGAAATAAATATAGAGGAGATTGAGGAAGAGATAAAAAAAATCGCCGGAGATCAATATGTTTTGGGTGCGGTCTCCGGAGGAGTTGATTCAACTGTTTCGGCAGTCTTAACAGCAAAAGCAATCGGGAATAAGTTTGTACCAATTTATATCGATAACGGATTAATGCGTGAAGGAACAAAAGATCATGTTAAAAAAATCTTTGCCCATATAGGAATTAATGTTGATATTGTAAATGCTCAGGAAGAAACGCTAAAAAAATTAAAAGGAGTTATAGATCCTGAGAAAAAAAGAAAAATTATTGGCAATCTTTACATTGAGCTTTTTGAAAGGGAAATGACTAAATTAATTAAAAGCGGAAAAAGAGTTGGTTTTTTGATGCAGGGGACAATTTACTCGGATGTAATAGAAAGTAAGGGAACTAAAAATTCGGCAAAAATTAAAAGTCATCATAACGTTGGCGGACTACCCAAAAATATGAAACTTCAGCTAATTGAGCCGGTTAGGAGTTTTTATAAAGACGAGGTAAGGGAAATCGGAAGGAGATTAGGTTTGCCGGATGATTTTATTCATCAACAGCCTTTTCCCGGACCGGGATATGCGGTAAGGATTAGAGGAGAGGTTACGGAGGAGAGGATCGAAAATGAAAAAATTGCAGACAAAATAGTAATGGATGAATTAAAAAATGCTGGGGTACTGAATAAAGTATTTCAGTCATTTCCGGTTTTGTCCGGAGCAGAGTCGACGTCAGTTAAGGGAGATGGGAGAAATTTTGGCGAAGTAGTTGCGCTTCGGATTATTGAATCAAAAGATATTATGACTTCTACTTGGGCAAGACTTCCCTATGATTTATTGCAAAAAATCTCATCAAGAATCGTTAACGAAGTTCCCGGAGTATCCAGAGTTGTTTATGACATTACTACCAAGCCCCCGGCAACTATAGAATGGGAATAATAATTAAAGCTTCAAAACAAAGAAAGGCAGAGGTTATTTTCGAGAATTTTTGATTTCTTCAATTCCTAATTCAACCAACTTTACTGCCTCCCCAATGTAACTTTGAGGGGTAATTTTTTTTATTTCAGTTTTTTGATTCTCGGTAATTGGAAGGTCATCTACCAGCTTGTACCATTGCCCTTTGTCCATGTGTTTACCTCTGGTTTTTGATGCAAGCATTGCGTAAGCGTCTTGTAAGCTATCTCTTCGTAAAATAGTTTGAGTAGGTCCCCCGAGAATAACCCAGTCGCTTGTGAGTGCATCAAGCATTAGCTGCTCGTTTGGTCTGGTTCTATTAAGACCCGAAACAGCATTTTTGTAGCTCAAAAGCGAGTGACCGATTACAACTCCTAAGTTTCGGATCACAGTGCTATCGGATAAATCACGTTGAAGTCTGGATTTACTTAATTTCTCCGTAAAAAAATTAATGATTGCGTTACTAATTCCGAGATTTCCTTCGCTATTTTCAAGTTTTATCGGATTTACTTTATGAGTCATAACCGAGGAACCTACTTCGCCCTCTTTTACCTTTTGAACAAGCCAATTATCGCTTATATACCTCCACATATCCTGATCAAAATCAATAACAATATTATTAATTCTTTGATAGGTTTGGAAGTATTCAATAAAATCTTCATATGGGTTAATTTGGGTAGTGTAAATATTTGGTTCAAGTCCAAGTGATCGGACAAAATCTTCGGAAAATTTAATCCAGTTAACTTCTGGATAAGCCGCTTTAAAAGTGCTGTAATTACCAACGGCGCCGTCTAGTTTTCCGGTCATTTCGATTTGTTTCAATTTTAGAATCTGTGTATTTAAACGAACTGCAAAATTTATCAACTCTTTCCCGTACGTAGTTGGTTCGGCTGGTTGTCCGTGTGTTCTGCCAAGCATAGGGGTGTTTTTATAAGTCCCCGCTGTTTCCATTAGGTTGTCGACAAATCCATCTAAGACCGGTAAAGCTACTTGTTCGGTTGCTCGTTTGGTCATTAACCTGTAGGTTAAATTATTTACGTCTTCAGAGGTTAGACCAAAATGGATCATCGGAATTATATCTTCTAAGGTTGTCCCGGATAACAATTCCCTAAAGGTTAATTCCATTGCTTTTACATCATGTTGGGTACCATCCTCAATTTCTTTTACTCGACTTGCTTGATCAAAGGTTAGAGATTGTCCAAAATTCTCAAGAGTTTCTTCTTCTTCCGGTAAAAGAGGTCTTATTACGTTAACCTTGGATAAAGCTACTAAGTATTTTGCCTCAACTTCCACGCGTGTTTTTATAATGCCGAATTCGGAAACAAAAGGAGCCAGCTCGGAAACATCTTTTCTGTATCTTCCATCCAAAGGAGTAATTGCAGTCAGTTCTGTTAAAGGAAGTGATTGTTTTGGCTGTTTTTCCATAGCTTTAGATTTCATATATAGTTTATAAAAGTAATTCTGTCAAGTTATAGAACAAATTTTTCAATAACGTGAGCAACTCCGTCTTCTTCTACAGTTGGAGCAATATAATCGGCAATTTCTTTTAACTCGTCAACAGCGTTTCCCATTGCGATTCTGAATCCTGCAGCCATAAAAAGGGGAAAATCATTATGTCCATCTCCTACAACAATAATATCATGCGTATCGATTTTTAAGTACTTGGCAAGCTCTAGGATTGCATACTGTTTGGTTGCTCTGACATGAGACGCCAAAATAGATTCTGTACCTTTTTTCCAGCCGGGAATTTTATGCACGGCAATAGACGGTAAATGAGATACTGCATGAATTGCCAGATCTATTTTATTTGGGTCTAAATGTAAACCAAAAACGCAGAAAGGTTTTTTAGGAATATATTTTTTTGTAAATTTAATATCTCTTTCGTCATCCTGAATATAAACAGGAATTTTTAATTTTCTAAAAGACAAACAAGTTTCAACAACATCTTTTTTGTCAATCAACTGTTCATAAATTACCTCTTTTGTAGAAATGTCAATAATTTGAGCGCCATTATTGACAATTATCGGTCCGGATAATTCTAAGAGTTCAACGATTCGCGATAACATAAAATAAGGTCTGCCGGAAGCAATGCCAACATGAATTTTTTTACGTGCTTTATTAATAGCATCAATTACTTTCTTGGAAGGCATTCCATTTTCTGCGTTGGGGATTAGCGTACCGTCGATGTCAAAAATTATGGCCTTATATTTTCTTTTAAACTTTGATGATTTCATTACGTTTTTGGCCATTTGAGATGTAAACAATTTTTGTATTTATAAGTTTTTCAATTTCTTTTAAATAATCTTTTGCCTCTTTAGGAAGGTTCTCATATTTTTTAATACCTACGGTTTTTTTGTTCCATCCCTTAATTGTTTTATAAACAGGTCTCACTTTTTTTAAAAAGTAAGAGTCGCCGTCATAATAATTAACCCTTTTTCCGTTTAATAAGTAATGAGTGCAAATTTTTATTTCCTTAAAGTGGTCCAAAATGTCCAATTTGGTTATGGCAATCCCGGTAAAACCGTTAATTTCTGCGGCAAATTTAACTAGTTCCGCATCGAACCATCCGCACCTTCTGGGCCTTCCGGTTGTTGCCCCAAATTCTCCACCGATCGCTCTTAATTTTTCTCCATCTTCGTTAAAAAGCTCGGTAGGAAACGGACCTTCTCCAACTCTTGTGGTATAAGCTTTTACTACTCCAATAATTTTATCGATTTTTTTTGGGGGAACCCCTGCGCCTGCATTTGCCCCGCCGGCAATTACGGTGGAAGCGCTTACATAAGGATAAGTTCCCCAGTCATTATCCAAGAAAACCCCCTGAGCCCCTTCAAGCAGAATCTTTTTATTATCTTTAATTGCCTTTTGAATTAAGGAATAAGTTTCTCGTAAATAAGGTTTTATTAGTTTAAGATAAGAAAAATACTTTTTTTCTATTTCTTTTTGGGAAAGAGGATTTTCTCCAAGAGCTATTAATATTTTGTTTTTAACTCTTAATTGAACTTCTAATTTTTCGGCAAAAATTTTTTTATCCAATAAATCTAAAATTCGAATTCCGTTATAGCTGACTTTGTCTGCATATGTTGGACCTATTCCTCTTCCGGTTGTTCCGGTTTTGGCTTTTCCCTTTGCTTCTTCCAGAAGTTTATCTAATAATTTATGGTAAGGCATAATTAAGTGACAACGTGTAGAAATAAAAAGCCTGTCTTTTAAATTAATCTTTGTTCTTTTAAGAATTTCAATTTCTGCCACTAAAACTTCAAGATCAATAATAACGCCGTTAGATATTATTGTTTCTGTTCTGTCATTAAAAATTCCACAGGGAATAAGGTGCATTGCAAACTTTCCATAGTCATTTAAAATTGTGTGACCTGCGTTATTTCCTCCGTGGAACCTTACGGTAAAATCTGATTTCTCAGAGAGGTAATCTATTATTTTTCCTTTTCCCTCGTCTCCCCATTGGGAGCCAATAACCAATGTTACAGCCATAGATCTCTGGTATTGTACTTCAATACTTTTGCTAAAGCAACCCTGATGTTTGTTAGGTAATAAGGTAAATGATACAATATGCCCAGTATGGATCAGGTAGGACAAATTAGAGAAAAAATAGACATAGTTTCCTATATTTCGGAATTTATAACCCTAAAAAAAGCAGGTCGTAATTTTAAAGCAAACTGCCCTTTTCATAACGAAAAATCACCTTCTTTTGTAGTTTCTCCGGAAAGACAAATCTGGCATTGTTTTGGGTGTGCAAAAGGAGGAGATTGCTTCTCTTTTTTAATGGAATATGATCATTTGGAATTTCCGGAGGCTCTAAGAATTTTAGGGAAAAAGGTCGGAATAGAAATAAGAGAAATGCCCGGAGTTCCCAGTTACTCGCAAAAAGAAAAAATTTATAAAATAAATAAAGAATCTGCTAAATTCTATAACTATATTTTAACAAAGCACGTAATTGGTAAAAAGGCTCTTAATTATCTAATAGAAAAGAGAAAAATGTCACCTGCTTTAATTGAAACCTATCAAATCGGTTTTTCGCCAACAGTTGGCAATGCTCTTGCGAATTATTTAATAAATAAAAAAAAACATAGTATAAAAGACTTATTAGATGCAGGAATTATTTTTGAAAGAAACGGAAGGGTATTTGATTTTTTTAAGGGCAGAATTATGTTTCCATTAGAAGATCAGCATGCCAACATTGCTGCTTTCTCCGGAAGAGTTTTAGAAGACTCAAATTCTTCAAATAGCGGAAGTCCAAAATATATAAACACAAGAGACACCATTGCCTACCACAAAGGAAGCCAATTCTTTGGGTTAAATGCCGCAAAAGAAGAAATAAAAAGTAGAGAACAGGCAATTTTAGTAGAGGGGGAATTTGATGTAATATCTTCTTTTAAAGAAGGAATTAAAAATGTAGTTGCGGTTAAGGGAACTGCTCTAACCGAAAATCAGGTTGCTCTTCTGGCACGTTTTACGCCAAAAGTAACATTATGTTTGGATAAAGACAATGCCGGTTTTGAGGCGGTAAAGAGAAGTCTTGCGTCTTTGGAAAAAAAGGAGCTATTAACTACGGTAATAATTCCAAATGGTAAAGATCCGGACGAGGCAATTAAAAATGATCCATATGCCTTTAAAAAGGCAGTAAAAAGCGAAATCGGGGTTTATGATTATTTGTTAAGTCAAACATTTGCTAAAAATAATAAAAACGATGTATTCGGGAAAAGAAAAATAACCGATGAATTGTTACCGATGTTTGCTCAAATAACAAATGAAGTTATAAAAGAACATTATTTAAAGGAACTAAGCAGAGAGATAGATACCTCTTACGATAGTCTACAAAAAGAAGTAGAAAAAATTCAAACCGGAAAAGAGAGAGATAAAATATTATTTCCCAAAAAGGAAAAAAGAAATAGGAGAGAAATAATGGAGGAATATTTAACAGCTCTAATAATTCAAGCGGAAGATCTAGGAAATGTTTTGGAAAAAGACTTGGAAGATCTTCCTAAATATGATTTTTTTATCCTCGCGTATAAAAAAATAATTGAAAACTTAATAAAATACGCAAAGAAAGAAAAAAAGATAGATATTAAAAATTTTGCAAAAAACTTAGTTAAAGAATTAACAAGTATTTTTGATACTTGCTATCTTCTCCCGTTGCCTAAGTTTGGGAATAAGGAAAAATATTCAATAGAAATAAAAAAAATAATAAAGGAATTAATAGAAATTTATGCAAGAGAAAGAATAATAGAGATTAAAGAATTAATCAAGGAGAATGAAAATAAAAAAGATGAAGAGAAATTAGAAGTTTTAAAAAAAGAATTTTTGGAACTTATTACATTTCTTCCAAAATCCTCAAAACTCTAGGGTTTAAGGCAGATTTATGCTAAAATATAGAGGTTAAACAAAAATGAAACAAAAAAAGAGAAGTTTAGTTGCAGAAATTGTGGCGTCTGCAAAAAAAAGAGGCTATATAACTCAGGAAGAAATTTTGGCCATTTTCCCACGTCCGGAGAACCATATTACAGAACTGGACGAGTTATATGACAAATTATTAAGTAGCGAGATAGATGTTTTTGAATCGGTTGTCGCAGAACAGGAGACCGATAAGCCAATCGAAGTTCTGGAAAAAGAGCTGGAAGCGTTAACTGTCTTAACAGAAGGGTCGGTTTCCGATCCGGTAAGAATGTATCTTAAAGAAATCGGGAGAATTCCTCTTTTAACCTTTGATCAGGAAATATCATTGGCAAAAAGAGTAGAAAAAAGTGACGCTGAAGCAAAAAGCATTTTGGTAAATTCAAACCTTCGCTTGGTAGTGTCTATTGCTAAAAAATATGTCGGACGGGGGTTAACTCTTTTGGATTTAATACAGGAAGGAAATCAAGGACTAATTAGAGCAGTCGAAAAATATGACTGGAGACGTGGCTATAAATTTTCAACTTACGCAACCTGGTGGATAAGACAATCCATAACCCGCGCAATTGCCGATCAGGCAAGAACAATCAGAATTCCCGTCCACATGGTCGAAAATATCAACAGATTTCTTCGTTCATCCAGAAAATTAATGCAAGAGTTGGGACGTGAACCTACTCCCGAAGAAGTAGCTAAAGTTTTAGGGATTGATCCGGAAAAAGCACTTGAGATTATAAAAATTTCTCAAGAACCAGCGAGTTTGGAATCACCGGTTGGAGACGAAGACGATTCAAGGTTAGGAGATTTTATCCATGATTCAACAGCTCCAACATTGTTTGATACAGCATCGAGAGAGCTTCTAAAAGAACAGGTAGAACAAGTTTTATCTACCCTTTCCGATCGGGAAAAAAGAGTTTTAGAGGAAAGATTCGGACTTAAAGATGGTAGACCAAAGACATTAGAAGAAGTTGGAAAGATGTTTGCCGTAACTCGTGAAAGAATTAGGCAAATAGAAGCAAAAGCCCTAAGAAAATTAAGGCACCCCTCCCGCGGAAATAAATTAAAAGACTACCTAGGTTAATTTACAATTATCAATTAACAATTTTCAATTAATTTTATGTCAGTTATAGTTTTGAATAAACCAATAGGCAAAACCCCACTTCAAACAATCGAAGAATATAGATTAGTTCATCCTGAATTAACCTGTGTAAAATTAGCTTATGCCGGAAGACTTGATCCGATGGCGGAAGGATTGTTGTTAGTTTTAGTTGGGGAAGAATGTAAAAAGAAAAAAGATTATGAAAATTTGTCTAAGATTTACGAATTTGAAGTTTTGTTTGGAATCTCTACGGATACATTTGATGTAATGGGAAAAATTACCAAAATAAATCCTCAACCTGTAAAAATATCGGCAGAAGAAATACATAAAGTAATCAAAAAATATAAGGGTGAGATTTTACAAGAATATCCGCCATATTCTTCTCTTCGGGTAAACGGAAAACCTCTGTTTTGGTGGGCAAGAGAAAACCGCTTAGACGAAATCAAAATACCTAAGAAAAGAATCATGATTAATGAATTAGGAATTATGAGTAATTACCAAATAACTTCAAAAGAACTTTTAAAAATAGTTCATAAAAGAATGGAAAAGGTAATGGGAGATTTTAGGCAAAAAGAAATTTTGCAAGTTTGGGATAAGAAATTGAAGGATAGAAATTTTAGGTTTTCAGTTTTAAGTTTTAAAATTATTTGTTCCTCCGGCACTTATGTCCGTTCAATCGCAAAT
>Ga0051987_10001080_pt1 | contig 14209 bp, 15 predicted proteins | sample CryGey08umfilter_2_FD_58083 | JGI IMG/M metagenome (GOLD analysis project Ga0051987, IMG submission 58083) | Groundwater microbial communities from aquifer in Utah, USA - Crystal Geyser 4/10/14 0.8 um filter | ecosystem: Environmental > Aquatic > Deep subsurface > Groundwater | place: USA: Utah... | reverse complement strand
TATCCGCCCAAGGCGGATCCGCCTCTGGCGGAAAGTCCTCACTTTTTTATCCGGTAGAAAAAATCGCTCCCCGGGTCATTACCCGAGAAGAAGTGAATACTCCCTTGCAAACCGGCATTAAAGCGATTGATTCCATGATTCCGATTGGCCGGGGACAAAGGGAATTGATTATCGGCGATCGACAAACCGGCAAAACGGCTTTGGCGATCGATACGATTATCAACCAGAAGCAGGAAAAAGTAATCTGCATCTATGTTGCCATTGGCCAAAAAGAGTCTAAAATAGCAAAAATTGTCAATAAACTCCAAGAAGAAGGTGCAATGAAATATACCACGGTAGTGTTGGCCAGCGCTTCGGATCTCGCCTCGCTTTCTTATATCGCCCCTTATGCCGGCTGTGCCATGGGAGAATACTTTATGGATCAAGGGAAGGATGTTTTGCTGGTTTACGACGATCTTTCTAAACATGCCGTGGCTTATCGCGAAATCTCGCTGCTTTTAAGAAGACCCCCCAGCCGAGAAGCCTATCCCGGTGATATTTTCTATCTCCATTCCCGGCTTTTGGAACGATCCGCCAAAATGAACAAGAAATATGGCGGTGGCTCTTTAACCGCTTTGCCGATTATCGAAACTCAGGCCGGCGATGTTTCCGCTTATATTCCTACCAATGTAATTTCCATTACCGACGGCCAGATTTTTCTGGAATCGGATTTATTCTATAAAGGAATCCGCCCCGCTTTAAATACCGGCATTTCGGTTTCCCGGGTCGGCTCGAAAGCCCAAATTAAGGCGATGAAAAAAGTGGCCGGCAAGCTTAAGCTGGCCATGGCCCAATATCGCGAGTTGGAAGCTTTCGCCCAGTTCGGGTCGGACTTGGATGAAACCACCCAACAACAGTTGAATTTGGGCCGAAGATTGACTGAAATTCTTAAGCAAGGACAGTACGTACCAATGTCCGTAGAGCATCAGGTGGCTATTTTGTATGCTGTCACCAACGGCCAGCTTAATGACATTAAAGTGGAAGAAATTGCCAAATTCGAAGAAGAATTCCATAAATATTTAAGCACCAACGGTTTAGAAGTCCTTAAGAAGATAAAGGAAAAACAAGAATTAGATGATGCTACTGAAAATCAGTTGAAAAAAGTCATTGAAGATTTTAAAAGAACCTTAGCTTCTTAGCTTATTAGCCTTTTAGTCACACCGCACCCGCGACCTAAAAAGCTAAGAAGCTACTTCCTAACACCTAAAACAAATGCCACAAGCTACAAGAGATATTAAAAGAAGAATAAAATCGGTCCGCAATACTCACAAAGTTACCAAAGCAATGGAAATGGTTGCGGCGGCTAAAATGCGCAAAGCAGTGAGTAATGTTGTGGCGACCAGAAGTTATAGTAACCTGGCTTGGGAACTGGTCAAGAATTTAGCCCGAAGAACCGATTCCAAGTATCATCCTTTGCTGGAGAAAAGAGACAAAATCAAAAAAATCGGAATGGTTCTGATAACCTCTAACCGGGGCTTGTGCGGCGGATTTAACAATCAGATAATCGACCGGGTCACCCAATATGTCAGGCAACAGAAAGAAGAAGGGGGTATTGAATCCGACCTGGTAATTATGGGAAAAAAAGGGAGAGAGGCAATGCTTAAAAAGGGCCATACCATTATTGCTGAATTCACAAAACTGGATATCACCAATACGATTCCCGAGATCAGGCCGTTAAGCAATTTGATTATCAACGACTATTTAGAAGGAAAATATGACCAGGTAATGATTGCTTACACTGACTTTATTTCTACCTTAGTTCAAAAGCCCAGAATTTTAGAACTGTTGCCGATCGAAAAAAGAGAAGAGGATCGGTATCTTGGTCAGGCTAAAACCGGTAAGCTTGAGACGGAAAAAATCAGCGAGCCTAAAACGCCGTCAATTGAATTCGAATATCTGTTTGAGCCTTCTGCTGATGAAGTGCTGGGTGAATTGTTGCCGCGACTGCTGGAAATGCAGATTTACCAAGTTATTTTAGAATCAGATGCCAGCGAACATTCTTCTAGAATGGTGGCGATGCGCAATGCCTCGGATGCCGCGGCTGACATGATTGATGGCTTAACTTTGATATTCAACAAGGCCAGGCAGGCCTCCATCACCGCCGAGCTGGCTGATATCAGCGGCGGCCGGATTGCTTTGGAATAAATATAGATTTTAAATTATAAATAATTATTTACAAATCAGAAATTATGACTGAAAAAAATACGAATGGCAAAGTAAAACAGATTATCGGCGCCGTAGTTGATGTGGAATTCGTCGGCGAACTGCCGAAAATATACGATGCTCTAGAAGTGTTTATGCCCGATCATTCCAAACTGGTTTTAGAGGTACAGCAGCACATTGGATCAAACATCGTCCGGACCATTGCCATGGGCTCGACGGATGGCCTTTCCCGAAACGTAGAAGCGTTAGCCACCCATGCTCCTATCAGCGTGCCGGTTGGCCCCGAAACCTTGGGTCGCATGTTCGATGCCTTAGGTAATCCGCTGGATGATAAAGAGCCGGTGGTAACTAAAAAGAGGTATCCCATTCACCGCCACGCCCCGAATTTCACCGATCAGTCTACCAAAGAAGAAATTCTAGAAACCGGAATTAAAGTAATTGACTTAATTTGCCCCATTGTTAAAGGCGGCAAGGTAGGAATGTTCGGCGGAGCTGGAGTGGGAAAAACGGTAGTAATTATGGAACTGATCCGCAATATCGCCCAGGAACACGGCGGCTATTCCGTTTTTGCCGGCGTGGGCGAAAGAAGCAGAGAGGGTAACGGTTTGTATTATGAAATGTCCGAATCGGGCGTACTAGCAAAAACTTCTTTAGTGTTCGGACAAATGAATGAACCGCCGGGGGTCCGGGCGCGGGTCGGTTTAAGCGGCCTTTCGATGGCAGAATATTTTCGGGATGAAGAGAATAAAGACGTGCTGCTGTTTATCGACAATATTTTTCGTTTCACCCAAGCGGGCAGTGAAGTTTCAGCGCTTTTAGGCCGGATTCCTTCGGCCGTCGGATACCAGCCGACCTTGGCAACCGATTTAGGCGAACTGCAAGAAAGAATCACTTCCACTAAAAAAGGCTCCATTACCTCGGTTCAAGCCATTTATGTGCCGGCGGACGATTTGACTGATCCGGCGCCCGCCACTACTTTCGGCCACTTGGATTCTACGGTAGTGCTTTCCCGTGCGCTAACGGAATTGGGAATTTATCCGGCCGTTGATCCCTTGGATTCCACCTCTACCATTATGAATCCAGCCGTCGTAGGAGAAGAGCATTACCAGGTTGCCCGCGAAGTCCAAAAAGTCCTGCAACGCTACAAGGATTTGCAGGACATTATCGCCATCTTGGGCATGGAAGAACTTTCTGATCAGGACAAGTCGATCGTGGCCCGAGCCAGAAAAATACAAAGGTTTCTTTCCCAGCCGTTTTTCGTCGCGGAAACCTTTACCGGAACCGAGGGAAAATATGTCACTCTGAAAGAAACTATTAAAGGCTTTAAGGAAATTCTGGAAGGCAAGCATGATGATAAGCCGGAATCCTCTTTTTACATGAAAGGCGGAATATCCGAAGTCAAATAGAAAGCGCAAATACGCATTCGCGCTTTCTGATTCCCAATAACAATTACCATACTAACTTATGCCAAAGATTAAGTTCAAAATCGTCACTCCCGAAAAAGTGGTCTATGAAAATGAAATCGACCAAATTACCCTAACCACTAAAATGGGGGAAGTTACCATTCTCCCTAATCACATTCCTTTAGTAAGCTCCTTGAAGGCCGGCGAAATATTGATTAAAAAGGATGGGCAAGAAATACCCCTGGCCGTTTCCGGAGGATTTGCTGAATTAGCCAACAATAACCTGGTTATTCTAGCCGATACCGCCGAACGGGTGGAAGAGATCGACGAAGCCCAAGCGGAAGAAGCCAGAAAAAGGGCGGAAGAGTTTCTAAAAAGGCGGGGACAAGTGGCAGAAGAAGCGGTCGATTACACGGCCCTGGCCGCCAAGCTAGAAAAAGAACTGGCCCGTTTGAAAGTGGTTCGAAAATATCGAAGAAATCGGCCATCTCAACCCACTATAAGATTAGAAGAATAAAAAATTATTGAGACTAAAGAATAATTCTTTATATTGATAAGGGAAGGATAGGGGTAGATAATACTCTAAAATATAACTAATCTTAATTCTGCGTTAGAGGCTTGAATTCAGCTACGGATAAGTTGCGTTAGAAAATACAATATGATATATTATGGATATCAGAATTTATTAGCATAAAAGATTCCAATTTATGAAAAAAATTCTTTTACTTGCGGGAATAAGCACTTTCTTTGTAATCTTTTTACCCCTTTCGGTAAACGCTTTATCGTTTTGGGACCCCAGCGGAACTTTAGGTCTTGGATCTGCAGATCTGCAAACTACGGTAATTAAGATTATTCAATGGATTCTGGGCCTGTTGGGATTGGTGGCGGTAATTATGATTCTTTATGGCGGATTCACTTGGCTGACTTCAGCGGGCAATGAAGAAAAGATTTCCAAAGCGAAAGGAGTGATTACTGCGGCAGTAATCGGTTTGGTTATAGTTATTTTATCTTGGGCCGTGGTGCGATACGCTCTTAACACTCTTACTAACGTATCTGGAGCCAGTTAAGATCAGACCATTAATAACTAAATCTCCCCGTCAAAGGGGAGGTTTTTGTTATAAAAATAACCCCGGGCTGACTAAAAAATTGCCAGATCCCGGGGGAATGCTGAGGCGGCTAACCGCCAAAAAATCAGAAACCATACGCCATCGCCTCCTCCGTTGCAAGAACATAGCCCTTGCGACCCTCGATTTCAACAGGGAAAAAGAGATTCCCGTTCAACCGCTCGGGGTCAATATCATGCCCGGTTTTAAAGAGGATCAGGCTCATATGGTCTAACTCTCCCTGAGGCATTTTAAAAACCTCAAAGAGATCAGTGGACTTTTCCACTTGATGCGTTTGGAAAGCCTGGTGTGCCCGATTTTTCATTTCCGAAGAAACCCTTACATCATTCATACGACACCCGTCTTTCTGCTAAAGGAGCATTATGTGACTTTTTGTCGAAGTATTTTAGCATAGGTTAAAAATTATGTCAACCCCGTTAGAAATTTATGTTTTAATAGTAAATATTGTTCATACTTAGACGAAATTTCCAAAGGGATTAAGGCTAAAAACTTTAAGCCGCTTTTTAGACTAATTTTCTCTCATTTACTTCTCTGGTAAATTCCCCCAATATATTTTCGTCTTTCGGAAAAACAAGCTGAACCGGTTTTCCCTTTCGAATAGTGTCAGTACGGTAAATTTCGAAATCTTCACTGGAAGCTAAAGCACTGGTAGCATCGCCAAAGTCTATTAAATAAACGTTAAGCTCGTCATTCACCATAATGTTCTCAAGATGGAGATCGCGATGGTATAATCCCGCCTGGTGCGCTAGATCGATTTGTTGCTTAATGCCATCTTTAATTTTCTGATACTCTTCTTCGGTAAATTTTTTTCCTTCTTGTTCTCTCTGGTCCAGTAATTCTTTAAGATTCGGTCCGTTAATAGTTTCCATTATAATAAAGTCTTGTGTTTTCTGGCCGTTCCCTTCTTTTCCCTCAATAAGCATCCAAACCTTCGGCACTCTGACTCCCGCCTCATAATATTCCTGCTGGAGATCAAATTCTCTGCCAGGACTATTAACAGAAGCTTCGGAATTGTAATTAGTTTTGGCGCAAAGCTTTGTTCCAAACGCTGGGTGATCGCTAAACCAAACCTCGGCCGCTTTTCCTTTTCCCAGATTTTCCCGGCGCAGGTATTGTTCTTCCAGTATTTTGCGGGCCAGTTTTTCCTGCTGCTTTTTACTAAATTCTGGACCAGCCTCCTGTTCAAAATCTTTGGTTACTCTTAGTGCTCCGACTTCATACATATAATCTATTCATTTTAACAATTATTCCTTGATAGATTTTAGAAAGATTGGCGCTTTTTCCTTCAGCGTGAAATCCCCGGCCTTTTTTATCCTGAACGGCAATAAAGGTATAATAATCCCCTTTCAACTTATAATCATTCAGGCAGACGATCAGGAATCCTTTTTGATGTATCTGTTTTTGAAACTGTTTAAATTCCATACTATTCTTCTTTAGGTTTCTCGAGCTCGATTGGCTCTACCTTGCCGCCTTTGTCACTGATTTTAATAACATCTTTATCAACTTTTTTAAATTCTTTGTAAGCCGTATTGTAAGTATTCACCGCGGTACCCAAGTGCTGGCCTAATTTTTTGAAATATTCTTCGTAGCTTAGCAAGTGTTTGGCCAGCGATTCCACGTTTTTGCGGATCTCTTTGGCCGATTCTTCAATTTGAAGCGCGCGAAGCCCTTGCAGAACTGTTTGCAAATAGGCCAAGAAGCTGGTGGGCGAAACAATGATAACGTGTTTTTCTTTAAAGGCGTATTCGATTAAATCTCGGGTGGCAATTTTGACCGCACCCACTTTATTAATTAATAAATCATAGTAAATCGCTTCTGAAGGAATAAACATAAAAGCGAATTCCATGGTATCTTCCTGAGGACGGACGTATTTGGCCGTTTCGTCAATTCGGTTTTTCAAATCCATTTTAAACTGCTTTTCTAATTGAGCCCGCGCTCCTTCGTCTCTTTCATTTAGGATTCGTTCATAATTTTCTAAAGTAAACTTAGAATCAATCGGAATAATTTTCTCTTTCACAAAAACCACCGCATCAACAATTTCGCCGTCTTTGAATTTATACTGCATTTTGTAGGAATTGGGCGGAAGTACGTTTTTTAACGTTTCTTCCAAATAATATTCTCCCAGCACGCCGCGCTGCTTGGGATTTTTTAAAATGTCCTGGAGATTTTGGAGCTGGTCGGTAAAATTCAGCACATTTTTATTAGTTTCATCCAGCTTGGTCAGTCGCTCTGTCACGTCTTGGATTATTTTCGCGGACTGGCCGAATTGCGACTGCATCATTTTGACCGAATCTCCCATTTTTTGATCCACCACCTTGCTCATTTCTTCCATTCTTTGCTGGAGCAGTAAAAGGCCATCGGAATCCTTTTTAGATTCCTGCAGCTCTTTAAATTTATGATTCAATTGAGACATTAGTAATCCGAGGATTAAAACGGCAAAGACAGCAAGAGCAATTATCAAGGTAACGATGTCCATAGATTTTGATTAATAGATAAGCATTTATAGTATGCTAATAATAACAAAATTAGTGTTGTACTTCAAGTACTGATCCACTTTCATGATATAGTGCATGAAAGTGTTTTATCTCCCAGTTTTTGACCGAATTGCAATCTGATAACCACCACGGCCAAAATGAAGCCACCGTTCTACCCGAGCGATGGTTGGAAAACCACAATGTAAACGTTTAATAATTTCTTTATAAGTAAATCCATCAACTAGCATCTCAGCGATTAGCAATCGCCTGACTAACATTATTCGCTCCTGGCGGTTGAGCAAATCCTTAAGAAAATTCTTCATAACTCGCCTACTCTTTAATTGACAAAGTGTATCACAAAGCATATCCATTAATCTCTCTTGATGAGCGTATGAAATTTTCTTTTCATTATATCGAGACATATTATTTCTTATTAACGCTACCATGCTACAGTGCGTGGTAGTACTTAATAAAATAAAAACGGGCCGTGTTAGAACGCCCATTTTTTACTTGCATATTTATCCTATCACTTTATTAAATCATGTCAATAGATATCAAACGAAAAATAGTTTCATCTCATAAAATAGACTCCTAAAATTACCAGCGCCAGCGCAATTCGATACCAGACGAACGGCCGATAGTTCTTGGTTTGAATATAACGCAGCAAATATTTGATGCTCAAAAAGCCGGAAAATGCGGCTACCAGAGCGCCCATAACAACGCCGACGCTGATTCCTTCGTGCAGCAACTCGGGCACTTTAACCAATCCCGCTCCAAAAATAATCGGGGTGGAAAGCAGAAACGAGAAACGGGCCGCCGCTTCCCGATTAATGTTCCTAAATAAAGCCATAGAAATGGTAGCGCCGGAGCGGGATACTCCGGGAACAATTGCCACTGCTTGGGAAATACCTATTATAAGACTATCCCAAAGACCTATCTCGCTAAAACTTCGTCCTTTTTTGCCAGCTTTGTCCGCCCAGCCTAAGATTAATCCCATTATCGCCAAAGTGCCGGCAATTAAAAGCGGAGCCCGAAAAGAAGTTTCCGCCCAATCATCCAGCAAGTAACCGAACAGCGCTCCGGGCACCGAGGCAATAACGATCAATCCTAGCATTTTACGATCTTGCTTTAGGGAATCGTTTTGACCTCGTCTAAACAGCGATTTAACCAACCTTATCCAATCTTTCCAAAAATAAGCCAATACGGCAATTAAGGTTCCCCAATGCAACGCCACATCAAAGGCCAAGCCCGGATCCTTGAAATTAAAAAGCCAGGGCAGAACAACTAAATGCCCTGAGCTGGAAATCGGCAGGAATTCGCCTAATCCTTGCGCTAGCCCTAAAATGATTGATTGAATTAATTCCATAGAATATTAAATTTTAAATAGTTTCCTTGCATTCTCTGTGGTAACTTTTGCCACTTCTTCAAAGGAGATTCCTTTCAGTTCTGCAATTTTTATGGCGATATATTTAACATAAGCCGGTTCATTTCTTTTGCCTCGATATGGCTCGGGCGCTAAATAGGGAGCATCCGTCTCTAACAAAATTTTATCCAGGGGCAGTTCCTTGGCAACTTTTTGAATTTCCTTGGCGTTCTTAAAAGTGACTATCCCGGTAAAGGAAATTAAAAATCCCATTTCAATAAACTGCTGCGCTGTTTTCAGATCGCCGCTATAGCAGTGAATTACCCCTTTGGCATCAGGGAACTGTTTCAGTATAGCCATAATATCTTGATATACTCCCATGGGATCAGCTTCGGTCCCCCGGCTGTGAATGGTCAGCGGCTTCTTTAATTCTACCGCCAAAGCAATCTGCTGTTTAAAAACCGCCTCCTGCCTTTTTTTAACCAAATCAAAATCATCGTCTTTGGGAATATGGAAATAATCTAAGCCGGTTTCTCCAATGGCCACTGTTTTGGGATTTAATCCCAATTCGCGGTATTCCGGTAAATTAAATTCTTCCCTTCGTGACTGAAATGCTATTTCTGATTCATCGACGCTTACTTCGTGTAAATGAATCGGATGCAAACCAACGGCGGCGTAAACTCCTTCTTTATAATCCACGGCAATGTTGACCGCTCTTTTGCTGGTGGTTATCTGACTGCTCACATTAATTAACCATACTCCCGCGCGCAGAGCGCGATCAATCACATCAGGCCCGTCTTCTTTAAAGCCGTTGAAATTAACGTGGGTATGAGTGTCTATCAACATAAGATTTTAGGAGTTAGCTTTTTAGCTTGTTAGACATTTTTAGATAACCTAAAAAGCTAATAAGCTAAGAAGCTAAATAACCAAGTCTAATCCTTTAACAACTTCCGGCAATAAAAAAGCGAGTGCTTTGCCGATTCTAGCAAACATCGGTACTAAACTGGAATCACCTAATATTTCCACAATTTTATCGGCTAAATCAAAGCGGGTAATGAAAAAAAGGCTGATTCCTAAAAAGAGTATTCCTTCAATAAATCCGAAAATGGCGCCTCCTAAACGATTGATCAATCCCAGAAAGGGAATAATCATAGCTATTTTGACAACCTTGTTAATAACATAAAAAATCAATCCAATCAGTTGATTGACGACTACAAATACCAGTAAAAATGCGGCGATTTTCGCCCAATTGGCATCATTGCCCACTAAACCGGCCAGCGGTTCGTAAAGCCGGCCCGCTACCAGCGCTCCGACCACAATACCCAAAAGAGTGCCTAAAGAATAAATCAGGCCGCCTTTGAACCCGGAAAAAATAAAACTAATCAGCAAAATAATTAGAATCCAGTCTAAAAAGGTCATATTGTTATTCTCTAATATTAAGCTAAGACTTGGGGAAAATCCTTGTTTACTAAATAGAGTTCTATTTTTCCCCCGCAAAATTTTTGAACAAATTGACTAAAATCCTGGGCCGCTTCTTTTACTTCAATATCTTTGACCGGAGGCAATCCTTCCAGAAATATTACCGCTTTGCTAGTTTCATTAGTCAGTTTCGTCTTTTCCGCCTCGCGCCAGTTAAAACGGCGGCAAAGCACATCATTGTCTTCATCCACATAGACTACTTCTCCCTTATCAGGATGCTCCGCCGCTTCAGCATGCAACGCCCGGAAATTTTCATTGCCCGAGGCCAGAATCAATTCAATATTGCCTTTCACTTTTTTCAAATCCTCTCCACCCACCGGCAAAACATGCTTTAGAGAAATCAGATTGTAAATATCCACTAATTTGTTGATGGAAGGAATCTCCTCCCCCTTGACCACCCGTTTAGTCAGCGCCTCCACCGAACTGCGGTAATGCGAACCGGCTCCAAAATCGGTATAGGCTTTGCGCCAGCAAGCAATATTGGGATGCTCGGATACTTTCAGTTCCTTAAAATAGCGGCGGCAATAAGCTTCTTCTTGCCTTAATAAATCGGCAATCTCTTTTTCCGGCGTAGAATTGTCGATTTCCTTAAGCACAATCATCACGATGTTGAGCTCCGGAAACAAATTAAAAACTTCGGGCGATACGGTAAACTTCATTTTTGCATTCTAGGAAATAGGGGTTGTCCTTTGGTGATTTTGGAAGCTAAAAACTTTTTTTGAATAGCCGCGCCGGTCTCCGGCATAAACGGTTCAATAGCATTGGCAATGGCCAGAATAGTTCCTGCGGTCTCTTGAAGAAACTTAAGGCGGTTTTCATCATTCACGGCTTTTTCCCAAGGTTTTTCTTTCTGCAATTTATAATCAAGGTTGTTAATTTCGGATTCAAAAACAGCAATTGCTTCAGTGAATTCCAGTTTCTCTAAATGTCTGGAAACTTCTTTAAAAATTAGATCCGATGTCTTCAGCTTTTTATTCAGTTGTCCTCCTCCTTGTTCGATTAAATTCGCCACTCGCGACACTAAATTACCGATGCCATTCGCTAAATAAGCATTGTATTGTTCATCAAATTTTTCCGCCTTGATATCGCCATCCTGCCCAAAAGGAAATTGGGACAATAAGAGATAACGCGTCGCGTCCGCTCCATACTTTTTTACCATTTCATTAGGGTCAATGACGTTGCCTAAAGATTTACTCATTTTTTGGCCGTTGATGGTGAAGAAACCATGCAAAAAAAGCTCTTTGGGCGGTTTTTCGCCGGCCGCCAGCAAAAGAGCGGGCCAATAGATGCAGTGGAATTTCAGAATGTCCTTAGCCATTAAATGAAGAACGTCGGCCTCAATCCACCATTTTTTAAACTCTTTTTCATTGTCACCATAACCGATCGCCGAGACGTAGTTTTGGAGCGCCTCTACCCAGACATAGGTTACCTGCGATTGATCAAACGGCAAAGGGATTCCCCATTTTACCCTTTCCCGCGATACGGAAAAATCTTCCAGCCCTTGCTGGAACAATCCCAATGTTTCTTTTTTCTTATCTTCCGGCCTGATTTTTATTTCATCTTTTTCAATCAGTTCCTTAACTTGAGGAAGATATTTTTTCAGCTTAAAAAAATAGTTCTTTTCCGTGATTTTCTCCGGTACGGTGAGGTGAATGGGGCACTTGCCGTTAACCAGTTCTTTTTCCGTCAAGAAATTCTCGCAGCCGGTGCAATAGAGCCCTTCGTAGGTTCCTTCGTAAATATCCCCGTTCTCCCAGAGCTTTTGCATGAATTTGGCCACCGCTTCTTTATGCCGTTGATCAGTAGTTCTGATAAAGTAATCAAAAGAGAGATTCAAGCTTTCAAAAGTCTTTTTGAATTTTTCACTGTTTTCATCGCATAGCTCCAGGGGAGATTTTCCCGCTTTTTTTGCCGATTCTTCCACTTTGGCGCCATGCTCATCGGTACCGGTTAAAAAAAACACCTCATCTCCTTTTAAACGATGCCAGCGGGCCAGTACATCCGCCGCGATGGTCGTATAGGCATGCCCGATGTGAGGTTTATCGTTTACATAGTATATGGGTGTCGTAATGTAGTACTTGCTTTTTGTTGACATTAATATGAATTAAATCATCGTATGGTTTTATGTTATATTGTTTTATTGTTAAATTGTTAAGGAGACTCAAAACAAACCAATTTGTGAAACAATAAAGCAATATAACAATAAAACAATTGCTTAATTAACTCTTGACTTACAACTGATGATAATTATTAATTTATTTTTCAACATTTAAACTTCAATTTCTACGTTTCTAATTTTTCTTCTTTCTCTTTCCTTTCTTCAAAAAAATCACTCAGGAATATTTTTATAATGGTCGTGGTCGGCACGGCTAAAATAATTCCCACCACTCCGGCAATTTTAGCCCCGATCAACATGACAATAATTACCACGATCGGATTCAGCCCGACGCTTTTCTGCATTACTTTGGGAACAATAATTTGATTCTCTAACTGCTGAATAATGATATAAAGAACGACTACCAGCAGCGCTTTAAGGGGAGACATGGCAAAAGTAAGAAAAACCGCCGGAATCGCGCTAATAATCGGCCCGATGTAAGGAATAAATTCCGTAATGCCCGCGATTAAAGCCAGCACTAAGGCATATTTTACTCCTAAAATAGTCAAACCGATAAAGGTGAGGGTAAAAATTATTAAGGACAGGATTAATTGGCCTCTGAGCCATTGGCCCAACTTATGCTGAACTTGATTGGTTTTTTGAACCAGATAAGGCTGATACTTGCTGGGCGCGATTGAGTGAAAAAACTCTTTGATCCCCGCTTCGCCAATAGTCAGGTAAAATACCATCACCATTACGGCAAAGAGACCGATTATACCGCCCAAGAAGCGGGAAGAAAATGTGAAAATTCCGCTTCCTAGCTGGGCTAGGGAATCACTCAAGGAATTCAAGGAATTCTGGACTGATCCTTCTACGCCATATTTGTTGGAAAAATTTTGAAAAGTGGAATAGAGCTGGACCAACTTATCATAGTATTGCGGGAAAGAACCGGTAATCTGTTTCACCTGTTCTACAATCGGCGGAACAATCAACATTACCGCTAATGACACTACTCCAATAATCGCTAAATAAACTACCAAAATTCCAATCGCTCGGGGAATTTTTCTTTTCTGCAAAGCGTCAATCCAGGGATCCAGGGCTGAAGCAATTACTATGGAAATAAATATTATGGCAAGGATATCGCGCACTAGGTAAAGGAACCCCAATAACAAAAAAATGGCGATTATCTTGATAATTGATCCGGTAGATATGGTTACGTTCATCTTCTGTTTTAGCGGTTCCATAAAATCATTTTAGAATAATTAGAAGCTATTTTTAGTATACCATAAAATAGCTATATTTTTAACAGCTTTAGAAATTCTTGCTTAGCCGTGAACGGCCCGATTAAAGCTAAGTTTATTTTGGAGGTTTGAAAAATATCTTTTGCTACTCGTTGGATATCACCGATTTTTACTTTTTGAATCTTTCTCAATTTTTGTTCCAAAGTCAGTGTTTTACCGGTCAAAAGCTGTTGAATACCGTACCAGCCGGCGATTTGCTCCGAGTCTTCCATTTCTAAAGTCAGTCTCCCTTTCAAATATTCCTTCGCTTTATCCAGTTCTTCTGAAGAAACAGCGGTTTGCTTTATTTTTTTGATTTCTTCCAATATTCTTACGATGGCCTGGCTGATTCTTCGGCGATCCAGCCCGGATTGGATGACAAAATTTCCGATGTCTTCATATATATTGGCGGACGAACGGATGAAATAACACAATCCCTGCCGCTCCCGAATATTAATAAAGAGCCGGGAACTCATATTGCCGCCTAAGATAATATTTAAAAGATAAAGCGCTTCCAGATCTTTATGAAAATAGGAATAAGCGGGAAAGCCCAAACAAAGCTGAACCTGCTCCGTTTTTTTGTATTCCACTTTTGCCCGGGGAGCGTTTTGAATTACTTTCACTTTGGAAAAGGAAGAGGCTTTGTCTTTAGTTCGTTCCCAATTAAAGTGTTTTTCAATTAAGCGGAATCCTTCTTGAGGATTAATTTTTCCGGAAATTACCACCAGCATGTTGCGGGGATGGTAATATTTTTTTTTGTAACGCATCATCTGGCTGCGAGTGACTTTT
>Ga0051987_10001079_pt1 | contig 14215 bp, 5 predicted proteins | sample CryGey08umfilter_2_FD_58083 | JGI IMG/M metagenome (GOLD analysis project Ga0051987, IMG submission 58083) | Groundwater microbial communities from aquifer in Utah, USA - Crystal Geyser 4/10/14 0.8 um filter | ecosystem: Environmental > Aquatic > Deep subsurface > Groundwater | place: USA: Utah... | reverse complement strand
AATTTTTTGCGATGTTTTATCCTGGTCAAACTGCCTAAGTCTTGAAATTTCCTCTGTTACAGTCTTGACCATTGTTTTAGTTTCGCCGTTCCTCTCTTCAAGATGAGGAATGTCAGTGGGCGGTGTTCCCTCTACCTTAAAATCTAATTCGCGCAAATGTTTTCTAACTACGGGAGAAGCTGTAGCGCTCGCCGCGCCGATGTTGCTAAACAGCTTCAAAAGCTCTTCTGTTTTGAATGTAGAACCCCCGTCAGAAGTAGGCCGCATCTCCAAACCATTGGCCCTCCTCAACACGTTCATCTCAGCTTCGGGAGCATGCAAAGGCTGCCTGATCTTTGCTGTATTAGAACCTTCCAAAATCTGAATATCTGGCCTCATGTTAGAAGAATTTTCGGGTCCGGACAGATCTTTCAAAGCATGGCCTATTTGATAATCTTCGCCCAGCCTGGCTTTTGATGCGCCTCTGACAGCCGCTGCCAGGTCAAATTCAATTCTTTCTCTTGAATAGCCAAGGTCTGAAAAATTCTTGGTATACTGATCCACGGTAAGATCAAATGTTTTATCTCCATGCCCCATTAATTTTCCTTGAGCATTCCACTCTATGGCCCTGCCAGTAATAGCTTCCTGGTATCTCATCTCTCTGGGAGCATAACTTTCTTTTTCCACGCCCTGTGTAATACGGTGGGCGGGTTTTGTATAAAAACTGTCGGCTTCATCAATAAAAACGCGGGCGTCTTTTATCCGTTCCATAGGCAATATCTGTTGCCCTGTTTCTTTTTGTAAAGCAACATCGGAGGCTAATTCAGAGATCTCGGCAAGCACAATATCCTTGTCGCGCAAAATACTACCACGGCTTTCACGCGCAACCTCAGTACCTATATAACCGATCTTATACACATCGCCATAAACTTTTTCTACTTCAGCCCTAAACTGCTGCCCCTGCGTAGGATTTTCAACTAAAATGATCGTGGTCTTTCCTTCTCTCATATTCCCTGAAACGACCGTTGGCAAAGATATCAAAATAGAAGCTGTTTTACCTTTGCTGCCCTCAAGGATGCCTAAAACGCGGAAGCCTTCTGCCCCTGAATCCATTCTCATAGCTTCATCAAAAGTCTGCGCTAATTTGATCTGATCTGTCTCAGCACCATTTTTAAATCCAGACCTCTTAGCAACTAGGTCTGCTCTTTGCTCAATAGTACCGGCATTCTCAAGTGTCGGCACCCAGGAAACAGGCACTCTTTCCAAATTAGCCTGAGCCATATAATTCTGTTGTGTTTCAGGCAATGAAGAATTGACATTAAGTCTAGAAATCAATTTTGAAACCATGTTCAGGTCTACTTGTGCCGAAGGATTTTGATAACCAAGTTTCTCTAATTTTTGAAGTTTCTCTAAAGCCAACTCTTGCATGCCGCCCTTCAATGCAGCCTGGACTCCAGCATTTAATCTTGTTGCCTCAATAAGATCAGCCATATTCAGATTATTCTGCTTTCTGGCGAGTTCCTTGGCTTGAACATAATGCATATCATATCCATCGATACCTGAGGCCTCTTTGGCTAACCCCAGGCCAAAATGAGTCATCGGATCTGCTGGATCGATCTTTATGGCTTGTTCAAATCTTTGCGCGGCTAAGTCAGGCATGTTACCGGCAAGAGTAGCGCGGCCTGCAGCAGTCAGCCTTGTTCCTTCAATCCTATCTGCGAAACTTAAGTCTTGATTGCCTAAAGCCATCTCTTTTGCTTTAACGAAATCTGCATCATATCCATCTATCGCTGCAGCCTCTTTGGCTAATCCTAAATTAAACCGCGCAGCGCTATCTACTGGAGTAAGTTTTACAAGCTGCTCAAACCTTTGCGCTGCAAGCTCAGGCATGCCGCCCTTAAAAGCTGCTCGGCCCGCAATATCTAACCTCTGAGCTTCAATGCCATCAGCAGCCTGGAAATTCTGTTGCTGTATAGCCATCTGTTTCGCTTCTACAAAATCTCTATCATAGCCTTCGATTCCTGCAGCCTCTTTGGCTAATCCAAGGCTAACGCGCGCGCCAATATCATTAGGATTAAGCTCAACTGCTTTTGAAAAATGCTCTGCTGCATTTTCATAATTTCTTGATTGAAATTCCTTAGCAGCCCTCTCTTTATAAAGAGCGCTTGTTTCAAGACTTGACCTATATGCCGGCACTCTTGTAAAAGCAAACCATCCTATAAATTCAGACTCTGCTTTACCAAAAACAAGGCGTTTATCTCCTTCCGCTGTCCAACCCTTACCGGCTATCCTATTATCAATTACGTTTGCTAACGCCGCTAATGAATAAGTGCCTTCGTTGCCCAAATATCTGGTTGCTTCCTGCGTTCCTGTAACAAGGCCTGGCATATAGAAACCAAGAGAATAAACTTCGTTGGCCAGCTGTGAAGAGAAGGGTTTCTGAGCGCGAGATAAAGCTTTCTCAACCAAAGATGGAGAAACAGATGCCTCTTTTTGCACCTGAACAAGGCTTAACGATGGCGCCATCCAAACACCAGAACGCGGTCCATAAACAGCGCTAGTTAATAATTCTCTTCCCTCTACAGCAAATGCGCTAGCTGACAAAGGTTTACCTTCTACCAAATTTTCAATATTTGTAAAAGTGCCTTTCCAGACTGCGCTGCCTACTGTAAATGAAGGACTTACGTAAATCCATTTTAACGCTCCAGCTGCTACACTATCAGCAAGAGCAGCTGGATTATTATAAAATTCAACAAGCCCCTTTGATAGGTTTGTTGGCGCTCCTTTATAAGAAGCTGCTAGGCCACCTATAACAGCGCCACCCAAGAAACTAGCCACACCCTGTCCAAGAGTATAATCTCTACCCGATCTTTCTGTTCCTATTGCATCATGTATAGTTTTTATCGTTCCACCGCCAAGAGCTCCATAGATCAGCCTTGAGGCCCCAGGAGAAAGATTGCCTATTGCTGGCATCTCAGAAAGCCCGGCAATACCAAGCCCAGCCAATCCTCCTGCCAACATATTTTCATAAGTATAACTTTGCTCTAAGTTTTCCAGCAGAGTTCCTTCACCGCTCAAAGTGGTCAAGCCGGCTGAAAACGCCGGAAGAGCAACTGCCCCTAATCCAAAGGAACCGGTATACCGTAACGTCTTGCTTTCTGTATTGATAATATTTGATAAGTATGGGCTAGCTGCTACTGCTCCGGCCAAACCTATTCCTAACCCAAAAACAGAGCCCTTAGCAACGCCTGTGCCATAAGTTTCTAACGATTCACTAAGCGTTAGAGGCCGACCTTCTCCTGTTTTAGGATTGGCTGTTTTTGGATCAAGCCCCAACATGCTTCCAACTTGTCCGGTAGTTACTTCCACCTGACCCCACAATAACCCTTGCTGCGCAACAGAGTAGCCCAATCGAACTATTGCAGACTCTTGAGCAATGGCAGAGCCAGCAAAAGATCTTAGCAAGGGCGTAGCCGCTCCTGCCCCAGCAAGAATGATATTGATATCGGCGGGTAGAAACTCCCCTGTCTTGTAAAGAGAGACTACGTTGGGAACACCGAACGTAAGAGCCTCAAAGATGGCTAACCCCTGAGCCAGCGATACCTTCTCACCGATAACACCAATAACGCCAGCTCCCAACAATCTCCCAGTTGCACCCAAGCCTGCTCCGGTGATGGCGGTATTGACCACTCGCTTGCTAAGTTGATTTCCCTCTTCATATCTAAGTAACTCTGATCTTGCCTCAGGCCCCAATTGGTCTAATACTTTATTCATGGCTTGAGTATTAAGCCTCTCATTACGGCCCATCTGCGCTGGCTGAGAAGTAAGATTTACATCCTGCCTGGCTTTAGAAATAGCTTCATAACCAAAATCTCCGGCTACAGCCAAACCAGCTCCCAAAATGGTTGACCCAGGAACAACTACTGAGCCAACCGCGGCTACGGGCACAGCAAGAGCTTGAACAGTACCCCATATTTTTTCACCTGTTGTTAATTCTTCTCCCTTATCATACATTGCTCCTGTATAAGGATTAAGATACCTATATCTTCCATTTGCATCTACCTTGGTACCATCTTTGTTTAATAATACTCTCCACCCATATTCTCTATCTTCTGATGATCCAAGCAATACATCTGCAGAAGCGCTTAAACGGTTCTCGATATGAGTTGGTATGTTTTCTACGATACCGACTGCCAAAGGCGAACTGCTTCTTGCCTGTTCAACTAAGTCCCTTCCTTGATTTCCCAAAGGTCCTGTATACAATTTTGAAATAGTCGCCTTGTCAGAGGGTGCTGAAGAACTATCAGATGTGTCGCTTGCGATCCATTTCGCCAAATTATCCAAATTATACGTATCAGAGAATTTAAATCCTCTAAAACCACCACCCGGATTATCAGCAACGGGGATGCCTACTCCACCAACATAATCTAATGCCCTGCCAGCCACGTACTTACCTGCATCTTTTGTAGTCTCTCCGGCAGATTTAACCATTTCAAATGTACTAACAATGGCTCCACCGAATGTTGGGTTAGTGCCCATTCCTGTTTCGGTTGTAAAACTTCTGCGTTCTTGCTCATTGATCTTAGCAACTTCATATTTGTTAGAAATCCAATCAACGGGGTGAGTCAAGGCTATTTTTACCTGTTCCCATGTAGAAGGCGTAGCAGAGATCACTTCATTCCTATTCGCTATTGTCCTGGGCCTACCGATGTGTATATTACCAAGTGTTTTAACTTCATATCCACCATTGCTCAGATAATTAATGCGATATTGCGTAAATAAATCTTTTTCTTCATTAGCAACTATTAAAACCGTATCGTCTTTTACCCCAACTATTCCACTATCTATGGCCATCCTAACGTCTTTTTTCTGCTGTAGCGTCAAAGGCCTGTCACCTGAACCAACACCCAATAACTTAGCCACAGCTATATTCCGTATTTTATCCTTGGAAGAAGCATTTGTCTTCTGTTGTGCACCTTTAACCAACATAACTGATTGGCCGTTTTGATCCTTAAAAGTGCCGGTATATGCCGTCATCTTGCCTTCATTGTTCATCCTGAAAATATTGCCCGTGCTATCGCTTAGCTCCGTGCCTTCAGGCAAAGCTAACGCTTTGGTAAATAATTTCCCTTCTTTTAGCTCTGCAGTGGGAGATATGGGCTTGTCTATCTTGGTTATAGTCATCTCCACAGACTTGCCAGCGTCATCTTTAAAAGAAACTGTACTGCCTGCCTTATAAACCTTACTCACATCTGCAACGATCGCATTGCTTGTCCCAAAATCGTGCGTCATCATTCCTTGTTCGTCTATGCCGAGATTTGACACAAGCTCGCCTTGAATGATCTTTTCTTTACCTACCTGGGTATTTTGTGGAACGATAAATGTCGTCCCTGGAGCTGTAGCCAATGATTGCGCGCTAACAACACCTTTCATATCCTGTGTTATAGCGACCGGGATCTCGCCATCTGATAATCTGACTAGATCCTTTTTGGCTAGTTTGCTATCCGGGCTTGCAGAAAATTCATAGCCATCTCCCAATACAGTACCTTTATATATTTCGCTCTGTTTCGCGCCTTTTTCTGCACCAAGATTAAGCATATGAGGAGCAAGATGCCGCGCCTGATAAGCAAGTGGTGTTTCTGCTGTGGGATTTAGGGTCAATATAAACCCAGCCCTTGAATCATTTGTGAAATATGTGTCTACGCTCTTATTAAATATGCCGGGACTTGTGGCTGAAATATTGCTAATACTGTCGTCGGCGCTTAAATCCCATTTCTGCGCTCCTGTATTGAAGGCCGAGGCGAGCTGATAGTCGCCTTCTAAACGAATCGGGGTCTTTTCTTTGCCAACTTCAATAGTAGTAGCAGGCAGATCTCTGGAATAGAAATCTCTTAAGACCGTGCCGGCTTCTGTGCGACTAAAATCAGTCGTAAAAAAGCCGGTTTCTAGATCCTTCATTGGTATGGCTGGTTTTTCTAAACCAAGGCTGGAAACAAAAGTTCCTCTAATAACTTTGTTATTTATGGGACCATCTCCTGTTGCCATAATAGTGCCCTGTTGGGCAATAAGGCTTGTTCCCGGCTGGCCAATTAAAAATTGAGCTGAAACATTGCCTTGAACATCTTGCATCAAGCGCACTGGTACATCGCCACCTGATATCCTGAACACTCCGGATTCTGCTAAAGCTAAATTATCATTTTTATTATCCAAGGGCGAGGCAATAATATCGTATTCCCCTCCCAAGTCAACTACATTGGATAACTTAACAGGGACTTTATAGTACTGGCTTTGAGCTTGTCCAGGTGTGGCTTGTGTAGGAAGATTCCTCTGAGTGAATTGGTTGTATACTGCCACACCCTCTACAGGGTATGCAAGAGAAGAATCCTGTTGTTTCTTAGGATTTAAAACTAGAAGTAAGCCTTGGTTGCTATCATTAACGAACTTTGTCTCAATAGAAGATCGGAACTGCTTAGAAAACGCCGTCAACTTGCTTTCACTATCAGGCGCGCTCAACTGCCATCCGTTTCCTTCTTCGTTGAATTTTGTTGCCAGTTTGTAGGTTCCAACGAGAGTCGTATCATTATCGTGGCCAGCGATCCCAGTTTTTACAGGCGTTGGCGGTAGACTTCTAGTATTAAAATCTTTAGCAATAGTCCCATCTTCCGTACCTTCAAAGCTTGCAGTTAATATATTCTTATCGTCCAAGCCAAGCGTTGAAACAAGTTCTCCATTTATTATCTCGCTTTCACCGATGATTGTTCCAGCAGGCGCTTTGAAGGTCGTGTTAGGAGCGTTTGTAAGCGCTGTGAAGCGCACATCACCTTTTTCATTTTTGGTTGGAGTCAAAGGCAGTTGCGAACCCGGCCCCAACTGCGTTAATTGCTGAGTTCCCAATTCAGTACCCTTATTCGGCAATGAAACCATTGTATAAGAACCAGCCGGCACCACACCCTCGTACTTCTGTTGAGTTGTGGCTGCCGCCTGCGCAAGCGGCAATGCAGCTTTGGCCGGAGCTAGGCGCCATTCAAAATCTTTCTGGGGAACTGTTATAGCCTCAGCTAGCGAAGATACTGTTGCAACAAGGCCCCATGTGCCCTGATTCTCATTGATCCATGCGCTCGTAATGGGAGTAAGGATTTTGGAACCTGCTAAACCACTCTCCAGGAAGCTTTCTTTCGGATTGATGGTAGCCGCTTTCACCGCCCACAGATCAAAGCCTAATAACCTTTCTGTCAGAGTACCCACGGCCGTAACCTTACCATTAACAACCGTAGCATCAGTCGGCTGCTCTTTGAAAAGCGTGCGTTCATTCAAGTCAAATCTTTGTCCTTGCGACATGCCAAACATGTTATCAAAATGGATCACATTATCATTAGCGCCTTGCGTGCCGAACTTAAAGGCAGTATTAGTATATCCTTTACCCCCTCCATCTCCGATATTGCCGGGCTTAACTAATTCTGCTTCGGCTCTTAAAATTGAATTCCTTGGGACCACTGGTGTTCCGCCTGTTACAACAACCTGGTCTGCTGGCTTATCGAGATTCATCGAAAGAATATTGTCGGCACCGTTGGCATTGGTAATTTTAGCAAAGGTTGGGCCAAACATATCGCTCTGCAATCCGGATGCTGAACCGCCGCCTCCGCCAAATATAGGCATAGATACAACCTTGTCAATAGGGGTTGAGGAATAGCGAGAAACACCCGTTGCGCGGCCGATGACATTATTATCGATGACGGCGGCCTGCACATAAGCGCTATGCGTTGTCTTATCGGGAAGGATCGAAGTATATGTGCCCGTTATACCCACATATTGCGCCGTGATGTTTTTTGCCCCTGATGCGATATCAAATTCGCCGACGTTGTAGGTCTTTTCAGGATTGACCTGGTAATGAATACCATTCTGGCCTGTTATAGTCATCGGGGAGGCGGCATTGCCCATGCCAAAGATCTCAGCCAGGATCCCACCCATGCCAAAGATCTTAGCCAGGATCCCATCATTCTGCTCAAACTCCCATCCCCTAGCATTGACAACCTGCCCCTTGTCATCAACAACAATGTGAGACGCATTTGCCGGAGAAACTAGACCAATACCCTTCTTTATGCCCAGCGCCTGGTATTTTACATACTGGCTTCCCGGTTCCAGAATAGAGGCTATATTCACATCCACATTGCCCGTTTTGCCGGCAGCCGAATCCAACTCGCTGGCAAACAAGCGATAAGCATTTTCAAGAACAGTATTTGTAAAGCCTTTATCGATTTTGTTGTGATCAACAACTACACGATTATATAGTATGGCGTCTGGGTTCACCTCATCCGTCTTTATAAAAACTTGATACAGCTCGGCATTGCGCGGCAATGAACCATCGCCTGGAACATACTTAGTCTGGCTAACCAAGCGCATTGTTCCGTCAGGAAGCTGTTCAAAAAGATCCACGTTGAAATTCACAACTGGGTTAACTGGGGTATAATTTAATTCTCCTTCCTGAGCCAAAGATGATAAACCTAAGGCGCTTAAATAAGCAGCTCCTCCGCTGAAAAGACCAAAAATATCTGCAGGCTGAGCTGCGCCATCCTCGATCCCTATTGTTATCGAAGCGACTGTTTTGGCGCTGGCGGGGAAATCTAATCTTTGTTTACCGCTGGTGGCAAACAGATTATTAAAAGCAGAACTCATCAAACCACCCATATTCGCTACGGCGGCTTCGTGGAGATTGGATGAGACGTATTCAACTACCCAATTATCAAGGCCTCTGTAGATGGTATTCATGCCGCCCTTGGCTTTAAAATCATCCCAGGAAGCATACTGTCCGGACTTCACGCCGGCGTTGACCGCTTCGTTCAAGTAATAAACGCCGCTCATTTGAAGGATGTTATCTATATACTGGCCTTCTTTAAATCCTGTATAAAGGTTTTCCTTATCTGCCGCCCAAGGCGCGCTTCCGCCAAAGCTCCAAAGGCCCATAGCTGTCTTCTGGAGATCAGCGTTCAAGATATCTTGAAACTGCCCGGGGTTAGTAGAATTAAAGGCGGCATTGAGAACTGCGCTATCATAATAAGTCATTATCGCCATATCAACTTTTGACAGGCCCCATTCATTTTTGCCGCTCCTTTTATCGTAATTGCCGCCGAGCGTGTTTAACACAAGGTCTGCGCCTCCGTTCCTCAAGAACTCCATGACGCCAGCTTTATCGGAAGCCACATACAAGCCCATGCTCTTGCCAAGAGCCTTAGAATATAGGTCTACGTTGTCTCCGAAAACCCCGCCTAAATAATGTTTGGCGGCGTATTCCACGCTGGAACTTACAATACCCTGCGTGAAACTCTTTGCGACCTCAATATCGCTGTATGCGCCTTTTCCACCGCGCCAAATACCAAGATCAAGAGCAGGAAGGCTGCGATAGAATTCAGAGAAGAAACCGTTGTCCTCACCGGTATAACGCTGAATTTCTTGTTTTCCAACTGCATTTGTTACAAACCTTGCATGATAAACATTAAAACCTAGCTGGGCCATGATGCCGTTTGTCACTGCGTTGGCGCCTATTGAGACTACGTTGGACACAAATATCTGATTGAACCAATCATTCTTGCCGTTCAAATAGTTATCAGCAAAGTAGGTTTTAACTGCGCCTTGCGCGGCGCCTCTTAAACCGCCGGCAACTATTTCAGCTACGATTGGTGTTGCGCCACCAGAACCAAGCGCTCTCTCTAACAAACCACCTGCTCCGAATAAACTGCCCTTCCCCTGCGTGCCGAAAGATTTTTTGCTCATGCCTGCGGCAAACAGGCCGCCTACGCCAGAACCAAATATTTGTGAGCCTTCTTTGCTGAATCCCCACTTCCGCGCCGCGATATCTGTCGCAACCATTGATATTTGCCCGATCATAAAGCCCTTTGCCATACCGTAAGCAAACTCACTCCAATTTGGTGAGGAATTATAGCCCTTACTTATTACTTTACCCCAACTAAATGTGTGGGTATCACTGAGCCCTGACTGATACAGAGAGTAGGCGCTGCTTGCCGCGCTGCCAAAACTAAAGATAGCGCCAAGTGTGTTTCCATCTTTTAAAGCCTTTGCTCCATTATATACACCCAATCCTACGCCAAGCGCCTGACCGCAACCAGCGCACGCGTAGTTAAGAGCCATCATGCCGACCATTGTGCCAAGTGATTTAAGCGAGCCGCCATTGCTCGATTTAGGAAAATAACTACTAAAATCATACGTGTCATAAACTTGCCTCTTTGTGCCGCGGATGGCCTTAGCTACCTCGTCATCTAATATCTCTATATTGTTAATGGCCTGGAGGCTTTTATTGGCAAGCGCCAAGCCGTAGCCTGAGAAACGGGCTTGAGTTTGTTTCCTGTCAAAAATTTTCTCTTTGCCGTTATCCTCAATTATTAAGCCATCTTTAGAAAGTCCTTTCACAAGGATCATGTGGTCATCATCCACGAACGCGATGAACGGTATCAACTTATTTAATAATTTTGCAATCTCTTTATTATCTATGTCAAAACCAGACGTATGAAATGGTTTCAGGTCAACACCAAATAACCTTGCTGTTCGGCTAAGGGCATACAAAGAACTCTCAAGCTTCTTGCTATTATTATAGGTATAAATATCTAATGAGTCCGAAAGAATGTCTGTAAGAAGGGCATAGCGCGCCACCTGAAGAGGCGAGAATTGTTGTCCTAATAGTTTAAATAATCCGGTTAAAGCTAAGACACCGCACGTAACAAGATTATGCGTAGGATCAAGCATCCAATCGCGCAATTCATTGATCTTTTCTTGCGTAAGATCTAAAGGATAATGCCTGTGGACTGATACATCACGAGAAAACCTGATATCTGTGGCACTTACGCCTACTAATTGAACAAGCGCGTCTTTTACGGCATCCGCCACTAAAGCGTTGGCGGACAAGTCCTTTTGAAGGGCAGACCCATCCTGCGCAACGGCCGCTGGATTAACGAGGGAAACACCCTGCGTATTCAGCACACCGCGCCAGTTGTAGTCAACAGCCCATGCTACCTGCTCAGGCAGGAAAGTCAGGACTATCAACCACGCAATGAACCTGACCCACGACTTCTCGCGCATATTTAACACATTTTACGTTCGGTCATTTTGCCTATCGCCTACATCCCCCTTTCCACGTAGATTTCCGCCCTTCGGCAAGGGCGGATATGTTTCGGTATCGGGCCGCATTCCGCCACAGAACACGATCCGCGATAAATTCTAATACCCGTTCGTAAATATCGAATTTTTTGACATTGATCATTGATAATTCGTTTGTCATTTGACATTTTATTTACCCACGCCTCCGAATAAGTTGCCGCTCATGAATTGTATGGCAATAGGCCCGCCTACGATAACGCCCACCACGGGCAGGATAAAAAATATCAAAGGTATCAACATCTTCATCGGCGACTGCAGGGCCTCGCGCTCAGCGCGCCTGAAAAACCTCTCACGCGTATCTTCGGACAATATTGTCAAGGCCTCGGAAATAGGCGTTCCCATCCTGTCTGCCTGTATGAGTGTCCTGGCAAAGGCTGTAACGTCAGGCGAATTAATGCGGCGAGAAAAGTCTTTTAAAGCTTCCCGCCTGGATTTGCCTACTTTTATCTCATGCATCATAAGAGACAACTCCTCAATAAAAGCAGTAGGCCTAGACTTTTCCACTATCCACCTGGTTGCCGCGATAAAATCAAGGCCCGCGTCCACGCACAACGACAACAGGTCAACCGTATCCGGCAAAGAACGCACAACCGCTGCCCTGCGTTGTTTCCGCTTCATATCAAGCCAAATGTCCGGTATAAAAAATCCGATGCAACCTGCTATGGCTATCTTTAAGGCCTCTTCTTTCGGCATAAAACCTATGGCTAAAAATAAAACTATCAATAACATCATCTCCTTTGCGCCAAAGAATTGTTCAACTGTCAATGCCGCGCGCGCGCCGAAAAGTTTGTTCTCCAAGACATCCCTTTTTACAAAACGGCGCACAATAAAATAATTAAGAGGCCCAAATATATCAAATACGCGCACAAATATGGATTTCCTGTCATGTAAATTCACTTCGTAACGCAGGCGGCGTTTAATGGTCTCCCTTAATTCTTGAGCAGCAAAGAACCAAAAAAAGAAAGAGGCCAGCAGTATGGTTATGCCTACGAATATGAATATCTGAGACAAATAAATGGTCATAACGACACCCCGACTAATGACAAATCCCAAATGACAAAATCCAGATTAATGACAAACCCAAAATTTTTTAATTGGGCTTTGGTTATTGAAAATTCATTTGTTATTTGACATTTTATCCTCATATATTCACCTTACTGAACATTTTAATCATATACATTCCTATAACCTCTGATATAACCGCGTATACTATTAAACTACGGCCCAACGGGCTGCTTAACATGATGTCAAAATAATTAGGGTTAAAAGAAACCACAAGGATACCAAACCCTATGGGCAAAAATGACATTATAAAACCCTGGACCTTGCCCTGCATGCTCAAGGTCTTAACAGAATCATTTAGTTTTAATTTGGCTCTTATTGTGCTTATAAGCCTGCCAAACAACAGTGTTATATCGCCGCCTGTCTCGCGGGCCACCAGAATAGACGTAGTCAAAAGGTTTAACTCTTCCGAAGGCATGCGCCTATTAAGATTTTCAAAAGACTCTTCTAACGCTATGCCCATCTTGTTTTCGCGCAGGATAAGCCCGAATTCCTGGCTTAATGGCGGCGGCAATTCTTCCACAAGCACCTCTATTGATTGAAGAAGGCTTAAGCCGCCCTTTAAACAGCTTGAAAGTATCATAAGGCCGTCTGTTATCTGAGAACTGAACTTAGACTTGCGCGAGATTATCATGTTTTTAACTATAATGGCTGGAATAGCAAAGCCAAAACCCAGCCCTATCAAGGCCCCTGACAAGCTTCTGCTAATGCCTAAACCTATAAGGCATAAAACAGCCGGAGAAACCACATTTAATATAAATAGTTTCTGCGGGTCCATGTCCAAAAACATCTCTTTCAGCCTTGAGCGCTGTATCTCAACACCGCGCGCGCGCCAGGCATAGATCTTGTCCCAGATGACCAGCACAAACTGGTGACAAAAGATCACTGTAGAACCGAAAAATAATATTAAGATCAAAAACTTTATCATATTCGCCTCTTTTAAGGGTTCATAACTCCTGAGTCATACTGCCTGCCCGAACTAAATGATTCCGCGGCATCTTTCCACTTGCAACTTATGGCGCGCCTTAAAGAAACCTGCACAGCCAGAAGCGCTATCACTATGGCCAATACAACAACAGAGTATTCAAGCGTTGTCATGCCCATTTTTCCTCTATTAGTTTTTAGCTGCCTTGGCATCATTGAATTCCTTTATCGCTAATATCCCAACTATTTTTTTCGTTTTGCCTTCATCATGCGAGATCACAAAAAGCAAATTAGTTATCCTATCGTGCGCGTACGCGGCAACAACTGTCATGTTAGGATCTTTTGTTTTTAAATCACTAAAAACGCGCCAGCCAAAAAAGTCCGAGGCCTTTGCGCCGGCTTTTTTATAACCCTCAGAGAAGCTTTTGATAAAAGACTGCTCATAGTTCTCTCTATCCTGACTTGTTTTAAACTTGGAATACTCCTGGCCTATATTTGCTGCCATGATCTTTAAAACAGGCCAGTCAAGCCTTGAGCGCGCAGAATACCTGCCATTAATCAAAAGCTCCATGGTTGTGCGCGCGAATGAGACATCATCCAAAGGAGCGCAACCCATCAAAAGAATGCTTATAATACTGCTGAACAATATATTTTTCATGGCATCGCACCTCATATCTTGCCCCCTTTATTTAAATCCTTTGCTTGAAGGCCGACCTTCTCGACCGTGTAATACGCCTTTGAAACCTTGCTAACGCCTCTCGCAAAAGGATTCCATATTCCCAGCGCCCCCAACGACACATTTGTTGGCGGATATTTGCTAACCTTGATCCAGCAACGATCTTGATCCTCATAATTCTTAAGCACCAAGCAAACCTTGCCCATTAAAAAGTTGCCGTGCTTTTCTTTTTTTATCTTGGGCATCTGAAAAGGCCCTGCCTGCACAACAACCCGGCTCTGCCCCCTCATGTCCTCCCAACTATAGGTGATGGGATTAAACCCGCCTAGATCACTTAAACCTTCTACGATATAGCTGTCCATTTCATCTGACCAGCGTTTTATCTCATTCCTAAAATCAGCCATACGG
>Ga0051987_10001076_pt1 | contig 14226 bp, 14 predicted proteins | sample CryGey08umfilter_2_FD_58083 | JGI IMG/M metagenome (GOLD analysis project Ga0051987, IMG submission 58083) | Groundwater microbial communities from aquifer in Utah, USA - Crystal Geyser 4/10/14 0.8 um filter | ecosystem: Environmental > Aquatic > Deep subsurface > Groundwater | place: USA: Utah... | reverse complement strand
CATACGAATTTTTGTCACCAATAAATATAATCTTGTTATTAAATAAAGGTCCGTCAAAAAAACTTGTTCCATAAATAAAATTTAGGTTAGAATGTATATGAGTTACCGTAACTACTTTATTATTTTTCATATTTGAATTCGAATCATCACAATAACTTACTCCGCATAAAATGAAGTTCTCCGCTTCAAGTGATTTTTAAACTTTGGATATAAGGTTAATAGTTATATTAATACAAGCAATAACTTACTAGAATGTTTTACTGCTTTAATTAACTTACTTTAAACATCATAAATAGGGAATTATCATTTTTTTCGTATTCAATAAAGCCATATTTTTTGTACAGATGAATTGCCGGACCGTTGTCTTTGTTTACCTCTAATCTAATCTCTCTGAATTTGTTTTGTTTGGCATACTGGATACAATCTTCGATTAGCCTCGAGGCAATACCTCTGCCGGAGTAGTCCTTAATAAGGCTTACGTTAGTAATATATCCTGTTTGGTTTTTAGGATCATTAAAGTAGGCTGCTACTAATCCTGCTAGAATGTTTTTAGACCATGCTTCAAATGTTACGGATTTACCATATAATTTTTTTGAATATTCCTGAACATCAACTTTTTCAGATAATGGTGGAATAAAATTATCGTCACATTCTTTTAGATGGGTATATATTTCTGCTTCAGTAGCAGTTTTTGATTTGTATTCTAAATTTGAGATGTCCATATTAATGTTGTAAAAAAATCTTTACATAAATTTTGAGCACCAAGTCAAAAAGCCAAGGCTAAAAATATTCTCTACTTTCCTTTTTCGCACACCAGAAATATGCTTGAGCATAAATCAGGATATTGTTTTCCTAATTGATAGCAGCCATCCAAGTATTCCTTAGAAATAATGTCGTTAGCTAATAATCTGTCCCATTGAAAATTAGCTAAGGCCTTGAAGAAAATTCCCGAGCGATGGACAACCTTTAATCCTGCAGTTTTAGCATCTTGTCCCAACTTGTCTAAGGTATAGGTAATTTTATGCCCATGCTTTGCTTCATCCGCTGTTATGGCGGTAGTATGACTAATTAGACCCATTTTTACCGCGATCTGTCGTGAAGGGGCATTAGCGTTTGGGCAAACCAAAAAGAATCTGCCCTGGTCCGATAACCATTCATCGTTAATTTTTTTTAATAATCCTATTCGGTCATCGATATGCTCAAGCACGTGCGTCAGAACAATATTATCGTATTTTGTGGGTAATTCGACAGTTTCAAATAGCGCGTTGATGAATTTTACTTTATCACCCAAGCGTTTTCTTGCCTCCACGATCGCTTCATCTGATGCTTCAACTGCGGTGATGTCCGTGAAGTAGGGGAGGAGCCTTTGGGTAAAATCTCCTTTAAAGCTGCCAAGCTCCAGCAGATTGCCTTTGACAAAAAAAGGAATAAAAGACTTCAGCATGTATGGGTGCATCACGTCAAAGTCAAATTTGTAAGAATATTTATGATTTTTTGTGTCTTTTATCTCTTTGTTGTAGTCTCGTTTTGTGCTCATATTAAAAAATGAATAATCTAATGGCTTGCTTAGCTTTTCAGAACAGCCAGGCCGAATCCGTAGCGCCCGAATTCATTGCCATTATATAACATATAGATTTTACTGTCACAATGAAAAACATGAGGATAGCAAAGCATGTCTGAATCCCAATCGTTTGTTGATACGTCAATTCCGGCATTATCATCATCTCTGATCCAATTATTTAAATCCTCTGAAAAAGCATACCCGATTCGATAACCCCGATCCCTGTTTTTTCTAAAATCAGTTGCTTGACGATAACAAAAAAACATGTGATATCTGTTATCAAACTTTATAACAGTTGGAAGGGCTTGGCACTCATCAGGGTTTAGTTTGTTGCTGATTATCCGCCGACCGTCTTTTTGCCAAGCAACGCCGTCTTTAGACGTTGCATGTCCGATTTTATAAACGCGTTCTGGAGTGGAATTCGTTTTAGAAATTATCCATTTTGTACCGTAAATATACCACATATGGTAGATGTTGCCGTAAATAGCGACGAAAGGATCTCCTACCAGAAAAGGTTCATACAAAGAAGAAGACAAGACCGGGCCCGCTCCGATTCTTTTAAAAGTCAAACCATTATCACTACTAATAGCTAAGCCGATTGAAGTTTCCACTGATACTGATACTCTTCTGCTCCATCCGCCAATGTATCCTAATACTTTGTCTTTGTCTCTTACGATATTTAATGGAAAAATTCCATGTTCATCGAAACAACCTAAATCGCCTAATTCAATAACGGTTTTAGAAGAGACATTGATTATATTTTCAAAATTTTTGTCAATATCAATAAACGAAATATGGCTTAAGTATTTTCCGTTTTTATCTTTTTGCCTGGTGGAAAAATAAATTCTAACAAAGTCATCAAAAACCAATGCCTGGGGGGATTGAGCGAATTCCATGCAATTATTCACTAATTTGTATTTCGTTGGATCAAATATTCTTCCTAATTTTTTCCAGTTCATAAAATTCTAAGGTTTATAACTTTCAAGTTTAGCTAATCCAAATCCATGTCGACCAACCTGGTTTCCAAGATAAAGCATATAAATACTGTTATCAATTTCAAAAACATGGGGGTAGGCGAGCATTTCAGAATCCCAGCCTTCCTCTGAAACATCCATACCCACCTTGGTATCATCTCTAATCCAATTTATCAGATCCTTAGAATAAGCGTAGCCAATGCGGTAACCTTTTTCTTTGCTTCTAAAGGATGTGCTGTAGCGATAACAAAAAAACATATGATACCTTTCTTGGTAAAAGAAAACATCCGGGCTGGCCTGAGCCTCATCTTCTTCCACCTTGCTATCAATTAAATCCTTATTAATTTTTATCCAATTTTTTCCGTCGGATGAAGTAGCCATTCGGATTTTATAAACAGGCTCTGCCCGGCCATCCGCCATAATCCATTTTCTGCCGGAGATATAATACAGATACCAAAGATCATTAAATTTTCTGATTTTTGGTCCGCTTAAAACAAATGGTTCTTCTGGACTATAAGATAGAATCGGGCCAGGACCAACTTTATTAAAAGTCGTTCCATTGTCCTGGCTTACGGCAAGGCCAATCGCGACATTAAAAGGAACTGATTCACACCTGGTCCAACCGCCGTAATAAGCAAGTATGTCGTTGCCATTTTTTATTACCGAAGTGGGATATGTACCGAATTCGTCGAACGTACCCGGCTCTCCTAATTTTAGAACTGGGTTTTTAGATATGTTTACAATTTCAGACAAATTCGATCTATTTAAATCTACATACCCAGCGTAGCTTACATATTGTCCATTTTCATCCGGTAGCGGTCGGCAGGAAAAATAAACTCTGATAAATTTATCAAATATTAAAACAGAGGGCGCTTGAGCAAATTCCTTCATCCACTCAATATCCCTTATTTCCAGAGGGTTAAAAATTCTTCCAAGCTTTTTCCATTTGAACATTTTATCTATTTTCCTTAAGCTTCTCCTTATATTAGGGAATATTGCTTATTTAAATAATCTTTTATTTCCTCCTTTGAATTAAACATCATAACATCAATTATTGATAAAAAAGGGACAAAGTCATTACCAAATTGTTTATATTTAAAATCATTTGTTTTAATGAAATGTAAATCTATGCCAACCTCTTTAAAATTTTCCTTGTCATAAAGCTCTAATCCGCCAATCGGATTAATATAAGTATCAGCCTTTCTGCTTTTACATAACGCGATAACTTTTTTTTCCGCCTTCAATTCATGCTCGATCGGGATAGTAGATGATATTACCAAAGGCGTTCTAATTTCCAAGTATTCTTTTACTTGATTTAATGAATTTAGAATGAATTTAAACAGATTGGTCTCTTCGAATATAATGACTTTTTCAATTATCGGATAAATGGAATTAAAATATGGCGATTTCTGGTAGGATCCCGTTATCCTATTCAACATTTTTTTTCTTTCCGAAGGCCAGGTATCAGCTAAATGTCTATCCTTTACCTCCAGATAATCGGAATCCTTTTTTAGGGGGAGGGTAATATACGCATCTTTTCCGTTGACTAAAATCCTATTTCTATTAATCCAGCCCTTTTTTGTATATTCAATATTGTCATAAAGCACAAATTCATCGGTGGCATTCATTAATTGAAAATACCCGATATAGGGAAAAAAATAAGGCTGCATAATTCCAAGCTTCATGGCGTATTCTATTATATTATTGGCTTTTGTATTAACTTGCGTGATTATCGAGAGAAGTACCTAAATATATTTCAGTTTGCGGGCTTACTGACCATTACCAAATCTTCTTTCTCATTAATTCCATAATAGTACGATTCTTCAGCACTAAAAAATTGATCATTTTTAAATACTCGTAGAATAAATCCAATTTTTTGTAAATCGTTAAAATAATGTTTTTCACTGAATATCCGAACGTGATCCTCTTGCCCATACAAGTAAGCTCTTTGGGCATTCGTGGTAATGTTTTTTATTTCAAAATGGTAATCAATTAATTTAGAATAAGGAGATTGTAAAATTGCCGTACCATTTTTTCTTAATACACGATGGATCTCTCGCAAAGCCTTTAAATAATCCGGGACATGTTCTAGAACGTGATTACAAATTACAAAATCAAAAGTCTCATCATTATAGGGGATTTGGGTAATATTAACTTTTTTTATACTTTCTTGCCTGGGATTAAAATCCGCTTTGACATATTCCAGCGGCTTTTGCTCACTAATTTTAACCGCTAAATTCCTTTCCGGAGCAAAGTGGAGTATTCTGGCATTTTTCATTTTATTCCATACCGCCAATTTGTCGAAGTACATAAAAAGATGCCTTTCCCGATCGTAGGATGTGCAATAAACGCAGCCAAAATCTCTTCTCCGGCCGCTCCCAACCATTACTAGCATTTTCACAAGCCTGGATGTCTTGGTAAATCCTCCCCGGTACTTGGTAAAGCGTCGGAACGTTCTCTGGCACACATAACATTTTCTTTTATTGCCCCCTCGGTAAAAAAAACGTTCAGCTGTTTTTATTAGAAGGCGAAACGCCTTTTTTATATATCTCATATTCGATAGTGGTATTTTGGGTAATTTCTTACTTTAGTGCTTTTGGATATGGCCACATATTTCCGTGACCTCCTTTTTTGATAAATCATGATACAGAGGTAAGCACAGTACTTCTTTTGCCACTCTTTCAGCGATCGGCAGGTTTTTGGTCGCAGCAGAAAGCAACTTCTTATACATTGGCAGTTGGCTGATCAAAGGATAAAAATATCGCCTGCTAAAAATATTATGCTTTTTTAATTCCTCATAGACATAATCCCTTGTTTTACCGTACTCTCGCGCATCAATTAAAATAGGGAAGTAGGGATAGTTATGGTGTACGCCATCAAGGTCATTAAGATAATGAATACCCTTGATGCCATATAATTTCTCCCGATAAATTTCGGCCACCGCCTTGCGTTTAGTGATATATTCATCGATATATTTTAGCTGTAATAATCCGTAGGCCGCCTGCACCTCGTTCATTTTGGCATTAATGCCCGGTTCAATTATTATTGTTTCATCGACAAATCCAAAATTTTTTAAGAAATCGATGCGATTTTTGATTTTTTTATCATGACAAACAATGGCGCCACCTTCAATAGTATTAAACGCTTTAGTAGCGTGAAAGCTAAGCACAGATAGATCGCCATAGTTTAAAATGGAATTTTCCTTAATTTTCACGCCAAAGGCATGAGCGGCATCATAGATCAGCTTTAGATTGTGAGTATCGGCTATTTCTTGCAGGCGATCAACCTGGCAAGGATAGCCATAAATATGTACCGGAAGAATGGCAGTGGTTTGAGCGGTAATTGCTGATTCCACCTTTTCCGGATCAAGGCCAAAATAATCCGGCTCGATGTCAGCAAAGACCGGTTTTATATTGTTCCACCACAAAGCATGGGTGGTGGCGACAAAACTAAAGGGCGTGGTAATAACTTCACCGGTAATGCGCAAAGTTTGGAGCGCCGTCATAAGCGCCAGTGTTCCATTAGCAAAAAGAGAAATGTACTTAACTCCTAAGTATTCCGCCAATTCTTTTTCAAACTGTTGATGAAAAGGGCCGTTATTCGTAATTGTTCTATTTTCCCAAATTTTTTTAAGATATTCGGTAAACTCTTCCAAAGGCGGCATAGCCGGTCTGGTAACATAAATAGGTTTCTTTCTTTTTTTACTTTCCATATTAAGAATATTAAATTGGAATAGTTCTTTTTAACTTATAAACTAATTAATTTTCCTTAGGAGAGTGGACTAAGAAATTAAACTCATTGCTTTTTTTCAAAAGTTCTTGATAATTTCCCGTATCAACCACCCGGCCATTTTTTATAATAAAAAGCGTATCGCAGTTTTTTACCGTGGTCAATCTATGAGCAACGATTATTATAGTTCGATCCTTCTTTAATCGTTCAATCGATTCAATAACGTATCTTTCCGTTCTGTTATCCAATGATGACGTGGCTTCATCCATGATTAAAACCTCGGGATTATGATATAAAGCGCGGGCTATGCCAATCCTCTGACGCTGGCCGCCGCTCAGCCGCATGCCTCGTTCACCCACCATTGTGTCTAGCCCGTCTGGTAATGATTCAATAAACTCCTCAAGCTGAGCCATTTTGGCTGCGCTCCATACTTTTTCTTCATTAATTTCATCTTTATCCAATCCAAACGCAATATTATTGCGAATAGTATTGTCAGAGAGAAAAATGAACTGGGGGATATAGCCGATATTTTTTTGCCAGCCGGGAAGATTATTCTTTATATCTTGTCCATCCACTTTTACCGTGCCTTTATCGCATTCCAATAGGCCAAGAATTAAATCCACAATGGTCGTTTTTCCCGATCCCGATGCCCCAACAAATCCCACGGCAGCCCCCCTTTTTATTGTTAATGATAAATCATGCAATACCATTTTAGAGCTTTCGGGATAAGAATAACTAATTTCTTCGAGCTCTATTCTATCATGAAGACCAATTTTTTGCTTATCAACAATAGAATTTTGTTGAGAGTTTTGATTCTGTGGACTCAAATTTATTAGGTCGTCATGGATTGGTCCAAGGGCGTATCCGTAATATCTCAAAAGATTATAGTTGCCAATCACCTTATCGAGCGAGGGCATAAGTTTAAATGTGGCTACGCCAAAGAGAGTGAGAACTGGGATAATGGACTCAACTCCTCTCCCTTGCCAGATAAGAACAAGAGCGATTAATAGCATACCGGTTACGGCCACAGTTTCAATAACCGGTTTAGAGCTAAGTCGAAATATTTCTTTATATGTTTCCGCTTTGGAGAAATTCTGAACCGATGATTGAAACCACTTAACAAACCAGGGCTGCCGGTTTTGTACCATTATTTCCTTAATTCCTCCCAAACCTTCGTTCACTCCCTGAATCATGACGGCTCGTTCCTCTTGCGATTGAGCTCCGTAAGAATGTATTCGAGCTCTTATCAGTCTAAGAAACATTCCGCTTGCTCCTCCAATTATGATTAACACAATCATTGTATTTAAAGGTTCAACAACTAGTAAAAAGATGACAATACTGATTATCATTATGGTGTCCATTATAATCGCTAAAATAGGCAACATAACATTATGCCCTAGCAGCGTCGTTTCGACCGTTATATTTCGAATCAGTCGGGCAGTATTATTCTTTAAGTGGAATACATACGGAGTGTTCATGTATCTTTCAAAAAGACGAGTAGCAATAGAACTGAATCGATTGTAAATGAAATGTGACTGAATGGAATAAAAAATAATCAAGTAAACATTCTTAAAAATAAAAATAGCGATTAGGAGAATTGATCCATAAATTAACATATCTCGAGAATTATCTATGCCGATGTTGGTTAATATTGAAGCCAGCCACGGAATATTCAAAAGCTTACTTGGGTCAGAAACAATTGAAATGAAGGTCAAAATCATCCCAATTCCTACCACTTCGAGAATTGCCGCCACGAACATGAGAAAAAAAAGCATAATCAACTTACCTTTATCACCGGGCAGTAGTATCTCGTTTAATTTTTTAAGTAATGTGAGCATGAGAGTTAAGTGTAATTAGGGAATTTCTTCTTAGAAATCCAGTTTTTGTTAAGATTTTTAAACTAAGCTAATGTTCTAATCCCTTGATTTTAATTTTAGCCAAAAATATGAAAAATTTCTTAAAAAGGATTCAGGCAAAAGGCAGAAGTACTTATAGAAGATGTGACGCTTTAACTCCATTCTAAGGCCATTTTTGGTCAGGAAATGGAGATAAGCCTTGCGCATAGCGTGATAATTTCTTCGATCCTTATTATACTCCCTAAACTCTTTTTGCTCTGAAACCTTGTCATGTATGAATTTACTTTGAATGGAAACAGCGCATTGGTAACCGCTTCGTTTTAGGTAAACCGCTTTTTCCAGGTCTTCAAAGGCAATAAAATAGTTTTTGTCCCAGGGTATGATATTTTGCAGTTCACTTCGATATATCATTGCTCCGGCGCAAATATCATCTACCGTAATGAATTCTTGGCTGGTAGTCTGAGGGTCTAAAAAAGGTCGCTTGGCGGTAATTGTTTTGCCTTTAAGATTTAAATATTGTCCGCCAGTAAACCAGAATTTAGCGTTCGTTTTGTACAGTGAAAATCCAATGGCACCAATTTTAGGATGAGTATCGAAATATTCCATAACAGGGATATCCCAATTTTTGCTGACATAAATATCGTCATCCAAGATCATTATAAAGGGCGTGTCAATATCGTGCGTAAGCAAATTTCTACCCGGGGAACAACCAATGTTTGTTTTGCCGTAAATAATTTCCACATTGTCTAAAGATTCCAATTGTTGGAGGTAAGACGTTATTTCACCGTCAAGGTAGCCTTGATTTAACAGTTTGATTTTAATGGGAGTGACGGTGTTTGCCAACAAATCGGCGATAGTTTTTTTTAATTGTTTTATTTTTCTGAAATGCAGAATGCAAACAGTGATTTTGTATTTACTGAGCATTTTGTTTACTGAAAAATATTTCAAAGGCATTTTGTTTATTCAATAAACGGGGATCGTTACAGAAATCGTTTATCGACATTTGTTCTACGGTTGTTTCACCCATTATCCTTCTCTGGAAATTGTCATGGGCAACCAAATACAGTATTTCAAATCCGTATGCCCGTAGATCCTTCAAAATGGCCTTGCTTTTATCCGGTCCAATGAGATTACAATGTAATTCAATAAATAGACTAATATTCGGATTTTTCTCTAATGTTTCACGCATTCCTCTGAGGGCGTTATATTCGTAACCTTCAATATCCATTCGAATAAAATTGATCTCGCCTTTGCCTTTAAGAAATTCGTCCACAGTCTCCGTTTTTATCATTACTTTTTTATATTCACCATCCTTCGGTTCGATCATAGAATGCAGGTTTGAATTTTCCGTGACGTAAAACGGAAAATTGCCGGCTTGGTCCGATATGGCAATATTAAACAACTGAACGTTATTTAGCTTGTTTATTTCGACATTTCTTTTTAGCAATGCAAAATTAGCAGGTTCTGGTTCAATGGCGTAAATTTTTCCTTGAGGCCCGATTAAGTTTGTTTCGATCAGTACGTAGTAACCGATATTCGCGCCCAATTCAAAAATAACTTGTCCGGGTTTGATTATTTTTTCTAGAATTTTTGTTGCTTCTGATTCCCGTTCTCCGTCCAGCGCCAATTGTTTGAAGATGCTATGTTCCTTAAGATCTGCTCCTTTCCGAGAGGTGGAAAGAATCATCTTATTCCCTTTAATGATTTTGATAATCTCGTTGTTCTTAGCGGCTAACTTTATAATTTGCCACCGAATATTTCTAACTATTAGATAAAGCAGGAGTTTAAAAATTTTCATATTTCATTACCAATAATATTTTTTATTATTTTTGTAAAATTCAATCATTTTTTTCACCCCTTCTGCTAAAGGAGTATATACTCGATAACCAGTAAACGACCGAACTTTTTTAAGATCAGGTACGTAATCGCCAGTTTCATTTTTCTCAAAATCCTTCGGCCAGGGAATATGGGCGTAACTTCCTCTTCGCACCGCTTTAAAAACCTTTTTTACCATCTCATTAAAGGTATTAGTTTCAGTTGTTCCCACGTTAAATATTTCGCCTCGATTCGCGTTTTTATCAGTAATTAGTAGCAGAAGAATGTTCACTAAATCGTCAATAAACAGGTAATTCCTTTTTTGCTTGCCACTTCCGAAAATTTTCACCTGTTCGCCATCCATTAATTCCTTCATTATCCAGCCGACGATCGCACCGCTTTTCATGTTATTAATTTGCTGTCTGGGTCCATAAGGATTGGGAATTCTGGCGATTACCGTGTTGAGGCCGTGAATTTTATGATAAAGAACATGATACTTCTCTGCCACTAATTTGTGCGCCGCATAAATGGAAACAGGATTAGTGGGATGATTCTCCGAAACAATAGGCGTGGTTACCTTGCCGTAAACCAAACGGGAAGAAGTGAACAAAATTTTGGCTTTCGGGCAGTTTTTTCTCACCGCCTCTAGTATATTCAGCTGACCGTGGCAGTTCGTTTCTAGATCCAATACGGGGTTTCTAATCGAATCCAAATATGAAACTTGAGCAGCGCAGTTAAAAATGTAGTCCTTACCCTTCATGATGCGACCGACCGAAGAAAAATTAGTAATGTTTCCTATAATGATTTTAACTTTTTTTTCAATCCCTTTAAGATTATGAATCTTTTTTTTACTATGCGAAAAAATTGTAACTCTCGCTCCTAGCCCTACTAAAGCGTGAGCGATATTTGAACCGATAAATCCCAGGCCGCCTATGACCAGTGCTTTCTTATTGCTAAATAGTCTTTTTAATTCCTTGCCGTTTTTCATAAAATCTAAACAAATTCATTATTGCTCGTATAATTTCAGATATTCCAAAGATATATTTTTCCAATCATATCGTTTAGTTGTTTCCCGCGATGCTTGGGCCATCTTAGCCCGCATATCGTCGTCATTCAATAAATTTGCCAAATGATCCGACAAGCCGCGAAGATCGCAATCTTTGCCTTGATTATCCACATCATAAAGGTAGCCATTCACTCCGTTTTTTACCAATTCATCGTTTCCGGAAACTTTAGTCACAATTGCCGGAAGACCGCAAGCCATCGCTTCAAGCAAGGCGCAGGGCATTCCCTCGGATAAGGAAGGCATTACGAAAATATCCGCCTGCTGGTATTCTTCATGCAAATTTGAATAGTCGACCAAACCCCTAAATTCAATATATTGGCTTAGGCCGCCGGAGTTGATAATTTTTTCAAGTTCAGTTTTGTATTCGCCGATCCCGACTATTCTGAACTTGAACTTCCGCTTCGATTTTTCAAGAACTTGCGGCAAGGCTTGAATAACGAACTGAAACCCTTTTCTTTTTATTAATCTCCCCACCCCTAAAATAATTAATTCGTCTGATGGTGATTTGGGTAAAGCTGGCTGAAAACGGGTTGTGTCAACGCCATTTGGTATTAAAACAATATTAGACTTGTGGTCCACCATTTTAGCGAGCGCTAATAGACGATCAGAGCAAGCAATGACCGCTTGGGATTGGCGAAAGATTAGCTTTATTAATGGTTTAAGAAAAGGATACAAATACTTAAAACGGGAAGGGTTTGCTCCGGGAACGTCGGAACCTCCTAAATAAACAAAGTAGGGGATACCTCTTTGAAATCTGGTTACCAGCCAGGCTACCAAGCCGGATGGTACGGCAAAATATGACTGGATTAGGTCTGGTTTTATTTTTTTTATGAAAATCGAAGAAAACCAGATGGCCGAAACAGTAAATGTAGCCAGTTCCCACCATGAACAAAAATCCTTATATCTTCGGACAGCGGGAATGCGATGGATATAAATGCCATTTTCTTTTGTTTCACGGGGTAAATCTTGGTATTTTGAGGTGACGAGATGTACTTCGTGACCCAGCCTGACAAAATATTCAGCAGTATATTTATTAACGGTTGAGCCGCCACCCCCAATCGGAGGATACTCGTTATTGATCAGTAAAATTCTCATTCTTTCGTCCAGAAGGGATTACCAAAGGAATTAATTTTTATAAAATCACGCAGTTAATTTTTTATCTTTTGAATCATTTACCACTATCTTCTCGATGTTATAAACAGTAAGGCGATTTCCTTTATAGTAGTTTTTTATGGCGATATCGGCCAATAATCCCGAAATAAACAGTTGGATTCCAGCCAAAATCAAAAAGATAGAAACTAACGGCCAAATGCTGCGTTGCAGTGAAATCAATTTTAGAATTCGGGCAACTGCTAAATACAATCCCAGAACCGTGCCGAGCAGTCCGAAAAGAATTCCGACTCCGCCGAATAAATGTAAAGGGCGATTAGAATACTTTCTCCAAAACCATACAGACAGCATATCAATGAAACCTTTTAATATTCTTTTCCAGTTGTACTTTGTTTTTCCTTTCATCCTGGGTAAATGATCTACTCTCACCTCAGCTACTTTGAATCCCTTCCAGATTAGAATAGCCGGTATGAACCGATGTATTTCACCAAAAAGATCTAACCCGTTAAAGCATTCTTTCTTAAATGCTTTTAAGGTGCAGCCGGAATCATGAATGTGGTCATTAATCAATATTTTTCTTAAAGCGTTCGCTCCCCGTGATACGAATTTTTTTAAAAAGGAATCTTTTCTTTTATGCCGCCATCCGGAAACTACATCCCAGCCCTCTTTCATTTTAGAAATAAGCTTGGGAATTTCATAAGGGGGATTCTGGCCATCGCTATCTAAGGTGATCAATATTTCACCGCATGCCTGCTTGATCCCGGCATCTAAGCCGGCGGTTTGACCGTAATTGCCCCGAAACTTAATTATTTTAAGAGGAGTAAGCGATTGCATTGTTTCAAAGGTGGCATCTTTGGATCCGTCATCAATAAAAATAATTTCATAAGGCTCGTTCTGAGCGTTCATCACGGAGACAATATCCTGATGCAGCTTTTCAATTGATTCCGCTTCATTGTAAGCCGGAACAATAATTGAATATTTAGGTTTTATTTCATTAGTCATTATTTTTTTAGATTATTTAAATACCACTTAACAAATTTTTCCATTCCCTCTTCTATTTTCGTTTTAGGCGCAAATCCCAAAAGCTCTTGCGCCTTAGAAATATCGGCATAGGTAATGGGAACGTCGCCGGGCTGTTCGGGCAGCACTTTTATTTTAGCCTTTTTATCTAAAAGATTTTCGATAACACTAATAAAATAGCTTAATTCCACCGTTTGAGAATTTCCTAAATTAATAATTTCGAATTTGAAATTTTTCTCCAAGGCTAACAAAATTCCCTGAATAATATCATCAATGTAGGTATAATCGCGCCTGGTGGTTCCATCGCCATAGCGAATAAGTTCCTGGCCTTGATAGATCCAGTCGGTAAAACGGTAGGGAACCATATCGGGCCTTCCCTGAGGACCGTAAACCGTAAAAAATCTCAAACAGGTTATATTCAGATTAGTGAGATGACTGTAGGTATAGCAAAAAAGCTCGCAGGCTTTTTTAGAAGCCGCATAAGGAGAAACGGGATAATCAACATTGTCATTCTCCGTAAAGGGAATTTTTTTGTTTTCCCCATATACGGAAGATGATGATCCGAAAATGAAATTTTTTATTCCGTATTTTTTCGAAAGCTCTAATAAGTTTACCGTACCTTGAACGTTTGCTTCTTGATACAGCAAGGGCTGTTCAATGGAAGGTCGCACCCCAGCTCGCGCCGCCAGATGGACGATTTTATCAATTTTATGTTTTTTAAATACTTCCTCTAATGAAATTTTATTGGTAACATCAACTACATAAAGAAGAAAATTACTCTTGTCCAAAAAGGGCTTGATGTTTTCTATTTTTCGAAGAGGCGAGTAATAATTATTGAAATTATCAAGGCAAATTACCAGATCGCCGCGTTCCACCAGTTTTTTGCAAATATGGGATCCAATAAAACCCGCGCCGCCCGTAACTAAAATTGTGGTCATTTTTCTAAAATTATAGAGAAGATATTTAAACTCAATTTGGTGATAATTATAACAAACAAGACTAAGCTTGTAAAGTTAAATAAAATATTATAGTATAGAATTAAATTTAGCGGATTTTAGTATTTAACCACTAAAACAACCATGAAAGGAATCATTC
>Ga0051987_10001075_pt1 | contig 14234 bp, 14 predicted proteins | sample CryGey08umfilter_2_FD_58083 | JGI IMG/M metagenome (GOLD analysis project Ga0051987, IMG submission 58083) | Groundwater microbial communities from aquifer in Utah, USA - Crystal Geyser 4/10/14 0.8 um filter | ecosystem: Environmental > Aquatic > Deep subsurface > Groundwater | place: USA: Utah... | reverse complement strand
TGGCGCGTCCCCCTGTCATTCCTCGTCCTATAATGACAATCTTTTTGTGCTTGAAAATCTTCTTCAGGTACATAATATCTTTTTTCATGTCAATAAATAGTTTTTCATCAATTTTGGGGTGGATGTAAAGGTATTTACAAATCATGAGGACACTCATACCAAGTGAAGGGAAAAAAGGTGTTTTTTTTCGATGTCCTTCCACTTCTTTGTGGATATCAATAAAATCAAATAAGCTTTCGGTTGAAAGTTGGGGAGGAAGTGGTTGTTGGATTACAATACCTGAAGTCTCCGGGTTGTGTGATGTTTGTTTGATAAGGCGGGCAAATTTTTCAAACGGAGGAACTGTTTTCAGATGAATAATCTCACATTTTACCCCTAATCGCTTGGCCATGGCCTGTTTCGACTTAGCAAAGTGGAGTTGTTCGAGTGTTCCGCCAATAAGAAAAATCACTAATTTAATAGTTTTCTTTTTCTTTTTAAGCTCAAGTACCTGACCTTTAAGCTTTTTTTCAAGAACAGCAACTATTTGTTTACAGGGAATAACCATAAATGTGAAAAAAGAAGGTTTCGAGCCTTCTCTTCTCAAGTTGTGTAATTATATCAAACCAAGGTCGCACTTACAACCTTATCCCCCTTTTGCGAGAAACGCATAAGTATCACCCCTTTAGCCGATCTTGAGCGGGGCGGAATGGCAGTAAGCGGAATTTTAACTACTTGTCCGTGGATGCTGGTTATAATAACAGTCGAATCTTGAGGATTGATAATCTGGACAAAGATAATCTGACCGATTTTATCATCAACTGAGGCCACCTTAACTCCTTTCCCCCCTCGATGCTGACCCTTGAAAAGAGACAGATTTGTCTTCTTACCGATTCCTTTTTCACCTATTACTATAATGTTCTTCTTGAATTCTGCGTTGGTAAAGACATCGCACGATGCCACTTCATCATCGCCTGCAATTTCTATTCCCTTGACGCCTATTGATGCACGTCCGGTTGATCTAACCTCAGCTTCCTTGAAAATGATAGCTTTTCCGTGCTTTGTGGTCAGAATGACATTCATATTGCCGTCAGTCATCTTGACCCATAAGAGCTCATCACCCTCTTCAAGCTTAATTGCGATAATACCATTTGATCTGATATTTGCAAAGTCCGCAAACAAAGTCTTCTTTACCGTGCCCTTTTTTGTCGCCATAATGATACAGTTTTTGGAAAGCGACGGAATGACCGATTGGGTATTTGGAACAGCTACCGTTCCTCCAAGCTGATAGGTTAAAAGCGATGTTACCTTTTCTTCCGGTCGAAGGGTAAGGAGATTTACTATTGCCTTGCCTTTTGATATGCGGGAACCTTGAGGGATATCCCAGACTCTGTTTTGAAAGATACGGCCCTGATTGGTGAAAAAGAGGATATAATCGTGCGTCATTGCTGTTGAAATGTTGTAAACGTTGTCCGTCTCTTTTGTTTCAATGCCGGATACTCCCTTTCCACCTCTATTTTGCACGCGGAATGTCTCACGCGGAACTTGTTTAATATACCCTTCCTTTGTGAGGACAACAATCACCTCTTTATTTTCAATAAGTTGTTCATCCGTTATTTCACCCGGTCTTGATTTAATGACACGGGTTCTGCGGTCATCGCCATATTTTGTTTTCAAATATACAAGCTCTTCTTTAATGACTTTTAAAATTTTGAAGACATCCTTAAGGAGCGCTTCAAGATATGAAATTGTTTCGTGCAACATTTTAAGTTCATCCTCTATTTTAGACCGTTCCAGTCCGGTAAGACGTCGCAGTTGCATATCAAGTATTGCTTTCGTTTGCAACTCTGAAAGTCCGAACTTTTTCATCAGTTTTGTTTTTGCTTCAAGTTCATCTTTTGACTTCTTGATAATCGCAATCACTTCATCAATGTGATCAAGTGCAATCAGATACCCTTCAAGAATATGTGCGCGTGCTTTTGCCTCCGCAAGTTCAAACTCGCTTCTCTTTGTTACCATATTGACACGATGCCGCAGATATTGCTCAAGAATTGTTTTTAAGGAAAGTGTCTGAGGAATGCCGTCAACGAGTGCCACCATGTTTATGGGGAACGAGGTCTGAAGTTCGGTAAACTTAAACAAATTATTTAATACTTTTTTATATTGGGCGTCCCGCTTTAATTCAATAACCACACGGATTCCGTCCCGGTCCGACTCATCTCGTAAATCTGCAATACCCACAATCCGTTTGTCAATTGCGAGGTGTGCAATTTTTTCAACAAGATTTGCCTTATTGACCTGATATGGGAGCTCATTTACGATAATTGCCGTTCTTCCGTTTTTCAGATCTTCTTCCTCAATTTTTGCACGGATAAGCACTTTTCCCTTGCCGGTTACGTAGGCCTGTTTAATTTCGTTTGCTCCGTATATTATTCCATAAGTTGGAAAATCGGGGCCTTTAACATGCTCCAAAAGGTCATCAATCGTCACGTCAAACATAAGAGGCTTTCCCATATTTGACTCACCCTTCTTTACATCCCCGTTTTGTAATTTTGATTTGTCAATCATGAGGCAGATCGCATCCACAATCTCTTTTAGATTGTGAGGCGGAATTTTGGTAGCCATTCCGACCGCAATTCCCTCAGCTCCCATGAGAAGCAGGTTAGGAAGTTTTGCGGGGAGAAACTCAGGCTCCTTAAGGGTTGCATCAAAATTATCGGTCCACTTAACAGTCTCTTTATCGATATCAAACATGAGCTCATCTGCGATTTTATTTAGTTTTACTTCTGTGTAACGCATTGCAGCCGGAGGATCTCCGTCGATTGATCCAAAATTTCCCTGTCCTTTAACCAGAGGGTACCTCATTGAAAAGTCCTGAGCCATACGAGCAAGCGCCTCATAGACTGAGGAATCACCGTGGGGATGATATTTTCCTAACACCTCTCCCACTACTTTTGCCGACTTTGAAAAATGAGCACTGGACGAAAGACCCAATTTATGCATCGCATATAAAATACGTCGGTGGACCGGCTTAAGACCGTCTTTTACGTCAGGAAGTGCACGGGATACGATAACAGACATTGCATAATCAAGATATGCTCTCTTCATTTCCACCGTAATTTCAGTGGTAATCTGATTTGCTGAAGCTGGTTTTTTTACTTCCGGGTGTTCTGTGTCTGTCATATATAGTTAACGAGTTAACGGGTTAAAAGGTTTCATTTTAATCCTTTTTTAATTACTTCAAGAGCCTTCTTTTTTGGTAAAAAGTTCTTTGTTTTTACCCATTTATTTACTTCAAGTTCCTTATAATGATTGAAAAAATGCTGTACTTTTTTCTTTACGGTTTCATTGAGATCCTCAATATCTTCAACATCAGCAAAAAAAGGATCGACCTTTTTTGTAGGAACTGCCAAAATTTTTGTGTCAATTCCTTCTTCATCTTCCATCTCAAGCATCCCAATAGGCCGGCATGCAATATATGCCCCCGGGTGTACAGGATAGGTTGATATAACAAGTACATCGACCGGATCTCCATCCTCGGCATGAGTGTTCGGGACGAATCCATAGTTAAAGGGGTAGACCATGGTCGTAAATGCGAATCGGTCAACCTTCATAAATCCCGATTCTTTATCCATTTCATATTTGATCGGTGATCCTTGGGGAATTTCAATAACAACGTTTACTTCATCGGGTGGGTTTTTTCCGACAGACAATTTTTTAATATCCATACAAATTAAAAAAATTATAAATCCAAATTCGCCATTTTGGCGTGTGTTACAATAAATTTTTTTCTTGGGGGGACCTCATCACCCATAAGCATTGCAAACACATGATCACTCTCCTGCATATCATCAATAGTCACTTGTTTTAAAATTCTATTTTCAGGATTCATCGTTGTCTCCCACAACTGCTCAGGGTTCATCTCCCCCAGACCTTTATATCTTTGGACACTGATGGGGGCTGTTATCAACTTACCTAAACTTTTTACCATTTTTTCTTTTTCATCCTCCGCATATGCGTACTGAATTTTTTTTCCTTGTTGAATTTTAAAAAGAGGAGGTTGCGCAATAAAAAGGTGTCCATTTTGGATAATCGACGGCATGTGACGGAAGAAAAAAGTGAGAAGAAGGGTGCGAATATGTTCTCCGTCAACGTCTGCATCGGTCATGATAACAACTTTATGGTAGCGAAGTTTTTTATAATCAATTGTCTCTCCAATTCCCATACCAAAAGCGATTACCAGATCTTTAATTTCTTTAAATGCTAGCACTTTGTCAAGATATGCCCGTTCAGTATTTAACACCTTACCGCGAAGTGGTAGTATGGCTTGAAATCTTCGATTTCTTCCTTGTTTTGCGGTACCTCCTGCCGAGTTACCCTCAACAATAAATAATTCGCTCTTAACAGGATCACGTTCCGAGCAGTCTGCAAGTTTTCCGGGAAGACTCGCGCCTTCAAGAGCTCCCTTGCGAAGCACCGCTTCTTTGGCGGCTTTTGCAGCAAGGCGTGCTTTTTGGGCAAGCATAATTTTGCCTAAGATTTCACGGGCAACTTTCGGATTTTCTTCAAAGTATACATCGAGATACTCACCGACCGCCTGCTGAACAATAGCCTGAACTTCAGAATTACCTAATTTCGTTTTTGTCTGTCCCTCAAACTGTAAATTAGTGGACGGCATTTTTACATATACGATTGCGGTAAGTCCTTCTTTCACATCTTCCCCGGTAAGCGGATCGCCCGTATCCTTTTCTGAAAGCTCACGTTTTGCGTATGTGTTAATAGCCTTTGTAAGGGCAATTCTAAATCCGGTCAAATGAGTTCCGCCTTCTTGGGTGTTGATGACATTTACAAATGAGTAAACATTTTCATTCAGGGAATCATTATATTGGATGGCAACTTCAACTTCTTTGTCTCCGTTATTTTTTTGTATATAAATTGGTTCGTGGAATGTTTTTTTGCCACGGTTAAGATCGTTAAGAAGTGACATAATTCCTCCATCAAAGAAAAAGGCGGTATGATCTAGGGTTTTTCGGTTTTCAATTTTGAAAAATACATTTTTGATGAGGTAGGCGCGTTCCTTTAATTGTTTTTTCAGTTGTAAATAATTGATCTCAATAGTTTCAGTAAAGATACTCTTATCAGGAAAAAAGGAGACAGCGGTTCCTTGTGCATAGGGAAATCCAAGAATAGAAGACTTAACTTGTGCCACTTTTGCGAGCGGTTTGCCGCGTTTATATTCCTGTCGGTAGAATTTATTATTTTGTTTTACTTCGACGATAAAATGATCGGAAAGTGCGTTCACGACCGAAGCTCCTACTCCATGAAGACCTCCGGAGATTTTGTATGCTCCCTGATTAAATTTACCTCCTGCATGCAATCTGGTCATAACCAGCTCAAGAGCTGATACTTTATACTTTGGGACCACATCAACCGGGATTCCTCGTCCATCATCAAAAACGGTGAAGTACCCGGTCGGCTCGATAATGATATGAGCTTTCGTTGCAAAACCAGCTAGGGCTTCGTCAATTGAGTTATCAATAATTTCGTTAAGGCAGTGATTAACTCCCGCTTGAGAAGTTGTTCCAATATACATTCCCGGGCGTTTCCGAACCGGTTCGAGTCCCTCAAGAACGACAATTGACTGAGCGTTATAGTCTGATTGATTTGGCATAAGGATTCATTATAGCTTACAATTTCGAGTTCGTAAAGATGTATTACTGTATCAAAACAAAATCCCCTTAATTTCTTGTGGATTTTAAGGGGATCACTTTGGAAATCACTTTAATTCTGCCTTCCCTCCTGCTGCGACTATTTTTGCTTTTGCTGCTTCTGCGTCTTCTTTCTTTGCGTCTTTAAGTAATTCTTGAGGTGCTGATTCAACAAGCTTTTTAGCATCCATAAGGCCTAAAGTCGGTTGAACTTCACGAACTGCCTTGATAACTGCAAGTTTGTTTGCCCCGGCCTCGGTTAACATAACAGTAAAGGATGTTTTTTCCTCCGCTGGTGCTGCTCCGGCTGCTGGTGCTGCTTGTGCCATCATTGGCATTGCTGAAACGCCAAACTTCTCTTCTAAATATTTTGAAAGATCTGCCATTTCAAGAACGGTCAGTCCTTCGATTTCTTTTGCAATTTTATTAAGTTTGTCTGATAATTCTGTCACTATATATCACCTTCCTTTCATGGTGTGGAAAAATAATAACGGTATTTATGCCTTTTTAGCCATTGTATTCAACAGATATACGAATTGTTGTGCATTGTAGGTCAGAGCACGGGTAAGTGATGCGGTGGGCGCCTTCATACTCCCGATGATCTTGCCGATTAGTTCGGATTTACCAGGCAATTTTGAGATCATAAGCAAATCATCAGCTCCATATGTTGTTGTATCAAGTGATCCGACCTTAAAAGTTACATTTGCATTGGTCTTCGTAAAGGTATGGAAAACTTTTATCGCATCGCTCCAGTCCTGTCCCAGTCCGATTACGGCGGTATTATCTTTAAGAGTCTTGGTAAATTTTTGAAGGGATCGCAAATGGGCGGATTTTTTTTCTGAAGCGAGTTTATTAACAGATTTTTGAAGAATGGTGTTTTTAACAACCATCATTTTTGCATTACTTTTACGAAGTTCTTTTCTTAATTTCTCAAACGATCCATGAGTTGTTCTCTCAAATCGGACCAGAACAAAGTTCGCCGATGTATTGAGAAATGATGTAATAGAATCAAGCTGAAGCTGTTTTTTTGAGCTTGCCATAGGTGTTTCACTTGTCCTCCGATTCGGAGGATCTCGCTTAAGAAATGCTAAAAATTATTTTAAAACCCCACTTTGCGAAACGCTTCGCGGGGTAAACTTAAGGTCTTGGTGAATAATTATATAGTATACCACTAAGTTTATCCTTCTGCAAGGAGTTCGCGAAGTGATTTGGTTTTTTTCTCTGATTTATTTTCTTTTCGTGCTTTGCTTGATGATAGTTTTTTCTGCATTTCGCGTGCAAGCTCTTGTTTTTTCCGGAATTTTTCGACTTTACCCTTGGTATCGACAAAACGATGCTCTCCGGTATAAAGAGGGTGACATTTATTACAGACATCGACCTTTATTTCCTGCTTGGTTGACCCCGTTACAAATTTGTTTCCACATGCACAGGATACCCGGGCGTCTGAAAAAAATGGGGGATGTGTTTTAGCTTTCATAGGATGAATATACATTATACATCAAACTTTATTATTGTAAAGTCTAATATCCTCATGGCTGTCGTATGAAAGAAGTTGTGGGACCTTTTTGATCATCAAGATTGTCATAAAAATTGTTCCGACTCCGCCAAAGACAACGGATAATGGCGTACCCAGAAGTGATGCTGCGATACCTGCCTCAACCTCGCCGAGTTGTGGTCCGCCAAGGTAGAATATCATCATTATTGAATTCATTCTCCCTCTGAGATGGTCGGGAGTCATCATTTGTCGGACTGTATTTCGGATGATACCACTTAACGCATCCCCTACCCCGGAAAATAATAATATAAATAAGGAGAGAGGAAGACTGCGTGAAAGGCCAAAAGCGATAGTGGCAAACCCATAAATAAGAACAGAAACAACTAAAATTTTTCCCTGTCTCTTTACGTTACCAAGTGAGGAAAACAGCAATCCCGCCGCAATTGCACCAAATGACGGAGCTGCATAAAGCAACCCTAAAGTCTGTGGTCCTCCATGCAAAATGTTTTTTGCAAAAATAGGCATAAGAGTCATAGACGATGCAAAAAAAGATGCAAAAAAATCAAGAAACATAGTGCTCCAAATAAGCGGCGTACGTTTAACAAATCTCATACCTATTTTTATTGCACTTAAGCTAAATTCTGAAGATGCATGTGTCATGTTGGGAATAGGTTTGATGAGAAGGAGTGCTATATTTATGGCTGCAAACGAACACATGCTTATTGCAAAAATAGGCGCAACCCCAAAGGAACCGATAATAAACCCGGAAACTGCAGGTCCAATAATTTGCGCGGTCTGCCACAGCATTGCATTGAGTGCGACAGCCTGCATGAAGTGAGGGCGCGGCACAAGATGGGGAATCATAGACTGGCGTGATGGTCCAACAAATACGAGAGCTGTTGAGTAGATAAGAATAATACCAAATACAAGGACCGGTGTTAGTGCATGAGTAATAGTAAGATAAAAAAGGAGTCCCGAACTGAGCATCATGAAAAACTGAGAAATAAACATGATTTTTTTCTTACTGAACATATCGGCACACATACCGGAAATAAGTGAAAAAAGAAAAACAGGTGCAAACCGCATAAGACCAATAATGCCCAAAGATAGCGCTGAGCCCGTCATTGAATACATTTCCCAGTTGATGGCAACCATCTGCATTTCAAATCCAATTTGCGCAATAAATACACCCCACCACATGATGGCAAAATCTCGGTATCGAAACACGTCAAATGGCGATTTTTTCATAAAATATACCAACTTAGTTGAACAATAATCTTATCATGGCCTTCTATGATAAGATAAAGATAATATTTAGCAGAGATAACTATAGAGTGCCAATCAAAATACAAATTGACTTTAGATGGTTAGGACAATCCAAACACCTTATCCCATTTCCCCTGTTCTACAACATCTTCCAAATTATGAAAACTCCTGTTTATTCGGTGATCCGTCAAACGGTTCTGGGGGAAATTGTAGGTCCGGATCTTGTCAGAACGCTCTCCCGTGCCTATATTACGGACAAACGACTGCATAACTCCCTTTTTCTTTTCTTCTTCCAACTGGTAGAGTTTACCCATGAGTAAATCCATGGCTATTTTGCGGTTGGCTCCTTGCTCACGCTCACGACTTGCAGTTGTTACAATCCCTGATGGCTTGTGGGTGAGCCGTACCGCCGTTGATACTTTATTCACATTTTGTCCTCCATGCCCGCCTGCTCGGAAGAACTGCCATTCAATGTCAGACGGGTTAATCCGCACATCTGACTCAAGTATTTGTGGAAGTACAACGATTACGCAGGTTGAAGTGTGAATCCGCCCTTTTCGTTCGGTTGCGGGAGTGCGTTGGACCCGATGCACACCGGTTTCGTTTTTAAACATTTCATATGCTTTCTCTCCATTCATTTTTACGGTATTATCGTCCAAATAGGTAACTTTGAACGCGTGTTTTTGAGCAAATTTTAGATATGACATAATAAGCTCCTGCATCCAAAGTTTTGACTCATCCCCTCCTACTCCGGGGAGAGCTTCGATGATTGCGATGTTGGGATTAATAGTCATAGTTACGAATTGCGGATTAATGGATTAACGAATTTGGAAGGTTGGTAATTTTTATTGTTTCCTGTTCACCAGTTTTCATGTTTTTTAATTTGACTGTTTTGTTCTTTATTTCCTCAGGGCCAATGATGATCACCAATTCAATACCCATTTTATTTGCATATTTTAGTTGTTTATCAAGCTTCACATTTGCATCAGGGTATAGTACCGTTTGAATATTTTGTTTTCGTAATAAAGATGCAATGCGAATTGATTCGAGGGCCTCAGAAGGCCCGAAAATACTTACTAAGCATTGTTTAGAAACGCTCTGAGTAAGAAGCGATCGATCCTTCACAATCTCAATGATTCGCTCTATACCAAATGACCCTCCCGTTGCCGGAATATCGCGTCCGAGATACATGCCGACCAATTTGTCATATCTTCCGCACCCTGCAACTGATCCGACACCACCGTCTTTCACGGCAAACTCCCAAACAGGCCCCGTATAATACGATAGTCCGCGAATTATCGATAAATCAAATTGATATTTATCTTCCGGAACTTCGCCCGCTTTGAGAAAAGAAAAAAGCTCTTCGAGCTCCTTTAATCCTTCCATAGCTTCAGGAATTTTTGCCATCATTTTTTTGAGTTTGCCTACCAATTCGTCCGAGGTTCCGGATAGAGAAACAACCGACATAATTTTGTTAATTATTTCATTACTCAAATTTCTTTTTTCCATTTCGGCAACTACTCCATCTGCGCCGATCTTTTCGAACTTATCAACTGCGACACAGATAGCATAAAACTGGTCGTTGTTTGCTCCCGCATATTTAGTCAATCCATCAATGAATTTCCGGTTATTTATTCTCGCCACGACGTTTGTAAATTTTAATTCGTTCAATATTTCAAGACCCATCTGGATAAATTCTGCATCGGCGATCATTGACGTTGTGCCAAAGGTATCTGCATCACACTGATAAAACTCTCGAAATCTTCCCTTTTGAGTGTTGTCAGCACGCCATACCGGCTGAATCTGATACCGTTTAAACGGCAGGGGTAGTTTATCTCCATACTGCGCCATGACGCGGCATGTTGGTACAGTCAGATCGTATTTCATGGCAACTTTTCGTCCCCCTCGATCTTCAAAGTTATAAATCAATTTTTCAGCTTCTTCCCCGTATTTTCCCATCAAAATGTTGGCATACTCAAGCGTGGGGGTCTCCAGGGGTTCATACCCGTATTTTTCAAAAATTCTCTTAAACGTTTCAATTACTTTTGTACGAATCCTCATATCGTCAGGTAAAAAATCTCGAAATCCCTTTAATGTTTGAGGTTTTATGGTGGACATATCAATATTATATCAAAATTTAACGTTATTTTTTATCGGGTATGCTATACTTCATTTAATGATTTATAAAAGAAATAATTTTAAATTAAGTTGCTGTACCTCCTATCTTACGGGGAGGTTTATCTGTTGAAGTTAAATTAAAAATCAAACTCTAAACCTTCCGACGAAACGGGAGGTTTTTTTAATAAATTGACAAAACGTATGAAACACATTTCCATTATTAATAATAAATTATTGAAAGAGCACGAGCAGATTATACCCGGTCATCTCGACGAGTTGTATCAAAAAATAAAAAATGACGGATATATTAGTGCCCCACTCATCGTAGATAAAAACACCCTGATAATTCTTGATGGGCATCATCGCTTTAATGTTCTTAAACTTTTAGGAATGTCCTCTTCTCCGGTATATCTCTGTTGACTATACAAATCCCAGCATAACAGTTTCATTTTGGGACCAAGCGAGACCGGTTTCAAAAAAGGACGTTCTTGCGGCTGGACTTTCAGGGAAACTGTTAAAACCAAAAACATCAAAACATATAATTCCTGGTAGACCAGAAGATTTAATAATTCCATTATCTCTATTAATTTAATACTATGAAATACAATACTATTCTCGACACCATCGGAAATACTCCCCTGATTGAGATTACCGGATATTCGTATAAACCTGAAGTTAAAATTTTCGCAAAACTAGAGGGCACAAATCCCGGGGGATCTGTTAAAGATAGGATCGCCCTCTCCATGATACGAAAGGCGATCATTAACAAAAAATTAATGAACGATAAGACATTAATCGAGGCAACAAGCGGGAATACGGGTATCGGGATTGCAATGATTACAACCAGTATGCATATACCCTTCCTAGCGGTAATGCCTGAAAGCGTTAGTATAGAACGACGAAAATTACTTTCAGCATTTGGAGCTCAAATATTGTTGACGGACGGTTCAAAAGGAACAAATTATGCGATAGAGGTTGCAAGAAATATGATTACTGAAAGCCACAAAAAATACTATTCACTGGATCAATTCAGTAACGAGGAAAACGTCTTTGCCCACTATAAAACGACAGGAAATGAGATAGTAAAAGATATTCCTGAAGTTACTCACTTTGTTGCAGGTATGGGAACGGGAGGAACGCTTATGGGCGCTGGAAAAAAACTAAAAGAGGTTCGCTCAACAATTCAAATTGTTGGTATTGAACCAATAGCCGGGTCAAAAATACAAGGGCTTCGAAATATGAACGCTTATACACCTGCGATCTACTCAGAAAGTAAGCTTGATCGTAAGCTATTAATTCCTGAGGACGGACTGGCGTTTGAGTATGCACGAGATATAACAAAACGAAAAGGAATTTCAGTTGGCATATCATCAGGGGCCGCACTTTGGGGAGCAATCGAGACGAGTAAAAATATTACAAAAGGAATAATCGTTACCGTTTTTCCGGATCGTGGAGACAGGTATATCAGTACAAAATTGTTTTCTTAATCGATATGTTATCCCGAGGTGCCTCTCCGGATACGGTGCCTCGGGAAAGCTTTTTTGAGGAAGAAAACAATCGTTTGTTTAAAAGGACTAAGAGTGCAAAAAGAATAAGAAACAGACTGATGTATGGTTTTTTGAAAATAAGAAGTTCAAAAAGCACGAGAAGACAAATAGTATTTACCACTAAAAATCCATAGGCAAAAAGCTTCCAAAGATACGTATCCATAGAGTTCAACCTAGGTATTCAAGAGGCTTTCAGGGAAACCAAACTCATGAAGAATTATTTGAGTTGTGTATCCTGACTGCCGAAGAAAAAAAGAGTAAAAAACAAACTGATATACGAAACCGTTTTATCTCCCCCTCATTTTTATAATGTTTTTTCAAAGTTGCGATCCAGTATAAATATCTCAAATCGCTCTCCCGTTCTAGTACTACTGTCACTATGAAAGCTGGTTACTTTCATTTTGGTGACATCATGAATAATTTTTTTCGTTTCATCAATTACCGTCTCGTGAATATGTTCACGAATCTGTTTAACAAGTTCAATACCATGTTTGCCTCTAGATAACAATATTTCTTCGTATGGGTGCAGATCTCCTTTCAAACGAACCAAAATCATATCATCAACTATATACACTTTTGCTTGTTTTGGTCCGGTCTTTAATTTCTTGACGTAGAACTTAGTAAATTCTTTGGCCAGTTCATCTTCAATTTGTCCCTTGGTACGCATCGGGATCTATTATATAAATTTTTTGACTAAAAATCAAAGGCAATATGAGCCAATGGTACACCGCGTAGGTGTACATGGGGAGATTGTGTATTATAATAAAACAGTATGAAACCTGATAAAAAATCATCCATCCCAAAAAATGTTTTGTATTTAAGTTTGGTAAGTCTGTTCAATGACATCGCATCGGAAATGATCTATCCGATCGTTCCCTTATTTCTCACCTCAGTTCTGAATGCGCCTGTTGCGATTGTTGGACTTATTGAGGGTGTAGCTGAGGCGACGGCAAGTCTTTTGAAATTTATATCTGGATACTGGTCTGATAAAATCCATAAACGGAAAGTCTTTGTTGTTTTTGGGTATGGCTTCGGTGCAGTTTCAAAATTATTAATTGCAGTTGCCATGGGGTGGCCATTTGTTTTGTTTGCTCGGTTTATTGATCGAATGGGAAAAGGCATCCGTACCTCAGCACGAGACGCATTACTTCTTCAAAACACTACCAAGAACAACAAGGGATTTATATTTGGATTTCATCGGGCAACCGACTCGCTTGGCGCTGTTATCGGCCCACTGCTTGCGCTTTTTCTAATGACTGTCCTCAATGAAAATATGCGCATGACGTTTATGATTGCATTTGTTCCGGCGTTCATCGGCGTTATACTTCTTATGATTTTCGTGAAAGAAAAAAACCAACCTCCTGAAGAGGTAAAAAAGCGCATCCATATTTCTTGGAAAGAAATCAATCCTCACCTTAAATTATTTTTTATCATAAGTATGATTTTTGCGGTAGGTAATAGTGCTGATGCATTTTTGATTCTTCGTTCAAAAGAGTTGGGACTTACCACTACTTTTACTGTTTTGGCTTATGTACTATACAACATCGTACAAACTGTTGTTTCAACTCCGGGTGGACAGTTGGCTGATAAGATTGGGGCACGAAAAGTATTTGCGATTGGACTTGGCATATTTGCATGTGTCTACTTTGCATTTGGTCTCATCAACAATCCGTTGTTTGTCTGGGTATTATTTCCCATATATGGCATATATGTTGCCTTTACCGATGGCGTATCAAAAGCTTATATTGCCGAGTTTATCACGGAGCGGGAGTCAGGGACATACTTTGGAGTCTATCAAACAGGAACCGCGATCTGTCAATTTCTTGCTTCCTTTATCGGTGGAGCATTGTGGACGAAGTTCGGGTCACACAGCACATTTTTATACGGAGCCGCTATGGCAAGCATTGCACTTTTAATATTTATTACTTCGGCCGCGGTCATGAAAAGAAAAGTATGAAAACAACCATTTATTTTGTGAGACATGGAGACTATGTGAATCCCCAACAAATTCTTCCCGGTCGGTTGCCTGGATTCCCCCTTTCTAAAACGGGTCGCAACCAGATCGAGCAGGTGGCCTCACTTTTGTTGCATAAAAAAATTGAAGCAGTTTATGCGAGTCCT
>Ga0051987_10001074_pt1 | contig 14236 bp, 4 predicted proteins | sample CryGey08umfilter_2_FD_58083 | JGI IMG/M metagenome (GOLD analysis project Ga0051987, IMG submission 58083) | Groundwater microbial communities from aquifer in Utah, USA - Crystal Geyser 4/10/14 0.8 um filter | ecosystem: Environmental > Aquatic > Deep subsurface > Groundwater | place: USA: Utah... | reverse complement strand
TCCGATCAGTGGCGGAGGGATCGGAACGACCGTTGGCTCCGATAATGTTGCCCCGCCCGTCCCGGTGCCCTGGGCGCGCAGAAATCTCTATGGGCCTCCGGTCAGTGGCGGAGGGATCGGAACGACCGCCCAGGATGGTGTCGTGCACACCCCGGATGGGGGTACTATCGAGACAGAGGGCGCAACCCAGTTGCAGGGCGTTGCCCCCAGCGCGCGCATGGCCGCCAACAAGAAGACAGGTCGCAGGGGAGCGCGTCTGAACGACATGACAATCGCGAGTGGCGGAAAGGCGCATGGTAACCCTGCGCAATACGGCGCCAATGGCAGGTGGACCCCCACTGGTCCCGACACCGACAACGCCGGGAATGCAATTTCTGGTGGAGTGGGGAATCCCGGTTGGGTCGCATACCGAAACGACGCCATGCGATTGCTTGACCAGCATCAAGAGACAGATCCGCAGGCTTGGACCTACCTGAACGAAGCCTGGTCTGCCAACCACTCCCCGGAGGGCTACAATGCCGCTATGGCAAAGCTGGGGCCGAAGTATAGAGCGAGGTTCGACCAGTTCATGGCGAAGTATGGCCTAGATCCGTCGAAGTTGAGGTAACCATGCCTGATTTCCCCGAACCGAAAAAGTCGTCCGGGTGGGACATTGCACTCCCGGCAATTCTCGGCCTCGTGGCGGGAGCACTGCCTGGGCTTGGTCGAGGTGTAAACGCCGGTCTTGGCGTCGCCCAGATGATGCAGAAGAGAAAAGACAATCAGTTGGCGCAACAGAGGGATGAGTGGAACAACAACTCTGTCTCCGACATGTTTGGGTCCACCATTGCGAAGATGCGTAATCCGATAATGGAACCAGTCTCTTCCAAGGTGACCATCGACCCAATGGATGTTGTGAACTTCGAGCCGCTGCCCGCGATTTTTAAGCAACCCCAGGGTCCCTCTCTTGACGCGCTCATGAAAAAGACCGTGGCGGACAATACTCCCAGTGATACGGGGACCGCAGACATGGGCATGTGGAACGCAACCGCCATAGATGAAGGTGGGACCAATCTACTAAATAGCCACCTCGACATGGCGCAGGCTGCGGCGAAGGCCAGGCAGTGGGATATTGCTGAGAAGAACATTTCCGGTGCTCAGTCCCTTCAAGAGGAGTCCGCAAAGCGAATCCGCGAGCGGAGATCCTTCAATGATCTCACTCCTGGCGCTGGAGAATCTGCGCGCCTCGGGAGTGATGGCGTGACTATGTTCAAGGCCGGGGCTTCTCTAACTGACAGGGCTCAGAAATTCCAACGCCAGGCAGCGGACGGGACGTGGCACAATATCCTCCTCCACTCTAACGGCAGCGAGGACGACCTGGGGCCGGTCAGGGATGATCGGCCCAGGGGGGCGCATTTTGTTCCTGGCGACAACGGTGAGATAACTGCCATTACAGAAGATGGGCGCGGAGGCTTCAGGGCCACCGTTGTGCCGAATGTCAGAGGCAAGACCACCAAGGAACCAGCACCAAGGGCTGCCCGCCAACCTACAGTTACAATTGTTTCTGACCCGAAGACGCTTGACGACGGCACCAGGACAGAAGTGTTTACCGTCCAGGAGGGCGGTGTCCCCGTGAGTGGAACATTCCCCAGCAGGGCCGCTGCAGGCGCATGGTATCGGGAACAGCAAAAGAGACAGGCGACAGAACGCCTCTCGTTGGTGCCAAGCCACCGGACATCCACTGGGGCCGAGCCGAGTAGGACCCTCCCCGGCCTGAGTCCCAGAGGTGCAGCCCTCATGAGCAAGCTCTAACATAACGGAGTCAACATGCCAAAGCGTCCGTGGGACATGCCCGAATGGGCGACACTGCCAGAGAGCGACAGGCACATTATCTTCAATGACGCCATGTCGAGAGAGCCCTTGTGGGTTGATGCAACCCCAGAAGACCACGCCATCATCCGCAAACACATTGTTGGCCTCGGTCAGCCCGCCACCCCTCCGACGCTCGCAGCGCCGGAGGGCGTAGCTGCGCCTGCTCCACGGATTGGTGCCGGAGGGTTCCAGCGCCCCTACGAGATGATCGATGAAACCACCAGGGGTCGCATTCCTGCCCCGGTTGAAACTGCAGGGATTGACACATCGAGGCAGATCATCTCCGACCCAGCAAGCGTGGGACAGCCCCAGGTGCCGTGGCAGTCGGTGACTCCTGACCAGACGGTAGATGCCGGCTCCTACCTCGATAAAATGGCGATCACCGCCAGCAACTCGCCCGCCCAGGACGCGCTGTTGGGTGGACCGAAGCCGCTCTTCATGCGGGAGCAGCCGCAGGCCGGCCCATTTCCGACGGGGGCACCCGCTGTTGCGGTGCCGGTGCAACCGACCGCTGTGCCCCAGCCCCCGGTCGTTCCTGTGGTCCAAGGCAACATCGACATCTTCAACCGCCCCGCGGTGCAGAACGCGGACGGCACGGCCAGCAGCGTCCTGTCCAAGAGTTGGAACTTCGACGGCAAGGAAGTGCTACTGCCCACCGTCTCCGAAGACGGGCGCATCATGGGCGACGACGAGGCCGTGCAGCAGTACCGCCAGACGGGTCAGCACCTCGGCGTCTTTGCGACTCCGGCGGAGGCCAGCGCGTATGCCGAGTGGCTCCATCAGCAGCAGGCTGCGATGGGGCAAAACCAGGCCGCGCTCACTGGCCAGACGTTTATCAACCCTGCGGCGACCGTTCCAGATCCGGACATACAATTCAAGGAGCCGCTCCCTCCCGGATGGGACCCCAATGCCGCGCGCCTGATGCATGCCAGCGCGGAGGGCTTCAATTCCCTGCTTGCCAATGTTGCTAGCAGGGCGTCCGGGGGGGCGAAGGAATTCGCAAGACTCAGTGGCGACCCGGCGACGTCTGCCTTGGCGAACGAGCTTGGTGGCTTCTTTAAGGACAAGATCCAAAGCAAGCGTGTTCAGGAGATTCAGCGGAAGTATGATCCCGGGAAGGCCGAGGGATTCCTGCAAAATTTGGCCGAGGGTGTTGTGACTCTTCCAACCACAGTGGCCGACCTTGAGCTGCAGTCCATGGTTCCTGGAGGTCCAGTCGGACGCATCTTGTCGTTCATGGCGAACACCGCTTTGCAGGCCAAGGATGCCGGAGCGAGTGATCGCGACGCTATGAATGCCGCCCTAAAGACGGGTGTAGCTATCGGCGGATTCGAGTCTATTGGAGCCCTTGTCAAAGTACTCCCGCGGCAGTGGCAGCGCGCGTTGGCGGATGCCGCCGGCGTCGGCGGACTGATAACTGCGCTGGGCATCGAGGAAGGCAAGCAGACTCCTGAGGCCATTGCGGCCTCCCTTCCGTTTGTCGCGCTGGGGCAGTCCATGCAGGCGCGGCACAAGGGTCCCGGTACCAGGGAACAAGCGAGGGCCTGGGCCGGGAACGAGATCTCGGCGCAGATTGCCCGTGACCAGATGTCCCCGGACCGAGCCCAGGTCCGCTACGATGCCCCTCCCGAACCGGCTCGGAAGTTTAATCCGGTCGATCCCCAGGAAGCGGTTGCCGTGCGCGCTGCCAAAACCGCAGCGTGGGACGAGCTTGCTGCCAAGATCGGCCCCGAGCGCGCCACGTTCAACCTCGGACCCAGGCCGGCAGAGCGCCCGGAAGGCAACCCCATGCCTCCCCGCACCTCGGTCCCCGAGAATGCACAGAACACCTTCGGTGCCTTCGCTGAAGCCATCAAGAAAGTCAAGACCCCACTGGACCTCGACTACATCGAGGCACAGTGGAAGGTCTACTTAGAATCGAGGAAGGACGGTAACAAGACCGCTCCCAAGAGGGCGAAGAAGCAGATCGACGCGCTCATCGCTAACGCCCGCGAGCGCGTGGGCGTGAGCACCGACGCACCTTTTCGTGGTTACCAAGAACCCCTCAGCACGAACCAGCCCCGGGAGGCAACCAATGGCGTTCAGGAAGTTCCAACCGCGAGAGACGTTTCAAGACAACCAGGAACCGGCGGAGTTCGACCCGGCCCTGCTCAGGTTTCCCAAGAAGGGTCGCCCCGGCCAGAAGTCCAGCAAGCCCCCGCAGAAGGGCGGGCGCCCGGCCAAGAGGGGCAGGGCCAGCAACCTCCAGCACAAGTCGAACAAGAAGGTCGGCCCGAGCGACAAGTACAGCCCGTACGCGTCCAGCCCGAGGGAGTTGTTCAAAAAGCGGAAGAGCTAAGGCGGCAGATCCAGGAGATCACGAACCACCCGGATATCGCCGCAGACACCGCGGCCGGGACTGCCCTTCGCGATCGCCGAGGTGAACTGGAAGCGGAGCTTCGCTTTGCTGAAGCAAAACAGCCCGAGAATTTGCCCCAGGAGCCCCGCAATGCTCCGGCCCAGGCCACCATGCCACGTACTCCCGAAACTCCCGCCACGCAGCCGCAGGAGCAGGCCAGGGTGGCCACAGAAGAGAGGCCGAAGCCCGAGCGCCGAGTGGTTGACGCCCGGTTTGGCAAAGACAATCAGATGCCAGGAACCGTACCCGGAAGGGTCGGCTCCAGAACTGGAGATGGTGCAAATGAGCAAGCGGTGGGAGGACGAGCCCAGCGAACCATTGAAGAACGCATTATGGAGCGACGGGCAGGAACGGCAGTGGCTGCTGATCAGTCAGCGAGAGCCGATCTGGACCGCCTTGAAGCGGAACTGGAAAAAGATCATAGCGTCCCTCGCTCCCAGTGGACAATCGTAGACGCCCCAGGTCGTCCCGACATCGAGGTCGCCAAGAAGATTGCGCGCCACTTTGGAAAAATCCCTGTTGTTGTGCGACCCGAAACCCCTGACGGCACGGGCGGGTACGCTGGAGATACGTTCAACGCCGTCGTGTCTCGTTCCTCCAATAGGCATGTTTTCCTGAACGTGCACGCCAACATCGACCCGTCGTTCGCTGTGGTTCATGAGATCGGGCACCTCCTTCCTCCTGACCTGCAGAAGATCTTTCTGGCCGATGTTGCGAAGAACTTCGATTTGGATCGGTACGCCAAAGATCGCGGTGGCCACCTGGACGCCGGCGGGCGCTTCGTGGCGGACCGTGAGAATACCGGGGTTGCGCAGGGTGCCAGGGTGCTCGACGAGGCCGCCAGTGACGCCGCCGGACAGATGCTGCACAAGAGCGCGACCTGGCTCAACATCGCCGCCCGCATTGAAGCGAATGCGCCCGGCAAGAAGAGTCAGGCGTTTCTCCGCAAGACCATCCACGTCATTGACGGTGCCATCGTCAAGGCGAAAACCACGTTCGGGATTGACCAGCCGACCGGCGATAAGTCCGCGGTAGACCAGCGTTACGGTCTCAGCACAGAGACGAAGTACTACGTTGACAAGTACATCTCCGACCTGAGGGCCATGCGCCGCGCGGTCGTCGATGCGTTTGTGGAGACCCAAAAGCGCGTCATTCAAAACAGGAAGGCCGAGGGCGCCGATCGGACGGCCGATCAGCCGCAGCGCATGATTCGCGTCGAGGACGCGAAGAAACTCACCACACCCCTACGCCTGCCAGATGATAAGCGGTTTTTGAACGCCGTAAGGAATACTAAAGGCGCCAGGATTACGGACGACGGCCTGGTCATTGACCTTATTCGATTCCAGAAGCCCAATCAGGAGGGCGAGCGGTCGGTCAGAACTGGCGTATTCTATCTGCCGGCCGGTAGCCGTGATGCTCGCTACTACAGAAACGCTGGCACCAATAAAAACGCGAACGATTACGGTGGTACCCAGGTGCATCGCGGCGAGACCCTGCTTCGCAGACCATTCGTGGTTACAGCCACCGGTGGCGGAATGGGACCATTTCAGGCATTTCAAAGGCTAAGGGGAGCACGGGCCGCCGATGATCTCAGGCGTGACTTGCGGCAGATTATTTCCCGCATATTCTCATCGCCAGAAGCACAAGAGGGAGCAGTCGGAGAGTTTCTATCGACTTACGGCGGCAACCCAAATGATGCGTATGATATTATCGCAAATTCACGCGAAGGAACGCAACTTTACTTTGCCCTCCAAGAGCACGCCATTGCTCATGCCGTTCGCGAGGGTGGGTATGACGCCGTGGTTACTGTGTCAGTGTCTAGTAATCCCAGGGTGGTTGAGATCTTTGATGTTCGTGAGCAGACGTATCCGTCTGATGTGTTGAACCCCGAAATTCATGACCGGTTCACCACCGCATTCTCGAAGAGACAAGAGGATGGCGTGGACCCATTCAAGGAGTCTCGCGAGGACTTTGATTTGGAGCACGCGTCCGCAAAAAGACTCGCTGCCGGGAGCCTCAAGTTCGAGCAACTCCCATACTTTGACAGCTACCGGAAGACTGTAGCCACAGAGGCCGGTCTCTTGGGCGACGCCAGGGACGTTGTGTTTGTTGGCTCTGGTCCCACCCCAATTTCTCCCATCCTCTTTGCCAAGGAACACGGCATGTCTGTGTCTGGTGTTGAACTGGACGCAAACGCCGCCAGGGTTGGAAAGAAGGTCGCCAAGAGAGAGGGTATTTCGCTGCCAACATTTGTTGGAGATGCTGCTACTTACGACGGTTTCGGCAAGCACGACGCAGTCGTAGTCGCCCTTGAGGCCGGTATTACAAAGGCCCAGAAGACGGCAATCTTTGATCGCATCGCCCGGGACGCCCGCCCTAACGTGAAGATCATCGTCCGCAGTTCTGCGGACTCTAGCGGAGCCTTCCCCAACGTAACCGATTACGTACGTGAAAACTTCGATATTGTTGATGAAAGGCCGACCTTCGGCGGCCTCTCAAAGTCGTACTTGCTACGCAAGAAGGGCTCTGACACAGGTACACCCGTTTTGTCGAAGCGCCAAGAAGACCGTCCCGACGCCACCCCCGGCTTCTACAGCCAACTTGAGCGCGTGATAGACAAGCAGATGCCAAGTTCGGCCCCCCCGGACATGGTCCGGGCGATCATGAGTAAGCCGCAAAATGGCATCAGGGCCGAAGAGGCAAAGTGGGTCGATCTCGATTCCCTGCTCGACCGCGCCAAGGCCGAGGGCCGCAAGGTTACCAAACAGGAGATTCTCGACCACATCAGCGAGAACAATGTGGTGGTGACGGAGGTAAAGAAGGGCGAGAAGTGGGTCGTAGAAACAGAAACGGACCCCCCCACCTTTTACGATAGCGAAGCAGAGGCTCGCGACGGAGCAACCCAATTGGAAGACAGCCTCATCGATGAGGCTTCGCAGAACCCAGAATACCACGAGAGCCAAGAGTCAGAAATTCGCAATCGTGTTCATGTTCGACGGGCGCAAGCGGACGATAATCATTACACAGGGACACAATACCACTCTTACCAACTCCCCGGCGGCAAGGACTACTTCGAGCTTCTGCTGACGATGCCAAGTTCAACCGCGGGCCGCGGCGGGCAGGACTACCGCTCCCCCCACTGGAACGAACCTAATATCCTCGCCCACATCCGCGCCAACAGCAGGACCGGACCGAACGGCGAGAAGATCCTGCACGTTGAAGAGTTCCAGAGCGACTGGCATCAGCAGGGGAAGAGGGCTGGATACACGACCAACAGGCTGCCAGACGGATGGATGGTTGAGGCCGTGCCTGACGACGCCCCAAAGGAATATGTGTCTGACAACAACCCACGCGATCCAGTGCGTTGGGTAGCGCGCGATTCATATGGGCAAATCAGACTGAGGTCTCGCAATGCCACCAAAGAGTCAGCAACGAGATCCATGATTGAGGAAATGAATTCCGGCAGAACGGATGAGGGCGAAAGGCGCGTTCCCGATGCCCCCTTCAAGAAGTCCTGGCCCATGCTCACCGTCAAGCGCATGATCCGCTACGCCGCCGAGAACGGTTACGACAAACTGACGTGGACAACTGGAGGGCAGCAGGCGGAGAGGTACGACCTGTCGAAGAGGGCCGATGCCATCGACTATAGCACTTATCCGGATGGAAGATTCGCGGTTCGGGCTGTTGTCGGGAGGGCCGCCGGCAACGCGGAAGCTGTGCTTTCCGGACGGCGGAGCATTGTTTATCAGTCTCCCCCAGGAGGACTCGATGCGCGTGGCCTTGAGGACGTATTTGGCAAGGGAATAGCGCATAAAATTTTGTCTGGAGAGGGTTCACAGGCAGGCTGGCCCACCGGAAGCGGTCTGCTGGCTGGAGATGGGCTCAAGGTCGGCGGCGCGGGCATGGAGGGCTTCTACGACCAGATCCTTCCCTCCGAGGTCAACAAGTACGTCAAGAAGTGGGGAGCGAGGGTAGGGGAAACCGCGATTGATTCAGGCCCAGAGCCCGGACCCGGAGGACGCGTTCACTCCATCGACATCACTCCCTCCATGCGCGAAAGCGTTATGGGGGAAGGGCAGCCGTTGTTCTCGAAGAGGAACAAGGAACCAAAAGATCCCTACGTGGGGTCGCCCGGCATTACCTCCGCGCAGGGCCTTGCCAAACTGCGAAGGATTGAAGAGATGCTCGCCATGAGGGGCAAGAAGTCCAAGCACTGGTACGAAGAGAGTGCCAGGGCCATTCTTGATCTGGTTGGCGGAGACCCGGGGCGGGCAGAGCGGCTGATACAGATTTTGTCGGCCACATCTTCCCACAAGAGCCTACCACAAAACCTCCAGCTCGCACTCAAGATCATGGACGACTTCGACTCGGGGATGAGTCGAAGCGAGTTTGCAAAGCGGCGATACACCTTCGGCCGGGACATGAAGGACGTCGAGAACTACCTCTATGACGGTGTCGAGCTGGACACCACCAAGAGGGCTAACTTCCACGGCAACCTCATGTCCCTCATTCAGGACATCAGCGGCGGAACCAGGCACAACGGCACAACCGTTGACGTGTGGATGATGAGGGCCTACGGCTACGACCATGACGCCCCGACGCCTCGCCAATACGCTTTTGTGCAACGGCACACACAACAGATGGCCAGTAAGCTGGGATGGACACAGTATCAGGTCCAGGCGGCGCAGTGGGTGTACGCGTCGAGCCTGTGGAACGACATGCGCAGCCAGGTTTACGCTGTTGCCAAGAAGAGGGGCATCGCCGCCAACTTCAAGACCAAGGCATTCAGGGTTTTGTACCAGCAGATGTTTAATGCGGAAGTCAAGCGGCAGTCCGGTCTGGACCCGGGCGTCGCGCACACCCCAGCGTACGGACGGAACTTCGCCGACGTCCTTAAGGACCACCCTGTGAACTGGTCCATGGAAAACGTCCCCGGGCACAACACCGGCATCTTGAGCCGGATTGCCAACGAGGCCAAGTATCCCGAGAGGGTCGCGTACCACTCTGCCATCGAGGAGGTGCTGCATCAAGGCGGAGTTGACAGGATTGGCAAAGCCCTCAACCACTTCCCGCTGGGCGGAGAGGAAACGCATCCGTCCGCGTACGTGAACGAGGCCGGCCTGCTGGAAAACAATCCGGCGACCAGGGTGCTGATTCATGGTCCTGCAGAGGTTGGCGGAGAGCAGTTGCACGCCATACACCCAGCGTCAATTCTGTTCAATCGGGCGTATGCTGCCATCCGTGGACTCCTGACTCACCAGGAGGCCGTGTCTGGATACCGTGAATACACCGACGCGCATGCCACCCTTGCGGAAACCAACGGGGTTGAGTTCACTACCGGCCGCCCACTTACCGTCGATGAGGTAGGCGTGTTTGTTCAGAAGCTCAAGAGTGCCGCAGAGAGCAACGGAATGGAGTCGTGGGGATTCGCCCCGTACTTTCATTCCCAAGGCGTGACGGTTGTGAACGTCAACCCTGATGGTGTGCCGAACAAGAGATGGGTTGAGTTGGCACGGCAGATGGGCAAGTCCGGAGAGCTTCCTGGGGCGCCGACCGTTCGCGAATTCGCTGCGAGCACGTTCTATGATCAAGGAGGACCAGATGGTTCTGGCTACCGAGAGTGGATTGAACAGAACGGATTCGGGGAACAGCTTAGGACCGCTGAGGCTGACCTCGCGCCTGATCTCAATGCCGTCAACAACCGCTACGCCAGGGATGGCTGGGGAAGCTCACCCAACGACCTCGGGCTCCGATACTCAGTCCGAAATGAACGAGATCTGGAAGGCGGGAATGCGTCACCTGAGGGCGACCAGGAACGGTTCTGGCACTACAGCAATGCCGACGTCAGAGAATCTGGCATCCAACGGCGGTTCGCCGGCACGGGAGCCGCTGGCCGGGAACGCTCCAGGTTTGTAACCCGCAACGGGGAACTAGGCCCAGAGTCTGCTCAGATTCACCTGTACACGCCCGGAGGAAACCCCGAGGGCCAGGTGGTGAGGCAGGCCAAGTACCTGAACGAGATCCTGGGGAAGTTCAAGATCTTCGATCTCGGTGACCAGGATGCGGTGGCCGCAGTCCGTAAGGCCATCATTGACCGTACCGGCAGCCCGGCTGTTGGTCCGCAGGACTTCATCAACGAGGTGCGATCACAGGGTTACGATGGCATGAAGCGTTTCGACATGGTGCAGGTCTACCGAGACATCGCACCTGAGGAGATCTCTCGCGCCATCGATCTTTCGCGGGAGCGCGCCCCTCTCGACGAGAACGGCACACTCATGTCCGTCCGCCAAAAGGAAGGTGCCAACCTCCCGGGCCGCACCAACCTTGAGGGCGAGTTCGACGACATGTCCACCATCGACAGGGTGCGACGCAAGGTACAGGACAAGCTCGTGCGTCTCGCCAAGGTACAAAACGAGATCGAGAGAGCCGTGGGGCGCCCACTTCGCGAGGACACCAATGTCTACCTCGCCGAGGAGCTTCGCAGGGGCAAGACCGGGGACCGCCTCCAGACTTTCGAGGACACCAACGTCGAGCCGCTGGCAAAGCGCATCATCGGGGCCAAGAAGGCCGGCGCCAGCTACGCTGACGTGAGCGACTTCCTGTACGCGACGCACGCTATCGAGCGGAACGCATACCTCCGCGACCTCTATGTCAACCGCAAGCTCGACGCGCTGCAGGAAGAGCTTGCATTCGCAACCCCAACAGAGTACCAGGCCATCTCCGACGAGATCGACGCCGTCCAAAAGATGGCTGCTGACGGCAGGGTTCCGCACTCGGGGATGGACGATAAGGCGGCCCAGGACATCTTGGATTCCCTTGACGATAGAGGGCTGACACCTCAACTCGTCGCGATCAGGGACATCACCGATCGCATCGGTCGGGAGAAGCTCGCCGGCCAGGTCGCCGATGGGATGCTCTCACAACAGCAGGCCGACGCGATGTCGAACCGGTACCAGCACTACGTCCCCCTGAAGGGAACCGTTGCGCGGGACGCCATGACTGCCATTGCAGGCGGCAGCCGGCCGCACACCGGACAGGGTCTGGACATTCGGGGCAACGAGACGAAGCGAGCCTTCGGCCGAAAGACCAGGGCCTCGCACGACATCCTCTCGCAGCTTGTGATGGACGCCGAAGAGGCGGTCATTCGTGGCGAGAAGAATCGCGTGGATCAGCACCTGCTTCGTCTGGTCGAGGAGTTTCCGAACTCCAAGATCTGGGAACTCAACCCAGTCAATGCTGGAAAGGTGTTGGACAGGGACGGGGTACCTCGTGATGCACCGAACGCATTCAGCGCCCACAACGACCCGAACGTGGTTGGCGTCAAGCGCAACGGAAAGCAGTACTGGATTCGGATCAAGGACCCGGATCTCGCCAGGGCGCTCAAGAACACCAACACGGTGAACCCGATTCCGGTTCTCTCCACGGCCACGAGGATCTACTCACAGCTTCGGACCGTCTGGAACCCGGAATTCTGGGTCTCCAACTTCGCCCGAGACTTCTCAGAGGCGAGCATCAACCTGAGCACCGATGAATACAAGGCGCTCACGTTCAAGGTGATGCGCAATACACCGAAGGCCATCGCTGGCATCTACGCCAGCGAGCGTGGGCATGGGCGGTCTAGGCAGTGGCAGAAGCACTTCGAGGAGTACCAGGCGGATGGCGGCAAGGTTAGCTTCATCGACCTCCGGGGGCTCGATGCGCAGCACCGTAGGATTCGGTCCCTCATTGGCGAGGGCATTGTTGGGCGCGGCATCGAGAAGCTGGCGGGGCCAAATGCGTCTGCCGGGTACATGGTCACCAAGGGTCATGTGCGCAAGATGGCCGAGCTTGTCGGTGCGGTCAACGACTCCATCGAGAACGGAGTCCGCCTGTCGGCCTACGTCGCGGCCAGGGAGGCCGGCATGAGCCGGTCGAAGGCGGCCTCTCTCGCGAAGAACTTGACGCTGAACTTCGAGCGCCACGGGGAGTGGGGGCCTGTCCTGTCGTCCACGTACGCCTTTGCAAACGCCTCAATCCAGGGTACCGCCAGAATGGCGAAAACGCTGTCTTCTCCACGGGCATGGAAGGTGCTCGGCAGCCTGGCGGCCCTCTCGGCAATGGCCCCGATCTGGAACACGATGGTCGGCGGTGAAGACGAGGAGGACGGCAGGACGTACTGGGACAAGATCGATTCGTCCTTCAAGGAGCGCAACTTCATCTTGTTCCTGCCCGGCGTGAGCCCGAAGGACTACTACGCCAGGATTCCCATGCCGTACGGGTTTTCCTTCGCGCATGTCTTCGGTACAGCCCTGAGCGACAACATCGCGTTGCCGATGATGGACGAGCGACCGACGAGGAACAAGGTGGACATTCCGGACGCCGCGAAGAAGGTGGCACTCTCGGCTGCTGGAGCATTCAACCCCTTCTCTGGCGTAGCTCTGAACTCATGGAAGGACGCGAAGAACCTGATTGTACCGAGCGTTCTGAAACCTCTCTTTCACATCGGAGACAACCGTGACTGGGCAGGGAGACCCATTAAGCCCGAGAACCTGCCGTTCGGGGTCCAGAAGCCTGAGTCCGAACTGCACTTCAAGAACGTCTCCCCGGCCCTCGATAAGACCGCAGACTGGCTAAACCAGGCCACCGGCGGAAACAAGGTCAGGTCAGGAAAGATCTCCATTTCGCCAGAGGTGATGGAGTTGGCCCTCAAGGAGATCACGGGTGGGGTCGGCAGGTTTGGCCTCGGACTACTCGATACCGCCGGAAAGGTCAAGGCCGGCAAGAGACCCGAGATCCGACAGGTGCCGTTTGTTCGTGGCATCGTCGGGAACATCACGGACAACGATACCGGCGCCCGATACCGCGAGGTTGTTACTCACATTGAGTCGCTTGCCGCAGAGCGGAGGCTATTCAAGGATGAGGAGTTGCAGCGGTTTCAGGCTAAGTACGCCCCCTTCCTGCGGTTGGTCGAGTCAGTGAAGGCTAGTAAGCTGGCTATCAAAATGGCCCAGAACAACAAGGCACTGTCCGAGGACGAGATTCGGACACGCACCATATCTATCCAGAAGAAGCTCCTGAAAGCCTATCTGGTTGCCAAAAACAAGTAGGGTGCCGGCCCCGGGAAACCGGGGCCACTCACTGGAGCAACATGCTTGAGTTCATTCAATCACACCCAGAGGCTTTCTTGGCCGCCGGGGCGGCACTGGTCCTAGTGCTCATCAGACTGCTGTCGATCGGAACGCAGACTCTGGCGGCGGCAGTTAAAACCCACCTCGACGCAGTGGTGTTTGCGGTCCACGAGAGCATCCGAGACCTGCGAGAGGCTATTTCACAATTGCGAGAAGAGATCAAGGCGAACAGAACCTACACGGCCGAAGTGCTGTCTGCCCAACTCGACAAGATCGGCAACCTTGATCGGCGCCTGTCAAAGATCGAGGGAGAGCACGACGCCTACCGCGGCGCAGAGCGACGCGACCACGCAGTCGACTGAGGAGAAAACATGGCAACCATCGAAGCAATCAAGCGTTCACCCGAGGCCGGTATTGTGTTGCAGAACGCCGTTACCACCGGCAACGGCAGTGCGTGGAACCTCCACGCCTCTGTCTCCGCCATTACGCTGTACCTCCAGTGGTCCGCTGGCTGTTCTGCTGGGGTGATCACTGTCGAGACGGCATCTGACCCTGATGACGCTGGAACGTGGGCTCCCCTGTGGGTAGAGAACTGGGACGCGGCCGGCAAGCAGACCGTTGTTCAGATCAACGGTGCCCTCATGGCGGTCCGTGCCCGCGTGTCTACCGACATTGTGGGTGGCACCGTGACGGTCACCGGGTGCGCCGTAAAGGCAGGTAACTCATGACGCGCACAACCACGCAGGCCGGGCTCTGGTCTGCCGCTGCGACCTGGGGCGGTACTGCACCGGTAGACGGCGATACTGCCGTCATCGAGCATGCCGTCGAGCAGGACATTGACATGGCCGCCTACGTGACCGGGGTTGTCATCACGATCAAT
>Ga0051987_10001049_pt1 | contig 14447 bp, 12 predicted proteins | sample CryGey08umfilter_2_FD_58083 | JGI IMG/M metagenome (GOLD analysis project Ga0051987, IMG submission 58083) | Groundwater microbial communities from aquifer in Utah, USA - Crystal Geyser 4/10/14 0.8 um filter | ecosystem: Environmental > Aquatic > Deep subsurface > Groundwater | place: USA: Utah... | reverse complement strand
CCTTTTTAAATCAGATACTATACCTTAACACCCTGTCTGATTTCTTAGGACCACCTCTTTGTGCTTAGTTTTTTGCGTAATAGTTTAGTCTGGAAGTCTTCGATTTATTGTTGCCCTAAAGGGGGCTCATACTTTTTGTGGCGTAGGTCCTGCAAAAGATGGTGTGATTTATATCTATACGTTTTATTGTTCTTTACCATCTGACCTTGATCGTATTTGTAATTTCTAGTTTAATATAAAATAGGGCCCTTTGTTATGTTTGCGTATCGTCATTGTGAAAAAAAATAAGACGAAACTTTATTGTTTGCTATGTGCTTTTCTTTTGGGCATAAATACATGTGGTGCCGATAGCCCCGAAGAAATAGAGATTCATAAAGTAGAGGATCTATCTAACTTGGAAACACAGGTCATTGCAGAGGCTGCAGAAAATGAAGATACCACCATTAGTGGTATTCCCTATTCTTTGCGATTTAAAGGTGATGCTTGTGCCAGTGTTATTGATGCATTGAAAAATGCGTCCATGTTGTTGCGGTTATCTAAACGCCTTCCAACATCGCTAACGGGTCTTGGTAAGCGTGCAGATGAGGATAAAAAAAAATTTAGGCGTGTTCTACATTCTCAAGGTTATTTAAACGGTAAAGTATCCTTTCGTATCAGTGCAAAGGCAGATCAAGCTGTGGTTAAATTTACCATTATCACAGGCGCACGTTATAAAATTTCAACGTTTGACATTAAAAGTGCAGATAATCCCACTATATTCAGCGGTTCAAAACAAGCTTTTTTAAACGATGTTTTAAATCTTTACCCTTCTGAGGATGTCGATCTTAAAAAAATTTTAGAATCTGCAAAAGCATTAAAGCATTACTTACAAGAACAAGGTTACCCCTTTGCAGTCGTTGAAGAACCTGTTGGTTATATAGACCATAAAAATAAAGGGCTTATTGTTCATTTTAAGATCATAACGGGCGTTTTAGTATTTATCAAAAATGCAAAAGTACAAGGTTTAAAGAATGTTGAAGAACAATTTATTAGAAATCGATTTCAGTGGACACCTGGTCAACAGTATTCTATTAAAACAATTGAAGAAACAAATAGTGCTTTAGCCCGTACACAGCTTGTCTCGACTTCAGAAATAGAACCATCTTTTTTTGACAGTTCGCCCTGCAAACTAGATGATAAGGGGTATCCTGTTGCGCAGCCCATTACATTGAATGCTAAAATGACAGAGGCAGCCCCTCGCTTTGTTGGTCTTGGTGTTCGCTATGCAACGGGAGAGGGGTTTGGAGGGCATTTTTTTTGGCATCATAATAACCTATTGGGGGGGCAAGAACACTTAGGGACATCCGTTAAAGTTTCAAGACGTCTTAAACGCGTAAAACTCAGTTTTGACCTGCGAGATTTTATTATTCCTTTGCAAGAGTTAAATACACAAGTTTTTATGCGTCGTGAAATTCAACGCGCTTATCGTGGCGATACCGTTGGCACATCTGTCATTGTGAGGCGCCCCATACTTGATATGATTCAATTGAAGGGTTATTTAGGTGTGTCTGCTGAAAAAGCAAACCTTCAAAAAAGTGACGTGCATCATTTGCATACCCTAGCTGGTTTGCCATTTGGCTTTACATTTGACACAACGAGTTCAAGGCTAGACCCGGCGTCAGGGTTAAAAGCCAGTGTCAACTTTACGCCCTATGCCGGTAAGCTTGAGGGCGCAAAAAGTTTAGGAATCTTTTTTACAGAAGCAGCTGCGTATTTGCCTTTAAGCAGAACAGAAACGGGTGAACCACGTTTTGTGTTGGCTGGTTTTATGAAATATGGCTCTATGTTTTTAAAAAAAGCAGCTTTTGCGCCTTTAAATAAGCGATTCTATGCTGGTGGTTCAGGGTCTATACGTGCGTATTCTTACCAAATGCTAGGCCCACTTGACAGCAATCTTACCCCTTTAGGAGGAAGATCTAAGATGGAATTAGGTGGTGAAGTGCGCTTTAGAACCAGTGGTGATTGGGGTGTTGTCGGTTTTATTGAGGGTGGAATTGTTAGCCGCGAAAAGGTGCCAAGCTTAAAGAAGGACCGTAAACACTTTTACTCAGGTTATGGTATAGGGGTACGCTATTTTACAAGCTTTGCGCCGATTCGTGTAGATGTTGCTATACCACAAAAAAGAAGGCGCTTAAATGGCAAAACTGTTGACGCACCATTCCAATTTTATATTAGTGTAGGGCAAGCCTTTTAATGATAAAAATATGTAAAAAAATTACCTGCTTTCTTTTAATTGTTTTTGTATTGCTAATTTTATGTCTGCAGTTGCCTTTTGTTCAAAAAAACATATTGAATAAGGCTGCAGTTTTTTTGCAAACAACGCATAATGTTACGCTTAAAGTGGATGAAATGGGGGGCATTTGGCCTTTCACATTTAAAGCTGGCAAAATAACAGTTGGCACAAACAATATAACCAGTGATTTAAAGACAGTTTTCATATCTTTAGATATTTGGTCTACTTTTACGTTTAGGCCTAATATTAATTTTATTCAAGTTAAAGAAAGTCTATTCACTGTTGATCATGTGAACAAATTAGAAGAACAGGAACAAGCTGACCCTGAACAGATGATTGAAAATATGCTTATGCTCATAAAGCAGACGTATATTAAACGTATTGAAATGGACCATATCCAGGTTAAAGGCTTTGAGACTTGTGTTCTTGCATGTCGTTATACACCAATTAAAAACGGTTCACATTTTACATTAGCGCCAGTTGGGTACAGTTCGCTTATAGATGCGCAAATTCGTCATAAAGATGGTTTTGCCATTGCAACATTTGATTATGATACGAAGAATGTCTCCTGTGTGCAAAATATGGTTGATTCTGTTTTTAGCAGTGTGCCAAAAAGTGTGCAGCAGTATGCAGAAAAATTAAAGAATCTTTCACTTGTTTTAAAGATGAAAAACTTTAATATGCCATCTTTGACAGCAGACTTTAAAGCACAAGCAAATTTTAGTGACGGAGAGGTTAACGTAACAGCTGCGATTCAAGATGGAAAATCTTATAAAATTGAAGCATACAATACAGCAGATTTTACATTACCCGTTTTTGGAAAACTAGAAACTATGTCTTTTGCTGGTTTCCTTGCAAAAAAACACACACTAGAAATAGACCACCTAAGTGTACATGCTTCTTTATTAAATGTGAATTTGTCAGGTACAGCACAAAGCAGTGCAACTGATAGTTTTATGTCCATGTTAACCTCGGTTGATCAAGCAAAAGGGGCGCTTAGTTTATCGGGGCCAATTGTTAAAAAATATTTAAATATTGATAGTTGTCAAATCGATCTTAAAACAAAGAGGGCGGAGGATAGAATTGAATCTGAGATCTTATTACCAGAAGAAATGTGGCACAGTACTATGCTTAACAAGGTGGTAATGGCTAAACAGCCGATTAAAATTATTTACGATAAAGGCGTCAAAGCTGAATTTAAATTAAATTATAATAATTTGTTCACATTGAACACAAATGAAGATTTTTCTCAAAATACCATTACCTTAAAAAGTGGTCATGAAGAATCCCTTTTTGAAGATAGTTCTATCTCAATCGGGATACAGAATAATACAATATCTATTAACGGTTCTATCATGCCACGCGGTGATAATAAAATAAAAATAGACTTGTTAACGGACGAACAATTTCGTGAATTTAATGGAAAAATTAATGTCGATATTAAAGATATGGCACCGATCACAACACTTTTTGATTTTGCAACAGTTGGGCATTTAGAAGGTGGTGTGCATTTTAATAAATATGCCCCCCAATCTAAAAAGGGAAAAATTAATGTTGATTTGCGTTCAAAATATTTCAATTCACCACGTTCAAAAACAGAGCTTGTCACAATAAAGGGTGATTTAAATGGAAACGGTGACCTTAATTTTACACAAACGATTGAACAGTTAGCGATTGGAAAATTATTTATAGCACAGACAGGCGATGTGTCTTTAAAAGGTAATATTTTTAATAACATATTTTTTTCTGTTAAAGCAAATTCACATAAAATTGGCTATTTAAGTTCACCTGTTATAATAGATGTCCAAGGTAGGTTCAATGCTGAAAAAAATGAGGCTGACTTAAATGTTTTTCACATTGAACATTTAAAGAAAAAGCTTCATTTGCAAAGTCCTGTTAGCATAAATTTATCGCCGCTAAAAATTACAAACGGCGTTTTGCAGTCAGATGGTGGCGACATTAGTTTTCAAAATATAGTACACCATATAAAAGGCAATTCACAAAAATGGACTGGCCTTATTAAAGTATCTAATTTGCCTGTTGGTATTATAAATTGGTTTTTATACAAAACGCTTTTAGTTGGGAAACTTAACGGTGAAATTTCTTTATTTGGAACAGACAGTTTACCCAACGTAAAAGCATCTATTTCGGGAAAAGGTCTTCAATGGGGGCAGTTAAATGTCTTTGCACCAGGTGTTGAAGAAACTCTGGATTGTGATTTTCAAGTCATGAAAAAAGCTGATCATGTTGAATGGAAAGCAAAAATTTTAGGAAAAAATATGGCAGACTTTATGGCTGATGGTAGTTTTTTTATCTCAAAAATTAAAGAAAAACCAATACATGCTTCCATGAAGGGATATTTTGATCTTTCCCTTATTTCTGCAATTGTGGCAACTGGCGATCGCCTTAGTGGCAAAATTGACTGTCAATTAGGCTTGAGTGGTAACGTACTGAATCCAATGCTGAATGGTGATATAAGGACAGAAAATGCCTATGTGGAATTGGCTGAATTCGGTACGGTTATTAGTAAAATCAATGCCCACCTAAAGGCCCAAGGTACAAAGATTAATATTGAATCGCTCTTTGCAACGGATGAACCGCTCGTTATACCTGGAAAGCGTTGGAATACTGGTCATTTAAAGATGTCTGGATCCATTGATTTTAAAAATTTATTAGAACCATATGTGAATATGAATTTTATTGTGCGTAATTTCTTGCTTGTAAATAGTGACAGCATTGTGGGCACAGGAAGTGGAGATCTAAAAATTCAAGGTGAGGGGATTTATTCAAGAATTACTGGCCATGCAGATATTGAAAAAATAGCCATTAATTTAAATGAAATTGATACAAGTGATGATATTCCGCTGATCCATCTAAAAGATCCGAAAAAGCGCAAATATGCGAAAGAATATCAAAAAGAACATAATTTGGTGAGTGAACGGGAAATTTTGCCATTAGACCTTACGTTAAAAACACATGGTAAGCTGGCGATACATGGTAATATTATTCGCCACAGTGTATGGGAAGGAGAAATGGGCGTCGTGGGGCCAATTGCTGGGCCGTCCCTTGACGGAAAATTGTTCTTAAAAAGTGGTGTTCTTGATTTTTTTGGCTCAGCTTTAAAAATTGACTCTGCACATGTTGCATTTTCAAAACAGAAACGAAATGATGTTTGGCTTTTAATGACAGCTGGTAAGACAGTACGCGATGTAGAGCTTAAAATGATTATTGATACCAATCAAGACGCGCCAGTATCCTTTAAATCCTCACCGTCATATGCACAAGACGAAGTGTTATCACTGATGTTATTTGGAAAGCTTGCTGGTTCTGTTAGTGCTGGGCAAAGTATTCAGCTTGCTGCTGCTTTAGGTCGGTTAAAGGGTAAAAAAGGCTTTAATATTATGGATGATATTCGAAAGGGTTTCGGCTTTGATACATTTGAAATTACGGAACAAATTGATTCGAATGCAGTGGTTGGTGATAACAGTGCAACAAATCATGCTGTGCGAATTGGCAAAAAAATCACTGATAATACGGAAGTTCTTGTTGAACAAGGTGCCGCTCAAGGCACCAGTAAATTGGCAATAGAGACCGCTATTACAGATAATTTATCTTTTGAAGCAGCGCTTGCTGCACAGCGTAAAAGTAATAATAATAGCGAATATGAAGAATCATCTACCGCTAGTTCTGCTGGCTTTGTCTGGTCGAAGCGATATTAACTGAAAAAGTTGTTTGAGCGTACTTTAAACATGCTAATATAAACTAAAGTTTATACTATAATTTTGATGATGTTTACCGATTTTGGGTTTAAGAATGTAGAGTCTGCCGTTAAAAAGAAGCTGGTACAGGGCGTCTTTAAAAATGTTGCATCAAACTATGATCGTATGAACGATGTGATGAGCGGTGGGCTTCATCGTTATTGGAAGGATTACTTCATTTCAAACCTTCCCATAGAAAAGTCAGCTTGCCAGGTGTTAGACCTTGCTGGCGGTACGGGTGATATTGCTTTTGGTATTGTAGAAAATTTCAACCATTTGATTCCAGAAATCACACTGTGTGACTTAACTTACGATATGATCGAAGTTGGCCAAAATCGTGCTATTAATAAGGGGATTTTACATAACCTAAATTGGACTGTTGGTAATGCTGAATCAACACCCTTTGAGGATGCGTCATTTGACCTTGTGACGATATCATTTGGATTGCGCAACTGTACATATAAAGAAAAAGTATTGTCAGATGCACTGCGTGTATTAAAGCCAGGCGGGTCTTTTTTTTGTTTAGAATTTTCTAAGCCAATATCCCGGGTGTTAAAACAGGCCTATGACTGCTATTCATTTTCAGTTATTCCTAAAATGGGAAAGTTGATTGCGCAAGACCAAGAATCTTATAAATACTTAGTGGAAAGTATTCGTAAATTTCCAGACCAAGAAACATTGAAAAATATGATGATGGATACAGGATTTATACATGCATCCTACAAAAATTTAACAGGTGGTATAGTTGCTATTCATAAAGCACAGAAAATAACAGAAAAAGAAACAATAATTGTGAAATCATCACAATTCTAAGCCTGATTGGGGATTTACATTGTGAAGTTATGCAGCTTAACCCCCCACCAAACCAATTTACTTATAAACTGCAGTAAGCTTATTCAGGCATTTTCACTACATTCGCCCAAGATAGAAGATTGGAAAAGTCTTGTTTACTGACCGTCACGAATCAGCGCATTCATTTTAGATGCTTCAGAAATGATTTTATTTTGTATATTCATCATTTCATCATCAGTGAGTGTTCTATCATCTGATTGTACCTTAATACGAATTGCAATAGATTTTTTATCTGCTGGCAGCTTATCCCCCTCATACACATCAAAAACTAAAACATCTTGAATAAGGTTTTGATCCACCTTTTTAATTGTGTTCATTAAAGTAGAAACAGGCGTTGCTTTGTCCATAATAAAGGCAAAATCGCGATTGACAGGCTGATACTGTGAAAACATTACCCCTTTGGTAACTTTTGCCTTAACATTTGGCAGGTTATGTATGAGAATTTCAAAACCCAGGCAGGGATTTTTTATATTCAAATTTTTAAGAACTTTAGGGTGCAATTCACCAAAATAAGCAATAACTTTTTTGCCCTGCATCAAACACCCAGAGCGTTTTGGATGATAATAATCTGGCGTATTTATTGAAATTTGCAAGCTAGATTCCTTAATATTAAAGGCTTCAAGTGCCTCCAGTACATCTGCTTTTGTATCAAAAATATCGTAAATTCTGGGTGTTGCAGCCCAGTGTGTATCATGCGTTTTATTAAAGCGAATACCTGCCAAACTTATGTTTTGAGACGGTGTATCATTGTGCATATAAAAAACGGGCGCTACTTCAAATACAGAAACATTCGCAATACTTTTTGTTTTATTGTGTTGCGCCACTTTTATAAGGCTTGGAATCAGACTCGGGCGCAAAATAGCAAGCTCACTATTTAAAGGTGCCAAAATGGGTACGACGACTTTATCAGCTTTAAAATAATCAGCAGTTTTTGCATCAATCATTGAAAATGTGTACACTTCATCTAATCCTGCGTTCACTAGGCGACGTTTTGCTTTATGGGTTAAGGTAAAATTATCCTGAACGGGCATTAAAGGAAGCGATTCCTCCTTAATATTATCATACCCATGCAGCCTTAACACTTCCTCTAAAATATCTTCAGGTTTTTCTATATCATGGCGCCAGGATGGGGTGCTCACGACAAAAATATCATCATCTTTAACAGACACGCTGCAACCAAGTTTTTCTAAATATGTTATGACTTGTTTTTGTGTGAATGCTTGTCCTGCTTTTTGAGATAAGAACGATAAAGATACATCAAAAGGTTGCGCACGTTGTGGCATTGAACCTTCTGCACTAAAACCGACAACATCACCACCACAAACCTCTTGAATCAGCTCTACAGCACGTGACAAAGCATTATGCACAAACTGTGTATCTAAACCACGTTCAAAACGCGCACGTGCATCTGAAAACAAATTCAAGCGCTGCCCAGAATTTGCAATATTAATTTTATTAAACAACGCAGCTTCAACAATAACGGACGTTGTGTCCATTTGTGTGCCTGAATGCAAGCCACCTTTAATTGCAGCAAGGCCCAGTATCTTTTTATCATCAGCGATCACGATATCGTTTTTAAGCGAATATGTTTCTTCATTTAAAGCAACATATTCTTCACCATCATCAGATAAACGTACATTGATGTTGCCTTCAATCATTTTTGCATCAAACACATGCAATGGTTGACCTAAGTCAAACATGATAAAATTAGATATATCAACAAGTGCTGAAATGGACTGCTGACCAGCTTCTTCAATACGTTTTTTTAACCAAAGCGGACTTGGGCAATTTTTCACATGGTCAATTTTAATGGCAGAAAAATAAGGACAGGCTTCTTTATCATGAATATTAATTTTTAAAGCAGAAGGCAAACCGTCCGTATTTAAAACTGTTGAATTGTCAATAAACTCTCCTACACCATATGCAGCTAAATCGCGCGCAATACCGCGCACATTAAAACAATCTGCGCGATTGGGTGTAATACTAATGTCAAATATAGGGTTGTCTAATTTAAACGTTTCAACAAGCGCTGTACCCGGTTCAGATGCATTATCAAGCTCCATAATACCGTCTGATTCTTCACCTAGCAGCAATTCTTTTGCAGAGCAAACCATGCCACAACTTTCAATGCCACGTAATTTTCCTCTTTTTAAAACTTGGCCTGTAGAGGGCACGATAGACCCCATACGTGCAAAAGCAATATGCAAACCTTGTCTTACATTGGGCGCACCACAAATAACTTGCTGAAGTGATCCTGACCCATCGTTAATCATACAAAGCGACAACCGATCTGCATCGGGGTGTTTTTGGCAAGACTCAACGTAACCAACAACAAAGCCCTTTAAACTTTGACTTGGGTCAATAATTTCTTCAACTTCTAAGCCAATGTTTGTTAAGGCTACAGCAATATCATCAGTAGAGGCTGTTGTTTTTAAATGTTGTTTTAACCAGGAAAGGGAAAATTTCATGTAAAGGGTACTTTTTCTAATTATTAATTATGCTTCAAATGGTGTAATATCTACTTTACCATTTTTGCTCATTACTTTTTCAATTTTAAGTTGGGCTTGTTTTAATTTGTCTTCACAAACTGTTTTTAATGCCACGCCTTTTTCAAATGCTTGAATAGCGTCTTCTAAAGGCAGCTGTCCATTTTCTAATGATTTTACAAGTTCTTCTAAATCACCTAAAGCTTGTTCAAACTTCATATCTTTTGTCATAATTAAAATCCTATTATTTTACAAATGTGTCATTAATCAATGAAAACGTTTTTATTAGTCTTTTCTTTTTTTCTCTCATCTCGATCCATTTTACTAGAACAATGATAGTCCACAAGCAATCTTTGATATCTATCTAATTGTAGTTGAGACATTGGGTTGTTTGATTTTTCTAATTGTATTAACGTCATGCAAGCAGATTCACGGTCATTTTTACCTATTTGTGTTTCTGCCATTCCTAGTTTTGCCTCAATGATTTGTGGAATAATTGTTCGACTATCTGTCATTACGCTGTCAAAGGCAGCATAAGCATCATCCCAACGACCTATTTGATTATAAGCATTACCTAGTTGTAAATTGGCCTCAATCGCTAATACCTCATCAGGGTGGGCTGTCATCAAATTTACTAGCTTAGTAATGCCCTCGCGTACATTGTTTTTGACATCGGCCAAGGCCTGTTCAAATGCATTTTGAATGTTTTTTCTCTCCGGGCTAATAGCCACTTTTAAAGGGGTCATTCCAGGTTGTTTCAATTCATTTATATCTTTTTGCAACTGTTCAACTATATGCGTTAAACGACGAATTTCTTCATGAAGCGGCCCCAATAAATTGTCACGTTCTTTGTCTTGTGCTTCTTTATCTGATTTTTTTTGTAGTGTCTTATTGTAGTCTTCCACTCTTTTATCAATAACGGCTTGTTCTTCTTCAATTGCTAAACTTAAAAGCCTTAATTCACGCTCATCAGCGGTTTCCTTTGGCTGCTGTGTATTGTTTTCTTTCTTATCGGCAACGACCCCTATCTTTTGATAGTTCTTTATGCCTTGTTTTTTTTTATGGTGTTGTTTAAGGAGATCATTATAACGTACTACTTTTTCATCCAAAATTTTTTGGCCTAATTCTATACCATCTTTCAGTGCTTCTAAGTTTTCTGCATATTCTTCAGAAAAGCAAAAAACAGTGCTAACTATTAAACAGCAAAGAAGGGATATATTCATTTTCAATCTACCTTATACATTAAACCTAAAGTGAAAAATATCACCATCTTTAATATCGTACTCTTTACCTTCTACGCGCATTTTACCTTGTGCTTTAGCACCGGATTCCCCATCACAATCAATATAATCTTGATAAGCAATTGTTTCTGCACAAATAAAACCGCGTTGAAAATCAGTATGAATTTCACCAGCACCTTGTGGCGCTTTATAACCTTGGTGAGTAGTCCATGCACGCGCTTCTTTCGGGCCTATTGTAAAAAAGGTCAGCAATTTTAACAGGTCATACCCCTTTTTAATAATTTGATTTAAGCCTGTCTCTTTAAGGCCCAGGCTTTCTAAAAATTCCAACTGTTCATGGTCATTTTCAAGTGTTGATACTTCTGCTTCAATGTTAGCTGAAATAACAACAGCACTGGCATTTGTTTCTTTAGCATAATCAAATACTTTTTTTGAAAAATCATTACCTTGCGCTGCGTCTTCTTCCCCAACGTTACAAACATATAGAATTGGCTTTGTCGTTAGTAACTGCAGTTCTTGAAAACTTTTTTCTAAAGATTCAGGCATTTCGGCAACGCGCGCTGCCTTTCCCGCTTGTAGTACTGGTAACACAATAGAAATACATTCTAAGGTTTCTTTTGCTTGTTTATCGCCACCTTTTGCTTTTTTTTCTAAAGCATGCATACGTTTTTCTAAGGATTCCATATCAGATAGCATAAGCTCTGTTTCAATCGTTAATAAATCACGCAAAGGATCAACAGATCCATCTACATGGGTAATATCATCGTCTTCAAAACAACGCAGCACATGAATAATAGCGTCACAAGCACGAATATGACCTAAAAACTGATTGCCAAGCCCTTCACCTTTTGAAGCGCCTTTAACCAGTCCTGCAATATCTACAAATTCTAATTGCGTTGGAATCACCTTTGCAGAGTTTGCAATTTTTGCAAGTTTTTCTAAACGTTCATCAGGTACACCAACACGACCTGTATTCGGTTCTATCGTGCAAAAAGGATAATTGGCAGCCTGTGCTGCAGCTGTGCGCGTTAACGCATTAAAAAGTGTTGATTTTCCAACATTAGGCAGGCCAACAATACCGCAATTAAATCCCATGATTACACCAATTTCTATTAATTAATTAACTTGCTTCTTGTTGTTCACTACGGCGCATACCAAGTGCTGACAGATAAATCTCTAGCATTTCTTCTTGCTCGTTCATTTCTTCAGGCTTCATTTTACGCATACGAACAACAGTTCGAATCGTTTTAACATCAAAGCCTTCTGCTTTTGCTTCGCTGTAAACATCCTTAATATGTTCACCAAGTTGCACTTTTTCTTCTTCTAATCTTTCAATTTTATCAATAATAAGACGTAGTTGGTCGGCGGAAACGCCCCCCATATTCATAACTTCCATTTTAAAATCCTTTATATTATTCTTAAGGTTAGAGGATAAACAAAAAACACTCAAAATGCAAACAAATGATAACGGCGTCATATTTGTTTTTCAAACTTTCTCCACTTTCGTGAAAGTTACAGCTGCTGATCAGGTAACGGGAACAGAAGTTTATATTTCGTGCCCTAAGAACCTAACACAAGCAGAAATGCAAAAAAATGCCTTGCAAAAACTTGCCTACGTTTTAAAAAAGAATAACGCAGATGTCTAACGCTTATGATATTGGTTTGAAATCAGAAGTTTTTGCAAAACATTTCTTAGAACAAAAAGGATACACCTTAATAACTGAACGCTATCGGGCAGCCTCAGGAGAGATTGACATTATCGCAACAAAAGACGATTTTCTAATTTTTGTTGAAGTACGCTACCGAAAAAAGAAAAGGGATGCCATTGAATCCATTACTTTACTTAAAAGGCAACGATTAACGACTGCTGCACAACATTTTATTGCAAATAATAGTGAGCTTATTAAGAAACACCCTTTTATTCGCTTTGACGTTGTTTTATTATCCAAAGACAGTAGCATTATTCATCACATAGAAAATGCATTTGGAGAAACCTTATGAATAAAAAAAGTATTTTAACATTATCACTTAGCGCGATCGTCTTAACAGGCTGTGTAGCACCCTTTCTTATTGTTGGTGGCGGTGCCGTTGGAACCTTAGCCTTAAAGGATAAGGGTGTATCAGGCACCATAAACGACAACAGTATTAATGGCTTGATTGCAGCGCGCCTTCATCAAAAATCATCTGAAATTTTTACACAAGTAGATATTGATGTTCATATGGGGGAAGTGCTTTTAACGGGCTTTGTCAAAGACCCATCTATTGGAAATGATGTTGAAAAAATTGCTTGGAAATCAGATGGTGTTAAAGCCGTTTATAACCATATTCAAACATCTGAGGCAGCATCTTTGTTAGACTTTACGGCCGATGCATGGATTACAGCAAAACTTAAAACAAAATTTTTAGCAGAAAAAGGTGTAAACAGTTTAAATTATTTCATGAAAACAATTGCTGGAACTGTATATATTATGGGAACAGCTGAATCTAAGGCAGAAATGTCGTCTGTTAAGCTGTTATTATCAACAACTAGTGGCGTAAAAGAGGTTGTCATTTACATTACAGTAAAAGAAAGCCCAAAAGAAATAGAACCCGTAATTGAGGCACCACAGGGTACCCTTGAAACAGGCGATGCATTAAACAAAGAAAATCAGGATAATGATAGAAACAGCGCAACATATTGAATATTTTAAACGTCACCAAAATGAAGATACACTGGCCCCGTGCTGGTTACTAACAGGTGATATCACCGTTCCTAAAGCTGCTTTTGCAAAAAAACTTGCAAAAGCAATGCTGTATTCAAGTGAATTGCAACAACACGGCATGCCTAATTCATTAATAGATAAGCAAATTGAAATGGGGTGCTACCCAAATTATCTGTATGTTGAACGCCCCTTGCAAGAAGACGGTACACGTTCACGAGAAATTAATGTTGAAACTGCTAAAAGTATTAAAAAGTTTTTAGAAAAAAAATCTGCCGTACTAGGCTGGCGGGTCATTATTGTTGATGCCATAGATGATATGAATCGCTTTGGTGCAAATGCCTTGCTTAAAATATTAGAAGCCCCACCTGCTAAAATATTAATGCTTTTACTGTGCCATCAGCCTGGGACCATACTCCCTACAATACGCTCTCGCTGCCATGTACTAGCCTTAAAGGGGGATGCTGAAATCTTTGATAATCATATTTTAGATGAAAAGTTTGAAGCAGTATTATCACAAGTGCTTCAAGGTGATAATTCTGGTGTAGAGGCACTCTCAAGAGATATAGTTATGCAAGATAAGTCGTTAAAACCATTTTTTGTATGTGTGTTAAACCAGCTTCACAAATGGATATTATCAGAAAAAAAACCAAAATTTGTTATGGTACAACCTTTAGAATTTTGGGTGAATGCCTATAAATCTGTTAACACCTTCTTTAATGCCTTTAAAGACGCACATATAGACCCCAAACAAACTGTTTTGGCCACATTCATACTGATAAAAGACCCTAATGCTGGCGACTTTAGTAACTTAATGTAGGTCAAAAATGTTTTAACGATGAAAAAATTTTAGCGCATTATTGTTTGTGTATAGATGGCTGTATATCTCATTTTTAAGGCTTTGTAGTAGAGCCACAAGATACTTCTTGGGAAAAAAATAAAGTCATATGAGCTGCCATTTTTTTGATGTTCAAGACCTTCTTATTTAAATTACCTATAAATATGGGCTTTTATGGTAAGAAATGAAAGTTTTTTTCATTATTCACTTGATACGAAGATTATAATTGTTTAGAATAGTTTTAACAGAAATGTTTTAGCGGGCGTAGCTCAGGGGTAGAGCACAACCTTGCCAAGGTTGG
>Ga0051987_10001047_pt1 | contig 14451 bp, 14 predicted proteins | sample CryGey08umfilter_2_FD_58083 | JGI IMG/M metagenome (GOLD analysis project Ga0051987, IMG submission 58083) | Groundwater microbial communities from aquifer in Utah, USA - Crystal Geyser 4/10/14 0.8 um filter | ecosystem: Environmental > Aquatic > Deep subsurface > Groundwater | place: USA: Utah... | reverse complement strand
AACCATTAAAAATAACTTCTGACACTGAACAACCTCTTTTTATAATGAAACAATTACTTAAATAAGTTAGCATAATTACACTAAAACCAGAAGAAAAATCGGCTAAGTAAAAGAATAGGAAGAACAATAGTGAGGTAATATAACACATTGAAGATATAAATAAAATATATTATTAAACCTATTCTTTATGTACCATGAATAAAGGCGTGTATTTTTATTAAGGGGTACGATGACAGACCCACAAACACTATTTATGATGACTGCAAAAATTTGTCATGATCTATCTGCCCCCCTTGGTGCTATGGGAATGGGGCTAGAATCTGTAACAGATGGCGACAGTGATACCATTGGTTTTGTTTATGACAGCTACAGTACTTTAGAATTTAAACTAAATTTCTATCGCACATTAATGACGCCTGGCGACAATGGCCCTGCAGCTTCTGAATTTGTAAACATCCTCAATAAATACGCTAAAAGTAAAAATATAACGATACACTGGCAAAATTTAGATGATGATACCTTCAAAAACAGTACGTCACGTTTATTGATGGGCTTTACTTACATTATGATGGAACCCTTGATACGTGGGGGGGATTGCTACGTTACAGCGGTTGACAATAACAAGCTAACTATTACCAGCAAAGGCCCCGTTTGCCCAATACGGGAAGAATATAAAAACACCCTAAACACGGCGCATGCAGATCAACATGAAGTCAATACACGCAACATTATGCCAGCATTTTTAATCATGCTCGCAAATAATGCGGGCTATACCACACATTTTAAAGCAGGGGATGGATCAATTCAAATTATTTTATCTAAAGAATAAACTATTTCCCTACCAAATCTGGCACATAAAAAAAGTCAGCACTACGCTCTAAATCATTAAATAAGTAACGATCAGTTCCTGAAAACCAGGCTTGAAAATTTTTATCTTGATTAGCAATAAGGCGGTGAAATAAAACAAAACGGTGGTGTTCGTCTAAATGGGCCATGGCATCATCAAGCAAGAAGACTGTTAGCTGCTGATCATTTTTAAAACAAACATGTTCCATGAAGCTTATAATCATTGCCAATAGCAATATTTTTTGTTCCCCTGTAGAACACTGAAAAGCATTCATACCTTTCATGTGGTGGGTAACACTTAGGTCAGATCGATGTGGCCCAAACAACGTAATGCCAGACTCTTGATCACGCGCCCTGTTCTCATATAATTTTTGACGAAAGGCTTCTTCTATTTTTAAGGAAGACCCCATGGTTAAAAGGGCTTCAAAAGGGCCGTCCATTTTCGCGGTGAAGGGTGTTAATATGCCTTGTTCTTTTCCCCTTGGCTGAAACTTCGACAGGTCTTCAAGCAAAAGGTGGCGTGCAAATGCCAAAGCAACACCTTCCTCTGCTATGGTTTGTTCTAAAGCCGTTAGCCATTCGTCATTAAGTTTCGGCTGTGTTTTAAGCAACTTTAACCGTTGCCGCATAGCACTTTCAAAATTAATAACACGTTTTAAATGTAAAACATCTTTCGCATATACAAAGCGATCCACAAATTTACGGCGTTTTGCTGGTGGATCTAAGAACAACTGATCTGTTTCAGGTGTTATCCATAAAACATTAATCCACTGTGAAAAGTGTGTATGGCTACGAATATTTTCGCCTTGAATTTTAGATGTGCGCTTTAGGCTTAAATCAAGTTGTGGTTCCAAGTTTGTTTGCAGTTTTAAATTTTCGTTTAAAGTGATGGTACTTGACCAGCCCGTTTTCGTTTCAGATGCCATATTTCCCATGTTATAAGCGCTTTCATTGCGCAGCCCCTTACCAATAGAAAATAAGGAAATAGCTTCAAGAATATTGGTTTTCCCTGAACCATTTTCACCAAATAAAACAATGTTTTTTTTCGTAATTGGAAGGTCCAGTAAGTCAATATTTCTAAACTGATATAAACGCAGCTTTGTAATCACGCAAAAACTATACCTTTTGTTGCGCGTCAAAGGTTTTAAGATCTTTGTCTACTATCAGTGTCACACAAGAATCAGACCAGATATTGATCGCAGATTCAATCATATCAATTACTGCATATACAGGTAGAATCACACCCATTAACGTAAGGGGAACGCCCATCGTTGTCAGCAAGGCACTTGATAAGAAGAAACAACCCATTGGAACACCCGCATTACCAATGGCAGCAATTGTTGCAATAAATATCCACATGATCTGTTCAAAAACATCGAACTGCACGCCGTGGCTGCTGGCAACAAACAAAACGGTGATATAGATGAAACCGGCACAAGCATTCATATTAATTGTGGTGCACAAAGGAAAACAAAAGCGAACCACTTGTGGATCAGCCTGAAGATTTTCTGCGCACGTCATGGCAACAGGCATGGTTGCCGCAGAAGATTTTGAAAAAAAAGCTAAGGATAAGGCTTCTGACATGCCCTTAAAGCTGCGGACAACTGGAATGCCTTTTGCACGTAGTAGAAGGGGTAGAAATATAATTGCTTGAATAAGATTTGCACCTACAACAATGCCCAGGTAAATAGCCAGCTTAGATAGATCTAACCCAGCTTGCATATCGTGAACGAATTGCGTAATAAAGGCAAAAACGGCAATTGGCATAACCAACACAACACTTTTAATTAAGTTCATCACAACGCTAAAAATACTATCTAAAAATTCATGTGCTGCTATACGCTTTTTCTCAGGTAAGGATAAAATGCCAAGTCCAAAAAATATAGCAATCATCAAAACACCAATGACATTATGTTCAACAAAAGGTTGCATAATATTTGATGGAATAAAGCTATTCAATAATTGTTCTGTGTAGCTTCCAGATGCTGCATTTAAAGTGCTGTCGGGAACTTGTGCCATATTTTGTAATTTAGGCCTAAAAATTGCAAAAAGAGCAGCCGCAAAAGACGCAGAAACAATTGTGGTAAACAAAGTATAGCGTACGATACGCAGCCCAATTCTTTGTAGTGTTTGCCAGTTTCCAAGCCCTGATAATGTTGATAGTAAAGCAAAGCTAATGACAGGTAGGGATAATAATTTCAAAACACGCATAAAAATATCTGCAATAGTTTTGGCAATTATATTTAAATACGAAATATCAAGTAAGCCACAAACAATACCAGCAGTCACAGCGATTGGTATTGCAAAGGGGCTTTTCATATAGTGGGTAATTTTGTTCATATTCATTCCTTATATTTTTATGATTTTATTCATGTGCTCGTTTTTTAATTTTATTCATGCTACCTGTAACAAAGTGAATATGTTCATTCAGTTACGCATAGAAAGCAGCCATTTAACAGCAGCTATAAAAATTCAAAATACCGCTAAGGAATATCACGAGATTTTTACTTTTTAGGCAAAAGTGATAACGTTTTTTTTTCATAATATGACTTTTTTGTTATGTCTCTTTTATAACGCGTAGAAAGTTACTGCTTAAATGTATTTTTCATAAAATCAATCATGCTACTTTATCATCATCTTCTTTCTTTGTGTCTTCCTCGTTCATGCCGTCTTTAAAAGCACGAATGCCCTTTGCAATATCGCGCATCACGCTTGGTAATTTACCAGCACCAAAAACAACTAGAACAACAACTAATAGTAAGGCTAGGTGCCCAAAACTTAAACCCATCTTGCTTCCTGATTATGTCAACTTTCTTTAAACCTTATCATAAAAGCGGCATAGTTCGCAAAAAAATATGCAAACACGTGTATTGTGTAATGATGCATACAACAAGCATGCAAATAGGGCTTAAGGTAGAAACTTCTGCGAAATCACCTGAATGCAATAAAATTTTAGCACTTAAAGATTTGCACACTTTAACTTGACAATAAAATATACAATCTTATATAAGAGTTGTAGGAAATAGATGACTACACACGCATTTTTTATAAAGGATATTATGATGCATAAAAAAATATTGCTAACGGCGCTACTGTCAACTGCTACTGTATTTGCAACTGAAGCCCCTGGTTCTGCACAAAAAGCTGAACCTATTGAATCACAAAACGCAGAAACAATCTGGTCTACTTTTGCAATCCTATTAGATCAAGAGGCAAAGACACCTGAAAGTATGGATGAACAGGACCAAAGCAAGCAACTCCCAATTGTTTCAGATAAAGATAATCTTAAATTACTCGATATCCGTCGAATTGTGGACAGTCTAACAGCCCCATCTATCTGCGGCCATATAACGGCCTTGGGACTTATTGGGGATCCTATAGATACACAAACTGTCCATACAGAAATACATGCAGAAGTCTCAGAAAAACTTAAAATGTTAGGATACACCCTTGAATCTCTTATTTCTACAGCTAGGGATTTAGAAAACAGAATAAGTTCTCATGAAACTGCACACCTATTGGAATTAATTCTGACTCACCAAGACTTCGTAACAGGTGCAAATAATAACGAACAAGAGATATTAGGTTTGCAAGACGCAGGAAAGAAACGTTTTCAACATTTTTTAAACCTGAAAAAAAAACAAACAGAAAATGCAATGAAAAACCTCTTAAAAAAGTATTCCTTAGAAGATGCTTCTGAGGTCATATGGGAATACCAAGAAATGCTCTCTGAAGATTACTTGAAATCTAAAGGATTTTTTCTTATTGGCAAAAATGATTTCCACTTTCCTGAAAGTAAATATGTAGACGAAATATTTATGAAAACACAAGAAGCTTATAGACAAAATTCAGCACAACAAAATACAAAATAACAGCTTTTGCTTATAAATAAGGTTTAATACGATCACAGACTTATGTTTGTGATCCTTTTTTTTACAATATCTGTTTCATCACAGCCGAAAGTACTGCTTGTCCATATTCTTGAATTGTTGCTTGAAGCTTGAAATTTTGAGGGCTGTCATGACGTAAAGATTTTTCCACCTGGTTAAACGTATTATCAAGGGACGCACTACATAAAAGCACGTCACCTAGGTCGTTTTTTATCTGCGTTAGATTAGCCGAATATGGACCCAAAATAACCGCACACCCCAGTATGCCAGGCTCTAACGGATTATGACCACCTATTCCATCTACCAAGGTACCACCCATCAACACAAGGGGCGATAACGCATAAAACAAGCCTACTTCCCCCAGCGCGTCCACAATATATATATCGGTGTCCGAAGATATAATATTGTTTTGTGATCGTCTAGCCCCCTTCAATCCTTTATTTTGAATAAGCTGTGCAATGCCATGTGAACGTGCAGGATGACGGGGTATAATAATCGTCAATAAAGTTGGATGTTGTTTTTTTAGCTTATCATGCCAGTTACAAACAATATTTTCTTCACCTTCATGTGTACTTGCAACAACCCATATAACCCTACCCTTACAGTGTGCTTTAAAGTCTATTAAGTGCTGCGCATTAAAGGGTAAACTAGAGGCAGCATATTTTAAATTAGGCAAAGTCTGAACACGTTTTGCACCAACAGATAAATAACGATCTTGATCTATTTTTGATTGCGCAAATATTTGTGTAAATTTTGAAAAAATATTTTTAGATAAAAAGTTGAACCGGGTCCAAAATTTAAAGCTAGCGTTGGATAACTTTCCATTTAAATTATATATTTTAATACCACGCTTATGACTTTCAAATATCATGTTTGGCCAAAATTCAGATTCAATAATGATCAGTTTTTTTGGGCACCAATGCTTTAAAAATCGGCGCACCCAATGATTTAAGTCAAAAGGAACATATTGATGAATACACACCTTTGGCATACGATCTTGCATAATTTTAGCAGATGTTTTGGTAACAGTTGTAACCAAAAGTTGGTCTTGCGGTTTTTGCAGGATCCACTCATTTAATATGGGTAGTATTGAAAGCGATTCACCAATACTCGCTGCATGAAACCAAATAACATCCGCATTTTTTTTAGGCAATAAATGTGTGATGCCAAAGCGTTCTTTATACCTTTTACTGTCATCTAACCCTTTATACACACGTTTTTTAACAAGCATATAAATAAATGGCGTTAGTAGATAAGAAAAGATTTTAAGAAATAATAACATTCCCTACACAGTAACCTTAATAACATGATGCTTCTTTTTACCAAATGAAACCTTAATCAAATCATCTGACAAATATATTTCAGGCATCGTTGATTTTGAATCCTCTATCACAGCGTCGTTTATCTTAGCACCGCGTCCTTGTATTGCGCGCCTTGCCTCCCCCTTACTTTTAAAAAGCTCGACACGTACCAATAAATCTTCCATTAAAAGTGATTCAAGATCAGATTTTTTTATCTCAAATGTAGGTAGGCTGGACAAATCAGTTGACGCCGCCGCTTCAAAAACGCTTTTAATGGTACTATGAATACCAAGCAAACAGTCGCCACCATGCGCTAAAGTCGTTGCAGCATCTGCCAGTATTTTTTTAACGTCATTTAAGGCTGACCCTTCAGCTTTTTCAAGCTGTGCTATTTCTTGAACATCAATATCTGTAAACAGTCTTAAATAACGACCAACATCCTTATCATCAGTGTTGCGCCAAAACTGCCAATAATCATACGGCGACAACCTATCAGCATTTAGCCATACAGCGCCTGCTGCAGATTTTCCCATTTTAGCACCACTAGAATTTGTAATTAAGGGGGCCGTCAAACCATATAGTGTTTTGTTTAAAATGCGGCGCCCTAAATCAACACCGTTTACAATGTTGCCCCATTGATCGGATCCACCTAATTGTAAAACACAGTCGTAGCGCTTGTTCAATTCAACAAAGTCATAAGCTTGCAAAATCATATAATTAAATTCTAAAAAACTTAAAGTTTGTTCACGCTCTAAACGCAGCTTTACGCTGTCAAAACTCAGCATGCGGTTTACTGAAAAGTGGGACCCGTAATCGCGGAGTAAATCAATATAATTTAGGGTGCTAAGCCAATCGTTATTATTAACAATTAAAGTTTCCTCATCAGCACCATAATTCAAATAACGGTCAAAACATGGTTTAAGAGACGCTACATTTTCAGCCACATCACTATCAGATAACATTTGGCGCATAGCATCTTTACCAGATGGATCACATAACTTTGCCGTTGCCCCCCCAATTAAAGCAATAGGCGTATGGCCATGTTTTTTTAGCAACCGCAAAAACATCAAGCCAACCATGTGCCCAACATGTAAACTATTTGCGGTTGGATCAAACCCCAAATAAGCAGTAATAGATCTTTCAGACATTAAATCATCAAGGGCACTAAGATCTGTACCTTGATAAATAAAACCGCGCTCTTTTGCCTCTGTTAAAAAGGATGATTTATAAGTCATTGTCTGATTTACGTTTGTATATACCCTTGCATTCTAGCGTAAAGCAGGTGTTTATTCAATGATATTTGCAAATACGCGCTTACTTACATTACAATAAAAGTACCTATAATTTAAGATATTTAATTCATGTTAAAGCCTTTACGTAAAACAATTGAAGGGCCCTTGAATGTTAAAATATCGCTCTGTCAAAACCAGCGATCAAAACGTTTAAAGCTAGCCTATAATGAACATGAGGACACTTTTCGCCTGTCAGCGCCTTATCATATAGCAAACTTTGATATTCAGTCATTTTTAAAAAGATGCCAACCCTGGATACAAAAGCAGCTTGATAAGCCAAAAAAACTTATTCCTATCCTGGGCCATGGCGATATAATTCCAATACTTGGCAAAGATTACGTTATTAATTATAAGACCGACCTTAAAAAAAGCATGCTGTTTATTGACAATCGGATTGAAATTACAGGAAAACCTTCCTCCTTTAGTGGCATTTTAGAAGTTGGACTCAGGGATCTTATTCAAAAAATTCTTTACCAGCGTTGCTTTGTCATGTCACAGACAATTGGAAAAACATTTAAAAAAATCACAGTTAAGGAAATTAAATCACGCTGGGGAAGCTGTTCCTCAAAAGGGAATTTAAATTTCTCCTGGCGCCTAGTTTTTGCCCCCAATCACGTTGTTGACTATCTATGCGCACATGAGGTGTGCCACTTAGTTGAAATGAATCACAGCGTCCGTTTTTGGGCACTTGTTGAAGTTTTAGAACCCAATTATAAACACGCACAAAAATGGCTTAAAGAAAATGGGAAGTCTCTTATGATGCTGCAATTTTCGTAGAGCGTATAAATTCAATAAATTTACGTTCAAAAGGAACCGTTTCAGTTTGTTTTTCAGGAAAAGATAAGGCTTTATTAAAATATAGAACTGTTATTTTTTTGAACTTTGGCTTTGTTAGTTCAGAGAATTCTTCATATATTTCCTGACAATTTGCTTGTTTATCACCGATATACAAAATAGAGTCAAATTTTTCAACACCCTTAAATTTTTCTAAAAAATTCTTAATAATATCGCCACGCGGTGTTCGTTCTCCGTTTGTAAATATAACGCCATTTTTAAATACAGGGTGTGCTCCCTTACTGGCGGTTACGGTATCTAATATGATGGGCTCATGAGAGGATGAAAAATAAATGCCATGTCTTTTTAATTTTTGTAATTTTTCTGCCATCATGGATACTGATTTTTTTTCTGCTAAATCTACAGGACCCGTTAATTCACTAGAAATACCAATCACAGTTCGTTTGTTTTTTTTCATTAACTGTATTTTTTTTATAAGTGCTGGCGACAATACAAGAGAGGGTTCTAACGATAACATGGCGCTAACGACAACATCTTGTTCAGATGGACTAAGGCGGTTTAAATTCCAAGAAACAACTTCATTGTGATGTTTTAAGGCGCCCATTTGCAAAAATTCTTTTTCAGGGTGCAACAATAAATAATCAATATCAAAAAGGATAAGTGTTTTTTTTGTGGTTTTATCAAGAATCTTTTTGACATCTAATTCTGTTTTAACAGACACAACTTCAGCAAAGAAAGGGTCGGTTAGAAAAATCTGCATTAATAGCATCAACAGTGCAGAACGACAGAATTTATTTATTAACTTTTTAAACATAAGGAACAAAAAAAACAACATACTTATATCTATAAGGATAGTCGGAACAACAAGAGTACACAAGACATTATTTGACATAATAAGTATTTTTTTATGTTTTTTTAAGCAATCTAGTAACCCTTTATTAACACTCTATTTTAAAGCTTTAAAACTGTTGCATATTTTCAACACTTAGGCCATTTGCAAAATTAAATTTAAAAAAAAGAAAACTATATCAATGCAAAACTTTTAAAAATATAGTAATATGAAAAAAGAAGTTTTCTTACAAAGTGGAATATTTAATATGAAGGCAAAAATTTTAACAACTGCAGCTGCTGCACTTGTACTAGCATCTTGTGAAAACGGTCATGACGTAGATGTAAGTTCATCTTACGCACCAGGTACACCTTGTGATTTCAAAAAAGTAGGTGATCGCGTTCACTTCGGTTTTGATAAGTCATGCATTGACCCTGAAGCGAAAAAAACTGTAGAAGCACAGGCTGAATGGCTAAAAACATATTCAAATGCAAAAGCAACCGTTACTGGAAAATGTGATGAACGCGGAACAAGAGAATATAACATCGCACTAGGACAACGTCGTGCGAAGAATGCATCAACTGCACTTAAAGCACATGGTGTTGATGCAAGTCGCATTTCAACAATGTCTTTTGGTAAAGATCGTCCAGAAATGCCAAATGCAAAAACAGATGCAGAACATGCTCAAAACCGCGTAGCAATTACAGAAATTAGCGGATAATAAAATATAAAGTACTTAAAAAGCCATCTTTTAGATGGCTTTTTTTATATATAGAAGTCGGTCACTATGTCTGAAAAAATCATCACAGCAGCAATCGTTATTATTGGTGATGAAATCTTATCTGGAAACACACCTGATACAAATACATCACACATTGCAAAAACCCTAGCGCAAAAAGGCATTGATGTACTAGAGGTTCGCTTTATTCAAGATGAAGAGTCAGCCATTATTTTTGCCGTCAACGAACTGAGGGCAAAGTACACATATGTACTGACAACAGGTGGCATCGGCGCAACACATGATGATATTACTGCAGCCTCTATTGCAAAAGCATTTAAAGTTCCCCTTGTAAAAAACCCCAAAGCATACGCCATTATTAAAAATCGCTACAAGGAAAGACTAAATGCTCACTATCGTTCAATGGCATTTATGCCAGAAGGCGCCAGTCTGATTGCAAATTCATTAAGTGATGTTCCTAGTTTTTACATAAATAATGTCTACGTTCTTGCAGGCATGCCATCTGTCATGCGGGTTATGCTAGACGATATATTGCCAACACTAAAATCAGGCGAAAAAGTCTACACAAACGACCTAACATCAAAAGCACAAGAATATGTGATTGCTGAAAGTTTGTCTAATATACAAGCGGAGTTTCCAAAGGTAAGTATTGGTAGCTATCCTTTTTATGATCAGCACAGTAAGGGAACAACATTAGTTCTAAAGTCGCGAGATACAGATGCATTAAAATTAGCAACTCAAAAAACTTTAGATATGTTGCGCATGCACAAACATGAACCACTTGTAAATTTTGAAATAGACATTGAAAGGTAGAAAAATTTTGACATACGATCATGATAATATTTTTGCAAAAATATTAAGGAGAGAGATTCCAAGTAAAATTGTTTATGAAAATGAATATATTTTAAGTTTTCACGACATTGCGCCAATTGCACCCCTACATATTCTTGCAATTCCCAAAACACCCTACACAGACTTTAGCGACTTTCACCAAAATGCAGATCAAAATATAATTATTCAATTTTATAAAGGCGTTGAACAAACAATACTAGCCCTAAATCTTCCTAATGGATATAGATTAGTATCAAATAAGGGGGAGTCTGGCGGCCAAGAAGTACCGCACTACCATGTACATATACTATCAGGTGCACAATTCTCAACAAAAGAAATGTTTAAAAAGGCGCATTAGACAATCCTATTTTGTAAAAATCATTTTTTTATGTATACTGTTTAAATGGAAATACTCTTTAATTTACTTAAAAAAACATCAATTTTTCAGTGATTAAAATAAAAGGATAATTGTTTATATTATGAAAAAATGCACCCTTCTTTTAGCCCTATCTTTATCTGCAACAGTGCACCCTGCACATGCAAAACTAACACTAAAAAAGGCACTTGAATCTACTTACTTCATTCCACAAATTGAAGCAAAACGGGAAGAAACAAAAGCAAAACACGAATTGCATGTGCAAGCAAAATCTGGCTTTTTGCCAAAAATAACAGCAGGTATAAGCCACCAAAAGCAACAAAACGTACAATCAGATGATACAGGCGGTAGAAGTAATCGGTCTACCTCAACCAGATTTACAGACCAAGGATATGTTGCACTGAAACAAAATATTTTCAAAGGTGGAAGCACACTGGCAACTATGGACAAAGCAAATGCTGATGTTTATAAGGCATGGTCTGAACTTGAAGCAGAAGAACAAAAAGTACTATCAGAGGGTGCAACTGCTTACCTAGAACTTCTAGCCAGCAAAAAGAATATTGAAGTCAGCGAACAAAACGTTAAATTTTTAAAGCAAGCTTTTTTTGCAGCTGATAAAAAATACCAAGTTGGTGAAGAAACGATCACGAACGTAAGTGCTGCAAAAGCAGAGCTTATTGCAGGAGACGCAGAACTTATTTCAGCAAAGGCAGAATATGACAATGCAAAAGCAGCCTTCTTATTTAAAACCGGCTTAAAAGCTGAAAGCGATATTGAGGAACCTAAAATTCCAGAATTCATTCCAAAAACATTAGATATTGCCCTGGGCCTTAGTGATGACCATAATCTAAGCATTAAAAGCACACGTTTTGCCGTTGATTCTGCAGATGCCGAAACAGACAGTATCACAGGTGCACTATTACCAAGTATAGATTTCAGTGTTGAAGCGGCAAGACAGCGCACTCGGGACAAAAATCGCAGACTCCAAGGACTAATGCAAAATGAGATGTCTCCAGGCGATACTTTTTCAACACCTGTAACCGTCAAAACAGAAATGACCATACCTTTATACGAAGGTGGTGATATCAGGTCTAAACGGAGACAGGGATTAAAAACCATCACGGCACAAAAAGTTAATTTACAAAAAATACGTAATGAAGTTCGACAAGGTGTTGAAACACTGTGGAATAAACATGAAGCACTAAAAAATACGTTTTCTGCATACCAACAAGTTGTTAAAGCATCCAAACAAGCTTTAAATAGCTTACTTGAAGAACAAAAAGCCGGCTCAAAAACATTACTAGACGTTTTAAAGCAACAAAAAGAACACTTCCAAAGGCAAAAAAAATTAGTTGATACTGAAAAAGAGTATCTAAAAAATGCGTACCATTTTACATCTGTCATAGGAATTTTAACGCCACAGCGTTTAAAGCTTGACGTGAAAGTGGTAGACTTAAAAGAAGATTACAGTAATACGAAGGTTCAGTTTTAAGTTATGAGTGAAGAAAAGCGCAATGACGACCAAGAAATGAGCATGGAAGAAATATTAGCCTCTATTCGGCGGTATGTTGCTGATGATACGCCAGAGACGAATAACCAAGAAGGTGGTGTTGATTACACCACTGGAAAAACGGCTGACGTCATTCGTTTAACTGAAGCGCTTGATTCAAATGATTCAACAATTACAACAGAACAACAAACTGTTAAAAAAGATTTAAATGCAGCGTCTTTACAGCCCAAAGAGATTGAAACTGAAAAAAAAATCAGTTCACCACCACCACAAAAAAACGAACAAAATTATGCGTATAATCCAAAGGTAAAACCCTTTGTTGCACCAGCAAAACAAGAACCAGCAGAAAGAAGGCAACACTTCGAGTCACAAAATCAGCCTATACAACAGCAAAGACCTTCACCGCAACAGCCAGTTCAACAACAGTACACTTCACAGCAGTATCATGACCCACTGCAAACATATGGGGAACAAATAGCACAACCGCGCACCTATCAACAGCACCATATGCACGAACACTACCCACAGTCACAACACCCCAATCATCATTACGGGCAGAACTCTATGGATTATTCTAGGCAATCACAACAACACCAGCCCAATGCACCAACAAGACACTTGAAACCAAGTATTCTATCAGAACCCACAATACATTCTACAGAAAGTGCTTTTTCTAAACTAACGCAAGCATTTCAATTTGCGCATAATGAAAAGAAACAAGCTGAAGAACAATCTGCTGTATATGGTACATCTGCCATAGAATCTTTTGTTATAGAAATGGCACGCCCAATGATTAGAGAATGGGTAGACCAACATCTTCCAAAACTTGTGGATAAACTTGTGACACAAGAAATTGAAAAACTGACAGAAGATCTTAGAAAAAAATTACTTTAATCATTGATTCTCTTGTAACATTTAGTAAGGCGCTATATGTTACGTTTAATTAACAATTTAATATACAGAGCATGTAAGTATGGCGTATAACTTTAGGCTTATTGAAAGCAAGTGGCAAACTTTTTGGCGTGACAACAACACTTTTAAAGTTAAGGATCCAAAACCTGGAGATAAGTCTTCCTACATTCTAGAAATGTTACCCTACCCTTCTGGAAACTTACATATGGGGCATGTTCGAAACTACGCTATTGGGGATGCCATTGCACGCTTTCAAACAGCGAATGGCTTCAATGTGTTACACCCAATGGGTTGGGATGCATTTGGCCTACCTGCAGAAAATGCAGCACTAGAACGTGGTGCCCATCCTGAAAAGTGGACACTAGAAAATATTAAAACCATGAAGAAGCAGCTGAAAGGCCTTGGCTTATCTTATGATTGGGACCGTGAAATAACATCCTGTATGCCAGATTATTATGGGTTAGAACAAAAAATATTTATTGATTTTTATAAAAAAGGTCTGGCTTTTAAAAAAGAATCTTGGGTTAACTGGGACCCTGTAGAAAATACTGTTCTTGCTAACGAGCAAGTGGTAGATGGCAAAGGCTGGCGATCTGGTGCGCAGGTTGAACGCCGTCAATTAAACCAATGGTCCTTAAAAATTACTGATTATGCTGAGGAACTTTTAACGTCTTTAGATACATTAAAAGGATGGCCTGAAAAAGTTCTTAAGATGCAGGAAAATTGGATTGGAAAATCTGAAGGCGCCCTTGTTCATTTTGATATTGAAGGTATGCAAGGTGAGCAAATTGAAATTTTTACAACACGCCATGATACACTATTTGGTGCATCCTTTATTGCTGTATCAGCGCACCATCCATTTTTAACGCGTATCAAACATACGAAAAATTTAGATGATTTCATTGCACAATGCAATGCATCCGGCACAACAGAAGAAGAACTTTCAACAATGGAAAAAATCGGTTTGGATACTGGTTTTAAGGCGATTCATCCTTTAGATCCGAACATTAAAATTCCTATTTATGCGGCAAATTTTGTGCTTGCAGAATATGGAACAGGTGCGGTATTTGGTTGTCCTGCACACGACGAACGTGATTTTGACTTTGCAAGAAAATATAATCTACCTATTT
>Ga0051987_10001041_pt1 | contig 14485 bp, 12 predicted proteins | sample CryGey08umfilter_2_FD_58083 | JGI IMG/M metagenome (GOLD analysis project Ga0051987, IMG submission 58083) | Groundwater microbial communities from aquifer in Utah, USA - Crystal Geyser 4/10/14 0.8 um filter | ecosystem: Environmental > Aquatic > Deep subsurface > Groundwater | place: USA: Utah... | reverse complement strand
AGTTAACAGGTGTTACCCCTAACTATACCAAGTGTTACCTCATGGTGTTAACTGTACAGGGGCTTGACAAGATTTTTTATATGGTTATAATACTTTCATAAACTACAAAGAATTATTTTCTAAAAGAATAAAAGCCTAAAAACTTTTTTAAAAACTCGAGATATTTCTTCTATTTTAAGAGTAGAATGCCCCTATAGTTTTGTTGTAATTGGGTTTTCAGAGAAAGGTATCGGAAAATCGTAGGTCTTCTAATTATAAATCTGGCTGGGTACTTCGTAGCTTACCGTGACTGGGCAATTTATTCCGTAAGAAATATTTTTTTATTTGTCACAAGTAATCTATTAGCCATTTGAAACATATGACCCAAACTAAAATTTTCACAATTTCAGGTTTTAAGAAGTTCCAAAAAGAATTAGAAGATCTAAAAACTAGTCAACGACAAAAAATAATTAAACAAATTCAAAGAGCACAAGAACATGGAGATCTCACTGAAAATGCAGAATATGCTGATGCCAAAGATACGTTGAGGATATTAGAGGACAAAATAGAAAAAATGGAGGGAACAATAAAAAACGCCAAAGTTGCAGATGAAAATCATAAAGATACTTCAAAAGTATCTATCGGCTCCACAGTAAAATTAACATGCGGTAAGAAAAAAAGAGTATTAACTATCGTTGGTGCACATGAGGCAGATCCTGCACAAGGAAAAATTTCTAATGAATCTCCAATAGGACAAGCTCTTTTGGGTAAGAGAAAAGACGATAGAGTACAAATTAAAATTCCAACTGGGACTTTAGATTGTAAGATTTTGGAAATTGAATAAAAAAAGATTAAATAAATTGTTGAAGGCTAGTACCGTATTATCTTCATTTTAATGTAATTTATATAATCATCTTGTCTCATTTATCTAATTTGGATGACATCAAAATTTGTGTAAAACGGTATTAGCAAGCCGGATCTTAAGATCCAGCTTTTTCTTAACCTCCCCTAGTTTCTCCTTAGCAAGAGGGGTAAACACTGCACCTCATTTCTAAAACAAGTACAGAAAAGCTAAACATAGCTATTGGTTCCAAAGTCCCTGCGGAAATTCCTAATTCTAAAGTTCTTAATTTCTAACCTTAGCTTGTTTTGAAATATTTTCGATAATCTGTTATATTAAGTTTAAGATTACTATTTAAATAACTGTAAAATGCTTCCTATTGAAGAGTTACGGGGTCAACGTATTCAAAAATTAGAAAATTTCAGAGAAAAAAAGATAAATCCTTACCCTTCCCGGTCTAAAAGAAGCGATAGCATCGCAAATCTACTCTCAGATTTTGAAAGACTTTCTTTAGCTAAAGAAGAGGTTTTTATTTGTGGCAGAATTAAAAGCTTAAGAAAACACGGGAAAATTACTTTTGGTAATATTCAAGATGAATCGGCAGATATCCAATTTCTTCTTAAAGAAGACATTTTAGGCAAAAGAGCCTATAAAGAATTCTCGGACTTTGATATTGGAGACTTTATTCAAGCTAAAGGAATGTTTTTTAAAACTAAGACAAAAGAAAAGACCTTAGAGGCTCATAAATATAAGATTCTTACTAAATCTTTATGTCCTCTTCCTGAAAAATGGAAAGGATTAAGAGATATCGAGCTTAGACAAAGAAAAAGATACCTTGATTTGGTTATTAACGAAGATACAAAAAGAAGATTTACCCAAAGAAGCAATTTTATTAAAAATTTTAGAAATATCCTAGAAGAAAAAGGTTTTCTAGAAGTAGAAACTCCTGTTTTAGAACATACTCCAGGAGGTGCTGATGCAGAACCTTTTATTACCCACCATAACGCTTTGAATATCGATCTCTATTTAAGAATTTCTTTAGAGCTTCACTTAAAAAGGCTTATAGCTGGTGGTTTTGAAAAAATATTTGAAATTGGCAGAGTTTTTAGAAATGAAGGAATAAGCACTACTCATCTTCAGGAATTCACTATGTGTGAATTCTATGCAGCATATTGGGACTACGAAAAGATGATGCGCTTTATCGAGGATCTTTATTCTGATGCTGCAAAAAGGACTTTTAATCAAAGTCTTCATTATAAATTTGGTGATCACGAGATTAACTTTACTCCTCCTTGGCCCAGAATTGATTATTCAGAAATATTTGCAAGTAAAATTGGGACAAGCTTAGATAAAATTCCTGACAAAAAGTCTGCGGTATCACTTGCTAAAAAGCTAAATGTAAAAATAGAGCCTTATATGGGAAGAGGTCGCATTATTGATCAAATTTACAAGAAAAAAATAAGAGCAAATCTCATTGGTCCATTATTTTTAGTAAATCACCCTGTAGCAGTTTCTCCTCTTGCAAAAAGAAATGAGAGAGACTCTAATTTAACAGAGAGATTTCAACCTATTATTTGTGGCGAAGAAGTAGGAAACGGCTTTTCTGAACTCAATGATCCTCTTGATCAAAGAAAAAGATTTGAAGAACAAATGAAGCTTCGCGAAAAAGGAGACAAAGAAGCTCAAATGCTTGATGAAGGCTTTTTAGAAGCACTGGAATACGGTATGCCTCCAACAGCAGGATTTGGGGTAGGAATAGATAGGTTATTTATGATGTTTACTAACATGCAGAATATTAGAGAAGTGGTGTTCTTTCCGACGATGAGGCCGAAAGAAACCAAAGAAAAAAGGCAATAGAAGTTAAAGTTATAGTTTACACTCAGAGAAGAGCTGGGGAGAGAGGCGTATAAAAAATTTTAGAGTAAAAGTTAATATGAACCGAGAGCAAGCCCTAAAACTAATAAAACAAAAGATTAAAAACAAAAACTTAATCAAACACATGCTCGCGGTTGAAGCATGTCTTAGAGATTTAGCAAAGTATCTTGGAGAGGATGTGGAAGCATGGGGACTTTCCGGACTTCTTCATGATTTGGACTATGAGGAGACTGTGGATAACCCCAAGAAACATGGGGTGCTTTCTGGAAAGGAATTAAAAAAACTAGGAATAAGTGATGAAATTATTCATGCTGTGAAAGCTCATAATGAAGCTACAGGTACCAAGAGAGTATCGAAACTTGACAAGGCAATCTATACAGTAGATCCTGTGACAGGTTTAATCGTAGCTTGTGCATTAGTTATGCCTGACAAAAAACTTGCAAGTCTTTCTGTTGAATCTATTATGAAAAAATACAAAAGCAAGAATTTTGCAGCTGGTGCAAATAGAGAGATTATTGCTTCGTGTAAAGAATTTGGAATGGAATTAGAAGAGTTTATTGAAAGTTGTCTTAAATCAATGCAAGGGATTTCAGAGGAATTGGAACTTTAGTGTATAACATATATTATCTTTCAATGTGGATTTTGGAATAACAAATATAAAGAATCAACTGATAAGATTGTAATTTAAACTTTTCAAATTTGACAAATCACTATCTTTTCAATAATATTTAATCAACAATATCTAAAGCCTTTGACGAAGATTTCCACTTCTGAGGTATGGGAAGAAATCCACTTGGGACGTATTATGTCTCCCGAGTAGAAAGTAAAACCCATCGTTTCTCTGCCGTTACTAGAAAAAATTAAGCGTTGGTCCTGCTCTATCCGGTACAGGATACAAAATTAAGGTGGCACCGCGGAAAAGACTTTCCGTCCTTAGAGCTCTATTTCTATTTAGAGTTATATAGATGGGAGTTTTTTATTTTGTTAAAATTGCTTCCTAAGGTTAATTTGTTTATAATATTTATAAGCTAAAAAATAAAGCCATGATGGACATTAAATTTATTCAAAAAAACAAAGAGCTTATTAAAAAAGTTATCAAAGATAAAGGAATAGAGCTTAATATTGATAAGCTTTTAAAACTAGATAAAGAAAGAAGAGATCTAATCTCTAAGAGTGACAAATTAAAGGCAGAAATGAATAAAAAGGCAAAAACAAAGCCAAGCCCTGAAGAAATTAAAAAATTAAGAAAACTCAGTAACGGTATCAAGAAATTAGATCAGGATGTTAAGAAAGTAGAAAAAGAATATGATTCTTTAATGCTTTTAGTGCCAAATATTTATTCTGAAGATACACCAGTTGGTTCTGATGAGAGCAGTAACAAAGAAGTATATAAATGGGAAGAGCCAACTAAATTCGATTTTAAGCCAAAAGACTATATTCAGCTAGGAAGAGATCTTGATATTATAGACTTAGAGGCTGGTGCGAAAACTTCTGGATATCGTGGTTATTATTTAAAGAATGAAGCTGCCCAGCTGCATTTTGCTGTCCTGTGGTATGCTTTCAATAAAATAATCAAAAAAGGATTTACTCCGATGGTGCCACCAACTCTACTGCGAGAGTTTGCTCTGATCGGAAGTGGTCATTTTCCAACAGGGAAAGAAGATGTTTATCAAATCGGTAACCCTGGACGTTTAGCTAACGGCACTAGCATTAAAAATCCTATCTTTCTTGCTGGTACTTCAGAACCGTCGCTTTTAGCTTATTATGCCGGCAAGACTTTTAAAGAAGAAGAATTACCAATTAAACTCTGCGGCTTTTCCCAATGCTATAGATCAGAAGTAGGAAGCTACGGTAAAGACATAAAAGGCCTTTATAGAATTCATGAATTTATGAAGGTAGAACAAGTAGTTTTATGCAGAAATGATCTTAAAGAGTCTAATGGCTGGCTGGAGAAGTTTAGAGAAATTGCACAAGAAATATTAAAAGATCTAAAATTGCCACATAGAGTAATTCAAATCTGTACTGGCGATATGGGAGTTGGTAAATATAAAATGTACGATATTGAAACCTGGATGCCGTCTAGAAATGGATACGGAGAAACTCATTCTGACTCTAACTTGACAGATTGGCAAACACGTAGGTTAAATATTAAGTATAAAACTAAAAAAGGAAAAGTTAAACTTGCTCATGCCTTAAACAATACTGTAATTGCGTCTCCTAGGATTTTAATTGCAATTTTAGAAAATTATCAACAAAAAGATGGGAGTATTGTTATTCCTAAGGTTTTGAAAAAGTATGTGGGGAAGGATAGGATTGAGAGAAGAAAATAATTAGCTAAAGTTAAATAGCAATGAGCTATGCTAGATTTCTTAAGACAAGTAATTAAACCAAAATATGAGCCATTGAATCGGGTGGAGGTTTTGAGTCAAAACTTGGTTGATAATTATAATTATTTAAAAGGACTTCAGCCGGGAGCGGAAATTTGGCCGGTTTTGAAGTCCAATGCTTATGGTCATGGGCTAAAAGAAATTTGCAAGATTTTAAAACACACTGATGTTAAGATGGTGGTAGTTGACTCTTACCCAGAAGCACAAGTGGTTTATAAATATTTGAAACAGGCGAAAGTTTTAATTTTGGGAGAGATGCCTTATGAAGTATACAAGTATTGTAAATTTGATAGGACTGAATTTGTGATTTATAATACAGAAACACTGAAGTATCTAAGTACAGAAACATTAAAACACAAAAATACTAGAGCACGAATACATCTTTTTATAAATACTGGGATGAATAGGGAAGGAGCTCAAAAGGGGAAGTTAGATAAGTTAATCGAGTTAATTAAGAAAAATTCAAGTAAGATTGAGTTTACCGGTTTGTGTTCGCATTTGGCATCGGCAGATACTGTTTCTAACTTAAATAAAAAGCAGGAGAAAAATTTTTTTGAGGCTTTAAAGTATGTAGAAGAGCGAGGACTAAAGCCAAAATGGGTGCATTTGGGAAATTCAGCCGGGGTATTTATTTTAGATAATAAGAGACTAAATGCTTTTCGGGTTGGACTTGGTTTTTATGGTTACAATATTTTTAATAAAAATCACCCCGATTATAAGAGAGCGCAAGAACTAAAGCCGGCTTTGCGAGTTACGTCTGAAGTTGTGGTAGTGCAGGACTTAGAGCCGGGCGATAAAGTATCTTATAATGAAACTTTTACGGTAGATAAACCTATAAGAACAGCAGTTATTCCTTTTGGTTATACAGAGGGACTAGATAGACGCCTATCAAATAAAGCTAAATTTAAAGTTAAAGCAAAAGATAAAGAATTTTATGCCAAGGTTGCCGGCAGGGTATGTATGAATCTGACGGTACTTAATTGTGGACATAAAAAGGTTAAAATTGGTGATAAGATAGAAGTAATCTCGGAAAATCCAGATGCCCTAAATTCGGTGCAGAATTTGGTAGAGATAATGGAGACAATTCCGTATGAGTTATTAGTAAAACTTAATTTAGGAATTAGACGTGTGGTGATTTGAATATACGCTACGATTAATTATAAAATTGTTGTTAGACTTAATCCTGGAGTTTTCGAGAATTTATAAATAAAAAACTCTCCTAACCGGTTATACACTAACTAGGTAGAGGAGTTTGGTTGAGAAGTTTGAGTACCTTCGGCCAAAGAAATTACTTCTTCTTCGGCCAGAACACTGCTGCAGTTGTTATTGCTATTGCCCTCCCACCGATGAGGCCACCGATGATGGCGATAGCGAGTGCAACAACAAGGAAGTTCAAAATTTTCACCTTCTTTCTATGTAGATTTGCTAAGATCATAACATGACATTTCCTGTATGCCAATGGATGATAAAAAACTTAAAATAGCAATAATTTTTGGAGGACGCTCAGGGGAGCATGAGGTTTCGATTGTTTCTGCTATGTCGATTATGAAAGCAATTAATAAAAAGAAGTTTGATATAATCCCAGTTGGTATTACTAAACAAGGGAAATGGATTTGTTCTAAGGGTGTTACTAAAGCTTTAAAATCAGGTAACACAGAGAAAGAACCTGAAGTTGCCTTGATTGGGAAACCCGGGGAAAACTTACTTATGAAAGTTAATAAAAATAAGGCAAGGAATTTGCTTAGAAATAAAAAAATCGATGTTGTATTACCAGTTCTTCATGGACCGTATGGTGAAGACGGAACGATCCAAGGGCTTTTGGAACTTGCAAATATTCCCTATGTAGGAGCAGGAGTTACCGCATCTGCTGTTGGAATGGATAAACACTTAATGAAAGTAATATTTCAAGCAAATGATCTTTTCACCCCAAGATTTTTAATGATAAAAAGAAAAGAATGGCAGAAAGATAAAAAGGAAATTATTAAAAGAATTGAAAAGACTCTTAAATATCCTATTTTTGTAAAACCTGCAAGTCTTGGTTCTTCAATAGGTATTTCTAAAGCTCATGATCAAAAAGAATTAAAAGAAGCAATTGATATTGCTTGTCAATATGACCGTAAAATCATGATAGAACAAGGAATAAAAGATGCTCGAGAAATAGAATGTTCTGTTCTAGGAAATGATAATCCAAAAGCATCGAGAGTTTTAGGAGAAGTCATCCCTTGTAATGAATTCTATGATTATAATGCCAAATACATTGATGAAGATTCAAAACTAATAATCCCAGCAAAACTTCCTAAGAGAGTTATAAATAAAATCCGCAAAATAGCAATTGAAGCTTACAAAGCAATTGACTGTGCTGGTATGGCAAGGGTTGATTTCTTAATTCAGAAAAGAACTAATAAGATATATCTTAGTGAAATAAATACCATTCCAGGGTTCACATCAATTAGTATGTATCCCAAACTCTGGGAAGCATCTGGTCTCCCTTATCCAAAACTTATCGAAAAACTTATTGAGTTGGCTTTAGAACGGCATAGAGATAAGAATCGAAATAAAACATCTTATGAGTCAAGATTATTTGATTAGAGATTAAAGGTTGGTGGAAAAAGTCAAAATTTGAAGTTGAAGAAAGAACTGGGAATCATGAATTACGAATCACGAATTCTAGATACACTATTAAATGGGTAGACGAGAGTCCTTGCTCTTGTTCTAGTGTATTGAAAAACTCCTTTCGTACTGAATTCCAGTTCCCAGTTACCTAGTAGCCCTAGTAGCCTTTATTCATATCACCTTTAATTTTAAGTTACTTTACGCTTTACACTTTTAGCTTTACGCTTCCAATATGAAGGTTTACTTAAACACTCGTCGCAAAAAAACCTATACTCCTCGTATCTATTTTTCTCCTAAAGATAATGAACCACCACGCTGGATTAGATTTGTAGAAATAGGAGGGTTTTTAGTATTAACAGCAGTTCTGGTTTATATTGTTTTCTTTTCGGGAATTTTTAATATTAAAAAGGTTAATATTGTCAATGCAGAGCAGGTGGATATCCAGAGATTAGAGCAAAAAATAAAGGAAAAGCTTTCGGAGAAAAAAGGTGTTTTCCCAAAAAACCAGATTCTCTTTTTTATTAATACCGAAGAAATTAGAGAACATATCTTGGATAATTTTTTAGAAGTAAAAGAAGTGAGCCTGGAAAAACACTTTCCTGATATTTTAAAAATAGTGCTTACAGAACGCGAGTCTAAAATTCTCTTTCAAAATAAAAAAGGCTATTTTCTTATTGATAAAACTGGTCTAGCTTACAAAAAAATAGCCTATTCAGACATGATTAATACAAGGGGAAGAAAACCTATAATCCTTAAAAGTGAAGCTTCAGAGGAAGATGTCTTAGGAGGAAAAGTGTTCTCTAGCAAGATTATTAATATTATTTCTGAAATACAGAAAACACTTCCAGAAAGAACAGGAGTAGGGATTTCTTATTTTGAATTCCCAAATCTTTCTGCACAGGAAATTCATGTACAAACTACTGAAGAATGGAAAATTCTTTTTGATACAGGTAGTTCTATTGAAAATCAAATGGACAATTTAAAGAAGGTACTTACAGAGAAGATTAAGAGCAAGAGAACAAAACTTAAATATATTGATTTGAGGGTAGGGGATAGAGTGTACTATAAGTAATTAGGGGCTAGGCATTAGTGGCTAGTGAATTAGGAATTCCATATTCTAAATTCCATATTCCAAATTCTTCCATAATTCGTGATTCATAATTCATAATTCATTTGTCATAATTCGTATTACTTTAGAAATAATACACCCAAATAGAATAGCCAATTTTATCAATAGGTTTATATCTAAGAAGCCAAGAATACTCTCTTTTTTTAGAAAGAAGATTAGTAATGCTTATTGCCACAACGCCGGAAGGAACTCCATTTTCTTCAATTTCTTTATCAGTAGGGACTGATTTTGCATAAGGAATATAATGTTCTAATTCTGCTCTACCATAGTAGCGGACATAGACATCTTCTGTATACTTGAATCCATACTTTTCTAGCCATAAGGAAAGTCCTCTCAAATCTTGCCCCCAGTCTAAATTGGAATCGACAAGATATTTATAACCATTATCAGGGCCGCCCACTGCCTCATTAAAGTAGGCAAGATAGTCGGGGTAAATTGCCAGAGTTGATACAAAATAGCCAATCAAAACTATGCCAAAACAAAACCTAAATAAAGTTTTTTGTTTTACTTGAATATTGGCAAGTTGTCCTAAAAACACAAAAATAAACGGATAGATAGGTAAAACATGCCTCAGTCCTAAATTTATTTTACTGTTTAAACTTATTGCAAAATAAATAACAGGCGGGATTATTAGTAGATAATCACTGAAGTTTATTCCACGTAGGAAATGGATTAAATCACCAATCGGGCCTGTTTCTTTAAATAAAGCTCTGAGTTTCCAATAAGTTCTTTTATAAAAAACTAGAACGCTAGCTAAAAGTAAAATCATTGTTGAGAGAGGAGTTTTTACCAAAAAAGCAACTGGGAAATAATACCACCATCCCAAAGTTCGATAATCTCCCGCAAGATAAGAATCATGTCCGTATTTATTATGTGCTGCGACCATGATAAGTCCTTTCCAGAAATGAAAAGCAGGGATAGGAACTTTTTCGGAAAAAGCAAAAACAGCTTTTCCAAAAAAAGAATCTCTTTTAACTATTAATTCAATATTTTCTCTTGTTTCCTGGTCGGAAAAAAGAGTTTTTGCTTCAAATCCATAAAAAGCCCAGATTAAAAATAAGGTAAAGATGCAGAGGAAAATAGCAGGTTTATAGTAGCGAGCAATTGCCTTAAAAATTCCCTTGAAGAATCCTTCTATTTTACTTAAGAAATTGTTCTGATGCGACGCAAATGTTCCCTCTTGCCATTCAAAGATTAAGATTAGAACTATATAAACAGGAATAAGAAAGGCTGAGGAAAATTTTGCGAGCTGGGCAATAGCAAAAGAAAGACTTAAATAAAGAAGAGGACTAAATTTATCCCAAGAATTAATCTTAGGCTGATTTTCTTTTATTGATTTAAGGAATTTTCCAAGATAATAAACTGCAATAAAGAAAAAACAAGTAACCCCTGTATCAGTAGTAACAAGTCTTGAATGGGCAATGATATTAGAACTTAAGATATAAAAAAAAAGTGACAAAAGCGATGCTTTGGCACCAAATAACTCCTTTGACCACTTATAAATATAGATTCCAAGTAGAATCATAAGTAGTACATTTGGAAATCTTCCCCAAAATGTAATTACATCAGGATCTTCTGTATTGTGAAAAATAAATTCTCTTCCAAATCCCCACTGATCATTGTTTTTCCAAGTATCACTATCAGTGGGCGCATCAACATCTAAAAATAGTAAAGGAACTCCACTGAGCATTTTTACAAGATGAGGATGCTCAGGATTCATTCTCCGATCGTCTGTCACAAGATAGGAAAAACCTGCTGATAAATGTACTGATTCATCCATAGTGATGTTTTTTTGGTACATACTTGTAACAGCAAGAAAGAACATGATAAAAAGCATAAAAGCTGCCACAAAGTCGCTTTTTTTCTCCAGAAAATTAAGGACCTTTTGCCACATAGGTTGTTTTTTAAGTATAAATTAGTATATAATAAACCGTGAGTAGGAGCATATTGTACAATACACCCAGCTGGACAACATAACTTATCTACATTAACTCAAATGAACTCTAAACTTAATAATATTATACATCATCCTTTTTGGAAAGATAAGTTTACTTCCCTTTCTTTAATATCAGCAGTGCTTTTAAATATTATTCTCTGGATGATGATTTTTTTTGCTGTAGAACCTGCAGAAGAACCAATTGCTTTACATTATAACACATATTTTGGAGTTGATGTTGAAGGTTTGTATTATAAGCTTTATGTCTTGCCACAAACAGGAATAATTATCATGGTCATAAATTTTATCTTAAGTCTTCTTTCTTTCCGTCATGAAAAACTTACGGCATATTTCTTAAGTTTTATTTCTGTATTAGTACAAGTTTTTCTGATTATTGCTCTTTATTTTATAATAATGGCGAATGCGGAGTAAGTACAATTGAAATAGCAATTTGACCGAGAAAATCCTAAGAATCACTATAATTATGAAGATAAATTAGAAAAACATGCTCGACAAACCAGCAAAAGGAATGCGATTTAGAAATAAATATCGAAGGATTCTGGAAATTTTTCCAGGATTTGCCACATGGACGACTTTTGGTCTTATCACTATCTTTTCATTTCTTGCACCAATAATAGTTGCCAGCTTTATAATTTGCTACGATCTTTACTGGTTTCTTAAAGCGATGCATATGATGATTCATCTTGTGGTATCTTTTCGCAGAATGAAAGAAAATGTGAAAATTGATTGGCTTTCGAAACTAGATAAAATTAAGAACAGGAATTGGCATGAAGTTTATCATATTATTATCTTCCCTTTTTACAAAGAAAGTTTTCAAATTCTTTCCACGACCTTTGATGCTCTTATAAAAACTACCTATCCTAAGGATAAAATAATTGTAGTGCTAGCATCAGAAGAAAGAGCAGGAGAAGGGTGTTATCAGAAGACTGCTAATAAAATTAAAAAAAGATATGGTAAATATTTCTTTAGAATGTATCACACTATTCATCCTGCTGATATTGTTGGAGAAATAAAAGGGAAAAGCGCCAATGCTACTTGGGCAGCAAGGGAGGTTAAAAAAGAAATAGATATATTAAAAATTCCTTATAAAAAAATAATTATTTCTAATTTAGATAGTGACACTGCTCTTCATCGGGAGTATCTTGCAAAAGTTACCTATGATTTCCTAAAAGCAAAAAAGCCTTTTCAAACAAGCTATCAGCCAATTCCTGTTTATAACAATAATATTTGGGATGCGCCGGCTATTATGAGAATTGTGGCAACAGGATCAGCTTTTTGGCATCTTATTGAATCAAGCCGAAGAGAGCGCCTGCGTACTTTTTCTTCTCACTCCATGAGCTTTGATACTTTGGTCAAAGTAGATTATTGGCGTACTGATGTAGTTAACGAAGACTCGATGATTTTCTGGCAATGCTTTTTCCATTTTAATGGAGATTACCAAGTGCAACCTATTTTTATTCCAGTTTCAATGGATACTTGCCTTGCAGAAACTTATATCCAATCTTTTGTAAATCAATATAAACAAAAAAGGCGCTGGGGTTATAATGTAGAGTATTTCCCCTGGCTTTTTATAAACATGATAAGAAAGAAAAAAATTCCACTTTGGACAAGATTTATTCAAACCTATCGTTATGTGGAAGGAAACTACTCATGGACTACTGGGGTTATGATTATTACCTTTTTTGGGTGGTTCCCTCTGATTTTCGGGGACTTTACAGGTTTTTCTAGGACTACTATGGCTTTTACTTTCCCTAGCGTAGTAAGAGGCGCTATGACATTGGCACTAATTGGACTTTTAGTTCAAAGCGTCATCTCAACTTTACTTCTTCCTAAAAGACCAGGAGGACATTCTAGGCTTAAATACATCTTTATGGTAGCACAATGGGTTCTGCAGCCTATTGCTGGTGTATTTTTTGGTGCTATCCCGGCAATTGATGCCCAAACTCGACTTATGTTAGGCAAATACATGCATTTCTTTGTAACTTCTAAGGCAAGAAGAAATAAGGAAGGGAAGATTGTGGAGGGCGGTTCTGACTCTCTAACCCTTACTCGGAGTAGATAGAAGGATAAGGTTTAATTAAACTTGCTTAAAATTGGTCTTTGATTGACACGGGGTCTTATTTTTGATAATTTATACTTGTTATTTTAATATAAAAACACATGTTTGCTGTTGTAGAAACAGGCGGAAAACAATATAAAGTAAAAGAAAAAGACACTATTGATGTCGAAAAATTAGAAGGCGATAAAGGCAAGAAAATTACCTTTAATAAAGTGCTTTTAGTTTTTGATGATAAAAAAGCTGAAATTGGCACTCCTTATGTGAAAAAAGCTAGGGTAGAAGGAGAGATCGTAGAGCAATTTAAAGATAAAAAAATAATTGTTATTAACTTTAAAAATAAAGTTCGCTGGACTGGAAAAAAAGGGCACAGGCAGAGACTTACGAGGGTAAAGATTAAGAAAATTACCGCATAGTGAAATTCTCCAGAGAGACCGTTGTATCTAACCTATTTAAATTTTTAATTGGGAATTAAAAATTTCTAATCAATACCCAATATCTAAACCCAATGTCTAATGACAGAATGTCTAAATTTTTATCATTGGACATTTCATCGTTGGGATTTATCTAGAAATTAAAAATTTGGCATTAGTCATTTACAGCTTTTAAGAATGTAGAAATTCTAAAAACACGGGCTTATAACCCGTGTTTTAATTCTTGGTTTTGTAAAAATGTCTACTTTCTTCTAGGAAAGACTAATTCAAGAACGAATAAAAATACTAGTGCTCCAACTTCCGCCTTTACTCGATGCGGCGAGCTTCCTCCTCTGCTGATGCTACGGAGGACAGGTCGGAGAATGAATCGGCGGACTCAGGATGACATCGGCATTTTTTGGTCATTCAGTTATTGGACACTTGGTCATTGGGACTTGATTTCCGCCTTCGCTATGCTTCGGCGGATCAGCTGCGGCTGAAGAAATTAGAAATTGGTCATTTGCAGCTCTTGATTTCTAGACAACATAAGAATTCATGTCACCTGGTATTCCTTCCGTCCTTCCAGTGCTCTTGCCAATGTGTTCTCGTCCGCGTATTCTAAATCTCCTCCAATAGGTAATCCTCGTGCAATGCGGGTTGTTTTTATTTTAAATGGTCTTAATTTTTTTACTAAAAACATAGCTGTGGCTTCTCCTTCTAGATTGGGATTAGTTGCTAAAATTATTTCTTTTACTTTTCTCTTAGAATTCTGTATACGAAAAATTAGTTCTTTTATTCTTAACTTATCTGGCCCTATACCATCAATTGGAGAAATCGCGCCCCCTAAAATATGATACACACCATTATACTCAGAAGTATTTTCCAGAGCAACTACATCCAAAGGATTCTCAACCACACAGATAGTTGAATGATCTCGTTTTTTATCTTTGCAAACAGGACATAGATCTTCTTCTGAAAAAATAAAACAGGATTTACAGACTTTGAGGTCTTTTTTTAATTGCTTTAAAGTAGAAGATAAATTTTCAATATCTTGATCGGAAGATTTAAGCAAATAAAAAGTAAGTCTTGATGCAAGCTTGGGACCAATTGAAGGAAGTTTAGCAAGTTCTTCGGATAGTTTTTCTATTGAATGTGGTAAAATTCTCATAATTACGAAGGCTCTAGACTAGAACATAACTATGTTTTAGTCTAAGAGTATGGTTAAGAAAGCTAGG